>ERZ773195.2750-NODE-2750-length-10639-cov-2.921580_pt1 | contig 10639 bp, 7 predicted proteins | sample MGYA00580530_ERZ773195 | MGnify/ENA primary metagenome ERZ773195 (study PRJEB29015, sample SAMEA2737751) | human gut metagenome | biome: human gut; feature: human-associated habitat; material: faeces | place: China | collected 2012 ...
ATTCACTCCGCGCTCCAGCCCAACGAGCTGGTGGACACCCACTCCGAGGGCGAAGAGCCCAAGCGCCACATCGTCATCACCCTGCGGAAGTAATTCCTACGGACTGTCCTGCAAAACGGGACAGTCCTTTTTCTTTGCCCGCCGCACCCGAAAATTTTCCTCCGCCGCGCAAAACCGCTTGCAAAACCGCCGATTTTATGCTATACTGTTTTGTGCTTGCCGGGATGGCGGAATGGCAGACGCGACGGACTCAAAATCCGTTGGCAGCGATGTCGTGTGGGTTCAAGTCCCACTTCCGGCACGACATGAAGAATCCGAATCTGACTTTCCAATTGGAAGCGGGTTCGGATTTTTTCTTGCCTTTCCATCTGGAAATACATTCATCATCAGGAGGTCAATATGCTGACGCTGTATGAGCCAAAATATGAGGACTTGTGGTTTCGGCAAATGATGCTGGCGGATGAAGATACCATGTCTTACAATCACGCATGGGGCGGGACAATTCCCTTTGGGGAAGATAAATGGCGTGGCTGGTACGATTGCTGGATTGCTGACCCTGATGGCAAGCGGTATTACAGGTATCTCAAAAACGAAGATGGTCAGTTTGTTGGCGAAATTGCCTATCACTATGATGCCGAAATGCAGCAGGAAATAGCCAACGTCATGATTTATGCGAAATACAGAAGAAGAGGCTATGGCGGCGAAGCATTGGATTTGCTGTGTTCCGCGGCGAAAAGCAACGGCGTTTCCGTTCTGTATGATGATATTGCCATCGACAATCCGGCTGTCAGCCTTTTTCTGAAACACGGATTTCTGGAAGAATCCCGAACAGAAGAGATAATTCTCCTCAAAAAGGAACTGTGATTGGGTGTGTGCTTCCAGTCGCTCCATACAAAAGAGCCTTGCAGCGTGTGATGCTCCTGCAAGGCTCTTTTTGTTTTTTGGGGATTTTCCGCTTACTTCCCCCTATGTTCCTCTTTCCACCTGATAATCTCCTCCAGCCGCTGCTTATACCGCCCCTCGTTCCCCTGCTCCGTCGGCTGATAGTAGCGCTTCCCCTGCAGCGAATCCGGCAGGCACGTCATCGCGGACAGCTTCTCCTGCGTGTCATGCGCGTACACATAGCCCTTGCCATAGCCGAGGTTCTTCATCAAGCTGGTTTCCGCATTCCGGATTTGCAGCGGAACAGGCTCTGCGATTTGCTCCTGCGCATCCTTTTTCGCCGCCTCATACGCCATGTACAGCGCGTTCGACTTCGGTGCCATCGCCATGTACACCACCGCCTGCGTCAGATGCACCGTGCATTCCGGCATCCCCAGAAAGTGACACGCCTGATACGCCGCGACTGCCGTTTCCAGCGCACGCGAATCCGCCAGCCCGATGTCCTCGCTCGCGAAGCGAACAACGCGCCGCGCGATATACAGCGGGTCTTCGCCGCCTTCCAGCATCCGCGCCAGCCAGTACACCGCCGCGTCCGGGTCGGAATTGCGCATGGACTTGTGCAGCGCGCTGATGAGGTCATAGTGCCCGTCGCCCTTCTTGTCGTAGAGCAGCGACCGCCGCGACGTACACTGCGCGACCGTCTCCGGGGTCACATGCGCCTGACCGTTCTCATCCAAATCGGCATTGAGGATGACCATTTCCAGCGTCGAAAGGGCGGTGCGCGCGTCGCCATTGGCGAAAACCGCGATTGCGCGCAGCAAATCCTCCGCCATGTCGATTTTCTGCCCGCCGAAGCCGCGTTCGTCCTGCAAGGCGCGGTGCAGCAGCCCCAGCACGTTCTCCTCCGTCAGCGCGTGCAGCACAAACACGCGGCAGCGCGACAGCAAGGCGCTGTTGACTTCAAAGGACGGGTTTTCGGTCGTCGCGCCGATGAGGATAATGCTCCCCTTCTCGACGTAGGGCAGGAAAGCATCCTGCTGCGCCTTATTAAAGCGGTGGATTTCGTCCACGAACACAATCGTGCGGATGCCAAAATGCCGGTCGCTTTCCGCCTGCTCCATCACCTGCCGGATTTCCTTGATGCCGCTGGTGACGGCGGAGAAGTTGATGAAGTGGCTCTTGGTTTGATGGGCGATAATCTGCGCGAGCGTAGTTTTGCCCACGCCCGGCGGCCCCCAGAAAATCATGGAGGACACCAAATCGCCCTCAATCATGCGGCGCAGGACTTTGCCCTTGCCGATCAAGTGCTCCTGTCCGGCAAACTCATCGAGGTTCTGCGGACGAAGGCGCTCCGCCAGCGGCGCGGGGGGATTCGCGGCGGTCAGGAAGGTTTCCTGCGGCATTTCTCATCACTTTCCTTTTGGGTTGCCGCTGTTCTGTGCGGTCTGTTTGGCTTCTTTTTTCTGCTTTTTCAGCATCGTCTCGATATTCTCATTGAGCTTCCCCAGCACCTTCACCGCTTCGGACAGCATCGCGTATTCGCCAAGCGTCGGGTCAACCAGCAGCAGCACGTCCGGGGCGGTGGTCGAGGGCATCAGGCGCTTGTCCGTCATCGCCATCGCGGGGATAAACGCCGCCTGATCGGGCATATACTCCGCGTTCAGCTTCATCACGAGGAAGCCGCCGCGCTTGTAGGTCACCAGCGACACGCCAAGCTGATTCGCCAGCACGCGCACCTGCGCAACGTCCAGCAGCGTCTCCACCACCGGCGGCACTTCGCCGAAGCGGTCAAGCAGCTCGTCGGTGATGTCCTCGCGGTCTGCCTGCGTCGTCAGGCTCGCAATCCGCTTGTACATCTCCATCCGCTGCCGGTCGTCGTGTACATAGTCGTCCGGCAGATACGCATCCACCTTGATGTCCACGCGCGTTTCGAGGTGCGGCTTCGCGGGCGGCAGACCCTCCTGCTCCGCGCGCGCCTCCTGAAGCGTCTCCTCCATCAGCTTGCAGTACATGTCGTATCCGACGGTCGCCAGATGCCCGTGCTGTTCCGGCCCCAGAATATTGCCCGCGCCGCGGATTTCGAGATCGCGCATGGCGATACGGAAGCCAGCGCCGAACTCCGTGAACTCCCTGATGGCTTCGAGGCGCTTCTCCGCCGTCTCAGACAGACTCCGTTCCGGGCGGATGGTGAAGTACGCATACGCCTGACGATTGCTCCGCCCGACGCGCCCGCGCAGCTGATAGAGCTGGCTCAGCCCGAAACGGTCAGCGTCAAAGACAATCAGCGTATTCGCCGTCGGCACGTCCAAGCCGCTTTCAATGATGGTCGTGCAGAGCAGCACGTCGTAGCTGCCGCCGTAGAAGTCCATCATCACGTCCTCCAAGCCGTGTTCGCGCATCTGCCCGTGCGCCACGCCGATGCGCGCTTCCGGCACAAGCTGCTTCAATCGTTCATAGAACGCGCCGATGGTCTGCACAGAGTTATAGAGGAAGTACACCTGTCCCCCGCGCGACACCTCGCGCAGAATCGCGTCGCGAATCACGCCGTCGTTGTAGTCAATCACGCGCGTCTGCACCGGCAGTCGTTCCTCCGGCGGCGTTTCCAGCACAGACATATCGCGGATGCCGACCATCGACATGTGCAGCGTGCGCGGAATCGGCGTGGCGGAGAGCGTCAGCACATCCACCTGATGCTTCATGTTCTTGATGATTTCCTTATGCTGCACGCCAAATCGCTGCTCTTCGTCCACAATCAGCAGACCGAGGTTCTTGAACTGCACGTCTTTGCCCAGAATGCGGTGCGTGCCGACAAGGATGTCGATTTCGCCCTCCTTCACGCGGCGCAGAACGTCCTTGGTTTCCTTCGCCGTGCGGAAGCGGCTCAGCACGTCCACCTTGACAGGGAAGCCCTTGAAGCGCTTCAAGACCGTGTTGTAGTGCTGCTGCGCCAGAATCGTCGTCGGCGCCAGAATCGCAACCTGCTTGGAGTCCATCAGCGCCTTGAACGCTGCGCGCAGGCTGACTTCCGTCTTGCCGTAGCCCACGTCGCCGCACAGCAGCCTGTCCATGTTGCGCGGCGATTCCATGTCCGCCGTAATTTCCTTCACGCTCTGCTCTTGATCCGGGGTCAGCTCGTAGGGGAACATGTCCTCAAACTCGCGCTGCCACGGCGTATCCGCGCTGAACGCAAAGCCCGTCTCCTGCGACCGCCGCGCGTAGAGTTTCACAAGGTCAAACGCCATCTTTTTCAGGCCCTCTTTGACCTTCGCCTTCTGCTTCTGCCAGTCGCCGCCGCCGAGTTTGTTCAGCTTCGGGGGATTCGCCGGATTGCCGATGTAGCGCTGCACACGGCTGAGCGCCTCAATCGGCACATAGAGCTTGTCGCTCCCCTGGTACTGGATTTGCAGATAATCCCGGCGCGTGCCGCCGTTTTTCATCTGCGTTGTGCCAAGATAAATGCCGACGCCATGTTCCTCGTGCACCACGAAGTCGCCGGGCTTCAGGTCAGTGAACGCCGCAATCTTTTCACCCGCCGCCTGCCGCTTCTTCGCCTTGCGGTAGCCCGTGCCGTACACGTCCGTGTCGCTGACGACAATCAGGCGCGCTTCCTCCCAGATGAAGCCGTGCGTCAGCGTGCCGGGCAGCACCTGCACACATTCTTCCGGCAGCTTGTCGATTTTCTCCGCGAACGACGCGGCGACATCGTGTTCTTCCAGCGCCGCCGCCAGACGCTGACCGCGCGCCACGCCGCCGCACAGCACCGCAATGCGGCAGCCCTCGCGCAGCCAGCCGTCGCAGTCCTCCGCCAGCGGGCGAATCTGCGACGAATACCCTGCCACGCGCTGCACGCCAAGATCGGCGGCGTCCTTCACCGCCACGCCCGCCATGCCCTCCAGAAACTCCGTCACCGCGACCGTCGCGTACCCCTGCACATGTCGCAGCAGCTCGTCCCAGTCCATCAGCAGCGTTTCCTGCTCCTTGACGGCTTCGTCGCGGCTCATCGCGCCTTCGAGATCCTCCGCAAAGCCCGCCCGGCGTTCTTCCGCGCGCTTCCTGAGCAGATTCGGGTCGCTCAGCACGACGATTTCCGGCTCAAACCAGTCCAGCACCGTATAAGTATCGTCCGTCAGCACGGTCAGCCACGCCCGAATGCGCTTGAACGGCAGCCCCTCCGCCAGCATGTCCGCGTCCGCCATCAGTTGGGCGCGGCGGCGTTCCAGTTCCGCCTTGCGCGCGGCAGTCTGCTGCTTTTCGCGAATCTTCGGGGTGATGTTCTTGTCGAAAAAGTCCGGCGCGTCCGCGTCATCCTCCGGCAGCGGCGGCAAATCCGAAAAGAGCGTCGAACTTGCGGGCGTCAAGTCGCCCCCCTGCCGCTCGATGGCGTCCCGCATCCGCCGCGCTGCCTTTTCCGCATCCACCGTTGGAAGCAATACCTCCGTCGCGGGCGTGAGCGTGCATTTCTCCACCGAATCAAGGCTGCGCTGGCTGATGCAGTCAAATTCGCGGATGGAGTCCACCTCGTCGTCGAAGAACTCAATGCGCAAACTCTGGCTGCACGCAGGCGGATACACGTCGATGATGCCGCCGCGCAGGGCACACTGTCCCTTGCCCTCCACCATGCTGACGCGCTCGTAGCCCATGGCGGTCAGGCGGCGGATGAGGTCATTCAGGTCGATTCGGTCGCCGGGAGCAAGACGAATCGTCTCTTCGCGGAAGCGGTCGGCGCTGCCCATGCGCTGCAAGGCGGCATCCATACTCGTGCAGAGCAGGCGGATATCCCCCTCCTGCGCCCTTGCCAGTGCTTCCAGCCGCCGCCATGCGCTTTCGTGGCTCGACGCGCCGCGCGTAAGGTCAATTTCGCCGCCCGGCAGACACGCCACACCCGATTCCAGCAGCTGCTGACCGTCCTCGGCGTCGTGCGCCGCTTTGAGGTCATTGCCGGAAATCAGCAGGACTTTCCTGCCCGTATCGGCGCAGAGTTTTGACGCGATATACGCCGCCATTGTGTCCGGCAGCCCCGTCACGGCGATGGGCTGTTTGCTTTCCGCTGCTTTCAGCAGCTTGTCATACGCTTTCGACGCAATGCCGGATAATAATGCCTGATTCATATGCGCTCCTTGGGATGAGTCGTGGTACGAAAAATACGCCTGTGCTTACACGGTCTTATTGTATTCCTGCATGGCATGGTCAATACCGTTTTTGACCCAGTCCTCCACGCAGTCCGCCGCACGCTCGAATGCCTGCTGCATGGCGATTTGCTCTTCGCGGATGGTGTACTTGCTCAATACCCAGTCCGCCAAGTCCCAGCCATCGGGCTTTGCGCCCACGCCGACCCGCACGCGCGGGAAATTCTGGCCCGGCGTATGGGCGATGATGGAGCGCATTCCGTTATGCGTCCCGGCACTGCCGGATTTGCGGACGCGCAGGCGGCTGGCGGGCAAATCAATATCATCATAAATGATAAGCAGATTTTCCAGCGGCACTTTATACCAATTGAGCAGTTCGCTGACGCACTCGCCGGACAGGTTCATGAACGTCTGCGGGGCGCAGAGGACGACGCGCTTGCCGTCCACGGTCGTTTCGGTCAGCAGCCCCTTGCACTTGCTCTTGTTCAGCGTTACGCCCCACTTGCGGCAGAGCATTTCCAGCGTATCGAACCCCGCGTTATGGCGGGTATGGGCGTACTGCGTGCCCGGATTCCCCAGCCCAACGACGATCAGTGTTTCCTTTTCCATGGTGATTCCTCCAAAACAGGTCTTGGCGGAGAGGATATACACCCCCTCCGCTGACATCATATGCCCCCAGAGGCTCTGCCTCTGCAAGGGAGTTCCTCCCTTGACCCTTTCGCGCGATTCAGTTGGCGACATCTGCATAATGTTTTCGCGTGTTTATGCAGGGATTTCGCTTTACTTTTTCAGTCTCTCCACTTCTTCCCGCACCATATCCTTCGTGCAGAAGTTCAGCGGGGAGAAGCGCCCGTCCAGCGCCTTTTCCAGCTTTGCAATCGCCGCTGCCTTGTCGCCCGCTTCCAAATCATAGCGCGACAGGAACCACAGCGTGTCAATCTGCGAATCCTTCTCCGCGTGTGCCTTCTCGAACCATTCCTTTGCCTTGTCCTTCTCGCCCGTCACGCGGTAATACGCCTGACCCAAGTTGTCCAGGCACACCGGGTCTTCGTCGTCATAGTCCACCGACTCCTGAATGAAGGCGAACATTTTGTCGATGCCCTCCTGCCATTCGCGGTCAATGACCTCCTGCGTTTTGACCTTCGGCTGCTCTTCCGCTGCTTCGGTGGATGCTTCCGTGTCGGGCATTTCCGGCGCTTCGGCGGCTTTCTCCGGCTCGGCTTCCGCAACCGGCTTTGCGCCCGAATACTTCTCGACGTACATGTATCCCAGCGTCTGATAGGTCAGACCAATCGGCGCGCGGTTGTGCTGTTTTTCCAGCAGGTGAATCGCCTTGTCCAACTCGCCCTTCTTCATCAGGCACGCCGCATAATCCACAAAAAGCTGACTCTTCTGGTCGGGCGTGAGGTCAGGACACTTCTGCGCCTTGATGAGCAGGGGCATCGCCTTGTCGTAGCTGCCCTCGCGAATCAGCAGAATCGCATAGCCCAGCATCGGGCGCGCGGACATCAGCCCCTTGTCAATAGCTTCCTCATAGAGCTTCTTTGCCTGTTCCAGATCGCCTTTTCCGTGCGCGCGCATGGCCTGCTGCGCCTTGATGGTCGCCATGAATCCCATTGTCGTTTCTCCTTCAGCGGTTTTTGGCTGCCTTCTTTTTCAGGCGGTCATACCGATATTGTAGCGCATTTTGCTCCTCTTGTACAGAGGGCGGATCGAATAATGACGGTTCGGCGGACAGCGCCATCGCCCGCCGCGTCATGTCCAGCGCGGACTCGTAGTCCCGCTCGTAATGCTCGTAGTGCTTCGCCAGCTCAATGTAGGGCTTCGTTCCGCCCTCGTGCCGCGCAATCATTCCCAGCCAGACCTTTACCGCCTCGTCTCGCTCGCCGCCCCGGCGGTAGCTCTGCGCAAGACGCTCCTGCCCCTGCGCATGAAGATTGCCGCTCGTCAGCTGATAGCACTTCCGCGCTTCCGGCACATGCTGAAAGCGTTCCAGCGCCACGCCCATTGAGAACACATCCTCGTCGTGCCGCACGTTTTCCGGCGCGCGGTACATTTCCACCATCGCCGTCAGCAGCACGCATAGGCTCGCCACGTCCTGCGCGTTGTGTTCCAGCACGTCCATCAGCAGGTCAAAATTTCCCGTCTTGAGGTAGTCGAAGAAGCGCTGCGGCACCTGCGCGCCCGGCAAATCATCAAAGCGCGGAATGCCCAGCACCGCTTCTTCCAGCTTGCCCAGATTGCACCGCTGCAGGCGCAGTTTGAACACCCGCCGCGCAATGTGCAATAGGTCAATGTGCGGCTTGTCAAGGCACGAATCATCCATACGGTTCATCAGAAAGCGGTCGCGCAGCAGCGGCACGTCGAATGTCCGTCCGTTGAAGGTGCAGATCGCGTCGTAGCCCATCAGCGTATCCGCAATGGATTGCAGCAGAAACTTTTCCTCCGGATAATCGCGCATCACCAGCTGATGAATCTGGAATCCCGAATCCGTCAGGCAGCCCATGCCGACCTCGAACGCGACAGTCCCCGCGCCCATAAACCCGGTGGTTTCGGTGTCCAGATAGAGGATGTTCCGCGGGTCGAGATCGTCCGGCAATTCTTCCTGCGTCATCAAGCGAAGGGCGGGCAGGTCAAGGTCAAACGCGCCGGGAAATTCGGCGATATCGCGCATTTCCCGCCCGTGGTAGCAGTCCGTGAACTGCTTTTCCGGCGCTTTCGGGGGTGATTTCGGCTTTTCAATCGCCTTGAGCTTGTCTCGCAGATTCATTCCGTCAGCGCCTCCAAGAGGGCGATGGCGGTCGCTTTGCCGTCCTCGCCGATTTCGCCCACCGGCCCGACGCACCCCGGACAGCCCTGACGGCACGCGCAGTCCCGCACAACTTGCAGCGCCTGCTCCAGCAGGAGCTTTCGCATGGCATACGCCTTCTGCGCCAGCCCGATGCCGCCGGGGATGTTGTCATAGAGCAGCAGCGTCGGCTTGTCCGTCAGCGGGCTTTTCACCTGATAGACGATTGCAATGTCCTGCGGCGCGCACATCAGCGACAGCGGCGCAACAATCCGCAGCAGATTCGCCACGCCCATCATGCCATTTTTCAGCGTGTCGCTCTCGAACCGTGCCGCCAGCGTATCCGGCAGCGTCCACCACATGGCGGTTGTGTGCATTTCCGTCTCCGGCAGCCGCACATGCCCGAACCCCAAGGTTTCGTGCGTATCGAATTTAATCTTCTTGAACATCGTCACCAAGGTCGATACGCGGATTTCGCCCAGCGCCGCCAGCCCGCCGTCCTGCTCTTCCTCTTTTTCCTTGTCCAGCAGGGAGAGCGTCACGTTCAAGTCCGCGTCGGTGTAGTACCCCACGTCCACGCGGCGGATGAAGGCTTTGCAGGCGTCAAAATCCAGCTTTTCCACCTGATACTGCTGCGCCTCGTGCATGTAAATCGCGTTTTCGTGCAGCAGCATCGGCACGGTGTAACGGTCCATTTCGCCGATGACGCGGTGGTTCGCCGGATCGGTCGTGTCGATGATGACGAAATTCTCCTCCGCCCGCGCCGACCGCAGGGAAATCTCGCTTGCCGGGAAATCCTCCGCCGACCAGTGATACCGCCCGCCGACATGCCGCAGAATCCCCGCCTCATCAAGGTATTCCAGCAGTTCCGGCGCTCCGGGCGCATTCCCCAAGCCCTCGCCGTCCTCAAACGGCAGTTCAAACGCCGCGCACTTGAAGTGGTTGAGCAGAATATACAAATTATCCGGATTCAGCAGCGCGTTCTCCGGCGAGCGCTTCATCAGATAATCCGGGTGGGACACGATGTACTGGTCAAGCGCCGCCGAGGACGCGACATAGAACACGATGGACGTTCCCTTGCGCCGCCCGGCGCGCCCCGCCTGCTGCCATGCACTCGCGATTGTTCCCGGATAGCCGCACAGCACGCACGCATCCAGCGCGCCGATGTCGATGCCCAGCTCCAGCGCGTGCGCGCGCAGGATACGCGAGCACATACCGTGAATGGTCGAAATCCAAGCGTCGTCGACGGTCAGGGCCTCTTCGTCCATACCCTCTTCGATAAGCGCGCGACGCACGCGGTCGCGAATCTCGGCCGCGGCATCTTTGGTAAAGGTAATGGCGAGCACCTGATCCAGATGCTCGACAAACGGACCGGATTCGGGCGAGAGCGCGTAGACGATGCGGCGCGTAAGGGTAAAGGTCTTACCCGAACCGGCGCCCGCCGAGACAAACAGCGGACGGTCGAGCGTTTTGACGATCTGCAGCTGTTGCGGCATCAAAGTCGAAAGATCCATGGTCTACACGTCCCTCCTTACAAACGTTCCTTCGTGGTTATACGAGCAGCGCGCATGCGCGGCCTGAGCCGACGTCGGGTCGACGGCGGCAACGTTGCCTGCCTCGAGCTCGCGTAGGCGCTCGGCGATGCCGGTCTCCACGCGATCGAGTAGCGCATCGAAGTCCATGCTGCCACCCTCGCCGGGGAAACCTTTCTTAAGGCCCGGGATGCGACCGTCGCCGCGCTCTTCCTCGAGCAGCTCGGTGCTCGCGGCGCCGCGCAACGCCGGCTTGCCGCCCTTGGTCGAAAAGTAGAGCGCCGCGCGGGTGTCCAAATCCAGCGCCCGAC
>ERZ773195.2753-NODE-2753-length-10628-cov-2.504587_pt1 | contig 10628 bp, 8 predicted proteins | sample MGYA00580530_ERZ773195 | MGnify/ENA primary metagenome ERZ773195 (study PRJEB29015, sample SAMEA2737751) | human gut metagenome | biome: human gut; feature: human-associated habitat; material: faeces | place: China | collected 2012 ...
CTTAAAAATGATCTAAAACAAAATTCACCCGAATCCGCGAGTGCGCAACCTCCAAATTTTGCCAGCTGGATCGCGTTTCTTAGATCATATCTGAAAAAAGATAGAAACATACTTGCAACATTCCAGCTGGTCCGACCTATACTCTCGCCACTGGTCTGATTTCTAAGATGTACCTCAGACCCTACACTTCGCGCTCCTGTTACGGTATGTAACAATTATTGAATAAAAATAACTCAATGAGGTTATGGTCATGAGCCAGAAAACCCTGTTCAAAAAGACTGCGCTGGCAGTCGCAGTGGCAATCGTCTCAACGTCCGCCTGGTCAGCGGGCTTCCAGTTAAACGAATTTTCTTCCTCTGGCCTTGGCCGGGCATATTCGGGTGAAGGCGCTATTGCAGATGATGCAGGTAACGCCAGTCGTAACCCGGCGCTGATTATGATGTTTGACCGCCCTACTTTTTCAGCGGGTGCGGTGTATATCGATCCAGACGTGAATATTTCCGGTAAATCGCCATACACCGGACGCAGCACCGATGCGGACAACATCGCGCCTACGGCGTGGGTTCCCAATGCTCACTTCGTAATGCCGATCAACGAACAGTTTGGTTGGGGGGCTTCTGTCACGTCAAACTATGGCCTGGCAACCGAATTTAACGATAACTACATCGTCGGCGAATACGGCGGGAAGACCGATCTTAAAACGGTCAACCTGAACCTGAGCGGTGCCTACCGTCTGAATGATAGCTGGAGCTTTGGCGTTGGTTTTAATGCCGTCTATGCCGATGCAAAAATTGAGCGTTATTCCGGTGAACAAACTGCCGCATTGCCAAAAGTCAGCCAGAAAATTGCCAGCCTGAAAGGTGACGAATGGGGTTACGGCTGGAACGCCGGTATTTTGTACGAGCTGGATAAAAATAACCGCTACGGTTTAACGTATCGGTCTGAAGTCAAAATCGACTTCGATGGCGATTACAAGAGCGGCATCCGCACCCAGGCCAACGCGTTACCTGGCGCAGGCACGGCGTTCCCTTGGGGAACCACCAACGCCACCGTCCCAGGTTCTCTGACGCTTAACCTGCCGGAAATGTGGGAACTGTCGGGTTACAACCGCGTTGCACCACAGTGGGCTATTCACTACAGCATGGCTTACACCAGTTGGAGTCAGTTCCAGGAGCTGAAAGCAACCGGCACCAACGGGCAGACGCTGTTCTATAAAGAAGAAGGGTTCAAAGATTCTTACCGCATCGCGCTGGGTACGACTTATTACATGGATAAAAGCTGGACCTTCCGTACCGGTATCGCCTATGACGATAGCCCGGTTCCTGCGAGCAAGCGTTCCATCTCCATTCCGGACCAGGACCGTCTGTGGTTGAGTGCGGGTACCACTTACGCCTTCAATGATGACGCATCCATTGACGTAGGCGTTTCTTATATGCACGGCCAGAAAGTGACCGTCAAAGAAGGCCCGTATACTTTCGATTCTGAAGGTAAAGCCTGGCTGTTCGGTACCAACTTCAACTACGCATTCTGATTTTCTTCAGATATAAAAAAGGTGAGCTTTTTAGCTCACCTTTTTATTTTCATCCTTCCTTACTCAGAATCGATCTCTTTTAAATCGTCCTGAATATCTTTCGCGTTCGGGTTTTCTTCTGGTTTGAGTTTCCCACCGTTCGCAATAAAGTCATGACGCTGGAAGTAAGCTTCTCGCACCATGATGTAAGGGTCGGAAGACTGACGCAGCAGACCGTCGGAATCAAGCAGTTGCGCGCGGGTTTCAATCCCTTCAACCGTCCATTTACCTATCGACAACGGCCAGGTCAGCCAGGACAGTACCGGATACAGCGTATCCACCATGTCGCCGCCATCATCACGCAGCGTGAAGCTGCCGTAGAATGGAAGCTGCATATACGGTCCATAACCAACGTCATAGTGGCCTAACGTACTACCAAAACGGTGTGGTTCAACGCGCTGTAACTTCGGATTAGCCATACCCGCCACGTCGATAAATCCGCCCATACCTAACAGGGTGTTCAGGAAGAAACGGGTGAAGTGCACCATCCCCTGATAGGGGTCGCCTTGCAGGAAGTAGTTGACCATAACGGCCGGCTCTTCAAGGTTGCCGGTAAAATTGCTCAAACCGTTACGCGCCGGCTGCGGGACATAATCACGCCAGGCAACTGCCACCGGTCGAACAACGTATGGATCTAAAACATTAAAGTTGAAGTTGTACATGGTGCGGTTGAACCCTTCAAATGGGTCCGAACGCCCCTGCTGTTCAGTACCAGAGCTCGCACACCCCACCAAAAGTGTGGTTCCCAGCGCAAGCGCCGACAGGCGAAGCTTCATAAGTGTCTCCCTGTGTATTATGGCTATCGCTGATTGCCATCCATGACGGAACGATGACGTATCCGCCTGTTTAGATGTGAGCGATTGTAACAGCACGTCAAATGATGTCTATATACCCTGTGTTACTGATTTGATCATAGCCTGGTAATGCGTACTCCGCGGCGGCTCTATTCTAGCTACCCCAATAAAAACAAACGTTACCATTTTTGCTATCTCAGACTTTCTCCCGCTGATTTTCGGACAAAAGCCGCTACGCTTTAGCAATACGTGCTAATTCAGGATTCGGCTATGAATGACATTGAGAACGAAAAGATTGATCGGCACAGCGACGAACTTCAGGTCGACAGTGACGAAAAGCTAGAGGGTAAAAAGATTGAGGTCGATGAGGACAGACTCCCCTCCCGCGCCATGGCGATCCATGAACATATCCGCCAGGATGGGGAGAAAGAAATGGAGCGCGACGCGATGGCGCTACTGTGGTCAGCCATCGCTGCGGGACTCTCGATGGGCGCCTCGCTACTGGCTAAAGGAATTTTTCATGTGCAACTGGAAGGTGTGCCTGGAGGATTTTTGCTGGAGAACCTCGGTTATACCTTCGGCTTTATAATTGTCATTATGGCTCGCCAGCAACTGTTTACCGAAAATACCGTCACCGCCGTCCTGCCAGTAATGCAAAACCCTACGCTCGGCAATTTTGGCCTGCTGATGCGCCTGTGGAGCGTGGTTCTGCTGGGTAATATTATTGGCACCGGGGTTGCCGCATGGGCGTTTGAGCATATGCCGATTTTTGATGAAGAAACCCGCGATGCTTTTGTCAAAATCGGCATGGATGTGATGAAAAACACGCCAACGGAGATGTTTTCCAACGCCATCATTTCTGGCTGGTTAATTGCCACAATGGTATGGATGTTTCCCGCCGCCGGGGCAGCAAAAATTGTGGTCATTATTCTGATGACCTGGCTGATTGCGCTGGGCGATACCACGCACATCGTCGTCGGCTCGGTGGAAATTCTCTATCTGGTCTTTAATGGCACGCTGCACTGGAGTGATTTCTTCTGGCCCTTTGCGCTACCAACGCTCGCCGGAAATATCTGTGGCGGAACGTTTATCTTCGCGCTGATGAGCCACGCGCAAATCCGCAATGATATGAGCAATAAACGCAAAGAAGAAGCCAGGTTGCAAGCCAGGCGGGATGAGCAAAAGCAGAAAAACCAGAAAAAACAGGCTTGAATGGTGACGGTTTGAGCAGTTGGGCGGCCTGAGGCTTACCGTTGTGAGTAAAAAACGCTATACTCGTGCCGCTTCGTCCCCTTAGTTAAATGGATATAACGAGCCCCTCCTAAGGGCTAGTTGCAGGTTCGATTCCTGCAGGGGACACTTTTAATTAAATGCATCCGGCTAAATCCTTTCATTTACCTGTCAGTTCATCCCTAAGCCAGGCGATAAAACGGCACATTCCTCACCGTTGCAGTAAGATTGTCGGACACCATTGTCTGCTCAGTAGCTATCCGCATCCCTGATTTTCTCAGCCTCAGTACGTCAGCAGCAATACGTTGGCTGCCAAACCAGAAAAGCCCGTCCAAAGCAGTGACATCAAGACCTGATTCCAGTGCCAGCTTCAGACGCTCACGCGGTGCTTTCACCGTTTTAGCAATTTGCTGATATGGCGCTTCGCTTGAACCTGCACGATTAATGCGTCGAATACGATGCGACAGGCGGTACTGAAATTCATCCGGTATCCCGCCGAGACTCTCTTTCAGGCTGTAAACACAACCAAAGCGTTTGCCGTTAAAGATTACGTTTTTCTGACTAAGCTGCAGCTCTTCACGAACGCTGGCAATCAGTTGCGGGGTACGGAGTAATAACAAACGGAAAGGCAGCTCAAAGCTGGTCACATAGTCCACATTCAATAAAGCAATACGCAGACGCTCTTGCGGACCCGCCTTCATTTCCCGACATTCAGCAATAACATCAGCCCACTGGCCAGCCAGACGGGAACTTTCAGTCGCCTCAGTAAAGCTGTATTTTTCAGTCTGATAATCAATACGTTCGGTCACTCGGAATTCCCTTCTGGCCACATCTCGGTATTGGTTGCTCACTTTACCAGCGACAGACTGCAACCGGAAGCCTGCAGGTATGGTCAGTGGAATGATAGAAACTTCTGCGGAAACGCTTCATTTATTGATAAATCAATCATTAAAAATATATTTTGACTAAAATCAATTAACCAAAATTATGGTTATTGAAGTATAGCCATGATTAATCTTTAGCCAGTTTGTCAGGAATAAGTTCTCCATAAACAGGCTGATTAATACCGGTAATGAGAAACATTATCGGAAATGATTCATCACTCAGAAAAAAGGAATTTATTCATATGATCAGAATCAAGACCAGTATCGCTACTTTGACCCTTTGTACCTTACTGACAGCTCCCGCATGGGGAGACGCGCAATCGCCGATAAGGCTGGTGATCCATGGTGGTGCCGGTACCATTACAAAAGATACCATCACACCAGAACAGGAAAAGCAGTATACAGAAAAACTCACTGAAGCTCTGAATGCAGGTTATGCGGTTCTGAATAAAGGCGGTAGCAGCCTGGAAGCCGTTCAGAAAGCGATTAATGTGATGGAAGATTCTCCTCTCTTCAATGCAGGTAAAGGTGCCGTGTTTACCCACGATGGCCGCAATGAACTGGATGCGTCCATTATGGATGGGAAAACCCGAAAAGCCGGTGCCGTTGCCGGTGTAACCACGGTTAAAAACCCAATTAATGCGGCGTATGCCGTTATGACTCAAAGCCCGCACGTACTCATGGTCTCGACAGGCGCGGATACCTTTGCAAAAGAACAGGGACTCGCAACCGTTGATCCTGCTTATTTCAAAACAGATTTTCGCTGGCAGCAATTACAGAATGCAATCCAAAAAGAAAAAGTGCTCCTTGATCACGATGGAAGGAGCGCTGCCCTGTTCGCTGACCCGATGATGTATGACTATAAATATGGCACTGTCGGCGCTGTTGCTCTGGATAAAGACGGTAATCTCTCTGCCGGAACGTCTACAGGCGGAATGACCAACAAACGTTACGGACGTGTGGGGGATTCACCTATCATTGGCGCAGGAAATTATGCCGACAATGAAACCGTGGCGGTATCCGCAACCGGCTCAGGAGAAATGTTTATCCGCACGCTGACCGCGTATAACATTGCAGCCCAGGTGAAATACCGCAATACCCCTTTAAAAGACGCAGCGCAGAATGCTCTGGATGAAGTTAAGGCGCTGAATGGCAGCGGTGGAGTAATTGTGCTTGATAAAGCCGGTAATTACACCATGTCCTTCAACTCTGAAGGTATGTATCGGGGAACCATAGGCGATGACGGAAAACCCGTTGTAGCCATTTATCGTTAATACTATTTCCCCGCCAGGGGATGAACCGACCCGGTATGTTGTCCGGGTCGGTTAAACGGCGTCAGGTCAGACAACAAAACGATTGACCAGATCCTTCATAGTGACAGACAGATTGTCCAGGCGCTGGCTGTCGCTTGCGGCCTGAGAAACCAACGCCGCGTTTTGCTGCGTGACCTGCTCCATAGGTCGCAGTGCCAGGTTAATCTGAGTTACCCCTTGCGATTGTTCCGTCGCTACACGAGCGATATCCGCAATATATTGCTTCATGCTGGTGGTATTGTCCGCCGCGGCTTCTAGCGCGGTAGCGGACGCCGTAACCCGCTCAACACCCTCACTAATTTTTACCATATTCTGCGCGACCAGCTCGCGGATCTGATTAGCTTCTTTGGCACAACGCTGCGAAAGATTCCGCACTTCACTGGCGACAACCGCAAACCCCCTGCCCATCTCTCCTGCCCGTGCAGCTTCCACTGCCGCATTCAGCGCCAGCAAGTTAGTCTGAAACGAAATATCGTCTATCGAGGTCACAATATTCGAGATTTTCTCACTGGAAGAGCGAATATCCCCCATGCTCTGATTTGCCGCACTGGCGACGTTACTGGCCTGGCGGACCTCTTTTTCCAGCCTGATTGTCAGATGCTCCGCTTCGCGGGCATTGTCCGCCGTTTGCGTAATCGTCGTGGAGAGCTGTTCCATACTGGCCACCGCTTGTACTATTGATGCTGCCTGTTCATCCGTGCGTTGGGCCAGGTCCTGATTACCCGCCGTAATACTGCTGCTGGCATCGGATAAAACCACAGAGCCTTGTTTAATCTCCTGGACGATATGCTGAATACTTTCCAGCATCGTGTTATAGGCGCGATTAAGTGAGGAAAGCTCATCTTTCCCCGGGGTCGCCAGTCGTTGAGTCAGATCGCCGTTCATACCCGCAATCTTGCGGAGCGTGTCACTAAATTGACGATGCATATTGATAGCGATTGACCCTGCGAACGCCAATGATGCCAGGAGCGCTAACAAGCTGACAATCATATATATTTGCCAGTTTTTTCGTGCATCCTGCGCGAGTTTTTCCGCATTCGCTAACAGAAGATTCGCCGTCACATCTTCTATCTGCCGCATCACTTCAATACGCTGGGTTTGAACCTTGAACCAGACAGTAGGATCGACATCAAATCCACCGTTCGCGGCATGACTAAACGCGGTTTCGCGAAATGAGAGGGCTTTTGACGCTTCTGTGGACTGTAAGCGGCTTTCCAGCATGGCCGCCTGTTCCGGTGGGCTCAGACGCAACGATTGTGCCAGCCAGACGTTCTGTTTACTGACGACATCACTGAGTTGATGTAACTGCCCCTCGGCGAAATGACCGGAGGAAAAGATATTTGACAGCAGCGCGCGTTCAATACCTGCTTGTTCTTTCAAATTCAGCAAGTTGTAGTAGGCGGCGAATGCGTTCGCCATCTCGCCTGAATCCGTCAACTGTCCCAACCTGCCCACAAAACTCAGCACATCAGCAATGACATTAGTATAAAACTTAACGACATCAGAGGCCGGAAGCCCCAATCGCGTGACGTTTTCCCGGATGGTGGCAAGCGACAGAATGTTTTTCTTGAACGTGGTGACAGAATTGGCGGCATCCCCTTCTGGCAATGCAGTATCGGACAGTGAACGCACAAAGACCTCGATCTCGCGATCGGTTAAAGCCCGCTGTGCGGTTAACTCATCTTTGAACGTCTTCCCTTCAGCCCCCAGAAATCCGACGCTCATTCCCCGTTCTTTTTGCAGCTCATGCACCACATTTCCGGCACTACGCGCGAGCGCTGTCAGTTGAGCAATATTTTCCATCTGCCGTTCTGTCTCAATGCGCGTCAATATTCCTGAACCAGCAAACCAACATAACGCCAATAATAGTGGTTGTAGCGCGATTATTAACTTCATTTTCATCGGCATTCGATAAACCCACCACATGCCACTTCCCTCCATTGTCCATATTTTCATTATGGTTATCGGCGCAATGAGGCTGCACTTTAAATTTGATCAAGAGACAACTGATTGTTTTTTAGATTAAATACCTGCCAAAATAACTCTATTTGATTATGACAATCAGGATAAATCACTGAAATATTTATTTTTATGATATCTATTCTCAAGATAGTTAAATCATTCAGCATATTATTTCTTATTAAAAAACGGGTTAACTATCAATACGATTCGGAAAGGGAGTAAGACACAGAACGGTGACGCCTACTGGAGATAACCGTCGTGGCACGGCCATTTTCTGGCATCCCGCCGAACGTTAAGGTTATAATCCTGACAACGATTTTATTGGATTAGAAGCGACGATGACAAAACTTACCCTACAAGAACAGATGCTTAAGGCAGGTCTGGTCAGCAGCAAAAAAGTGGCCAAAGTGCAAAGAACGGCGAAGAAATCGCGCGTTCAGGCTCGCGAAGCCAGAGAAGCGGTTGAAGAGAATAAAAAAGCGCAAATTGAGCGCGACAAGCAGCTCAGCGAACAGCAGAAACAGGCCGCGCTGTCTAAAGAATATAAAGCCCAGATCAAGCAACTGATTGAAATGAATAAAATCACCATTACCCGTGGCGATATTGGTTACAACTTTACTGATAATAACCTGATCAAAAAAGTCTATGTTGATAAGGTGACTCAGTCTCAGTTGATCAAGGGCCGTCTGGCCATTGCCCGACTGACGATAGCGAATACGCCATTATCCCGGCTGTCGTCGCCGACAAGATTGCGCAGCGCGATGCAAGTTATATTGTTTTAAATTGCGAGCTGAGCCAGGAAGCGAAGGACGAAGACGATCCGTATGCTGATTTTGTCATCCCTGATGATTTGATGTGGTAAGAAAAACAACCAGATAATCACCCGGACTTCCATTGCCTATTTCGGTGAACGCCAACGCCGCCACCGAAATACTCTCGACGTCCCTTCTCCCCCAATTCTGTCGACTAAAACTTATAGTGTTCTTTGCTCAGCCCGTATTTTCTCATGCGTAAATACAATTTTTTACGCGGGATTTGTAAATACTCCGCCACTTCATTAATGCGCCCCTGATGAATATTTAGCGCTTCAGTAATGATCTGTCGCTCGTACTCTTCAACCCGCCGATCGAGCGGTGTTGGTTCAGGCAGATGCAGCTGCGGATTCGCGGTTTCAGCCAGCGGGAGTAGCCCAACGGCAAAAAGCTCGGCGGCATTCGCCAGTTCCCGGACATTACTTAACCACACGCGACGCCGCATGCCTTTCAGTAACTCCCCATCAACCTCGGGCACGGGATGGTTCAGGCGCAGACAGGCTTTCTGCAGGTAATGACGAAACAGCGGCTCAATATCATCCGGACGCTGTGACAGCGGCTGACAACCGATTTGCGTCATCGCAAAACAGTAGTAGAGTTCGGCCACAATCTGGTTGGTTGCCGCCAGTTCCACTAACGATGTGTCACCAATGCCTATCAGACGAAACGGACGCCGCTCCTGGCTTTGCAGATGCACCAGATGGTGCTGCTGTTCACGTGTCAGGCACTCAATATGGCTCAGGACCAGCGTTCCTCCTTGCGCCTGTGCAATAAGGTCATTGAGTAGTCCCGCGTTCCCGGGCGTCAGTTCACCGCGGATAAACGGCCCATCAGCGCTGCGCCCAAGCTGATGCAAATACCGGGCTCCGGTCATACGTCCCGTTCCCGGCTCGCCATAAAACCAGACGGCAATATCCGTTTCCGCCAGGTGTTGCAGACGTTGACGATACTGATTGACCCAGTCACTGTAGCCGAGCAGTTCAACCTGAAGCTTTTGCTGGCAATAATGGCGACGGGCAATCACGGATTGTCTCTGACGCAGCGCATCCTCTACCAGCGACAGCAGTTTGCCGGGGTCGACCGGTTTTTGCAGAAAGTCCCATGCGCCTTTCTTTACTGCCTCCACCGCCATCGGGACATCGCCATGCCCGGTGATAAGCAGGATTGGCAACTGATTATCATCCTGATGAAACAACGTCATCAGGTCTATTCCATTGCAGCCAGGCATACACACATCGCTCAGAACAATCCCCGGCCAGTCGGCCTGCAGCCAGTTTCGGGCATCAAAAGGGTTATTGCATGCGTAGACGCGGTACCCCTCTTGTTCAAGCAACAGAGTGTAAGCGTCGAGAACATCGGCATCATCATCAATCAGCAGAACAGAATAGTCATCACACAACATCTTTTACATCCGTCAGATTAAATTGCAGAACGACGCAGGCATTACGCCCCGGTGTCGACGCCAGGCGCAGCTCGCCGTTCATTTGCCCCATTAACGATACACAAATCGATAAGCCAATACCGAGCCCCACATCCTTACTGGTGGTAAACGGCTTTAATAGTGATGGCAATAACGCCTCAGGCCAGCCGGGGCCGTTATCGCAGACAAAGACGCACAATCGGCTGCCCTCAGCCTGCCAGTGAACCTCTATTTGCGCGCCAGTCGGACTGGCATCCAGCGCATTTGCCAGTACGTTTACCAGCACCTGCTGAATACGCACTTCATCACCTGTCACCCATACACTCTGGGCTGGAAGCGTCAGCGTACCCTGCTGAGGCTTATGCCGCATGGCCAACAGTTCCCAGGCGGCGCTGAATGTTTGTCGCAGATCGACCGGATGCAAAGGCGCGCCCGGCTCGGCCCGACGTGCAAACTGACGCAGCGAACGGATAATGGCATCAATACGGGTAATCAGCCCCTCCGCTTTGGTTAATGTACTTCTGGCCTGAGCGGATTGTCCTTGTTCAATTGCCCTTCCCGCCGTAAACAGGTACATCGACAGCGCATTCAGCGGTTGGTTAATCTCGTGCGCCAGTGTGGTCATGGTCTGTCCAACCACTGC
>ERZ773195.2756-NODE-2756-length-10621-cov-3.684649_pt1 | contig 10621 bp, 10 predicted proteins | sample MGYA00580530_ERZ773195 | MGnify/ENA primary metagenome ERZ773195 (study PRJEB29015, sample SAMEA2737751) | human gut metagenome | biome: human gut; feature: human-associated habitat; material: faeces | place: China | collected 2012 ...
TGAGCAGTTATATGTCTGTTTATAATGATAAGGAAATGGCAACGCAGTATTCTGAATATAATAAAAAGATATCTGATCAGGAAACCAAGATTTCTACATGGGAAGAAATTTACTACAAGAAGTTCTCACGTATGGAGTCTGCACTGGCAGCTTTAAACGCACAGTCATCTTCAATTTCGGGATTGTTTGGCTAATCATGCAGGATGTAGGAGGAACAAGAAGTGGCAGTAAATAATCCGTATGCAAAATATAACAACAACAAAGTCCTCACGGCATCTCCGGCAGAACTTACATTGCTCCTTTACGAAGGGGCAATTAAGTTCTGCAATATTGCGATGATGGGGATTGAAGAAAAAAATATCCAAAAGACACATGATAACATCAAAACCATCCGGCCTTTACGGGATGGGGTTATTGCCGACTTTAACGCTGCCGAACAAATGTTGCGCGGTATGATTAAAATGGCAAGTGTAAATAGTAAGTTCTTCTCTCCCTCTTTGCGGATCGTCGTTTGTATCCCGTCGGGAAGTACGGAAGTTGAACTCCGTGCTGTTCGCGACTCTGCCGAGCATGCCGGTGGACGTGATGTCTATCTGATTTTCGAACCGATGGCTGCAGCTATCGGTATCGGTATTGACGTGGAAGCTCCGGAAGGAAACATGATTGTTGATATAGGTGGTGGCTCTACGGAGATTGCCGTTATCTCTTTGGGAGGTATCGTTTCCAACAACTCTATCCGTATTGCCGGTGATGACTTGACTGCGGATATTCAAGAATATATGAGCCGTCAGCACAATGTGAAGGTCAGCGAGCGTATGGCGGAACGTATCAAAATTAATGTAGGTGCGGCTTTGACCGAACTGGGTGAAGACGCTCCGGAAGATTATATCGTTCACGGTCCGAACCGTATTACTGCCCTTCCTATGGAAGTACCGGTATGTTATCAGGAAGTGGCTCACTGTCTGGAGAAATCGATTTCCAAGATTGAAACGGCTATCTTGAGTGCATTGGAGAATACTCCTCCCGAACTTTATGCGGATATCGTTCATAATGGTATCTATCTGGCCGGTGGTGGTGCGTTACTCCGTGGTTTGGATAAGCGACTGACTGATAAGATAAATATTCCGTTCCATATTGCGGAAGATCCTTTACACGCTGTTGCCAAGGGGACAGGGGTAGCATTAAAGAATGTAGATCGTTTCTCTTTCCTAATGAGATAAAATCACGGACTCTGATTCATGCGGAATTTAATAAACTTCCTTTTGAAATACAATTACTGGTTCCTCTTTGTCATATTGGAGGTAGCCAGTTTTGTTTTGTTATTTCGATTCAACAATTACCAGCAGAGTGCTTATTTCACTTCTGCCAATACAGTTGTGGGGGCGGTTTATGAAGTTTCGGGAGGTATATCTTCCTATTTCCACCTGAAATCGGTCAATGAAGACCTGCTGGATCGGAATATGTTATTGGAAGAGCAGATCAATAATTTGGAAAAAGCGTTGAAAGAACGTCAACTCGATTCTATCGCGGTGAACAGTATCCGGAAGATGCCTCAGAAAGATTATCAGCTGTTTAAGGCACGTGTGATTAAGAATAGCCTGAACCTGGCCGATAATTATATAACGCTTGATAAAGGTTCTTCTTCCGGCATTCATTCCGAAATGGGCGTGGTAGACGGAAACGGGATTGTGGGAATTGTTTACGAAACATCTCCTTCCTATTCGGTGGTGATTTCTGTACTGAATAGCAAATCAAACATCAGTTGCAAGATTGTAGGAAGCGATTATTTTGGTTATCTGAAGTGGGAACACGGAGATTCGCGATACGCTTATCTGAAAGATTTGCCTCGTCATGCCGAGTTTAATCTGGGAGATACCGTAGTGACAAGCGGTTTCTCGACTGTATTTCCCGAAGGAATTATGGTGGGGACGGTGGATGATATGTCCGACTCTCATGATGGATTATCCTATCTGCTGAAGATCAAGTTGGCTACCGATTTCGGCAAGCTTAGTGATGTGCGGGTGATAGCGCGGAACGGTCAGCAGGAGCAGAAAGAACTCGAAAACAAGACAACGAAACAATGATTATTACCTATATACATAGAATCGGTTGGTTTATCGGGTTGGTGCTTCTTCAGGTGCTAATTCTGAATAATGTGCATATAGCCGGATATGCTACGCCTTTTCTCTATATTTATTTTATTTTGAAGTTCAATTCCGGCACTTCCCGGAATGAACTGATGTTGTGGGCCTTCTTTTTCGGGCTTACCATTGACGTGTTTTCCGATACTCCGGGAATGAATGCAGCAGCAACCGTGTTGCTTGCTTTTCTTCGTCCTTCTTTATTGCGTTTGTTCACTCCCCGCGATAATCAGGACAATCTCGTACCTTCTTTCAAGAGTATGGGAATCACTCCTTTTCTGAAATATACTACTGCAAGTGTTTTTATACATAGTCTGGCTTTACTCTCTATTGAGTTCTTCTCGTTTTCCGGCATTTGGCTGTTGCTGCTGCGGGTGGCATTGTGTACCGTTCTGACTGTAACTTGTATTGTAGCTGTGGAAGGCATAAGGAGATAGCGATGGCAAAAGATTATAGACTGGAGAAACGGAAATTTGTTATCGGGGGAATTGCACTGTCTATTGTGCTGATTTATCTGATCCGTCTTTTTGTATTGCAGATTACTACCGATGATTATAAGAAGAACGCCGATAGCAATGCGTTCCTGAATAAAATTCAATATCCTTCGCGCGGAGCTATCTATGACCGTACAGGTAAGTTGCTGGTTTTTAACCAGCCTGCTTATGATATAACGATTGTCCCGAAAGAAGTAGAGAACTTGGATACACTCGACCTGTGCCAGTCGTTGAATATTACTCGTGCTCAATTCCTGAAAATCATGAGCGACATGAAAGACCGTCGCCGGAATCCGGGATATTCCAGATACACTAATCAATTGTTTATGTCGCAACTTTCGGCGGAAGAATGTGGCGTCTTTCAGGAGAAGTTGTTTAAATTCCGTGGCTTCTATATCCAGCGGCGTACGATTCGCCAATACTCTTATGATGCTGCCGCGCACGCCTTGGGTGATATTGGAGAAGTCTCGGCAAAAGAAATGGAAGCCGATGAAGAAGGCTACTACATTCGTGGCGATTATGTCGGCAAGTTGGGTGTAGAGAAATCGTATGAGAAGTATCTGCGTGGAGAGAAAGGCATTGAAATTCTGCTTCGTGATGCGCACGGACGTATTCAGGGGCATTATATGGACGGAGAATATGACCGTCCTTCCGTACCCGGAAAGAACTTGACACTCAGTTTGGATATTGACTTGCAGATGTTGGGTGAACGGTTACTGAAAAATAAGATCGGAAGTATTGTTGCTATTGAGCCGGAGACAGGAGAGATTCTTTGTCTGGTATCTTCGCCGAATTACGACCCGCATTTGATGATTGGCCGTCAGCGTGGAAAGAACCATCTGATGTTGCAGCGTGATAAGATGAAACCGCTTCTGAATCGTGCATTGATGGGAGTATATCCTCCGGGTTCTACTTTTAAGACGGCACAGGGATTAACTTTTTTGCAGGAAGGCATTGTGACTGAGCAGGCTCCTTCTTTCCCTTGTTCGCGCGGTTTCCATTACGGCAGGCTGACGGTGGGATGTCATGCCCACGGAGCACCGATACCACTTATTCCTGCTATTGCTACATCGTGCAACTCTTATTTTTGTTGGGGACTGTTCCGTATGTTCGGCGACCGTAAATACGGTTCACCGCAAAACGCAATTACAGTCTGGAAAGATCACATGGTTTCCCAAGGCTTCGGTTATAAGTTAGGTGTTGATTTGCCCGGAGAGAAACGTGGTTTGATTCCGAATGCACAGTTCTATGATAAGGCTTATCGCGGCCATTGGAATGGACTGACGGTAATCAGTATTTCGATCGGGCAGGGAGAAATTCTGGCTACTCCTCTCCAGATAGCCAATCTGGGTGCAACGATTGCCAATCGCGGATATTTTATCACACCGCATATTGTGAAGGAGATTCAAGATAATCAGTTGGATAGTATTTATCGTACGCCACGTTATACTACAATTGAGAAACGGCATTATGAATCGGTGGTGGAAGGGATGCGCGGAGCTGCCACAGGCGGAACTTGCCGTATGTTGTCGGTAATGGTTCCGGACTTGGAAGCTTGTGGAAAGACAGGTACGGCGCAGAACCGCGGACATGACCATTCTGTATTTATGGGCTTTGCGCCGATGAACAAGCCGAAGATAGCCATTGCCGTGTATGTGGAGAATGGAGGTTGGGGAGCTACATACGGAGTACCTTTCGGGGCATTGCTTATGGAGCAGTACTTGAAAGGCAAACTATCTCCCGAGAATGAATTGAGAGCAGAAGAATTTAGTAACAGAGTGATATTGTATGGTAACGAGGAACGATAGTTTGTGGAAATCACTGGATTGGGTAACGATTTGCATTTACCTGCTTCTGATTGTCGGCGGGTGGTTCAGTGTCTGTGGAGCCAGCTATGACTATGGTGATCGTGACTTCCTCGACTTCTCTACCCGTGCCGGCAAGCAATTTGTCTGGATTATCTGTTCCTTCGGTCTCGGTTTCGTGTTGTTGATGTTGGAAGACCGGATGTATGATATGTTCGCGTACATTATATATATAGGAATGATAATCTTGCTTATCGTTACTATTTTTATCGCGCCGGATACCAAAGGCTCCCGTTCTTGGTTGGTAATGGGGCCTGTCAGCCTGCAGCCAGCCGAATTTGCCAAGTTTGCTACCGCATTGACATTGGCCAAATATATAAACTCCTATTCATTCAGCATAAAGAAAGAGAAATGTACTCTGGTACTGGGTTTTATTATCCTCCTTCCGATGTTGTTGATTATCGGTCAGCGGGAGACAGGTTCTGCCTTGGTCTATCTTGCTTTCTTCTTGGTGCTTTACCGGGAGGGAATGCCGGGTGTGGTACTTTTTTCGGGGGTATGTGCGGTCATCTATTTTGTGGTAGGCATCCGCTTCGATGAAGTATTCATAGCCGATACACCGACTCCGTTGGGAGAGTTTATTGTGTTGCTGCTGATCTTATTATTTGCCGGTGGTATGGTGTGGGTATACCGCAAGCGGTGGGAACCTGCCCGGAATATTATCGGAGGAAGTTTGATTGTCTTGCTTATCGCTTATCTGATATCCGAATATTGGATCCATTTCAGTCTGGTCTGGGTGCAGTGGGGGCTTTGTGTCGTTGTGGTAGGTTATTTGATTTACTTGGCATTGAGCGAGCGTCAGCGCTCTTATTTCCTGATTGCTTTATTCTCAATCGGCTCCATTGGATTCTTATATTCCAGTAACTATGTCTTCGATAATATATTAGAGTCGCATCAGCAAATCCGTATTAAAGTAGTATTGGGTTTGGAAGAAGATTTAACCGGTGCCGGCTACAATGTAAACCAGTCCAAGATTGCTATCGGTTCCGGCGGATTGACAGGGAAAGGCTTTTTGAACGGAACGCAAACCAAATTGAAATACGTCCCTGAGCAGGATACCGACTTCATTTTCTGTACGGTGGGAGAGGAACAAGGGTTTGTAGGTTCGGCCGCGGTCTTGCTGGCTTTTCTTATTTTGATATTGAGATTGATATTCCTTTCCGAAAGGCAACCGTCTGCTTTCGGTCGCGTATATGGGTATTCGGTCGTGAGTATTTTCCTCTTTCACCTATTTATCAATATAGGGATGGTGTTAGGGCTGACTCCTGTAATTGGTATCCCATTACCCTTCTTTAGTTACGGAGGTTCTTCTTTATGGGGATTTACGATATTGCTGTTTATTTTCCTGCGGATAGATGCAGGGCGCGGCAGGAGACTCTAGTTCGTTTATTTTCTAATTCTCCTGTCTTTCAATTCGGATACCAATGTCATTGATTCCGGACAACTTCTCATCTTTCATCCCGTTCATAATTTTGAAGGTGTAATTAGCAGGATACAAAGGACGTACGGATTTGATAAAGACCGCTGATTGATAGATACTTCCCCAACCATTTCCGATCCACCTTCCCGTGGAATCAGCCAGGTTTATAGTAATAGTATCCGTCCGCCATACCGTAGAGTCTTGATGCGGTTGACTGATAAATAGATGCAGGTTATGATAAGGGTAATCTGTTCTGTTGCGAACCTCCGCGAATAATCTGAGTGTAGGCGGAATACTGTCGGTGACAGGAATCAGAAAAGAGAGTGTATCACTCTTTCCCCACCCTTCGTCGGGAAGGGACTGATAGGAGTGATACACGGTATTCTCATTGCAGGCAGCCATTAGGCAAATACCGAGCAGACAGAATAAACTATTCCTGAGAAGGCTTTTCATTATTTTGCGGTTTCGCTTGATTTGGGTTTCTTTCCGGTCTGGGTTCTGGTCTTGCAGGGCGTTCACGTTCCTGACCTTGCGGGCGTTCCTGGTTTTGTGGCCGTTCCTGTCTTCTCTCCGGACGTCTGTTCTCATTATTCCGTCCCTGGTTTTGTCCTCTGTTCCGGTTGTTATTATTATTTCTTGGTCTGTTTTCCCGATCTCCTCTGTTTCCGTTTTCCGCAGGTTGTGGACGACCCTCGTTTTCCCGTTGCGGTTGCTGCGGACGATTAGTCCCTTCTACTTGTTGTTGCGGTCGGTTGTTGGGAGTTCCTTTTTTCTTTTTCTTGTTTCGGTTGGCGTTATTGCCTTCCTTACTGTTATTACGGCTACGGTCGAAACGGGTTACACTTTCCTGTTCCAACAAGTCTATCGGTTTCTTCGGCTCCGCTTTCCTTTCTTCTTCAAGCAGGCTGTCCGGTTTCATACCCTTCTTATTCATGCCGATCACTTCAAAAGCACGTTTCCCGCTAATAGTGACTAAGTTGGCAGGGAAGTTCTTATCTGTAGAATAAGAAACTTGGTTGCTGAGGATGTCGGCCTTGAAGAAATAGAAAGTACCATCCTTGGTTTCCAGCTCAATCTCTTTAGAAGGCAGACGTTTCTGTGCTTCTACGTAACAGTCTACTTCGTAGTTCAGGCAGCATTTCAGTTTTGCACACTGTCCGGCAAGTTTCTGGGGGTTGAGTGAGATATCCTGGAAACGTGCGGCGCTGGTAGATACGGAAACAAAACTCGTCATCCAGGTAGCACAACAAAGTTCACGTCCGCAAGGACCGATTCCACCGATACGTCCGGCTTCCTGACGGGCACCGATCTGCTTCATCTCGATGCGTACTCGGAAAGCTTCGGCTAATACCTTAATCAGTTGGCGGAAGTCTACCCGTTCGTCGGCGATGTAATAGAAGATAGCCTTGTTACCGTCTCCTTGATATTCCACATCTCCGATTTTCATGTTCAGATTCAAGTTCAATGCAATCTGGCGTGCACGGATCATGGTAGCGTGTTCTTTATCTTTTGCTTCGTTGAACTTCTCCATGTCCACCGGTTTGGCTTTCCGGTAGATTCGTTTGATTTCCGCATCCGCTTTGAAGTTGGCTTTCTTCATTTGCAGGGGGACAAGTCTGCCGGTAAGGGTTACTACGCCAATGTCATGTCCGGGGGCAGCTTCAACGGCAACAATGTCTCCCTTTTCCAGTTTGATTTTATTGCTGTTGCGATAATACCCTTTACGGGTATTTTTGAATTGTACCTCTACCATATCACTTTCTTCCGCATTGCCCGGTATGTCTGCCAGCCAATCGTAGGTGTTCAGCTTTTTATCTTGGCGGGAGCATCCTTTGCAACAAAGGCTGCCGCTCCCATTATGAAGTTTATATTCCATAGTTTATATATTTATTATTGCTTCAACAGTACGATCATCTTCAATGAGAAGTCGAAAAATACCATTTTAGCATTTACATTCTGTTCAATATGCAGTTGTGCTTCGCTTAGCTCGTCCATGATACCCATGACGTTACGTTCGTTGACGAAAGGAGCAAAGCGGATTGCAAAATTCTGTTCGTTGATAGTCATATAAGTAAGGTCGCGTTGATGCAGGTTGAAGATAAAGTTCTCCCGGATCATGCGCTGGCAATATTCCAGAAAGTTCTTCTGCCGTTCGCGTCCCATACCTGCCACTTGCTCGCTCCACATCTTCATCTCCCTGATTTTCCGTTGATAAGACAACCGCATCAGGCTGACGAATAAATCAAAGAACTGTTGGTTCTCCTCGTTCAGATGAATTGTTTCAAGCGCTTTTATAAAATTACCGTTTGCCAGGTGGGCAATGGAAAGACTGTCGGCAGGCTGAATGCTATATTTTGACTGTAATATCCGGTCGATACTGGCTTCGTCAATCTTCCGAACATTCATACGCTGTGTACGGCTCAGAATAGTCGGCAGAATCATATCCGGCGCTTCCGATACAAGCAGGAAAACCGTCTTCTCGGGTGGTTCTTCCAGTAATTTCAGCAATTTATTGGCACATACCGGGTGCATTTTTTCCGGTAGCCATACAATCGTAATCTTAAATCCGCCTTCACTGGATTTCAGACTGAGCTTCTTCAATATCTCGTCACTCTCTTTGGCATAAATCAATGCTTGCGAGTTTTCGGCGTCCATTTCGTTCAGCCAGTGATTGAGATTGAAATAGGGATTGTTGATAACAAACGGCCGCCAGTCGGCGATATAATCATCGCATACCTCCTTTTTCCCCTTCGCACTTTTGACGATCGGGAAAACAAAATGTACGTCCGGATGTACCAGCTTATTGAATTTTACGCAGGACGGACAGACGCCGCAAGCATCAGTCTCGCCCCGGTTGGTGCAGCTGATATAACGTGCGTAAGCAATAGCTAACGGCATTTTTCCGACTCCTTCCGGGCCGCAGATGAGCTGGGCGTGCGGAATCCGTCCCTCTCTCACTTCCTGAATGAGCCGTCGCTTGATTTCTTCTTGTCCGATTACGTCTCTAAAAAACATATCAATAAATGATTTTGGCTACTTCTTTGATACTGTCTACTGCTCCGATAGAGTAGAAATGAATACTTGGGGCTCCGTGGGACATCAATTCCTTGCATTGTGTCACGCACCATTCGATACCGACCCGTTCGGCTTCAGCATCGTTTTTGCATTTTAAGGCCTCCTTTACTAAATCTTCCGGCAAGTCCACTTTAAATGTCTTAGGAATCATGCTTAATTGGGATAGTTTTTTGAAAGGTTTGATTCCCGGAATGATAGGGATGTTGATACCCGCCGCCTTTGCCTGTTCCACAAATTCGAAATATTTCTTATTATCATAAAATAGTTGCGTCACGGCATATTCTGCACCTGCTTCCACTTTCTTTTTCAGCCAATAGAGGTCGGATTCTATATTGGGAGCTTCTTCATGCTTCTCCGGATAACAAGCTACGCCATAAGAGAACGGACTGGCGGTGACTTTCATCTCCGAACCGTCTACAAAGATTCCCTTATTGAAGTTGTTGATTTGCTCCTGCAATTCAATGGCGTGGTGGTATCCGTCGCCTTCCGGAGTAAATACAGACTCATGCTTCGCCTTGTCTCCGCGCAGCACCAACAAGTCGGTGATATTCAGAAACTGGAGATCAAGCAGTACATATTCAGTTTCTTCGCGTGTGAAACCACTGCACAGAATATGCGGAACTACGGTGATATTATATTTGTTCTGAATGGCAGCAGCCACAGCGACAGTTCCCGGACGTCTTCTCAAACGGTTCCGTTGAAACAGGCCGTTGCCGAGGTCTTTATATACGTATTCGCTGCGATGCGTGGTGATATTGATATATTTCGGGTCAAATTCCCGGAGCGTATCGACTGTTTGATATAACTTTTCAATCCCCGTACCCTTCAGTGGAGGGAGGATTTCGAAAGAAAAGGCTGTTTTTTTGCTGTTATTTATTAAATCAATTACTTTCATTCTCTTCGCAAATGTTCGTTACCTATTTGGATTAAACGTGCATATTGGGACAAAAATACGAAAAAAGAAAGATTTCTTCTTGATTTACTCTAAAATAGTTTTGTTTTTATCGTACTATATACATAAAAGAGGGTATATCCTGTAAATGGATGCCCCTCTCTTACCTAATCATTATTAAATTAGAATTTACTTTTCGAGAAATGATTTCTTCATTCTGACAATATCCGTCAGATAATCCTGCAAATCCTGTTCATGTTCTTCTTCTTCAGCAAGAATATGTTTTGCGATGTCACAGGTGGTAAAATCTTTCCCGTTAGTAAAGTCGGCGATTTCTTGGTAACGAATGATTGCACAACGTTCGGAAGCCACATTGTCTTTCAATAAACTTACTGAATCAAACTCTTGCGGAGCATCATATTTGCATCTGGCTAGTTCGAACCATTTTTGAGGGTCCAGTACCGGAACTCCTTCTAACTCGATGATACGGTTGGCGAGTAGTTGTGCATGGCGGCGTTCCTCCTCGGCATGTTCCTCGAACTCACTTTGTACATCGGCACGCATAGCGCCTTCCACTACTAATGCACCTACCCAATACTGGTAGTATGCTAACCATTCCTCAGCTAATGCTGCGTTCAACTGTGAAATCAAACTTTCTACATCCAATTTCCCTTGTAGGATTTTTACACTTTCTCTAGCCATAATTTTTATGTTTAGGTTACTATGTTTAAGTT
>ERZ773195.2759-NODE-2759-length-10613-cov-3.027183_pt1 | contig 10613 bp, 6 predicted proteins | sample MGYA00580530_ERZ773195 | MGnify/ENA primary metagenome ERZ773195 (study PRJEB29015, sample SAMEA2737751) | human gut metagenome | biome: human gut; feature: human-associated habitat; material: faeces | place: China | collected 2012 ...
CATTGCGGATGTGTCAAAAGCGATGGAACCTTTTTATACGACAAAACCGGAGTTAGAGCGTTCCGGGATGGGATTCTCTTTTATGGAAGCGTTTATGGACAGGCTTGAGGTAGTATCCGAGCCGGGAAAAGGGACAAGCGTACATATGGTAAGAAGACTGGGAAATCAGGAAGGCTAGCCTATGGTGCGACAGGCGGAACTGATCAGACAGGCACAGGATGGGGATAAAAAAGCCAGGGACAAAGTCGTTTCGGACAACCTTGGATTAGTGCACGCAATTGTCCGCAGATTTGAAAAAAGAGGGCATGACAGGGAGGAATTGTTTCAGATCGGATGTATCGGGCTGATCAAGGCGATCGATCATTTTGATCTGTCGTTAAACCTTGCATTTTCCACTTATGCAGTGCCTATGATCACAGGGGAGATACGGCGTTTCCTGCGTGACGATGGCATGGTGAAAGTGAGCAGGAGTTTAAAAGAAAATGGATACAAAATCAGCAGGGCAAAAGAAGTTCTCACAACAGAGCTTGGGAGAGATCCGAGTCTTTTGGAGCTATCTGCCATGACAGAACTTGGCACAGAGGAGATCGTGATGGCATTGGACGCTAACCGTGGGGTGGAGTCCATTTACCAGCCGGTCTGCGGCTCAGATGGAGATGAACTTTTACTCATTGACCAGATTGGAGATCAGAGCGATGTCTATGAGGAGCCGGAGAAGGAGGCTGTTTTAAACAAAATGGTGATCAGGCAGCTGATGGATACGCTCGACGAGACAGAACAGCAGATCATCCGGCTGCGGTATTTTGAAATTAAACCGCAGTGCGAGGTGGCAGGAATACTTGCAGTGACACAGGTGCAGATCAGCCGGAATGAGCGTAAAATCCTTGCAAAACTCCGGGCAAAACTGGAGTTATAACGTCATTTGCCGGAAAGAAAATCTTGAAGAGCGAAACCATCAATGATATAGTGAAAGGAGGAAACTCAAACAATAACCGGCAGTGATAGCAGACTGACAGAGCGTCAGGAGAGAGGGAGTACAAGAGCAGATGAATGGAACACAGATCAGTGATACACAGAGGAATAACAGAACCGCATTGACAGGGCATACCATAGAAGCGTTGATCGTGGTCGTCTTTTATGCGTGCAGATTTATCAGGGGAGAGCGGAGTCTTGGATATTTTCTGGTGATCACGGCATTGGCACTGATCCCGGTCATACTGGGACAGTTTTTCTTTTTGAAGGACAGAGAGACAGGTATGATCAAACACACGGTAGGAATCGGATTTGCCATTACGTATTCCTTCATGGTGCTGACGACCGAGGAATCGAACATTTATGTGCTTGTCATACCGATGATTTTACTTGTAAGTGTATTTAATGATGTAAAATTTTCCGTGCAGATCAATATAGGAACGGTTATCTTAAGCCTGATCATGACGATTGGTGGAGCTTTTACCGGAAAGTTCGGTTATCAGGGCAGCGATGAGGCAATCGTGCAGGTGACAGCCATGATACTTGTCGCAGTGTATTCTATCTATGCAGCGCAGACATCGAATGCAAACAATCAGCAGAAAATGGAGAATATTAAGGAAGCGCAGAGCAAGACAGAACTTTTGCTGTCCGATATTTCCAATATGTCACAACAGATGCAGAGTGGAATGGAAGATATCTATGGAAAAGTTGAGAACCTCAACAGTGCTTCTAAATTGACCAAAGATGCAATGTCAGAGGTTGGCAGTGGTACGACGGAAACCGCCAATGCTGTGCAGACGCAGATGCAGCAGACCGAGGCAATCCAGCAGAAAGTTGAACTGGTCAGCAGTGCAGCAGACCGTATTAATGAGAGCATGCAGCATACATTGCAGGTGTTAGAGAGTGCCGGAAAGGATATGGAAGTGCTCGTATCCCAGGTAGAACATTCCGTGGAAAAAGGTGACAGTGTTGCAGGACAGCTAGAGACATTAGACAAATACATTGAAGAGATGCATTCCATCGTGGAGCTGATCTCCGGTATTACCTCGCAGACAAGCCTTTTAGCTTTAAATGCAAGTATTGAGGCGGCAAGAGCAGGTGAGGCAGGAAGAGGATTCTCTGTTGTTGCGACAGAGATTTCCGGTATGGCAACACAGACCAAAGAGGCAACGGTACATATTACAGAGTTGATCGAGAATATTTCCAATGCGATCAGCGAGGTGGTTTCGGTGGTGCGCGAGATGATAGGTGCAATTAATGAGGAAAAACAGTCCACAGAGAATACTGCCAATAATTTTTCGGATATCCAGAGCAATACGCTTGATATCCAGGGCAACATGGAGCAGTTAAACAGCAATATTGAGGAATTGAAAACTGCAAATGAACAGATCGTGCATTCGATTGAAACAATCTCGGCAATCTCAGAGGAGGTATCTGCACACGCAAATGAGACAATGAGTGCACAGGAAGATAATTCGGATGTACTGAACAAGATCACGGATCGTATGCAGCAGTTGATCGAACTTACAAAGCAGGAGGCATAATAACGTGAAAGCTTACGATAATTATATTTTTGATTTATATGGAACGTTGGCTGATATCCATACCGAGGAGAATGATCCTCTGGTATGGAAAAAGCTGGCGCTTTTTTATGGCTATTATGACGCCGATTATTCATCGGAAGAATTAAAAGAAAGATACGCTGCAATCATTGCAGGCGAGGAGTCTAAGATGAAATCTGAGAAAAAAGATGATGCTCATGAGGCACATCCGGAAGTTCAGATTGAAGAGGTCTTTCAGAAGCTTTTTGAGGAAAAAGGCGTGAAGGCAGATCCTACACTTGCCGTTCATGCAGGGCAGTTCTTCCGGATCCTCTCTACCGATTATGTAAAACTCTATGACGGAGTGACAGATTTGTTAGAAGCATTAAAAAAGACGGGCAAAAAGATTTATCTGCTTTCGAACGCACAGCGCATTTTTACAGAGTATGAGATGCACACACTTGGAATCGCAAAGTACTTTGACGATATTTTCATCTCTTCAACCTGTGGGGTAAAAAAACCGGACAGCAGATTTTTTCAATTATTGATTGATAAATATAATCTTGATATAACAAAAAGCGTCATGATTGGAAACGATGGCATAAGCGATATCGCAGGAGCGAAGAGTGTCGGACTCGATACCTTTTATATTCATTCGAATATTTCTCCAAAGCTGCCGGAAGAGACCGTCATATTACCGGATGGCACCGAAAAAAAACGGAAGATCGTGCCGGATGCAGACTTTGTGTTAGATGGAATGGACATGGAGCGAGTCAGGGAGCTGCTGCTGGGAGAATAAGAGAAGATTATCAGCGCAGATTACCTTCCATCCACAGTTCACAATTTTTTCACAAAATATTAGCACTCACCTATTGACAGTGCTAACAACTCGTGATATAACATACTCGTAACAAAGGAAAACCACTGCGAAAGAAATTTCGTAACTGACAGAAGACGTTCCAGCCAGCAAGGTGGGAAGGTCTTTTCTTTCCATCAGAAAGTTTTTCAGAAGGTTTTTCTTTTTCACATAGATCACAGAGATAAATACGAGGGAGGTAAGCGTATGAACATTCAGAAATTTACTCAGAAATCAGTAGAAGCCATTAACGATTGTGAAAAGCTCGCCTATGAATATGGAAATCAGGAGATCGAGCAGGAACACCTTTTAGTCGCCCTGTTACGTCAGGAGGATGGACTGATTCCAAAATTAATAGAGAAAATGGAGATCCAGAAAGAACATTTTGTGGATAACGCAGAGCGCCATTTAGCTGCCCGTGTAAAAGTATCCGGCGGACAGGTTTATGTAGGACAGGATCTGAATAAGGTACTTGTCCATGCAGAGGATGAGGCAAAAGCAATGGGAGACGAATATGTTTCCGTGGAACATTTGTTTTTATGCCTGATCAAATATCCAAATAAGGCAATGAAGGAAATCTTCAAGGAGTATGGAATTACCCGTGAACGGTTTTTGCAGGCGTTGTCAACGGTAAGAGGAAACCAGAGAGTAGTATCCGATAACCCGGAGGCAACTTATGACACATTGGAAAAATATGGATACGATATGGTAGAACGTGCGAGAAACCAGAAACTTGATCCGGTGATCGGACGTGACGCAGAGATCCGTAATGTGGTTCGTATCCTTTCCAGAAAGACAAAGAACAACCCGGTTCTGATCGGTGAACCTGGTGTCGGTAAGACGGCTGTTGTCGAAGGACTTGCACAGCGGATCGTCCGCGGTGATGTTCCGGAGGGATTAAAGGACAAAAAATTATTTGCACTGGATATGGGCGCACTGGTTGCAGGCGCCAAATATCGTGGTGAGTTTGAGGAACGTCTGAAAGCGGTTCTCGATGATATCAAAAATTCCGATGGACAGATCATCCTGTTTATCGATGAACTTCATACCATCGTGGGAGCAGGAAAAACAGACGGTGCGATGGATGCAGGCCAGTTGTTAAAACCAATGCTTGCCCGTGGTGAGTTACACTGTATCGGTGCGACCACCTTAGATGAGTACCGTGAATATATCGAAAAAGATGCTGCTTTGGAGCGTCGTTTCCAGCCGGTACAGGTGGATGAGCCGACCGTTGAGGATACCATTTCCATCCTGCGTGGCCTGAAAGAGCGTTACGAAGTATTCCACGGTGTAAAAATTACAGACTCGGCACTGGTATCTGCGGCAGTGCTCTCAAACCGTTATATTTCCGACCGTTTCCTGCCGGATAAGGCCATCGACCTCGTGGATGAGGCATGTGCCCTGATCAAGACGGAACTGGATTCCATGCCGACAGAGCTGGATGAGTTAAACCGTCGTGTCATGCAGATGGAGATTGAGGAGACAGCTCTGAAAAAAGAGACGGATCGTCTGAGCCAGGAGCGTCTTGCGGATCTTCAGAAGGAACTGGCAGAACTTCGTGATGAATTTAACACAAAGAAAGTGCAATGGGAAAACGAAAAGAAATCGGTTGAAAAAGTCCAGAAACTTCGTGAAGAGATCGAGCAGGTCAAGAATGAGATCAAGACTGCACAGCAGAATTATGATCTGGAAAAAGCAGCAGAGCTGCAGTATGGAAAACTTCCACAGCTGCAGAAACAGCTGGAAGTTGAGGAAGAGGAAGTTAAGAATAAAGATCTTTCGCTGGTACATGAGAACGTCAGCGAGGAAGAGATCGCACGTATTATTTCCCGCTGGACGGGTATTCCGGTCGCAAAGCTGACCGAGAGTGAACGTAACAAGACACTGCATCTGGACGAGGAGCTGCATAAACGTGTCATTGGTCAGGACGAGGGTGTCACAAAAGTGACAGAAGCTATCATCCGTTCCAAAGCCGGAATCAAAGATCCGAGCAAACCGATCGGTTCGTTCCTGTTCTTAGGACCTACCGGTGTCGGTAAGACAGAACTTGCAAAGGCTCTGGCAGCCAGTCTTTTTGATGACGAATCCAATATGGTGCGTCTTGATATGAGTGAGTATATGGAGAAATATTCCGTGTCCCGTCTGATCGGAGCGCCTCCGGGATATGTCGGATATGATGAAGGCGGTCAGCTGACGGAGGCAGTCCGTAGAAAACCGTATTCGGTTGTCCTGTTCGATGAGGTCGAGAAAGCACATCCGGATGTATTCAATGTATTATTGCAGGTGTTAGATGACGGACGTATCACAGACTCGCAGGGAAGAACCGTTGACTTCAAGAATACGATCATCATTATGACATCGAACCTCGGATCAGCCCATCTGCTGGAGGGCATTGATGAGAATGGTGATATCAATCCGGCTTGTGAGGAAGCGGTCATGAATGAACTTCGTGGACATTTCAGACCGGAGTTTTTGAACCGTCTCGATGAGATCATCATGTTCAAGCCTCTGACAAAAGACAACATCGGCAATATCATCAATCTGCTGATGAACGATCTGAACAAACGTCTTGCTGACCGTGAGATTACGGTAGAACTTTCAGACAGTGCAAGACAGTTCATTGTTGATCACGGATATGATCCGATCTATGGTGCAAGACCTCTGAAACGTTTCTTACAGAAACACGTAGAGACATTGTCTGCAAAGCTGATCCTTGCGGATGAGGTGAGAGAGGGAGATACCATTCTGATCGATACCGAGGGAGATAAGCTTACAGCAAAAGTAAAATAAGGTATAAAATAAGGATGCGGCTGCCACACGGGACATTTTGTGTGGCAGTCGCATTTTGCATGTTTTCAACTGTGAAGTAAAGCTGAAAAAAGAGAGTTTCGAAGCTATGTTACTTCTGCAAAAACGCGAGAAGCTTTCCGGACTGTGTTTCGTAATCGGAAACACCCAGATCATAAAGTTTTTGTTCAAGCGCCGCATCTTTGGAAAAAGTGCCGAGGTTTAAATGTTTACTTGGTGCGAAAACAAAAGCTTTTCCTTCTTTTTCTAGTTTGGCGGTAAGGTCAATGGCCGCCTGATAATTGATGTGGCGATGGTCGATCCCTTCTATGGTCTTTGGGTATTTGTGAAGCATCCGTTTATAAATCGGGCGATGGGCTTCCGGCTGTTTTACAAAGTCCCTTGGATTGGATAAAATCACAACAAGTTTGTCGCAGCCATCATCTAAAGCGTGCTGCACCGGAATAGAATCCGCAACGCCGCCATCATAGTAGTAATGGTGATTAACCTGAACCGGACGACAGAATCCCGGCAGGGCGCAGGTTGCCATGAGTGTGCGATAATCGTCGCGCACAATATCGTATTTGGAAAAGTAAGTGGCTGTTCCGGTGACGGCATCCGTGGCAGGCATATAAAATTCTGCTGGATTTTTCATGATTGCATCGTAATCAATCGGGTCTTTGCCGTCAGAATTGGTCAGTGTTCCGTAAATGTATTGCAGACCGAACAGACTCCCGGTTCGAATCAGACTGTGTACACTTAAATACCGGGGATCACTTAAATGTTCCGTATAAAAACGGAGATTTCTTCCACGTTGTCCTGCAAGATAGGACAGCGTGTTTGCTGCACCCGCAGATACGCCGATACAGTAGTCAAACTGAATATGGTCATCTAAAAATTTATCTAAAATTCCGGCGCTGTAGGCACATTTCATGCCACCGCCTTCTACAACAAGTCCTATTTTCATAATTCACACGTATCATCCAATTTTTTAGATGATAATTGGATATTTCCTTTCTTCCAGCCATAACTTCGTTAAAATTTTATCACATTTGAAACAATTTATAAATACCAAAAAACTCGGCAAAAAACAATCATGATGCGCTCTTGCGTGATGAGACAGAAAATTATATAATAACAGACAGGTATGTTTTTATTTCCGGCAGGAGGCCCGGAATAAGAACGATGGCAGTATAGAAATAAGGAGATATTTTTAATATGGAAAATAAGAAACCAAAAATCATTTTAACAGGCGACAGACCAACAGGAAAGCTTCATGTCGGACATTATGTCGGCTCTTTAAAAAGAAGAGTGGAATTACAGAATTCCGGGGAATTTGATAAGATTTTCATTATGATCGCAGACGCGCAGGCACTCACTGATAATGCGGACAACCCGGCAAAAATCCGTGACAATATCATGGAAGTTGCATTGGATTATTTATCCGTAGGGCTTGATCCTGCAAAATCCAATATTTTTATCCAGTCTCATGTGGCAGAACTGACAGAACTGACTTTCTACTATATGAATCTGGTGACAGTATCCCGTCTGCAGCGCAATCCAACGGTAAAAGCAGAGATTCAGATGCGTAATTTTGAGACAAGTATCCCGATGGGATTTTTCAACTATCCGATCAGCCAGGCGGCCGATATCACTGCATTTAAGGCAACGACTGTTCCGGTTGGGGAAGATCAGCTTCCAATGTTAGAGCAGACGAAGGAGATCGTGCACAAATTCAATGCAGTGTATGGAGAGACTTTAGTGGATCCTGAAATCCTGCTTCCATCGAATAAAGCATGCTTGAGACTTCCGGGTATTGACGGAAAAGCAAAGATGAGCAAATCCTTAGGCAACTGTATTTATCTGTCAGAATCCGAGGCAGATGTGAAGAAAAAAGTCATGTCCATGTTTACAGATCCGGATCATATCCGTATCGAAGATCCGGGAAAGCTGGAAGGAAATACCGTATTTACTTATTTGGATGCGTTCAGCAATGAAGGACATTTTGCAGAGTACTTACCTGAATATGCAAATCTGAATGAGTTAAAAGATCACTATAAACGCGGTGGATTAGGCGATGTCAAAGTGAAGAAGTTTTTAAATAACGTTCTTCAGGAAGAATTAAGCCCAATCCGCGCAAGAAGAGCCGAGTATGAGAAGAACATCGAAGGTGTTTATGAGATTTTGAAAAAAGGCAGCGAAGTGGCAGCAGAGACAGCAGCCCAGACATTAAGTGAAGTCAAAGCGGCCATGAAGATCAATTACTTTGATGATCCGGCTTTTCTGGAAGAGCAGATTCAAAAATTTAACGAATAGGAAGAAAGAAAATGGCATTTACCCATCTCCATGTGCATACCGAGTTTTCCCTTCTGGATGGCTCGAATAAAATAAAAGAATATGTTGCAAGAGTGAAAGAGCTTGGCATGAACAGTGCAGCGATCACAGACCATGGAGTGATGTTTGGTGTCATTGACTTTTACAAGGCTGCGAAGGCAGCAGGTATCAATCCAATCCTTGGCTGTGAGGTGTACGTGGCACCGAACTCCCGATTTGACAGAGAGGCAGCGCATGGGGAGGATCGTTATTACCATCTGGTGCTGTTAGCTGAGAATAATGAGGGCTATCAGAACCTGATGAAAATTGTATCCAAAGGGTTTGTGGATGGGTATTATTACAAACCCCGTGTGGATATGGAAGTATTACAGCAGTATCACAGTGGAATCATTGCGCTGAGTGCGTGCCTTGCGGGAGAGGTACAGCGCTATCTTGTAAAAGGACTTTATGATGAGGCAAAAAAAGTTGCCGAAAAGTATGAAAACTGCTTTGGAAAAGGAAACTTTTTCCTGGAATTACAGGATCATGGAATCCCGGAGCAGCAGATGGTCAATCCACAGCTTGTGCGGATGAGCCAGGAGACAGGCATTGAACTGGTTGCGACAAACGACGTACATTACACCTACGCGGAAGATGCGGAGGCACACGATATCCTGCTCTGTATCCAGACCGGAAAGAAATTGTCCGATGAGAACCGTATGCGCTACGAGGGCGGCCAGTATTATGTGAAGTCAGAGGAAGAGATGCGGAAGCTTTTTTCCTTTGCAAGTCAGGCAATCGACAACACACAAAAGATCGCAGACCGCTGCCATGTGGAGATTGAGTTCGGTGTGACAAAACTGCCACATTTCGAGGTGCCGGAAGGTTACGACTCATGGACTTATCTGAATAAGCTGTGTCATGAGGGACTGGTAAAGCGTTACCCGGACCGCCATGAGGAACTGCTTCCGAAGCTTGATTATGAGCTTAATGTCATCCGGAAAATGGGATATGTTGATTATTTTTTGATCGTATGGGATTTTATCAATTATGCGAGAACCCATGGGATTCCGGTAGGCCCGGGGCGTGGAAGTGCCGCAGGAAGCCTTGTTTCTTATACCACAGGTATCACGAACATTGATCCGATTAAGTATAATCTGCTGTTTGAGCGTTTCTTAAATCCGGAGCGAGTTACCATGCCCGATATCGATATCGATTTCTGTTATGAGAGACGAAGCGAAGTGATCGATTATGTCGTGAAAAAATATGGCAAGGATTGTGTTTCGCAGATCGTGACATTCGGTACGCTGGCAGCAAAAGGTGTGATCCGTGATGTGGGGCGGGTGATGGATCTGCCATATAGTTTTTGTGATACTATTGCAAAGATGATCCCAAATGAACTGAATATTACGATTGAAAAAGCACTGCAGATGAATCCGGAGCTCCGTGGCATGTACGAATCGGACGAGAATGTACGTACACTGATCGATATGTCAAAACGTTTAGAGGGACTGCCACGGCATACTTCTATGCATGCAGCGGGCGTTGTGATCTCACAGAAAGCGATGGATGAGTATGTTCCACTGTCGAGGGCGTCCGACGGAACAATCACGACACAGTTTATCATGACGACCATCGAGGAACTTGGACTTTTGAAAATGGACTTCCTTGGACTTAGAACGTTGACGGTCATCAAGGATGCCGCAGATCTCGTATATAAGAACCATGGAATCAAAATCGATGTCAATCACATCGATTATAATGATCATACCGATCCGGATGCAGTTCTTATCGACTACAATGATAAAAAAGTATTAGACTACATCGGAACCGGAAGAACCGAGGGTGTGTTCCAGCTTGAAAGTGCCGGAATGAAAAACTTCATGAAGGAGTTAAAACCGCAGAGTTTAGAGGATGTCATCGCCGGAATTTCCCTGTACCGGCCGGGCCCGATGGATTTTATTCCGCAGTACATCAAAGGAAAAAACAACCCGGAATCCGTTACGTACGATACACCGCTCTTAAAACCGATTCTGGAGCCGACGTACGGCTGTATCGTCTACCAGGAGCAGGTCATGCAGATCGTGCAGAATCTTGCCGGCTATTCCATGGGACAGGCGGATAACATCCGCCGTGCGATGAGT
>ERZ773195.2775-NODE-2775-length-10548-cov-2.800343_pt1 | contig 10548 bp, 8 predicted proteins | sample MGYA00580530_ERZ773195 | MGnify/ENA primary metagenome ERZ773195 (study PRJEB29015, sample SAMEA2737751) | human gut metagenome | biome: human gut; feature: human-associated habitat; material: faeces | place: China | collected 2012 ...
GTAAATGCTGCGGCTGCATTAAGAGGAAAAGGTCAGAAAGCACCTTATGTGCAGGGGGATATTGATTTCAAAGATAAAACGGCAGTAGAAGCGGCTGACAGAAAGCGTTTTGAGTTTGTGAATGGAATTGTAAAGCAGGTAGAGAAGAGAAAAGTTTTTACAAAGGATAGAAACGTACAGGATAAGATTGACGGTATCATCACACATAAGATTATCGGTATACCGATTTTCGCAGCAGTTATCTTCCTTGTGTTCTACATATCCCAGACAACGCTCGGTACCTGGATCGCAGACTGGCTGGTGGCATGGATCGAGACTTTCCAGGGATGGGTCGGCGGACTGATGGAAAATGCAAACCCGCTTCTGTATGCACTCCTTGTAGATGGTATCATCGGTGGCGTTGGTGCAGTTGTCGGTTTCCTTCCGCTTGTTATGGTCATGTACTTCTTAATTGCATTATTGGAAGATTGTGGATACATGGCAAGAGCTACAGTAGTTCTGGATCCGATTTTTAAGAGAGTAGGGCTTTCCGGTAAATCTGTCATTCCTATGGTCATTGGTACAGGATGTGCGATTCCGGGCGTTATGGCTTGCCGTACAATCCGTAACGAAAGAGAACGTCGTACCACAGCGATGCTTACACCATTTATGCCATGTGGAGCTAAAATCCCAGTGATTGCTCTTTTTGCAGGTGCATTCTTTGCGGACGCATGGTGGGTTTCAGCAACTATGTATCTGGTGGGTATTCTCTTAGTTTTGCTTGGAGCTTTACTTGTGAAAAAGATTACAGGACAAAAATACAGAAAATCTTTCTTTATTATTGAACTTCCGGAATATAAGTTTCCAAGCTTGAAAAGGGCATGCGGCTCTATGCTGGAGCGAGGAAAAGCATATATCGTAAAAGCAGGAACGATCATTCTGGTATGCAATACGGTGGTACAGATCATGCAGAGCTTTAACTGGCAGTTCCAGCTTGTAGAAGAAGGTGCAGAAGGGACATCTATTTTGGCATCCATTGCCCATCCGTTTGCGATTTTGTTCATACCGCTTGGATTTGGAGTGTGGCAGCTTGCAGCAGCGGCAGTGACAGGTTTTATCGCAAAAGAAAACGTAGTTGGGACGCTTGCAGTAGTTTACGGTATCACAAACTTAATAGATACAGATGAACTGGCGTTGGTTGGAAGTGGGAATGAAGTAGCAACTGTTATGGGACTGACAAAGGTAGCAGCTCTTGCTTATTTGATGTTTAACCTTTACACACCACCTTGTTTTGCAGCTCTTGGAGCGATGAATTCAGAAATGAAGAGTGGAAAATGGCTGCTTGGAGGAATCTGTCTCCAACTTGCAACGGGGTATACCGTAGCTTTTGGTGTATATCAGATTGGTACATTGATCACAACAGGATCTTTTGGCACCGCATTTATTCCGGGACTTATCGCGGTTATTGTATTTGCTTTGATTATTCTCTGGAGAATCCGTAAGTCAGATAAAGAGTTTGCTTCAGAATACAGCCTGCATTCTGTAAAATCATAAAGGATAAAAGTTATAGCAGACGGTGGACAGAGAAGAAGTACTTTGTCCACCATTTTTATTAGAAAAGGATGTGAAATGCTCTATGGAAAATATGATAGCAGTTCTTGTTATTGTAATCTTAGTAGGGAGTGCAGCTGCATATCTTATTAAGGCAAAAAGAAGCGGAGTGAAATGTGTTGGATGTCCAGCGGGAGGAAATTGCAGCAGCAAAAATAAAAAGAAAAAAAAGAAAAGAAAACAGATAAGATTTGACATTATCATTGCCATTGTCTTGGCAGTTGTAGTTGTAGTGGGAGCAGTTTTTGCAATTAGCAAGCTTGCAGGCAAGTCTTCATCAGCTAGTAAGAAGAGCAATGTGGAGAATCCACTTGAAGATGACAAATATGATGAAATTACTGACGTTGTAAACAATTATCTTAACGCATATTTAGTTGAAGATTCACAGAAGAGATTAGATATTCTTGCAAGATACGTTGACAATATTGGAGACCTTAGCGAAAGTGATGTAGCACAGAAGAAGTACATTACAAGCTATTCAGAAGTTGAATGTTATACAAAGAATGGTCCTTATGACAACACTTATGTTGTTTACGCATACTACCAGACAGAATACAAGAACATTTCAACTAAAGTACCAAGCCTTACAACATATTATGTAATTAGAGATGCAAAAACAGGAAATGTTTACATTCATAATAAGTGGAGTGATGAAATAAAAGATTATATTTCAAAGGTTTCAAAAGATGCTGACGTTCAGAAATTAATTTCAGATGTTCAGAAAGAACTTTTGGAGGCTGAAAAGTCAGATGCTAACTTAAAGAAATTCCTTGATGCTCTCACAGGAAAAACAGAGGAAACAACTGCAGCAGCTCAGAAAGCTACTCAGGCAACTACACAGCCGGCAACTGCTAAGCAGGAACAGAAGACAACACAGGCAACTAAACAGGCTGCCACAACTAAGCCTACAGTTACTCAGAAGGCTACAACAGCTAAGCCTACAGAAGCACCTACAACAACAGCTGAGGCAAGAATTAAATAAGACCAAGGTCTTAAGGAGATTAATAGTTGAATAAGAAATGTTATATAGTTGGTGCCGGAGATAATTCCGGCACCAACTTTTCTAAAGGAAAAGATGAATATGTTATAGCGGCAGACGGTGGACTTGCTACTCTTGAAAAGTTGGGAATACAGCCGGATTTTATTTTAGGAGATTTTGATTCTTTAGGCTACGTACCCGATGGAAAAAACATAGAGGTTCACAAGGTCGAAAAAGATGACACAGACATGATGCTATCAGTGGAAAGAGCCGTAGAATCAGGTTACAATGAAATAGAGATTTTCGGTGGCACAGGTGGACGAATAGATCATACAGTGGCAAATTTTCAGACAATGCTTTGGGCATCTAAGCAAAATGTGAAAATCAAAATGACAGACAAAAATCACGTTTATTTTATGATTACAAATGATACACTGGAAATAAAAGGAAAAGACGGAGCAGATTTGTCTGTTTTTGCTTTTGGAGGGGACGCTAAAGGTGTTACAATAAAAGGTGGAAAATATCAGGCAGAGAATGTAATTTTGACAATGGACAATCCTACAGCCGTAAGTAATTCTTTTATTGGTGAAAAAGTCAGAATTTCAGTGGAAAGTGGAAGCCTGCTTGTTATTGTGGCAAAATAAAAACATATAAAATATAAAAATTGTTTAACTACTTAATATGTTTGAAAACAATCAATTAAAAATGAACAATTATAAAATATTGAATTGGTGTAAAAATGGAACAAAATATTAGATTAAAAGAAAAAAAGTCAGCGGACGAACAGATTAGATTGAATAAATTTTTAAGTGATGCAGGATATTGTTCCAGAAGGGAAGCAGACAGACTTGTGGAGCAGGGCGTTGTAAAAGTTAACGGAAAAACTGCAGTGATGGGACAAAAAGTGACCATCAATGATAGTATAATGGTTAAAGGTAAGAATATTTCAAGAGAAGAAGAACAGATTCTTATAGCACTGAATAAACCTGTTGGAATTGAATGCACCACAGATTTAAATAACCCGGACAACATAGTGGATTTTATTAATTTTGATAAGAGAATTTACCCTATTGGAAGGTTGGATAAGAACTCTCAGGGGTTAATACTTTTGACTAACGACGGTTCAATTGTTAATAACATATTGAAAGGCTCAAATTATCACGAGAAAGAGTATGTTGTTACAGTTGATAAGCCGGTAACAGACGATTTTATTAAGAAAATGTCAACAGGTGTACGGATTCTTGATCAGGTAACAAGACCGTGTAAGGTAACTAAGGTGAAGAAGCATGTTTTTAATATTGTTTTAACTCAAGGGTTAAATAGACAGATTAGAAGAATGTGCGGAGAGCTTGGATATAATGTTCAAAAGTTGAAAAGAATAAGAATAATGAACATTGAATTGGGTAATCTTCCTGTGGGACAATATAGAAAGGTCACCGACAGTGAATTAAAAGAATTAATGAGAAATTTTAATTGATTTTAACAAAGGTTCAAAAAGATTAAAGAATAAAATTATAGAAAATTAATTTTAGGTTAGGTGGATATAATGGATAAGTCAGAAAGAATTAAAGATCTTGTAGAATTATTGAATAAAGCTAACAAGGCATATTATCAGGAAGCCAATGAGATAATGACTAACTTTGAATATGATAAGTTGTATGATGAATTGGTTGGCTTAGAGAAAGAAACAGGCATGGTGTTGTCTAACAGCCCTACAGTTAACGTAGGTTATCAGGTTGTCAGTCAGTTGCCAAAGGAGCAGCACAACAGCCCTATGCTTTCCCTTGATAAGACTAAAGAAGTTGGAGCATTGGCAGATTTTGCAGGAGACAGAAAGTGTCTTTTGTCTTGGAAAATGGACGGCTTGACAGTTGTTCTTACTTATGAAAATGGAGAACTTGTAAAGGCTGTAACACGTGGCAACGGATTGGTTGGAGAAGTAATAACAAACAATGCCAAAACATTTAAGAATATACCGATTTCAATACCTTATAAGGGCAGACTTACTCTTAGAGGGGAAGCAATAATTAAATATTCTGACTTTGAACAGATTAACAGAGAGATTGAAGATGCAGATTCTAAGTACAAGAATCCTAGAAATTTGTGCTCAGGTTCAGTGCGCCAGTTAAATAGTCAGGTTACGGCAGAGCGAAATGTTAATTTTGTAGCGTTTGCACTTATTAATGCAGATGATGTGGACTTTGGCAATTCAATTGAGCAACAGTACAAATGGATGGAAAGTCAGGGATTTCAAGTTGTTGAGTACAGGGTTGTAACAAGAAATTCAATGGAGGATGCAGTAAAATATTTTGCTGAAAAAATTCAGACTTACGATTATCCTTCTGACGGATTGGTTCTTATGTTTGATGATATTGAATATGGTTTGTCACTTGGAACTACAGCCAAGTTTCCACGAAACGGAATTGCTTTTAAATGGGAAGATGAACAGGCAGAAACTACGCTTAAATATATTGAATGGAGTCCAAGTCGAACAGGACTTATTAATCCTGTAGCAGTTTTTGAACCGGTTGAACTTGAAGGAACAACAGTAAGCAGGGCAAGTGTGCATAATATTAGTATTATGGAAGAATTAGAACTTGGCTCCGGTGACAGAATTAAAGTTTACAAAGCTAATATGATTATTCCACAGATTTCAGAGAATCTAACAAAGAGCGGAATAGATGATTTGCCTAAGGAATGCCCTGTATGTGGTCATGCAACTGAAGTGAAGGCAGAGAATGGAATAAAGACACTTTATTGCCCTAACAGCCAGTGTCCGGCTAAACACGTTAAGTTATTTACTTTGTTTGTGTCAAGAAACGGAATGAACATTGACGGATTATCAGAGGAAACTTTGGAGAAGTTTATTGACGCGGGCTACATTAAGGAATTTGCAGATATTTTCCATTTGGACAGATATTATGAAGAAATAGTTGCAACACCAGGATTTGGACAGAAATCATATGATAATCTTATGGATTCAGTGGAAAAAGCCAGAAATGTTGAACTTTCAGCTTTGATTTATAGCTTGGGTATTCCAAATATTGGTTCAGCCAATGCCAAGCTTATTTGCAAGGCGTTTAACAATAACATTGAAAAAATAAGAAATGCAAGTGTTGAAGAGTTGATTGAAATAGATGGTATAGGTGAAATAATGGCAGAGAAGTTCTGTCAGTATTTTGCAGACGAAGACAATATCAAAAAACTTGATAATCTTCTTAAAGAAGTAAATATTGCAGAACCGGAAGAAAATACAACTCCTCAGAACATGGATGGTTTGACTTTTGTAATAACAGGTTCAGTGGAACATTTTGCTAACCGTAATGAACTAAAGTCGTATATTGAAAAGCATGGCGGAAAGGTTACAGGCTCAGTTTCAGCTAAGACTAATTATCTTATAAACAATGATGCAATGTCAGCATCTTCTAAAAACAAAAAAGCCAAACAATTAGGTGTGGAAATTGTTACGGAAGAAGTTTTTTTAGAAAGATGGTGTAAAGATATTGAACAGTAGGTCATAATATGGTAAATATGATACAAGGATAAAAGTTGGCAGAATAATCAGATATAAAGTCAGATGAAAAATAATATAAATAAAACAAAACAAACCTGACAGGAAACAGATATGAAAGTTATATTTTTATCCTATGTATGAATAGTATTAAATTTCTAAATAAGTATTTCAGGAGGAGTTAGTTATGAGAAATGATATAGTAGAAATTTTATGCGACATCAATCCACTGTTAGACCCGGACGATGAAGACATGAGCATAGCAGAATTTTTAGAATCAAAACAATTAATGGAGTTAATAGCAAGACTTGAAGACCACTTCGACATCGATATTCCATATGACGATAGAAATGAAGACAACTTCTACAGTGTTGACACAATAATCGAATTGCTAGAAAGGTTGCAGTAGAACTTCAAAGAATTAAGAAATTAAAAAATCGCTCATAAAAGTTTGAAGACAAACATATAGCTATCAAACTTTTATGGGCGATTTGCAATAAATAAGGAGTATGACCAATTGGTAGTACTCCTTATTTTTGTGCAAAATTTCAAAAGTCATATTTGCGGGGAACACACCTCTAAAATCCAACTGATTTTGTACAATATATGATTGAATTTGTGGTAGATGTACTCCGATATTTAAAAAACTTCGTTTTTTGAGGTACGCATCCTAATTTCTATTAGTATTCACTTGACTTTTTTTCCTGTTGCAGATACTATAATAATTGTATTAGTTGTAGTAGTACAATTATAGTGAAGGGGAAAGAATATGCTTACTGTTAATTTTCAATCAAGAACGCCGGTATATCAGCAACTTTACGATGATGTTGTAAGACTGGCATCTCTTGGAGTGTTAAAAAGCAATACCAAATTACCACCTGTGCGTGTTTTGGCAACAGAGCTTGGAATTAATCCTAACACAGTGTCGAAAGCATATAAGATGCTTGAAGCTGATGGGTATATATATTCTACAGTTGGACGTGGAAGTTTTGTATCAGATAAGTTGTGTCAGGATGAGGCTGAAAAAATTGCCGCAAGGCAGGAACTGAAAATAGCTTTGAAGAAAGCGTATAAAAAAGGTGTCACAAAAGAAGAAATAGTGAATATGATAGAACAGATAATAGAGGGAGTAGACACAGAATGATAGAAATTAAGAATTTGACTAAAAAATTTGATTCAAATGTAGCCCTAAATAGAATGAATTGTTCTATTAGTGAAGGCACAATTTTTGGATTGGCAGGTAGTAATGGAAGTGGAAAGAGTACGTTATTAAGGACATTATCAGGTGTTTATGAACCAGATGAGGGCCAGGTTATAATAGATGGAGAGCCTGCATTCGATAATCATAAAATAAAAGAGCGTTGTTATTATATTGCGGATTATCCGTTTTTCTTTAACGACAGCACAGTTGAGAATATGGGGAAATTATTGAAAAATATTTATTCCACATGGGACCAGCAGAGATTTGAAGAATTATGTGAAATGTTCCCAATTGAAAGAAAAAAGAAAATTATAAATATGAGTAAAGGAATGCAGCGACAGGCATCACTTATTCTTGCTTTTGCGGCAAAACCTAAATATTTGTTCTTAGATGAAATTTTTGACGGTTTGGATCCACTTATAAGAAAAACGCTTAAGACACTTATTATTCAAGATGTGACAGACAGAAATATGACATGTATTATTGCATCTCATAATTTAAGAGAGATTGATGACATATGTGACCGAATTGTAATGTTGCACGATGGTTCACTTTTGACTAATGAGGAAACAGATAGCCTTAAAAATAAAATACATAAAATTCAGATGGCTTTTAAGAATAGTCCAAGTGTAAAAACACTTACAGAAATGAATGTTCAGATTATAAGTCAGGTTGGAAACTACTTTAGCGTAATGGCACGAGGAGATATAGATGAAATTATGGAAAAACTTAATTCTTTAAACCCTGTGTTTATAGAAACTATGCCTTCCACATTAGAGGAAGTATTTATTAATGAAATGGAGGGCGCAGGATATGGAAAATAATAGTTTAAGTAATAAATCTAAGGCAATAGCATTATTTAAATGGACTAATAGAAAATATCTTTCAGTTTCCATAGCATATTGGATTTTGTTATTTCTAGCCTATCCTTTGGCAGAAATATTTATAATGATTACCAGCATACCTGTAGATGGGAAGTATAATTATTATGTAGACAGAATGCAGACTTATGGAGTGCTTATACCGTCCACTTTGTTTGCGGCAATTGCAATAGGATATTCAATTGTAATATCCTTAATTGCATTTTCGTACATGCATAATAAGAGATGTGTTGACTTATTTGGCAGCTTTCCGGTAAGCAGAAGAACATTGTTCTTTTCAAGGTTTGCCTCAGTTATATTTTCAACATTGATGCCTGTTATAGTTATTGGTTTAATAGGTATGATTTTATCGTTTGAACATAAAGCTTTTATAGCCGGAGCTTCAACAATAGGCTTATTGTGCTTAGCATTAATTGGCAACATATGTTTTATAGCAATCATCTCTCTTTGTTGTGGAACAACTATTGATGTTATAATTTGTTATGGGGCAATTAACGTGTGCTATCCTATAGCCGTATTTTTATGTAGCTATTATCCAGGAGAAATTTTACCGGGAGTTGGACAAAAAGACCTGCCGTCATCACTTTATACGTTACTTTGTCCAATTATGGCATTCTTTACATCTGCTTTTGGAGACGGTTTGGCATTACATACAATATGGTGGATTGGATTTATAATAGTTGTCACAATCGTTTGTTATCATTTGTGCAAAAAGAGAAAAGCTGAAACAGCTCAGAACGGATTTGCATTCGCAATTGTTGAAATAATTATAAAGTTTTTAACATGCTTTACATGTGGACTTGCCATTGGCTTTATAATGTCACAGCTTGGAAATATTTACAGCAGTGTTTTGGCATCTTATATTTGGCTTGTTGTTGGAATTATTATTGGAATATTTGCTTCTAATATTTTACTTCATTTGGCATTTCACAGAGGATTGTCAATGTTTAAAAGTAGCTTAGTGGAAAGTCTGGTTGTTTTTGTTACAACAGGGATTTTTATAGTGATTATTGCAACCGGAGGTCTTGGCTATGACACTACAATTCCTAAAGAGTCAGAAGTTGAGAGTGTTATTGTGAAGGAAGCAGACAGAGAGTATTTTATTATTAACGGCAAAGATATTGTTAATTCATATCAAGGCGACGCAAAAAGAATTAAGAAGACTCTTGAATTGCATAAAGAAATTATTAACAAGTGCAAGGCTAAAAAACACCATGGTTTTTATGCACTGACACGACAGTCTGATGATGATTATGGTTCTGTTTCGGATGAAGATGAATATGAGTATACAATTAGTCCTACGGGAATAATTATCAAATATAAGCTTAAAAGCGGAAAAATAATCACAAGACAGTATAGAAGAGGTGAAGTGCCGGTTAGTCAGGAAGAGAATGTTAAGAATTTGGTAGTAAATGATTTGACTATGATTACAAAGATACCGGTTAAATATTTGTCAAGTTGTTATATTCTGGATATGCAAAAAGGCGGATATAGCAGTACAGATAAAGATTTAAACAAAAAACTGGTAGCGGCACTTATTAAAGACCTTAATAATGTGAAAAAGATAAAAAAAGACGAATATGATTATAGTATAGATATTAACTATACTGATAGTGGAGACAACTATAATTATAGAAATGGAACAGAGATAAGTGTAAATATTTACAGCGAATATAAAAATACACTTAAGGTTCTTAATGACAGCGGAGTACTTGCGAAGCTGGAAGAATAGTAGTATATTAGAGAAAGCGAACGAGTGAAGGACGAAAAGCCTATTATTCGATATGCTGGCTAAAAAAATATCACACGGAGGATAGAATTATGGACAAGAAAAATATTGATTGGGCCAATATAGGTTTTGGTTATGTTCAGACAGATAAGAGATTTGTGTCTAACTTTAAAGATGGTAAATGGGATGACGGTCAGTTAACTGACGATGCAACAGTTGTTATCAGTGAATGTGCAGGTGTATTACAGTATGCACAGACATGTTTTGAAGGAATGAAAGCTTACACAACAGAAGATGGACGTGTAGTAGTGTTCAGACCTGACTTAAATGCAAAGAGAATGGAAGACTCAGCAAAGAGACTTGAAATGCCGGTCTTCCCTCAGGATAGATTTGTAAAAGCAATCGAAGAAACAGTAAAAGCTAACTTAGCTTATGTACCACCATATGGTTCAGGTGCTACATTATATATTAGACCTTACATGTTTGGTAGTTCATCAGTTATAGGTGTAAAGCCGGCTGAAGAATATCAGTTTAGAGTATTTACAACACCTGTAGGACCTTACTTTAAGGGTGGCGCTAAGCCTATCACAATTAAGGTAAGTGATTTTGATAGAGCAGCACCACACGGAACAGGTCATATCAAGGCTGGTCTTAACT
>ERZ773195.2784-NODE-2784-length-10515-cov-12.279828_pt1 | contig 10515 bp, 8 predicted proteins | sample MGYA00580530_ERZ773195 | MGnify/ENA primary metagenome ERZ773195 (study PRJEB29015, sample SAMEA2737751) | human gut metagenome | biome: human gut; feature: human-associated habitat; material: faeces | place: China | collected 2012 ...
GCAGGCGCGCATCCTGAAACATCATCCGGGTGTCGTCCTGGATCGCCGCCAGGGGTGTCGCGCCCGCCAGCAGCTCGCCAGCGTTCGGTTTTTCCAGACCCGCCAGCAGGCGCAGCAGGGTACTCTTGCCGCCGCCGCTGCGGCCCACCACCGCCACAAACTGGCCGCTGGGAATATGCAGATCCAGCTCGTTAAGAATAGTGTTATCGCCATAGCGTTTCGTCACCCCGTTCAGCAGCAGCGGGATACCTGGGGTCAGACGGGCAGTGTTCATGCGTTAGCCTCCTGAAGATGATACGCCGGGTTCCAGCGCAGCCAGAGCCGTTCCAGCAGCTGGGCGCAGACATCGGCCAGTTTGCCAAGGATGGCGTAAAGAATGATGGCGACCACCACCACGTCGGTTTGTAGAAATTCACGCGCATTCATCGCCAGATAACCGATACCGGCATTCGCCGAGATGGTTTCAGCGACAATAAGCGTCAGCCACATCAGGCCAAGAGCGAAACGCACGCCGACCATAATTGAGGGCAGGGCGCCGGGTAAAATCACGTGACGGAACAGCGCGAAGCCGGATAAACCATAGCTGCGCGCCATCTCTACCAGCCCACGGTCGATATTACGGATCCCGTGCCAGGTGTTGATATAGATCGGGAACAGAGTGCCCAGCGACACAAGGAAGATCTTGGCGGTCTCGTCGATGCCGAACCATAAAATCACCAGCGGGATCAGCGCCAGATGCGGCACGTTACGCAGCATCTGCACCGAAGTATCCAGCAGGCGTTCTCCCCACCGCGAAAGACCGCTAATCAGTCCCAGCGTCAGGCCAATCGATCCGCCGATGGAGAAGCCTACCAGCGCGCGCCAGGAGCTGATCGCCAGATGCTGCCAAAGCTCGCCGCTGGCGGAAAGCGTCCAGAAGGCTTCGACAACGCCCTCCGGAGAGGGCAGGATGCGGGTGGACAACCAGCCCATTGATGATGCGAGCTGCCAGAGCGCGACCAACCCAACCGGTAAAAACCAGGGCGCGAGGCGCAGTAACCACCTGTTTTTCGGCGTTGCCATCAGCAGGCTCCTTAGCTTTGCGCGATTTTGCGTGGGATAAATTCGTTTGCCACCGCTTCGCCTTGTTGATGCTGGCGCTGCGGCTGCGGAATTTCTGGTATAGCGACATCCAGATGTGGGAACAGCAGCTCGCCAACCTTGTATGCCTCTTCCAGATGTGGATACCCGGACAACACAAAACTGTCGATTCCCAGTGCGGCATACTCGTTGATACGCGCCGCGACCGTCGGACCATCTCCGACCAGCGCGGTACCCGCGCCACCGCGCACCAGTCCTACTCCTGCCCACAGGTTCGGGCTGATCTCCAGATTCTCGCCTTTACCGTTGTGTAGTGCAGCCATTCGCTGCTGACCAACCGAATCCGTTCTTGAGAAGGCGGCCTGGGCTTTGGCAATGGTGTCGTCATCCAGATGGGCTATCAGACGATCCGCTGCCTGCCACGCCTCTTGCGTTGTCTCCCGGACGATCACATGCAGACGAATACCAAAGCGGATCTTGCGCCCGAGCGCCGCCGCTTTGGCCCGCACCTGTTCAATCTTCTCTTTCACCTGTTCAGGTGGCTCGCCCCAGGTCAGATAGAGATCAACCTGCTCGGCAGCAAGATCTTGTGCGACATCAGACGAACCGCCGAAATAAAGCGGTGGCCGGGGTTGTTGTACAGGAGGGAAAAACAGTTTCGCCCCGCGGACATGAATGTGTTTGCCATTGAAATCCACGGTTTCACCTTGCAGCAAACGCCGCCAGACCTGAGTGAATTCAGCAGAGGCTTCATAGCGCTCGGTGTGATCAAGGAACACGCCGTCACCCGCCAGCTCTTGTGGATCGCTGCCGGTTACCAGGTTGAACAACGCCCGGCCGTTAGAGAGTCTGTCGAGCGTCGCGGCCTGGCGGGCGGCGACCGTCGGCGAGGTGACGCTTGGACGTAGCGCGACCAGAAACTTTAATCGCTGGGTGACCGGGATCATCGACGCGGCGACCAGCCAGGCATCTTCACAGGAGCGACCGGTTGGGATCAGAACGCCAGTAAATCCCAGACGATCGGCTGTTTGCGCAATTTGTTGCAAATAACCGTGATCGACCGGGCGCGAACCTTCTTCCGTCCCCAGATAATGACCGTCACCGTGGGTGGGTAAAAACCAGAACATGTTCAGACTCATAATTTTTCTCCTGCCTGCTGAGTGGGTTGCCAGATACGCTGGCGAATATCGATTTTTTTCGGCACCAGACGGTTGTCATAAAATAGATCGGCGGTTTGTTGTTGTAGGGCGGCAACCGAGGCGCTGACGGGCGTAATGGTGGTTGGCGGACGGTGATCCAGATAAGACGCAATTACCGGCTCGGGCAGGCCCATGGTTTTAGCCAGTAGAGTAATGCTTTGCTGGCGTTGGCTGAGAGTTAACGCATCCGCCTGGCTAAAGGTATCCAGTACGCCAAGAACAAAAGCGCTATTTTTTTCGGCATAAGGACGTGCAGCGAGATAAAACGAACCGGTCTGCTTGAGGTCTGAGCCGTCTTTCAGCACGCGCACATCACCTTGCAGTAATGCGGCCGAATAGTAGGGATCCCAGATAGCCCACGCATCCACGTTTCCTTGCTGGAAGGCCGCTCGCGCATCGGCGGGGGTCAGATAAGTCGGTTGAATATCGGTAAATTTCAACCCTGCCTGTTGCAGCGCCCGGAGCAGTAAATTGTGGGCGCTGGAACCTTTCTGGAAGGCGACTTTATGCCCTTTGAGCTGCGCAACGCTCTGGATCGGGCTATTTTTCGGCACCAGAATAACTTCGGCTTTCGGTTTGGGCGGTTCGACGCCCACATAAACCAGATCGGCTCCGGCGGCCTGGGCGAAAATTGGCGGAATGTCACCGGTACTGCCGAGATCGATACTGCCGATATTGAGTGCTTCCAACATTTGCGGTCCAGCCGGGAACTCAATCCACGAGATTTTGGTCTGTGGGTAACGTTTCTCCAGTAGCTGATGACTTTTTGCCAGCACCATGCTGACGCTGCCTTTCTGGTAGCCGATGCGCAGAGCGTCAGGCGCCGCCGGGGCGGCGTGACCCAGCGTAGAGAATAGCAGCAGTCCGCCCAGAGTCAGGGCGCGGAGAGGATTAAGCATGCTCCACCCCACGCAGAGATGTTAACGACGGCGCACGGCTGCTGGGGCGATGCAGCGCCTGCCAGAAGGTCTCCAGGGCGTCATCAAGGCGCCGCTGCAGATTCGCGGTAAACTGCGGCTTATGCTGGTAATCGGTCACCTGGCTGTCATCAGCGAAGACGCCATGGAGGATCTCCTGGGCCTTGAGGGCATTCAGCACTGGCTTCAGCGCGTAGTCCACCGCCAGCATGTGAGCGATGGTCCCGCCGGTGGCCAGCGGCAGCACGATTTTGCCCTCCAGCGCTCGCTCAGGCAGCAGGTCGAGCAGCGTTTTCAGCGCGCCGGAGAACGAGGCTTTATACACCGGCGTGGCGATGATCAGGCCATCAGCCCCGGCCAGCTGTTCGTTGAGCGTCTGCAGCGCCGGGTTGTCAAAACGAGCGTACAGGAGGTCTTCCGGGGCAAAGTTCTGCAGATGCCAGTGGCAGACTTCGATATCGGCGGCGGTGAGCGTCTCTCTGGCGTATTCCAGCAAAGCGCTGGAACGGGAAGGGTAACGCGGGCTGCCCGCAAGCGTAATGACGCGCATCTCTCTCTCCTTATAACTAAATGTTTGCATTTATCTATAATTGATAACATTTATAGTGAGTGTGACAGAGGGCCATTATTTCCCTAAATGATTTATCCGCGGTTAGATAGCCGAAAAGCGCATAATGGCGCGCGGGGTAGGTAATCGTTTGCGCTGATGGGGGATTTTTTGTCGCAGGTCAATTCCCTTTCCGCAACAGATCGCACATAATACGCCCCCGGTTTGCACACCGGGAATCCAGGAGAGTTCATGTACTACCCCTTCGTTCGTAAAGCCCTTTTTCAGCTCGATCCTGAGCGCGCTCATGAAGTTACCTTTCAACAATTACGCCGTGTCACCGGGACGCCGCTGGAAATGCTGGTTCGCCAGAAGGTACCGGCCAGGCCTGTCACCTGCATGGGGCTAACCTTTAAAAACCCGCTGGGTCTGGCGGCCGGGCTGGATAAAAATGGGGAATGCATTGACGCGCTGGGCGCGATGGGGTTTGGTTCGATTGAGATCGGCACCGTGACGCCGCGTCCGCAGCCGGGCAACGATAAGCCAAGGATCTTCCGTCTGGTTGATGCCGAGGGATTGATCAACCGCATGGGCTTTAATAACCATGGCGTCGATAACCTGGTTGAGAACGTGAAAAAGGCGCATTTTGACGGCGTGCTGGGTATCAATATCGGCAAAAATAAAGATACGCCGGTTGAGCACGGGAAAGATGATTACCTGATTTGTATGGAAAAAGTCTATCCGTACGCCGGGTATATCGCCATTAATATCTCCTCGCCGAATACCCCAGGGCTGCGCACGCTGCAATACGGCGAAGCGCTGGATGATTTACTCTCCGGTATTAAAAATAAGCAGCTCGAGCTGCAGCAGAAGCATCAAAAATATGTCCCGGTCGCCGTAAAGATCGCGCCGGATCTTTTGCCTGAGGAATTGATCCAGGTTGCCGATAGCCTCGTGCGTCATAATATTGATGGCGTGATTGCAACCAATACCACCCTCGATCGTTCCCTGGTTCAGGGAATGAAACATTGCGATGAGACCGGCGGGCTTAGCGGTCGTCCATTACAATTAAAAAGCACTGAAATTATCCGTATGCTCTCCGCTGAGCTGAATGGCCGTTTGCCTATCATCGGCGTGGGCGGCATTGATTCGGTGATTGCCGCGCGGGAAAAGATTGCCGCCGGGGCATCGCTGGTGCAGATCTATTCTGGATTTATTTTTAAAGGTCCGCCGCTGATTAAAGAAATTGTTACCCACATCTAATCTTTTCCTCCTCTGAATCCCACCCAGGGCTTTATTTCCGGCCCTGGTTGTTTTATATTCCCTCACTGTTGCTTATTTAAACATTTTAGACTTTTCTTAATTTTAGAAAATATTCTGCGGTAAGTCGCAACAACTTTGCAGAGGCGTATGAAAGGGGACAGGGGGAAAAATGCGGATTAAACCTGACGATAACTGGCGTTGGTATTACGATGAAGAGCACGACCGCATGATGCTCGATCTGGCCAATGGCATGTTATTTCGCTCGCGATTCGCCCGGCGCATGCTGACTCCGGATGCCTTTGCCCCTTCGGGATTTTGCGTTGATGACGCCGCGCTCTATTTCTCTTTTGAAGAAAAATGTCGCGATCTCGAGCTATCGAAAGAGCAGCGGGCGGAATTAGTCCTTAACGCGCTCACCGCCATCCGTTTTCTCAAACCGCAGATGCCGAAAAGCTGGCACTTTATCGCCCATACCCATCACTGGCAGCCGAGCGGCGGCGACGCCGCCTGCGTTTGGCTGAGCGATACCGGCGAGCAGGTGAATTTACTGGTGGTGGAGCCGGGCGATAACGCCACGCTCTGTCTGTTGGCTCAGCCGGGTCTCACCCTTGCCGGCCGCGTCATGCAGCTGGGCGATGTCATTAAAATCATGAATGACAGACTGCAGCCGGCGCAGAGCGCGGTCAGCTACAGTCTGGGGCAGGCGGTTTAAGGCGCCAGGCGTAGCGCTGTTTTCGGTACACAGCTGCAGGCGAGAATAGTGCCATCCCCGGCAACCGCGTTTTTCTTTAACGGACTCACTTCTCCCTCTTCCAGCCGGATGCGGCAGCTGCCGCAGATCCCCGCCCGACACGAATAGGGTACGCGAATGCCCTGTTGTTCCAGTTGCTCCAGCAGCACCTGCTGGTTATTGCCGGTAAACTGTTTACCCTGCCATTCGATGGCAACCGTAGCCTGCTGCTGCGCCTCGGGAGCCGGGGTATCGTCGCTTTCACCTGCCCCGTAGGCTTTCGCCGGGCCGCGGGTAAGGATTTCCACTTCATCTCCCACCCGGATCACCCCGCTGTTGCGGGCAATCAGGTTCTGGCCAAAATCGACATCGCCATTGTCCAGCGCGGTACGAAAACGCTTTAAGGTTTCCAGCGGCTCCCCGGCGGGATGCTTCTGACCGCGCTCCGGGCTGACGGTGGTAAAAATGCAGCGGCTGCACGGCTTAGCGACATCAAACACCACCTCGCCGATGCGGATCACTTTCCAGCTATCTTCATCCCAGGCCGCCGCGCCGGTGACCACAAGGTTAGGGCGAAACTGTTCTATGCTTACGCTGGCCGGGCAGCGCTGTTGCAGATCGCGCAGGGAGGCCTCGTTAGCCAGCAGGTAAGGGTAGCCGTCGGCGAAGGAGAGCGGCACCGCATCATGGCGCTTTACCCGGCGGGTTAGCTGCGGCCCCAGCCAGCGCAGCTGGACATCGCGCTTGAAAAAGCCGCTGAGCCACTGGTTAACGGCGGCGGGCGCGATGAGGGCGGTAAAATGGTTGCCCCAGACTTCGGTCGGCTCGGCCTGCGTGGCGAAATCGCTAAAACGCACCACGGCGCTGCTGCCGTCCGGTGCGGTCAGGTGAAGGCCATCATGCAGCGGCGCCGGAATAAATTTCACCATTTGCGGAAACTGGCGAGCGGTAATAAAGGTCCCGTCGGTTTCGGTGACCATAAACAGGCGATCGAAGGCCAGGCCGCTGATATCAGCAAAGGCGTGGGTCAGGCCTATGCCGCGCATGGATTTAACAGGATGAATAAAAAGTCGCGATAGCGTTACCATACGCTGCCTCCGGGTTCCAAAAATAAGCCTTTAACTTTATGACATAGGGCACATATTGGCTATAATGCGCACCAATTTTCTTTAAGTAAAAGTGACGATATGAATTCTCTGTTTGCCAGTACGGCTCGTGGGCTGGAAGAGCTGTTAAAAACTGAACTGGAAGGGCTTGGCGCGACGGACTGCCAGGTAGTCCAGGGCGGGGTCCATTTTCAGGGGGATACGCGCCTGCTGTATCAAAGCCTGATGTGGAGCCGGCTGGCTTCGCGCATCATGCTGCCGCTGGGCGAATGTCGCGTATACAGCGATCTGGATCTGTACCTCGGCGTACAGGCCATTCCGTGGACGGAGATGTTCAACCCTGGCGCCACCTTCGCGGTGCATTTTAGCGGCGTCAATGACGAGATCCGTAACAGCCAGTACGGCGCGCTGAAGGTTAAAGACGCCATTGTCGACAGCTTCACCCGTAAGAATCTACCGCGCCCGAACGTCGATCGTGAGTCGCCCGATCTGCGGATCAACGTCTGGCTGAACAAAGAGACGGCGCACATCTCGCTGGATCTGAGCGGCGAAGGCCTGCACCTGCGCGGCTATCGCGATGGTACCGGAATGGCGCCGATCAAAGAAAACCTCGCGGCGGCGATCGTCATGCGCTCTGGCTGGGTACCAGGTACGCCGCTGCTCGATCCGATGTGCGGCTCCGGTACCCTGCTGATTGAAGCGGCGATGCTGGCGACCGACCGCGCGCCGGGCCTGCACCGCGGCCACTGGGGCTTTGGCGGCTGGGCGCAGCACGATGACGCCATCTGGAAAGAGGTGAAGGCGGAAGCGCAAACACGCGCTCGTCAGGGATTGGCAGCGTATGAGTCACGCTTCTACGGCTCAGACGTCGACGCGCGCGTAATCGAGCGCGCGCGCCGCAACGCCCGCCGCGCCGGCATTGGCGAGCTGATCGATTTTGACGTGAAAGACGTCGCCCAACTGAACAACCCGCTGCCGAAAGGCCCGTACGGGACGGTGATCAGTAACCCGCCGTACGGCGAACGTCTGGAAAGCGAGCCAGCGCTGATCGCTCTGCACAGCCTGCTTGGCCGGATAATGAAAAGTCAGTTCGGCGGCTGGAACCTGTCGGTATTCAGCGCTTCGCCGGAGCTGCTGAGTTGCCTGCAGCTGCGTGCCGACAAGCAGTTTAAAGCCAAGAACGGCCCGCTGGACTGCGTGCAGAAGAATTATCACCTGGCGGAGAGCGAAGGCGGCAAGCCGGCGATGCTGGCGGAGGATTTTGCTAACCGTCTGCGTAAAAACCTGAAGAAGTTTGAAAAATGGGCCCGCCAGGAAGGAATCGAATGCTATCGCCTGTACGATGCTGATCTACCGGAATACAACGTGGCCATTGACCGCTATGCCGACTGGGTGGTGGTCCAGGAGTATGCCCCGCCGAAAACCGTCGACGCGCATAAGGCGCGCCAGCGTCTGTTCGACATCATCGCTGCGACTATCGCCGTACTGGACATGGCGCCTAACAAGCTGGTGCTGAAAACCCGTGAACGGCAGAAGGGGAAAAACCAGTATCAGAAGATGGCGGAGAAGGGCGACTTTATTGAGGTACAGGAGTATAACGCCCGCCTGTGGGTCAACCTCACCGACTACCTGGATACCGGTCTGTTCCTCGACCACCGTATCGCCCGTCGCATGCTCGGCCAGATGAGTAAAGGTAAGGACTTCCTGAACCTGTTCTCCTATACCGGCAGCGCCAGCGTCCACGCAGGCCTCGGCGGTGCGCGATCCACCACCACGGTGGATATGTCACGCACCTACCTGGAGTGGGCGGAACGCAACCTGCGTCTCAATGGCCTGACCGGCCGCGCGCATCGCCTGATGCAGGCGGACGTGCTGGGTTGGCTGCGGGAGAGCACCGAGCAGTTCGATCTGATCTTTATCGATCCGCCGACCTTTTCCAACTCCAAACGAATGGAAGATGCGTTTGACGTCCAGCGCGATCACATTCGCCTGATGACCGATCTAAAACGTCTGCTGCGTAAAGGCGGCACCATTATGTTCTCGAATAACAAACGCGGTTTCCGTATGGATCATGACGGGCTGGCGGCGCTTGGCCTGAAGGCGCAAGAGATTTCGCAAAAAACGCTGTCGCAGGATTTTGCCCGCAACCGTCAGATCCACAACTGCTGGCTGATTACCGCAGCCTGAAAGGAATAAATAATGTCACTGATTAGTATGCACGGCGCCTGGCTTTCCTTCAGCGATGCGCCGCTGCTGGATAATGCCGAGCTGCATATTGAAGATAACGAACGCGTCTGCCTCGTCGGACGCAACGGCGCCGGTAAATCTACCCTGATGAAGATCCTCAACCGCGAGCAGGGGCTGGATGACGGACGCATCATTTATGAACAGGACCTGATCGTGGCGCGTCTGCAGCAGGATCCGCCGCGGAACGTTGCTGGTACGGTGTACGATTTTGTCGCCGAAGGGATCGCCGAGCAGGCGGCTTATCTGAAAGCCTACCATGACGTGTCGCATCAGGTGATGACCGATCCGAGCGACAAAAATTTAAATGAACTGGCGCGCCTGCAGGAGCAGCTCGATAACCTGGGACTATGGCAGCTGGACAGCCGCATTAACGAAGTGATTGAGCAGCTGGGCCTTGACGCCAATGCGCAGCTGGCGTCGCTGTCCGGTGGCTGGCTACGTAAAGCGGCGCTGGGCCGCGCCCTGGTCAGTGGGCCGCGCGTGCTGCTGCTGGATGAGCCCACTAACCACCTCGATATCGAAACCATCGACTGGCTGGAAGGTTTCCTGAAAACCTTTAAAGGCACGATTATCTTTATTTCGCATGACCGTTCCTTTATCCGCAATATGGCGACGCGCATTGTCGACCTCGATCGTGGCAAGCTGGTGACCTATCCGGGAAATTACGATCAGTATCTCCTCGATAAAGAAGAAGCCCTGCGGGTCGAAGAACTGCAGAATGCGGAATTTGACCGCAAGCTGGCCCAGGAAGAGGTGTGGATCCGTCAGGGTATCAAAGCGCGCCGGACCCGTAACGAAGGCCGAGTCCGCGCGCTGAAGGCGATGCGCCGCGAGCGCGGTGAGCGTCGGGAAGTGATGGGCAGCGCGAAGATGCAGGTTGAGGAGGCTTCCCGTTCCGGCAAAATCGTCTTTGAGATGGAAAACGTCAACTATCAGGTTGACGGCAAAGTGCTGGTGAAGAATTTCTCCGCACAGATCCAGCGCGGCGACAAGATCGCCCTGATCGGCCCCAACGGCTGCGGGAAAACCACGTTGCTGAAGCTGATGCTCGGCCAGCTGCAGGCCGACAGCGGGCGGATCCATGTTGGCACCAAGCTGGAGGTCGCCTACTTCGACCAGCACCGCGCGGAGTTGGATCCGGATAAAACGGTGATGGACAACCTGGCGGAAGGCAAACAGGAGGTAATGGTTAACGGTAAGCCACGTCATGTGCTGGGTTATCTACAGGACTTCCTGTTCCATCCGAAACGAGCGATGACCCCGGTACGTGCGCTTTCCGGAGGGGAACGTAACCGCCTGCTGCTGGCCCGGCTGTTCCTGAAACCCAGCAATCTGCTGATCCTTGATGAACCGACTAACGACCTCGATGTTGAAACGCTGGAGCTGCTGGAAGAGCTGATCGATGGCTATCAGGGGACCGTGATGC
>ERZ773195.2799-NODE-2799-length-10487-cov-12.024444_pt1 | contig 10487 bp, 5 predicted proteins | sample MGYA00580530_ERZ773195 | MGnify/ENA primary metagenome ERZ773195 (study PRJEB29015, sample SAMEA2737751) | human gut metagenome | biome: human gut; feature: human-associated habitat; material: faeces | place: China | collected 2012 ...
TGTCTTATCGAGCATTTTGGCAACGCAGATGCCGTGCCGCAGCCGCCGGAGCGGTACTTAAGCCGTAAGGCGGGAATTGTGCGGTGTTGCCTTATAAGTGTGTTGATTGGAATATTTCAACTCTCTTTTGCGGGGTTCGGGGATGCCTTGATTACGCCAAGGCCCAAATCACTGGATAGCGGCGCGCAGTATTTCCAGCAGCGGGGTGATCATCCCGGCTGCAGCGGGACCGCCAAAGTTCACGATGCCGCGCAGCGGCATGGAATCCAGCATCTGAGCTACGGCTTCGCTGCTGGCAATCTCGCTGCCGCCTGCGTTGCCGCCAGTCAGGGCATTGCCCGCCTGTGCCAGCACCTGCTGGATGATGGCAGCCGTGCGGTCATCCTTGGAAAGCTCGCCGATGGTGGTGTTTTCGTCAATCACGAACGGGCGGCGGCGCGGGGTGCTGAACCGCACGCTGAGCGTTGCGTGGATATCCCGGCTGGAATGGCCCAGCAAAATCTTGTACTCGCCTGGGGCGGCGTACCAGCTGCCCAGCGTTTCGTCATAGTAGCTCAAATCCTGCGCGGTCAGGGTGAACTCTACCTGCTTTTCCTCGCCAGGTTCCAGCTTGACCTTCACGAACTTGCGCAGCTCCTTGGGCGGGCGGCCGGTGGTGCCGGTGCAGTCTGCTACATACAGCTGCACAACTTCCTTGCCGGGCATCATGCCAACATTCTTCACGCTCACCCGTACCCGCACGCTGTCGCCCTCGGCAAACTCGTCCGCCGTCAGCTGGGCATTGCGGTACACAAACCCTGTGTAGGAAAGCCCGTGCCCAAACGGCCACAGCACCGGCATCTTGCGGGCATCGTACCAGCGGTAGCCGACATACACGCCCTCGCGGTATTCCACATGGCGGCCGTCACCGGGAAAGTCGAGATAACACGGGGTATCTTCCAGCCGCAGGGGCCAGGTTTCCGGCAGGCGGCCGCTGGGGTTGGCATCGCCCCACAGCAGGGCGTCCGCCGCAGCGCCAACACCTTCGCCGCCCAGATACATGCACAGCACGGCGTTCACATCGTTGGCCCAGGGGCATTCCACCGGGGAACCGGTGTGCAGCACCACAACAGTGTTTTTCTGCACGGCGGCCACGCGGGCAATCAGGTTGTTCTGGCTTTCCGGCAGGCGCATATGGCTGCGGTCAAAGCCTTCGCTTTCAAAAGATTCCGGCAGGCCCGCAAAGATCACCGCCGCGTCAGCTTCCGCTGCGGCGGAAACCGCGCGCAGGAACTCTTCCTCCTCCCGCTGGTCCAGATCAGCGGGGAATCCCTCCACATAGCTCACCCGGCGGCCATGGCTTTCGGCCATTTCCAGCGCGCTGTCCACCCTGATGGTGTTGATGTGGCTGGAGCCGCCGCCCTGATAGCGCGGCGTTTTGGCAAAGCCGCCGATGTATACTACCTTGCTGCCCTTTTTCAGCGGCAGCACACCGCGGTTCTGCAAAAGCACGGCGCATTCCTTGGCCAGCTCTGCGGCGATGGTGTGGTCGCCTTTCAGGTCCAGCTCCGGGGCCGGGGCGGCAGCTTCGTCCGCCGCGCGGAACACAATGTTCAAAATGCGAATCACAGCCTTGTCCAGCGCGGCTTCGCTCAAGGTGCCGGCTTTAACGGCGGCCACGATCTTGGCGTCATTGACACCGCCGGAACCGGGCATTTCCAGGTCAAGCCCAGCCGCAACACCCTTTACACGGTCAGCTACAGCGCCCCAGTCGGACATCACAAAGCCCTTAAAGTTCCACTCGGTGCGCAGGATATCGGTCAGCAGCATGCGGCTTTCGCTGGCAAATACATCGTTCACGCGGTTGTAGCTGCACATCACCGTCCAGGGCTGGGATTTCTTGACGGCGGTTTCAAATGCAGGCAGGTAAATTTCGCGCAGCGTACGCTCCGTCATGTCGGACGATGCGCTCATGCGGCGGTACTCCTGGCTGTTGGCGGCAAAATGCTTGATGGAGGTACCAACCCCCTGGCTCTGTACGCCATTGATGTACCCGGCGGCCAGCTCACCGGCCAGCACCGGGTCTTCGGAGTAATATTCAAAGTTGCGGCCGCACAGCGGGCTGCGCTTGATGTTTACGGCAGGCCCCAGCACAACGCCAACGCCGAACGCGCGGGCTTCCCGCCCGATGGCCGCACCCTCCCGGCGGGCCAGGTCGGGGTCAAAGCTGGCGGCAGCGGAGCACCCGGCGGGGAAGCAGACCGCCTTGCGGCTGTGGTTGGGGTCGTCCCGTTCCGGGTCCTGGGTGCGCAGGCCGTGCGGGCCGTCCGAGACCATCAGGGTGGGAATGCCCAGGCGTTCCACGGTTTTGGTGTGCCAGAAATCCGCGCCGGAGCAAAGCCCGGCCTTTTCTTCCAGCGTGAGCTGGGCAACCAGTTCGGGAATGTTGTGTTCCATCAAAAAGTCATCCTCCTTTTGTCCACCAGCTGCGGGTGGGGGGGGCAAGGGCAGGTGGCGGTTGTTCGGGCAGTGGAAACGTGCCGGATACACCGTTCCGCCCACGCTGCCTCCGGGGTGTGCCAAAATGGACACACACCCCCATATTTTGTATCATTATACACCACTTTGCACGCGAAAAGATAGTCTTTTTGTTAAAAAATGTGAAGTCTGAAAACTTTTTCTGTGCAGGATGTTGGTGCGTCTGGCATTGTATTTCTCCTCTGTTTCGTGTAAAATTTAAAATTAGGATATACAGCGGCAAAAACGTTTTTTTGGCTGTATTCCAGGGAGGAAAAAATGAAAAAAGATAAACGGATTTTGGCCCTTGTTTTGGCGGCGGCCATGATGGGCACCACTGCGCTTCCGGTTTGGGCCCAGACCCCGGAAACGGCGGACAGCAGCGTGGTGGAAGTGGAAGGCACGCTGGAAAACATCATAGCTGCCCGTGAAGCACTGGCTGCGCAGCCGGCAACGCTGGCGGAGGATGACAACAACATTCAGGCGGCGCAGACCATGGTGGAGCGCGTGGCCAATGCCGTAAAGAACCATACGGAAACAGCAGAGAAAGTAAATATCAAAGACCTGAACTTGGATAAAGATCTGGTGCTTTCCACCCTGGCTGACCTGAATGCGCGTGTGGAAGGCGGCGAGGCCATCAGCAAATTGTCCTGCTATTATAGCAGAGATACCGGGCTGGCGGTGGCAATCGGCCTTGAATACTGCACGGCGCAGGATGTTGCCGCCATGCAGATAAAGCTGGACCAGCTGGTGGACCAGGCCAACACCCTGTGCCAGACGGATCTGGAAAAGGTGTTCTATGTGCATGAATGGCTGGTGCAGAACATTGCCTATGACCGGGAACACCTTAGTGATGATGTGCAGGACGACCACAACCTGCGCGGCGCCCTGCTGGAAGGGACTGCCGTCTGTGACGGTTACGCCAAAACGTATGCCCTTACCCTGCGCAAGCTGGGTATCACTGGTGTGCTGGTAACCAGTAAAGATATCGGCCATGCGTGGAACATGGTCGAGCTGGACGGGAACTGGTACCAGGTGGACTGCACCTGGGATGACCCGGTGGACGGTTCGGATCAGCTGGGATATTGCATGCATAAACACCTGCTGTGTACCACAGAGGAGATGAACACCAACCATAACGATGACGGCGATGACAGCGTTGCCTTTGACCTGGAAAATCTTGGCACGCAGAACATCGTGAACCTGGCCACCGATGATACCTATGAAAATACCTGGTGGAAAGACAAAAAGAGTGCAATCTTCCCGTGCGGGGGCGACTGGTACTATGCGTCCGGCGAACGCCTTTTCTGGCGTGATGACCTGGGCGACTGTGATTCCAACCTGGCGCTTGAAGATGATTCGGGTGTGGTTGCCGGCAGTATTACGCTGGACGGAACGCTGCTGGTCGCCACGGACAAACAAGCGTGTGAGCAGAGCAGCTGGATCAAACAATATGAACTGGATCCGGCCAGCCATGAAGTGACCGAGAAAAAGAAGGAAAGTCTCCAAAGCATCGGCATTGCGGCCCAGTGGGATGGCATTTATTATGCCGTAAGCCAGCAGGAATACCACCAGGATGTGCGCCAGTATATCAAGACAAGGGATATCCCAGTCCCCACCGCACCCCCTGCCAGCGGCTATACCGGTTGGAAAACCGTGAACGGCAAGGACTACTGGTACGAAAACGGCGTAAAGCAGGGCACCACTGGCCGCGGCAAGGAAATTTATGACCCCGATTCCGACGCCTGGTACTGGCTGGACGCCAACCAGGGCGGCGCAAAAGCCGTCAGCAAGGATGTTTACCAGGAATCCAACGGCGGCAAATGGGTGCGCTACGATGCAAACGGCCATATGATTAAAGGTTGGGATACCAACGATGACGGCACCTATTACTTTGACCTGATCACCGGCGCCATGGCCAAGGGCGATATTGTGGTGGACAACCTGCCCTGCAGCTTTGATACCAACACCGGCATTGGCTGCAACCTGATGTGGCACAGCATGGACGGCAAAGATTACTGGTATGAGGCTGGCAAGCGCCAGGGTTATGATCCCAATAATGCAGCCTACCGCGGCAAAGAAATCTATGATCCGGCCTCCGGTGCCTGGTACTGGCTGGATAACGTGCAGCAGGGTGCTAAAACCGTCAGCAAGGATGTATACCAGGAATCCGAAGCCGGCGACTGGGCCGAAAACGCAGACGGCACCGGCAAGTGGGTGCGGTATGATGCCAACGGCCACATGGTAAAAGGCTGGGATACCAACAATGACGGCACCTATTACTTTGACCAGGTGTACGGCACCATGGCCAAAGGCATTGTGACGATCGACGGCAATCTGTACCTTTTTGATGTTGATACCGGCGTGATGCAGGCCAGCATTACGACCAGCGAGGAAGCCATGGCAGACCGCGTGATCGAGCTGGTCAACCAGGAGCGCACCTCCCGCGGGCTGCAGCCCCTGCTCAAGCACGATGGCCTGATGGTTGCCGCAGCAGCCCGCGCCAAGGAGCTTTCCCAGCGATACAGCCACACCCGCCCCAACGGTTCTGAATGCTTTACCATTTTGTGGCACCTGGGCATTGACTATGGCTATGCCGGCGAAAACATTGCCATGGGCCAGAGAACCCCGGAGATCGTGATGAACGACTGGATGAACAGCTCCGGCCACCGCGCCAACATTCTGAGCGAAAACTTTGACTACATCGGCGTTGGCTACACCATGGTGGATGGCCACCCCTATTGGGTGCAGCTGTTTACCGGTGACTTTGATTTATAAGTAGTTTGTAAACAAATTTAAAACACAGCCCCGCAGCCGTTGCATTTTTTCGGCTGCGGGGCTATACTGTTTCCATATGCTTAACATATGCCAACTATTTACATATAGCAACAGAAAGGAGAACCTTTATGGATGGACATATTGGTGACCAGCGCAGCAAAGCCGTGATGCGCTATCTTGACCGGCTGAAAAAGTCTGTGCGCCGCGGGGCGTCTTTAAGCCTTGCCAACGCCCCCAAGCTGCATCTTGGCATTCTGGAAGGGCTGAACCACGCCATTGAGGTGCGCGGCCAGGATGGTGCCGTGTATGTTTCGGACCTGGCGGAGATTTTCAAGCAGCCGCTGCCGGCGATTTCCCGCGGACTGCGCACACTGGAGCAGGATGGCCTGGCCCAGCGCCAGACCGATCCCAATGACCGCCGCCGTACTCTGGTGCGCATCACCCCAAAAGGGGAGGAATCCCGCCTGATCTGCGAAAGCCGTCTGAATGATTACATCACCGGCATTATGGATGACCTGGGCGAAGAATTTTGCCAGCAGTTTGCAAAGGATGCCGAAACCCTGCTGCAGGCCATTGAGCGCCAGAACGAAAAGCTGCTGGCCGAAAAGGAGAAGATGCCATGACAAAAATTTTCAAACATCTGGCCAAACACTGGGCGGCCTGCCTTGTTATTATTGCCCTGCTGTTGGTGCAGGCATACGGCGATTTGACCCTGCCGGACTACACCAGCAAAATTGTGGATACCGGCATCCAACAGTCCGGCATTGCGGACGCTGTGCCAGAAGTAGTGCGGGATTCCACCCTGCAGGTGCTGGAGCTGCTGATGACGGACGCGGACGCCGCCGCGGTGGAAGCCGCTTACACCCAGCCGGGCGGCACCGACAACGCACTCTCCTCCGCTACCAGCTTACAGAAAAAGCTCGCATCCCCCTATACGGTCCGCCTGCTGCGGGCCGATGCGGACCGGGATACGCTGGCGGAGGTATTTTCCACCCCGGATATTGTGCTCTATCTGGCTTCCGCTCAGGCAGCCGGGGAGGGCAACGCCCCGGATGCCGCCGCGCTGGATACCGTTACCGCCCAGTTTGCGGCCATGACCCAGATGCCCGGTTTCAGCCGGGATGCCGTACAGGCCCAGCTGGCCGCAGCCATGGGTCAGGCCGGCGAAAGTGAGCTGAGCGGGCTTTCAGCCCAGGCAGTGCTGCTGGTGGGGCTGGAATATCAGGCCCTTGGCATCAGCGATGCGGTACAGATGAACTACCTGATGCAGACCGGCGGCCGGATGCTGGGGCTGACCCTGTTGATGGTTGCCGCCGCGGTTCTGGTGGGGCTGCTTGCTTCCCGCGTGGCGGCTGCCATTGCGCGGGATCTGCGCCGCGGTGTGTTCCGCCGGGTGGTCAGCTTTTCTGCCTCTGAAACGGACAAGTTTTCCACCGCATCCCTCATCACCCGCACCACCAACGATGTACAGCAGATCCAGATGACCTGCGTAATTTTGCTGCGCATGGTGGCGTATGCCCCCATCCTTGGCATTGGCGGCATCATCCATGTGGCGCAGGCGGGTTCCAGCCTGACCTGGATCATTGTGCTGGCCGTCGCTTTGCTGCTGGCGCTGATTACGGTATTGATGCAGTTTGCCATGCCCAAGTTCAGGATCATGCAAAAGCTGGTGGACCGGCTGAACCTGGTATCCCGCGAGATTTTGACCGGCATTATGCCCATCCGTGCATTCAGCCGCGAACAGCACGAGGAAGCACGCTTTGACGCCGCCAACACCGACCTGATGCGCACCCAGCTGTTCACCAACCGGGTAATGGCCGCCATGATGCCCTTTATGACTCTGATTATGAACGGCACTTCCCTGCTGATCGTCTGGTTCGGCGGCAAACAGATTGATGCCGGCACCATGCAGGTGGGCAGCATGATCGCCTTTATCACCTACACGATGCAGATCGTGATGTCCTTCCTGATGCTGACGATGGTTGCCGTGATGCTGCCCCGTGCCGGCGTTGCCGCGGACCGCATTGACGAAGTGCTGACCACCGAGCCGGCCATCCATGACCCGGTGCCGGAAGCCATCCCCGCTGACCTCAATCAGCACCACTGGAACGGCGAAGTCGCATTCCATCATGTCAACTTTACCTACCCCGGCTCCAGCGAGGACGCCCTGCACGATATTGATTTTGTCGCCAAACCCGGCCAGACCACGGCCATTATCGGCTCCACCGGCTGCGGCAAAACCAGTTTGCTGCATTTGATCACCCGTTTTTATGATGTGACCAGCGGCAGCGTGACGGTAGACGGCGTAGATGTGCGCCAGATGCCACAGAGCACCCTGCGCGGCCTTTTGGGTTATGTGCCGCAAAAGGGCGTACTGTTCAGCGGCACGATTGATTCCAACCTGAAATTCGGCGGCGAGAATATCACCGATGCCGATGTGCGCACCGCCGCCCGCATTGCCCAAGCGGAAGAGTTCATCTCCGCCAAGCCGGAGGGGTACGAAAGCCCCATTGCCCAGGGCGGCACCAACGTTTCCGGCGGGCAGAAGCAGCGGCTTTCCATCGCCCGCGCCATTGCCAAACACCCGAAGATCTACCTGTTTGATGACAGCTTCTCCGCGCTGGACTACAAGACCGATGTTGCCCTGCGTCGCGCGCTGAAAGCCGAAACCGGCGACGCCACCGTGATTATCGTGGCACAGCGCATTTCCACTGTGCTGCACGCCAATCAGATTTTGGTTCTGGAAGATGGCCGCATTGTGGGCAAGGGCACCCACGCCCAGCTGATGGAAAGCTGCCCGGCTTACCAGGAAATTGCCCGCAGCCAGCTGAGCAACAAAGAGCTGAACCTGAAAGGAGGGGAAGCCTGATGCCGCATCCCGGACGAATGACGACCCAAAAGGCAAAAGACTTTAAGGGCACCATGTGCAGCCTGCTGGCAGAGCTGGGGCACTACAAGTTCCGCCTGATTGCCGTGATTGTTTTTGCCGTTCTTTCCACGATTTTTAATATTGCAGGCCCCAAGGTGCTGGCCAAAGCCACCACTGCCCTGGCCACCGGCTGGGTGGCCAAGCTGCGGGGCACCGGCAGCATTGACTTTGGCTATATCGGCAAAATCCTGCTGATCCTGCTGGTCATGTATCTGGTTTCCGCTGCGTTCAGTTTCTGCCAGAGCTGGATCATGAGCGGGCTTTCGCAGAAGATGTGTTATGACTTCCGCCGCCAGATCAGCGAAAAGATCAACCGCCTGCCCCTTGCCTATTTTGAAAAGCGCACCGTGGGCGAGGTACTTTCCCGCATTACCAACGATGTGGACACCCTGGGCCAGAGCCTGAACCAGAGCATTACCCAGCTGATCACCAGCATTACCACCATGATCGGCGTGCTCATCATGATGCTGACCATCAGCCCCACGATGACGCTGATTGCCATTTTGATCCTGCCGGTCTCGATGGCGCTGGTGCTGTTGGTGGTCAGGTTCAGCCAGAAATATTTCCGCGCCCAGCAAAAAGTTCTGGGCTCCGTGAACGGCCAGGTGGAGGAAGTATATTCCGGCCACAATGTGGTCAAAGCGTTCAACCGCGAAGATGCCGTTCTGAATGATTTTGACGAAGCCAACAACCGCCTGTTTGAATCCGCCTGGAAAAGCCAGTTCCTTTCCGGCCTGATGCAGCCCATCATGACCTTTGTGGGCAACCTGGGCTATGTAGCAGTGGCCGTTTCCGGCAGCATTTTTGCCGCGCGCGGCATCATCACCATTGGTGACATCCAGGCGTTCATCCAGTATGTGCGCAACTTCACCCAGCCCATCCAGCAGCTGGCTCAGGTCAGCAACATGCTGCAAAGTATGGCGGCGGCTTCGGAGCGCGTGTTTGAATTTTTGGGTGAGCCGGAAGAAGAACAGAACGCTGACCCCGCCCGCCGGGCAGACCCCGCCTGCATTGACGGCCAGGTCACCTTTGACCATGTCAAGTTTGGCTACACGCCGGAAAAGACTGTTATCCGGGATTTCAGCTGCGATGTAAAACCCGGCCAGAAAGTTGCCATTGTCGGCCCCACCGGCGCAGGCAAAACCACCATGGTCAAGCTGCTGATGCGCTTTTACGATGTCAACTCCGGCGCCATTACACTGGACGGCCACAACGTAAAGGACTTTGACCGCAGCGCCCTGCGCGAAGGCTTTGGCATGGTATTGCAGGATACCTGGCTGTTCCAGGGCACCATTATGGAAAACATCCGCTATGGCCGCCTGGATGCCACCGATGAGGAAGTTATCGCCGCCGCCAAGGCCGCCTGTGCCGACCACTTTATCCGCACGCTGCCCGGCGGCTACCAGATGGAGTTGAACGAGGATGCTTCCAACGTGAGCCAGGGCCAGAAACAGCTGCTGACGATTGCCCGCGCCATTCTGGCGGACAACAAAATTTTGATTTTGGACGAAGCCACCAGCAGTGTGGACACCCGCACCGAACAGCGCATCCAGACCGCCATGGACAACCTGATGCGCGGCCGCACCAGCTTTGTGATTGCCCACCGGCTTTCCACCATCAAGGACGCCGACCTGATTTTAGTCATGCGGGATGGTGACATTGTGGAGCAGGGCACCCACGACGACCTGTTGGCCGCTGGCGGGTTCTACGCCGATTTGTACAACAGCCAGTTTGAAGATGTAAGCGCGTAATTTTTTCTCTGATAAAACAGCAAAAGCCCAAAGCTGCCGGTTAAGTGAACCGTGCCGCTTTGGGCTTTTGGGTTATAAAATAGAATTTTTCAATACATGTACCAATCAGGCAAAGAACGAAATGACTAGCGCAACCACGACCAGCGGCAGGCTGGCGGAAGAAACTGCATGTTGCCATTCGTGCCCTTAGCATTGTCAAAGCTGTGGATGATGTCTTCGCGGGTAACATGGATGCCGAGGTGTGCGGTCTTTTCTTTCAAAATTTCATCGCAGTGCTCATATTGTGCAGCCGTTTTCGATTTGTCCTTTCCAGTATAACACACTCTGCATTGCTTCTTCCACTTTTCTGCCAGGTTTCATTCCCAGCAGTCTACACATAAAAACACCAAAGGGCCAGCGTGCAGTGCTGGCCCTTTGGTGCGGTATAGGAAAACATAAAAAAGAGAATGGCAATGTTATTGGGTGTACCTGAAAATTCAAGGCAATACCGCACAATTCCCGCCTGACGGCTTAAGCACCGCTCCGGCGGCTGC
>ERZ773195.2801-NODE-2801-length-10478-cov-3.293773_pt1 | contig 10478 bp, 7 predicted proteins | sample MGYA00580530_ERZ773195 | MGnify/ENA primary metagenome ERZ773195 (study PRJEB29015, sample SAMEA2737751) | human gut metagenome | biome: human gut; feature: human-associated habitat; material: faeces | place: China | collected 2012 ...
CCGGGGCGATCGGCAGTCCGTATTCCGCGGCTGCGACGGCCACGCGCAGCACGAGGTTCGGGTCGGCGGCCGGTTCCGCGCCCGGAGCGAGCACGATTTCCTCTTCATGCTTGGCCACGCCGGGGGCGATCACATCGAAGGTCGGTGCCTGACGTTTGCCGCCGCCGCGCGGCTGGAACACTTGGAAGAAGGCGAATCGCGGCTTGTCGTGCGTCAGCGAATGCTCGGCGCGCGACGCGGTGGAATCAAGGGAGAACGCGATCTGCCGGCCAACGCGTGCCAGCAACGTTTGCAGATCGTCGATCGACTTCGCCTCACGTTCGCCATCGGGCAGCGTCGGATCGGCCAGACCGAGCATCGCCGCGACTTTGGCTTGGTAGGGCGATAGCAGCATGTTCGTATCTTTGCCGGCGACCAGATGGATGCAGTCGCGCACGTCCAGCAACCGTTCGACGGCGTCGTCATACGTGCCGTGCGGACGGTCGGCAAGCCAGGATGCGGCGAGCGCGGACACCAATACGGAGTCGCGCAAACCACCGCGTGCCTCTTTGATGTCCGGCTGGTTGATGTAGGCCATGCGGCCGAATTCGTCGAGGCGCGATTTGGCGGAGCCGAGCAGTTCCGGCAGACGTTTGCGTGCGGCCTTGCGCCATCGTTCCAATATGGATACGGCTGTGCTTTCGATAAGTCCAGTGTCCCCCGCGATCGGCACCACGTCCAACCATCCCATAGCTGCGGGCAGGTCGCGGTCGGTGACGGCCTCGCATTGCGCGACGGTACGTACCGACTGGTCGAGGTCGAGGCCGGAATCCCAGATCGGATACCACAGTTTGTTGGCGAGCTCGTTGAGCTGCTGGTCGGTCAGCGCGTGCGGCTCGTAGATGACCACCAGATCAAGGTCGGAGCTGGGGCCCACCTGTCCACGTGCCAGCGAACCGACCGCGCCGAGACCGATGCCGGTTGCCGGAACATCGAAGGAAACCGCCTCGCAGGCTTCGTTCCACAACTGTGTGAGATTGCCCATGGCCAATTCCGTGCGGGCTTTGCGTTTCGCCGCGCCATTGCGGTAGACGCCGTCGGCGTCGGGCTGGCTCATGGCCATGAACCGTTGTTTGAGACCATCGACTGCTGAAGTCATAACGCACGTTCCTTATGAAACCTATGACGACTTATGACAATCCCCGCACGGCGCGAGGCACGTACGGGGATGTGTCGTAATTGATAACCCGAACTTCAAGCCCGGGGGTCTTTATTTCATCTTGTCCGAATCGGCCCGATCACAAGGCCGGACGGATCAGATGGCGGCGGAACCGGTTTCGCCGGTGCGCACGCGGGTCACCGAGTCAAGCGGAGCCACCCAGACCTTACCGTCGCCGATGGTGCCGGAGCCGGCGGACTTGACGATCACGCCAACCAGGGTTTCGGCATCGGCGTCGTCGGACAGCACCTCGATGCGGATCTTCGGAATGAGATCCACGGTGTATTCGGCGCCACGGTAGACCTCGGTGTGGCCGCGCTGACGGCCATAACCGTTTGCCTCGGACACGGTCAGGCCGTGCACGCCCGCGGCTGCGAGGGCTTCCTTGACATCGTCGAGTTTATGGGGCTGGATGATAGCGGTAATGAGCTTCATCTCACTTCACCTCCTTGAGGACGGAGCTGGCGGTACCAGCAAAATCGTAAGCACGTTCGCCCTGGTCGGCAAGATCGATGCCGCCGACTTCCTGGGCTTCGGTGACGCGCCAGCCGATCGTCTTCTCCAGAGCGAAGGCGATGATGCCGGTGATGACGGCGGACCAGACGATGGCCACGAGAGCGACGATGAGCTGGACGACCAGCTGCCTCCAGTCGCCGCCTGCGAACAGGCCGGTGCCTTCGCCGAAGAAGCCGATGAGCACGGTGCCGGTGAAGCCGCCAACGCCGTGGACGCCAACGACGTCGAGGGAATCGTCATAGCCGAGCTTGAACTTCAGACCGCAGGCCAGGCAGGTGAGCACACCGGCGATGGCGCCGAGCACGATGGCCCACAGCGGGGAGACCACATCGGCGGCCGGGGTGATGGCGACGAGGCCCGCGACGATGCCGGAAGCGGCACCCATTGCGGTGTAGTGGCCGGTGCGGATCTTCTCGGTGAAGCCCCAGGAGAGCATTGCCGCAGCGGTTGCAGCGGACGTGGAAACCCACGCGTAGCCGGCGGTGCCGTTGGCTGCGAAGGCGGAACCGGCGTTGAAGCCAAACCAGCCGAACCACAGCAGGAAGGCGCCGAGCATGACGAACGGAACATTGTGCGGGCGGAACGGCTGCGTGCCGAAGCCCTTACGCTTGCCGATGATCAGCACGATGACCAGAGCGGCGACTGCGGCGTTGATGTGGACGACCGTACCACCTGCGAAATCGTGGGCGGCTGCGCCGATCGCCTGGGAAATGGCGCCGTCAGCGGACAGCAGACCACCGTTCCACACCATGTGAGCGAGCGGAGCGTAATCGAACGTGATCCACAGCGCCACGAAAATCATCCACGTGGAGTACTTCACACGTTCGGCGATGGCGCCGCAGATCAACGCGACGGTGATCATGGCGAACGCGGACTGGAAGGCCACGTCGACGCTGACCGGGTAGTTGTTGCCGTTCAGTGCGGCCGATGTGAAGACGCCCTTATCGGAAACCATGGTGTCCTTCAGCAGGAAGCCGGTTGCCGGGTCGCCGAAGATGCCGCCGACCGAGGTGCCGGCGTAGGCGATCGACCAACCCCACAGCACCCACATGATCATCGTGACGGACAGTGCGGCCGCCTCCATGATCATCATATTCAGCACGGCCTTGGCGCGGACCATGCCACCATAGAAGAACGCCACACCAGGCGTCATGAGGAACACAAGGGACGCGGAAGTCAATATCCACGCGGCATTTCCAGAATCAAGCTGGCCCATGTCACCCTCCTCTTTCTTTCTCTATATTTGGTTCAACATTTCCGTCCCCATCGTGTGGGGCTGACAGAACGATATGGAACGCCGGCCGCGTTTTGAAAACGTTACGACGTGTTACGCCAACGTAACGCCATCCGCGCGGAACGTCAACCTACGCCGAAAAATGGCGGAATTCCAACGAAACTGGCGGTACGGAAATATGGAAGGCATAATCGCCCGGCAATCGCAATATGAAATTGCGACGGTGGACGGAAGCGGCGGGCAACGCTGCGGACGGAGTAAGTTGGGTAGCTGAAACTTACGGAACACGCGTGGCACGCGACGAGAGAACGCCGCGTACGGCGAGCGCGTGGCATGTACACCGAACGCGCGGTGCGGCGAACGTATGGCGCGCGTAACGAGAGAGCGGCGAGGACCATGGCAACGTTCATCATTTCACTGTGCGCCATTTTGATGCTGACCACGGTTTCCGGGCTGATCTGCCGCAAAGCGCAGCTGCCGGAAGTGATCGGGCAGATCCTCGTCGGCATTCTCGTGGGCCCTTCGCTGCTGGGCGTGATGCACATGAGCGATTCGCTGTCATTGTTCAGCGACCTCGGCATCATCATCCTCATGTTTTTGGGCGGTGTCGGCTGCGACCTGCAGTTGCTGAAGAAGTATTCGAAGGCGGCGGTCATCATCGCGTGCATGGGCGTGGTGTTCCCCGTGGCGGTGATGGGTGGAGTGAGCCTGCTGTTTGGCTTCAAGCCGATTCCGGCTGCGTTCATCGGCGTGGTGTTCTCCGCCACGTCCGTGTCGATTTCCGTGGCGGTGCTGAAGGAAGCCGGACTGCTTGATTCGAAGGAAGGCGTGTCGATTCTCGGCGCGGCCGTGGCTGACGATGTGATCGGCGTGATCCTGCTGTCCGTGATGTGCACGCTCGTCAACACCGGCAGCGTGGACGTGGCAGGGCTGGGTTTGATTCTGCTCAAGCAGGTGCTGTTCTTTGTGGCGGCCGCCGTGGTGGTGGTTTGGGTGGCGCCGGCGCTGATGACGCTGGCTGGCGTGCTGAAGGCGCCGTCCGGCATCGCGGTGATGGCCGTGATCATCTGCCTGGCGATGGCGTGGGCGTCGAATCTGGCCGGGTTGAGCTACGCGGTGGGCGCGTTTTTCGCCGGCATCGCGGTAAGCAACAGCGATTACGCGGAGGACGCGGACCGGTATATCGAGCCGGTTGGAGACACGTTGTTCGTGCCGGTGTTCTTCGTGGGCATCGGCCTGCAGACCACAGGCGTGGATGATACGAAGATGATTGTGTTCATTGCGATCATGACGGTTCTCGGCGTGATCACGAAGGTCGTCGGCTGCGGTTTGGGTGGCCGCATGGCCGGTTTTGGCGGCGCTTCGGCGCTGATGATCGGCGCGGGCATGGTACCGCGTGGCGAGATGGCGTTGATTACCGCGCAAATCGGCTTCAACGAGCATGTGCTCGGCAGCGAATACTATTCGACGATCATCTTCATCATTTCACTGGTGACGCTGGTCGCGCCGCTGCTGCTGAAGCTGACGATCCGGAAGGTGCCGGGAGTGGGGGCTGCGGCTGCCGGTGCGGCTGGCGCTGAGCAGTAATCGCAATACGAAAACCTCCCGCCACGCACGGAACGTGACGGGAGGTTTTCGCTACGGAAATCGCAAATCCGGAAAATATGGGAACGTCAGGCGAGGATGCCGTCGACGAAGCCTTCCGGATCGAACGGGGCGAGATCGTCCGGGCCTTCGCCCAGGCCGACGAGCTTGACGGGCACGCCAAGCTCCTTCTGCACGGAGATGACGATGCCGCCCTTTGCGGAGCCGTCGAGCTTGGAGAGCACCACACCGGTGATGCCGATCGCTTCGGCGAACACCTTGGCCTGCGTCATGCCATTCTGGCCGGTGGTGGCGTCGAGCACGAGCAGCACCTCGTCGACCGGAAGGTTCTTTTCGGTAACGCGGCGGATCTTGCCGAGCTCGTCCATGAGGTTCGCCTTGTTCTGCAGACGGCCCGCGGTGTCGATGATGAGCACGTCGGCGTTCTCTTCCTTGGCCTTGGCACTGGCCTCGAATGCGACGGACGCCGGATCGGCGCCATCCTTGTCGGAACGCACGACCGGGACGCCGACCTTGGCACCCCAAGTTTCCAACTGGTCGGCGGCCGCCGCGCGGAAGGTATCGGCAGCGCCCAACATGACCTGCTTGCCTTCGGAAACAAGCAGGCGGGAAAGCTTGCCCGCAGTGGTGGTTTTGCCCGTGCCGTTCACGCCGACCATGATGATGACGCTTGGCTTGTTGGCACCCTCCTTATTGGCATTGAGGCGGCGATCCGTGTCAGTGCCTACGAGCTTCAACAGCTTGTCCTTCAGCGCGGCACGCACTTCGGCAGGGTCGGATTGGCCGGCGATGCGGGCGTCGTTGCGTAGTTCCTCGACGAGCTGTTCGCTGGCTTCCGCGCCCACGTCGGCAAGCAGGAGGGTGTCTTCGACGTCTTCCCAGTCGGCTTCGGAGAGCTGGTCCTTGGCGAGGATGTTGAACAGGGCCTTGCCGAATGGATTGCCCGACTTGGACAGGCGCGCTTTGAGGCGCTGCATGCGGGTACCGGCGGCTTCAGGGGTTTCGACGGCTGGGGTCGCGGATTCAGTTACGGCTGACCCGACCGGAGTTGGTTCAGTTGCCACTGGCGATTCAGGTGTGGCAGACGAAGTCGCGGATTCCACTTCCGTCGCTGCGGATTCCGCGGTTTCCTTGGTTTTCTCAGCGTTTTCGGCACTTGCGGCGGCAGATTGCGCGGCGGACTTCTCCGTAGCCAAACGAGCATCGGCCTTCGCCTTCGCCGCTTCAGTGGACTTGTCCACGGCGGACTTGCGGCTCTTACCGAACCACCATCCGCCAATCGCAAGTAATGCCGCGATAACGACGACCGCGACAATCGCAATAATCACATTCGTATCCATGGTTCCAGCCTAAAAAGCGCAACGGACACACTTCTGCCCACATCCTGCCTGCCGCATCCTGCCTGCATATTGCCCACGTATAACGCAAATGTCCGATTCGGGAGAAACGGACACACAGGAGCCGGATTCTGCACGCCAGATGTCCGATTCACCAGAAACGGACATGCGGGGGATGCGATTGAGAACACGGGGAGGTATTAGAAGAGGTGAGCCAGGACACGATTGGGTTGCGATTAAAGGGCACGATTAAACGGCACGATTGCGAACGCGGAGAAGCAGAGAATACGCCGTATCCACGGGGCGTGAAAAACTAGGCAGTATGGCCAATACATCCAGAATGACGTCGTACCAGCGGCGCGAACAGCTTATCGAAATCGGTCGGTCGCTGTTCGCGGCCAAGGGTTTCGAAGCGGTGAGCGTGGAAGAGATCGCCGCCACCGCCAAAGTATCGAAGCCCATTGTGTACGAGCATTTCGGAGGCAAGGAAGGCCTGTACGCCGTGGTGGTGGACCGCGAGATGCGCGCGCTCACCGACGTTCTCATCAACGCGCTGTCCGACCCGCAGGCGCATCCGCGCCAAATCGTGGAACGCACCGCGCTTGCGCTGCTCACCTACGTGGAGGAGAACGCCGAAGGCTTCCGCGTGCTCACGCGCGATTCGCCGAAAACCGACCCGTCCAACTCGTTCAATTCGCTGCTTGGAGACATTGCCGTACGCGTCGAGGACATTCTCACCGACGCGTTCAAACGCCAGCATCTGCCGGCCAAAAGCGTGCCGTATTACGCGCAGATGCTCATCGGCATGACCGTGTACACCTGCCAATACTGGGCCGACCAGCGCAAGCTCAGCAAGGAGCAGCTCGCCGCGCACATCGTGAACCTGGCATGGTATGGGCTGAGCCGCATGGAAGCCAAGCCGGAACTGCGCTACGAAAGCGAAAAGGCCGCCCGCGAGGCGGAAAAGCAGGCCGCGCGGGAAGCGAAGGCGATCGCCAAGCAGGAGAAGCAGGGCAAGAAGGCCGCGAAATCGCAGGAGAAGGCGGTTGCTGCGGGAGATGACGCGACGGACGGGACGACCGTGACGGACGGATCGCAAGCAGTAGGCAAATCGCAAGCGGCAGACGAATCAAACGAATCAGACGAGACGAACGAATCGCAAAAACCGCAAAACCCGCACGAATCGCAAAAACAATCAACAATTGACGAAAACTGACATACCGTCACCCGAAATGACCCTAGGGGAAATTTCAGGTGCAGATTGCGTATTTCAGGGTGCCGTTTGTGTGCAAAACCGCGCCCCGGAACCGCACATGGTGCTACGTTAGTTTCGTTATGTTTTTGGCCGGAGCGGTCGGCCAGCCGCACGGCCCGACACGAGCCCGATCCGAGGAAGAATATGCAGGAGAAGAAGACGCTCACCTTCGTGGTGCCCGCGTACAACATGACGGAATACCTGGAACGGTGCGTCGAATCGTTGATCGCGTCGAAGCGCAACGACGACATCGAAGTGCTGATCGTGGATGACGGCTCGTCCGACGGCACGCTGGAGATGGCGAAGACGTTCGAGGCGCGCAATCCGGGAATCGTGCGCGCGATCCATCAGGAGAACAAGGGCCACGGCGGCGCGGTCAACACCGGCATTGCGGCGGCGAGCGGCATGTACGTGAAGGTCGTGGACGCGGACGATTGGGTCGGCCCGGAATCGCTCGAACAGGTCATGGCCGTGCTGCGCGGCGAGGTCGGCAAGGACGAGCCGCTCGACATGCTCGTCACCAACTATGTGTATGACAAGGTGGGCAAGCGCAACAAGCACGTCGTGAACTTCCGTCACGCCATGGAGCCCGGCAAGCGGCTCACTTGGGACGATCTGGGACATTTCGGCCTGACCGAATACATTCTCATGCACGCGCTGATCTACCGTACCGCCGTGGTGCGCGAATCGAAGATGCAGCTGCCGGAACACACGTTCTACGTGGACTTCATCTACGCGTACCAGCCGTTCCCGTGGGTCAAAACGCTGCAGTATCTGGACACGCCGTTCTACCACTATTTCATCGGTCGCGACGGCCAAAGCGTGCAGACGGACGTGATGATCCGACGTGTGGACCAGCTGCGGCTCGTCAACCAGTGCATGGTGCGCGCCACCCCCGAACGAGGTACGGTGCCAGACGGCCTGTACCGCTATATGATTCATTTTCTGGCGATTCAGAGTTCCGTCGCGAGCGTTTTCATGATTTTGTCGCGCGATCCGGAGAATTACGAGAAGAAGAAGGCCATGTGGGCGGATATCGAGGCGTATTCGCCGACGATTTACAAGGACGTGCGTAAGAAGGCGATGTCGCGCGCGCTGAACCTACATGGTTCGCTCGGCCGGTTTGTGATTCGAAAGGGATATTTCGTGGCGGAACATGTGGTCGGGTTCAACTGATTTCGCGCGGGTTTCGCGGGTTTCGCAGGTTTCGCGCGATAGAGGGTTTACGCGATATTGCGTGAGTATTGCGATTATTGCGATCGGCTAGGCGCTCCTGTGTCCGTTTCTGGTGATTCGGACACAGGAGCGCTTCATTTTGATGCCTGTGTGTCCGATTCGGGAGAAACGGACACGGAAAGCACCAGCGGGCTTAGTTCCAGCGATCCGACATGGCGAAACTGTTGTGCATGAGATTGCTGGACGTGTACAGCACGTCGCCGAGCAGCTTCGTATTGCGCGATCGCAGGTATTCCGCCATTTCGTCGTTAGCCGCCGCAAGACGGGCCGGAACAGATGTAGGACTAGCAAGCCCATCGGAACCGGAATCAACCGCAGCACCAGACATAGAACCAGAACCGCCAACCGCAGAACCGGCACCAGAACCAGCGCCACCAGCCCCAGTCGCCGACCCACCAATCGCAAGCGCATCATCCGTACGTTCCACCAGACGGTGGCCGAAGGAACGGACATCTTCCGAGAAGCCCTCGACCGCGTTGCTGGTCTCGTAGAAGTGCGCGTCGGCGAGCGTTGCAATCAGGCGGTTCGTCCAATACAGGCAGTCCGTGGAGACTTCCGGCGTGGTGTCGCGCAGGTAGGCGGGGGTGTCGTCGACGTTCGCATAGAACGGGGCGGACGTGGTGAACGCGCCGGAACCGTACGAAATCCACATGATCGAACGGCTTTCGGCTGGCGCGTACGGGCGGATCTGCATGGCCACCATGTGTCCGGTGCGGTTGATGCCGATTGGACGGTAGCGATGGCGGCTTTCCTCAGTTCCCTGCGTGCCGTACGGGTCATACGGGGTGCCTTCGAAGTGCGAACCGAGCAGGAAGTCGACATCCTCGACGGTCACGGCATTCTCCGGTTCGAGACACCATGGAATATCGTCCGATTCAGGGGTAAGGTTTTCCGCGTCGGCCGGATCGAGATAGCGGTACATGTACCAGGCGCGCGGCGTGTTGTAGATATGGTCCTTGACGGTGCTGGTGCCGAACACCGCACGCGGGTTGATGTGGTCCGGCAGCACGGCGGCGACGCCGAAACCGGCGCCCTGCGCGGGCCGCATGGCACGGCCCAGATGGTGCCGATCGATGAATTCGCGCAGGTCCGCGCTGCACATGAAGAACCGCCGCTCGCCGAACGCGTCGGAGAAGTCGAAGTCGTCGATGCCCAGCTGGTTGGGGATCGTCGCATAGCAGTCGTCGGGCACACGGCGCGCAATCCAGTGATGCCCACCGATTGTCTCGACATACCAGATCTCGTCCACGTCGGAAATGATCACGCCGTTCGACTCATAGGTGCCGTACCGTTCCAGCAGCTCGCCGAGCCGTTCCACACCCTCGCGGGCCGAAGAGACATACGGCAGCACCAGCGTGATGATGTCCTCCTCACCGATGCCGCCGGGGGTCTCCGGCCGATAGCCGGCCTCTCCCGGCACGCCTTCGGCTGGCCTGAGCTCGACCAGCGGGTCGGCGGCGAGCACGCGCTCGTTCACCGCGATGGTTTCGGTGGCGCTCATCGCCACGTTGCGCTCGCTTGCGCCGGCCTCGGCGAGCACGCCTCGGTTCGGCAGCACGTTCGGCGCGATGGTGTAGCGGCACGGGTCGTCCGGCAGGTCGATCTCGACATGGCTGAGCGTGCTGCGGTAGTGGCGCGGCTGGTCCGTCGGCGCCACGGCCACGAGCCGCTTGGGATCGTAGCGGCCGGAGCCGGAATCATCGTTGCGGGCGATGATCGTCGCGCCGCTGCAGCTGGCTGATTTTCCGATAAGCAATGTGGTGCATGACATGCCGACCACTGTAGGAGCCGACCTCACCATCGCGCATCAACGGGACGGCTGCGGCAGAAAAAATACTGCGGAAGGCCAAATATTATGTCATCTCAGCCAAATACGCAGGGTTTCACACGAATTTTTCAGGTAAACCACATGACTTGCCCCGAAACATGCGTTTATATAGTAATCACGACCGCAAGGCCGCAATAACTGAACCCCTTCTTCTCTTCTCTCTCAAGCCCGGCTTCCCCGCCGGGCTTTCTCTTTTTCCGCGCCCCTCCATCGCGGTGTCGCACTTCACCAAAACACGGGTTGAAATAGCCGTTCTTGATAATTCCCCG
>ERZ773195.2812-NODE-2812-length-10458-cov-5.411900_pt1 | contig 10458 bp, 10 predicted proteins | sample MGYA00580530_ERZ773195 | MGnify/ENA primary metagenome ERZ773195 (study PRJEB29015, sample SAMEA2737751) | human gut metagenome | biome: human gut; feature: human-associated habitat; material: faeces | place: China | collected 2012 ...
GGGGGGGGGTATACTCAATTTAACAGCAGAATACACAATCTGTTCTGCATCATCGATTTTCACAATGTTAGGAGATATCTTATGAAAATGCTCAAACGAATCCTTGCCGCCGTTGCGGCCAGTGCAGTCTCCCTGTGTATCTTTACAGCGTGCGGCTCAGACCCCAAATACGACACTTCCGTCTTTATCAAAACAGCCAGTGCAAAGACCGGCTACGACCTGAAGGAGAGCAAGAGTCTCGACAATGCTCTTCAAGCAGGTCTGGACGCACTCAGCTCTGACACAAAGTATACCAAGGATGACGATCCGGGCTATGGAGAGATCGCCTACGATTCCATCAAGAAAGCTCTGGGCGACCCAGATGAAACCAAGTATCAGTACATCAGCTCTGCAATATTAGGCAATAATCTTGCCGCCCTCCGGAGCGACGAATCTCCTGTTGCTGCCTATACTTTTTATAGTGCCCCCATTCAGGATTTCGGTGGAAAAACGTATAAAGATTTGAACTCGGCGCAGCTTTATGCAGCATCCACTACTTTCCTGAACAAGCAGTACATGCTGTTCCTTCCTGCCCATAATACCAAGCAGCCCAATAACTCTGCCTCCGGTAAGACCGCCTCTTACGTCCCGGAAGAGATTTCCGTCAGCATCAAGACCATCACGGTCGATGGCAAGACCTCTCCCTACATCTTTGTCCTGCTGAAGGGCACCATGTCCATTGATTCCTGATATTTTCAATTTGAATTTTCATGATATTCCAATCCAACATCACATAAAAATTCCCCCTCGCTGCGAGATAACAGCGAGGGGGGATTTTTTGTTGTTGCAACAGGGCCAGCCTCTCTCTTTGGGAGAGCCGTTTTGCAGCAGTCTTTCTTCTTATGCTCAGTTGTTGGCTTCCACCTTGCTCAGGAGGATGCGGTCATTGTCGAGGATCTTGCCGGCGTTCTCGCGGAACTTCTCGAGCAGGTCGTCCACGGTCATCTTGCTGCGGGCCTCGCCCTTGACATCGAAGACGATGCGGCCCGCGTCCATCATGAGGGTGCGGTTGCCCAGCTCCAATGCCTGATGCATATTGTGGGTGACCATCAGGCAGGTGATCTTCTTTTCGGCCACGATGCTCTTGGTGAGGTCCAGCACCTTTTCGGCGGTGGCAGGGTCGAGAGCGGCGGTGTGCTCGTCCAGAAGCAGGAGCTTCGGGGTGACGAGGGTGGCCATCAGCAGGGTCAGCGCCTGACGCTGACCGCCCGACAGCAGGCCCACCGGCTGCTTCATCCGGTCTTCGAGGCCCATATCCAGCAGGGCCAGCTTCTCACGGAAGATCTCCTTATCCTTGCGGGAGATGCGGGAGAAGATGGCGTTGGGGGCGGTCCCGGCGCGAAGGTAGGCCAGCGCCAGATTCTCCTCGATGGTCATGTTGGGGGCCGTACCCTTGAGCGGGTCCTGGAACAGGTGGCCGATGACCCGGCTGCGCTGATATTCCGGCGCAAAGGTGATGTCCTCGCCGCCCAGCGTGATGCTGCCCTCGTCGGCGATGAAGCCGCCGGTGATGGCGTTGAAGAGGGTGGATTTGCCCGCGCCGTTGGAGCCGACGATGGTGGCGAAGTCTCCCGCTTCCATGGTCAGGCTGACGCCGTTCAGGGCCACTTTCTCGTTGACGGTGCCGGGGTTGAAGGTCTTGTGCAGGTCACGAAGTTCGAGCATTTTCATTTTACACACGCTCCTTCCGTGCCTGACGGGCCGCACTGCGGCGCTTCTCAAAGGCAATCTTCTCCCGGATGGCGGGCATCGAGATGGCCACCGCCACGATGATGGCGCTGACCAGTTTCATGGCAGCAGCCGGGACATTGAAGCGGAGCGCCACCGCCACGATAAAACGGTAGAGGCAGCTGCCGAACACGACGCCCAGCACACGGCGCACCATCGTCCGCTTGCCCACCAGCGTTTCGCCGATGATGAGGGAAGCCAGCGCGATGGTCACCATGCCGGTGCCTACGTTGATGTCGCAGCTCTTCTGGTACTGAGCCAGCAGACCGCCGGAAAGGGCGGTCAATGCGCCCGAGATGCAGAGGCCCACCGTGATCGTGAAGGCGGGGTTGATGCTGGAAGCACGCACCATGGCAGCGTTATCGCCGGTGGCACGAATCGAAAGGCCGAGGCGGGTTCCGAGGAATCCCACCATGGCGGCACCGGCCAGCGCAATGACTACCGCTGCCAGCACCAGCTTATACCCGCCGCCCGTAAAGCTCAGGGCGCTCTTGGCGATGGAGAAGACGGTATCGGTCTTGACCAGCGACATGGTGGACGAGAAGCCCATCACGGCCAGGTTGATGGTGTAGAGGCCGGTGTTGACGATGATGCCGGCCATGATGCTCTCGACGCCGAGGCGGGTCTGCAAAAAAGCTGTGATGAAACCGGAGCACACACCGGCCGCCATCGCCGCCAGCAGGGCGAGGAAGGGGTGGCCGGTCAGCGCCACCTGACACGCAACAGCGCAGCCAAGGGTGAAGCAGCCGTCGGTGGACAGGTCCGCGATATTCAGGATGGAATAGCTCAGAAACAGAGCCAGCGCAACGAGGGCGTAGATGCAGCCCAGCTCGAGCGCGGTCTGGATGACGTTGAGCGAAAAGATACTCGCCAGCATGGTGTGCTCCTTTTATTTTAATGTGTAACCTCTCAGTCTCGCTACCGCTCGACAGCTCCCCTACCGAGGGGAGCCTCTGGCGAAGAGAGAAAGCTTTACGAAATGCCAAAGCCTCCCCTCGTTAGGGGAGGTGGCATTGCGAAGCAATGACGGAGAGGTTTAACCAAAGTTCTCCGCCGTGGTCACTTCCACGACCTCGGTGCAGTAGGGCTCAAAGGCCTTCTTCACGGTGTCAAGGTCGAGGCCCAGAGCCTCGCAGGTCTCGGTGTTGATGGTGGCAATGCCGTTGTCGAAGGTCTGGAAAGGCAGGTCTGCAGGGGTCTTGCCATCGCAGAGCAGTTCCGCCACCATATCGGCGGTAGCCTCGCCCAGCTGGACGTAATCGACGCCGTAGCCCACGAAGGCACCGTTCAGGGCGAAGCTGTCAGCGCCGGTGTAGTGCTGGACACCTGCCTCGGTGAAGGTCTCGTAGATGGAAAGCTCGGCGGTCATGACGGTGTTGTCGGTGGGGGTGAAGACAGCCTTGACACCGGCGGCGATGAGAGCCTCAGCGGCCATCTGGACTTCGGCGGTGGTTGTGCCGTTCTTCTCGATGTACTTGATGCCCTTGCTGTCGCAGAAAGCCTTGGCGTCTGCAATGGCCTGTGTAGAAGCATCCTGGCTCAGATCATACAGCAGGCCGATGGTGTCGATGTCGGGGTTGACGGCCAGGATGAGGTTCATGATGGCGTCGGTGTTCAGGGCGTCGGAAGTGCCGGTGATGTTCGGCTCGGTGTCAAAGCCTGCGGCGGCGGGGTCGGTGACGGCGGAGTAGACGACGGGGATGTCGGTGTCCTCCACAGCGGCCAGCATAGTAGCGGCGGTGGGGGTAGCCACAGCCACGATGACGTCTACGCCGTCGGCCACGAGGTCGGCGCCGATCTGGTTCAGGTTGGTCTGGTCGGCCTGCGCATTGGCGTAGTAGTCGGCGTAGTCGAAGGTAACGCCCTTCTCCTTGCCCACCTCGTCCAGACGCTCTTCCACCGACGCAACGATCTGGTTCAGAGAAGCGTGGTCAACATAGTTGACAATGCCCACCTTGAAGGTCTGGCCTGCCTCGCTGGCGGCGGCAGAAGATGCTGCTGCACTGGAAGCGGTGCCAGATGCAGTGCTCGAAGCGGACGAACCGCAGCCGGTCAGACCCAGAGCGGAAACGGTGGCGGCGGCCATAGCGGCTTTCAGAAAGCTGCAGCGGGAGATCATGTTCATGGTTTTCATAGCGGTTGCTCCTTCCTTGGAGCGGGCGGCATGTAAAATAAAAACCCGCTCCACTTGCGGGACGGGCTTTTGTTCTCATATAACAAAACGACCCTGTCCCTGTGTGTTCATCCACAAGGACAGAGTCGAGAAATTCGAATCTGCGGTGCCACCTTGCTTGCCTTGCTCGCTTTCCTCTTGAAAGCCGCAAAGCCCCTCACGGAGAGCCAACACTCCCCTGCCCTGTAACGGAGGCTTCCGTCCCAAGCTACTGGAGGCTCTGCCTCGTTTGCCCGGCCCTCGGCGGCCCACGAATCTCTGCCCCGCTCTCGCCCGTTTTCACTGTCCGGGCTCACTGAAGATGCGCTTTGCAGGTTCTCTTCCGCCTCATTGGTTTGATTGCATTATACACTTTATCCGTGTAAAGTCAAGAGGGAATTTCAAAATTTTCCGTCAGATTTTTTCACGTTTCATCACTCGAGGTTGAGTTTGTTTCGCATCAGCCAGACCGTCAGCCCGAACCAGAAGACGCCGAATGCCGCCGCGATGCCCAGCGTGACCATCGCGCTCCCCATGTAGCCCAGAGCCGAGACGGTAGTCTCGATGCTGCCCACATCGCCTACGGCGCTGTAGATGGCCGTCTCGTAGACGCCGGTGCCGATCTGGAGCAGCTTTTCGAGCCAGCCCTGCACATACTGCATGACAAAGAAGCTCAGGATTCCCGCCAGCGCGGGGTGGTTCTTGAACTGATGTCCCACCATGCAGGCAGCATAGATGCAGGCGATGGCGCTGACCATCCGCACGAAGCCGACGACGCCGCTGAAAGCCAGCGCCTCCCAGAACTCCATGTTACAGCGGGCGAATGCCTCCCGGATGCCCGACCACATCCGCGGCAGCTGCTCAAGCAGGTCCATATCCGCCATCATCAGGACAGCCAGAATCCCGAAGGAAAGGCAGGCTGCGAGGATGCTGCACAGGCTCCACACGGTGCTGGAGATGAGCTTCGAGGTCACAAGCTGTGTTTCCGTCACCGGCAGGGTGTGCATCAGATAGCCCTCCCGGCCCAGCAGGTTGCGGTAGAAGCGCTGCACGATGGTCATGATGGTGACGACCACGGTGCCGATGATGACGGCGGTGTAGACAAGGCTCAGCAGGCCCACGAGAGCCGAATAGGCGTCACTATTGGTGCTGTTCCATCTCCAGACTGAGCCGCCAAAGAGCACCGACGCCGCCAGCAGGGCCAGATACATTCCGCCGTAGGTGCGGGCGGTGGCCCGGAACTCATATTTCAGTAACTTTTTCAGCATTTGAATACCTCCCGGAAATATGCATCCACACTCATGCCCTCGGTCTCGCGGAGCTCATCCACCGAGCGGTGGGCGAAAATTCTGCCGTTTTTCAGGAACACAGCCTCATCCAGCACCGGCTCCACATCCTCGATGAGATGGGTGGAGATGATGACCGAGGCGTCCCGGCTGTAGTTGGTGAGGATGGTGTTCAGGATGTAGTCCCGCGCCGCCGGGTCCACGCCGCCGATGGGTTCATCCAGCAGGTAGAGCCGGGCATTCCGGCTCATGGCAAGAATGAGCTGGACTTTCTCCTTGTTGCCCTTGGAAAGGCTCTTGAGGGGTGCTTTGGGCGAAAGCTCCAGCTTTTCCAGCATCTCATTCGCCTTGGCGGGGTCGAAGTCGGCGTAGAAATCCCGGAACATCTCCACCAGCTGCTCCACCCGCATCCAGTCGGGCAGCCATGCGGCGTCCGGCAGGTAGGAGACGATGGCTTTCGTGTCCGGGCCGGGGTCCATGCCCGCGATTTTTATGCTGCCCGCCGTGGGCTGCAAGAGGCCGTTCGCCAGTTTGATGAGGGTTGTCTTGCCGCTGCCGTTGGGGCCAAGCAGGCCCACGATGCGGCCAAAACCGATGTGCAGCTCGATGTCATCGAGGGCGTTTGTCCCCTTCTGGTAGGATTTCGTCAGGCCCTCACAAGTTAAAAGCTCATTCATTTCAATCACTCTCCTTTGTTTCCCAGCCCGTCATAAGCTTTGCGGCCTCTGCCGGGCCGTAGCCGATGCCGCGCATTTTTTCGAGATATTCGGCGGTCATAGCGCGGGCTGTCTCGTCCCGCAGCTGTTCCAAAAGGGCTGTATCTTCGGTGACGAAGCGGCCCGTGGTCCGCTCGGTGTAGACGAGCCCTTCCGCTTCCAGCTGGGCCAGCGCCCGCTGCATGGTGTTTGGGTTGACGCCTGCCGCTGCGGCCATGTCGCGCACCGAGTCCAGATGTCCGCCGGGCGGGTAGACGCCCGCTAATATCTTTGCCTTGAGCCGTTCCACGATCTGTGCGTAGATGGGGCGGCTCATATCGAATCGTTCGCCCATCGTCTCATCTCCTTGTGTCGCTGTACTAAGTGCCTAATACAATAATACTCAAATCATCTTTTTTGTCAAGAGGGAATTTTCAATCTCTTCAAAATATGCTATACTGTCTTTTGTATGCTAGAAGAAAATGCGCAGGAGCACAGAATCTATGAAAGCGACCATCATCATCCCCAACATCAACGGCAAAGGCTGGCTCAAGGACTCCATCGAATCGGTCTACGCCCAGACAGAGCAGGACTTCGAGCTTATCGTGGTGGATAACGGCTCCACCGACGAGAGCCTTGAGCAGGCCCGCAGCTATCGCAGCCGCCCGAACTTCCAGCTTATCGAGAACGGCTCCAACACCGGCTTTTCCCACGCCGTCAATCAGGGCATCGCCCGGGCGAAAAGCGAGTTCGTGGTGCTGTTCAACAACGACGCCTTTGCAGAGCCCCAGTGGCTGGCCGAGCTCATCCGCGTGGCCGAGAGCGACGAGAAAATTTTTGCCGTCCAGAGCCTTATGATACGCCACTTCGACCGGGAGCTTGCCGACGACGCCGGCGATTACGTCACATGGATGGGCTTTGCCTGCAAGACCGGCGACGGCCGCCGGGCCAGCCGCTACACCAAACAGAAGCGCATCTTCTCGGCCTGCGGCGGCGCGGCCCTCTACCGCAAAAGCATCCTCGACGAGATCGGCGTCTTCGATGAAAACTTTTTTGCCTACTTCGAGGACGTGGACCTCAGCTGGCGCGCCAACAACGCGGGCTACAAGAATGTCCTCTGCCCCACGGCAAAGTGTTACCACATCTGCGGCGCCAGCACCGGCGCGGTGCGGTACAACGCCTTCAAGAGCCAGCAGAGCGGCCGCAACAGCATCCTTCTCCCCCTCAAGAACGAGCCTCTGCTGATGCTCATTCTCAACTTCATTCCGCTGGCGCTGGGCTATCTGCTCAAGTGCTACAAGTTCCACAAACAGGGCTTCGGCGAGGCGTGGGACAAGGGAATGCGTGAGGCCTTCGATTTGCTCAAAAACGACCAGTTGGGCAAGCGTCCCTTCCGCCTCCGCGACCTGCCGAATTATGTTCTCATGGAGCTGTGGATGATATGGAATATGGTGCCGTATCTCTGGTATCGGCTGGTGGTCGTAAGATTTGATCTGAAGTAATTCTGGATATGCAAAAACCGGGAAGCTCTGGGAGCTTCCCGGTTTTTGTTTGTGATTCGTTTTATGCCGCCGCGCTGGCCGCACTTTCGGCCTGCGGCTCTGCGTCCGAGGCGGCTTCGCTTTCGGCGGTGCTGTCCGCTTCCTCGCTGGCGGCTGCGGCCTCGGAGGACGCGGCGTCAGACTCGGCGGGCGTTTCGCCGCCGGTGGCGAGGATGGCGTCCTGCACCTCGCTGTCTGCCATCATGGCAGGCTCGGCGGCAGTGGACGCCGCCGTTGACTCGGGCTTCGTCTCGCTCTCGGTCAGGCCGGTAAGATACCAGCTGCCGCTCTGGCGGCTGAACAGATAGTCCATGTACTTGACCGGCGTATCCGAGGTGGTGGTGAGGATGCTGTCCGTTGCGTTCTGGTTGGGGATATAGCCCACGGTGACGTGGAGGAGGCCGTCCTTCTTAAACAGCTTGGTGACAGTGGCGCGGTAGCTGCCCACGCTGCCGGTGACGGGTATCTTATAGCACTGGGTGGTGTCGTCGAACTCGATGGTCATATCCTCCATCTCGAAGGTCTTGTGGGTCATGCGGAAGCTGGGGCCGACAAGCTTTGCGAGGTAGGCGTCCACGTCCACCGAGGGGATGAGCAGCTGCTCGGTATCGGGGTCGGTGTTGTAGCCGTCGAAACCGCCCTGGGTCTCCTGGATGCTGTACACACAGCCCCAGACCGCAGCCTCGCGGAGGGTCAGGTCGTCGATGTTCTCGATGCCCTCAAAAGGCACGGGGTCGAACAGCACCAGACCTTCCAGCTTGTCCTCGTATTCCTGCTTCTGGGCCGTATCGTCAAACAGTTTTGCCACGGCGTTCACGCCTGCGTGCAGCACGGTCAGCACGCCGATGAGCACCAGCACCGCGATGACCAGCCCGAGGGCCTGCCGACCACGGCGGCGGTGGAGCCGGGCGTGTTCTTCCGGGGTCATTTCTATCTTCATATGGTTATCGTCTCCTGCGTTGTTTCACTTTTCAGATAAAAACAGTATACCACAATCATGGGCAGGGTGCAAAACCCTGCCCGTGTTATTTTGGTGAAAGCCGTTCATTCCCAGTTCTTCCAGACGTCGGGCTGGTAGCCGACGGTGGCCTGACGGCCATTGCGGACGATGGGGGTGCGGAACAGCTGCTGGTTCTCGAAGAGCTTGTCTTCCTTCTGCCAGTCCACCAGCGCGTCCAGCAGAGCGAGGGTCTGCTTGTCCTTGGCGTTGGGGTCCACCAGCGCCTGCCAGCCGCCCAGAGCGCGGGACACATTTTCAAACTCGCCCCGGCTCATCTCTTTTTCTTTCAAATCGATCATCTGGAACTTGATGCCGCGCTCCTTGAAATAGCGCTGGGCCTTTTTGGTATCGAAGCACTTGGTAGTGCCAAATATCTGGATGTTCATGGTCTTGCCCTCCTGTTCATTCTGCTCTATTGTAACATATCTGCGCCCGAAAGCCTATAGCATATTTTCTGCTCCGCCGGGCCACACTGCTCTCAGCGCCTTTTCTTATTCTGAATGGAGGTAGTACCAACATGAAAGCATTCGTAGACCCTGAACTCTGCATCGGCTGCACCCAGTGTGCCGGGCTCTGCCCCGAGGTATACCAGATGGAAGGGACTCTGGCTGTCGCCATCCCCGGCGACATCCCGCCCGACCAGGTGCCGCTGGCTGTGGACGCCGCCAACGCCTGCCCGGTGAGCGCGATAAGGGTAGAGTAAAACTTTCCGAAAGAGGCTGAGAGGTTTATCCCTCAGTCTCTTTTTTCTTTGGGCCATTCGTGGTATACTATAAGATGTGAAATTATGGAATGGAGGACCACAAGCTATGCGTTTACTGGTCATTGACGGCAACAGCATCGCCAACCGTGCCTTTTACGGCATCAAGCTGCTGACCACCAAAGACGGCCGCTATACCAACGCCATTTTCGGCTTTCTGAATATCCTGCTCTCCCTGCTCAAGGAATGCGGACCCGACGAGGTGGCCGTGGCCTTCGACCTCAAGGCCCCCACCTTCCGCCACAAGATGTATGACGGCTACAAGGCCACCCGCCACAAGATGCCCGACGAGCTGGCCGCGCAGATGCCGGTGCTCAAAGAGCTTCTGGCCGCGCTGGGCTACCGTGAGGTGACAGCTGAGGGCTGGGAGGCCGACGACATCCTCGGCACCCTTTCTGCCGCCTGCGCCGCCCGCAGCGACGACTGCTTCCTCGCCACCGGAGACCGGGACAGCTTACAGCTCGTCAGCGACACCACCACCGTCCTGCTGGCCACTACTGCCATGGGCCGCAGCAAGACGGCGGTAATGGACGTGGACGCCGTGAAGGAAAAGTACGGTGTCTCTCCCCGCCAGCTCATCGACGTCAAGAGCCTCATGGGCGACACCTCCGACAACATCCCGGGCGTGAAGGGCATCGGCGAGAAGAGCGCCATCACCCTCATCCAGAAATACGGCAGTCTGGCGGGCGTTTACGCCCATCTCGACGACACTGCTGACAAGACCATCAAGCCAAAACAGCGGGAGCATCTGGCCGAAGACCGCGCCATGGCAGAGCTGAGCTACACGCTCGGCACCATCCGCACCGACGCCCCCATCGACACCGCCGAGGGGGCCTATGTCGTGGGCGAGGGCAACAAGGCCGAAGCCGTCCGGCTGATGCAGGAGCTGGAACTTCACTCCCTCATCGCCCGCTTCGGTCTGAGCGACATCGCCCCCGCCGCCGACCCGGAAAGAGCGTCGACAGAGCCTCTGCAGGAGGCTGAGGTGACTGTTCTGCCCGCCGAGCCGAAGGGGCATTACCTCGTGGCTGCGCGGCCTGCCGTCATGGGCAAGCAGGGTACCCGCAATGTGGAGCTGCAGCCCGCCGCATGGTACGCCGTACAGGACAAGACGGTCTTCCCGCTGGAAGACGGCGACCTGCTCCGTCTGCTGGACAACAAAGACGTCACCCTTGACGTCTTCGACAGCGCCCCGCTCTACGCCCGCGCCATGGCTGCGGGAAACTGGGGCAGCAGCATCGTCTGGGACGGCAAGCT
>ERZ773195.2829-NODE-2829-length-10423-cov-4.254630_pt1 | contig 10423 bp, 10 predicted proteins | sample MGYA00580530_ERZ773195 | MGnify/ENA primary metagenome ERZ773195 (study PRJEB29015, sample SAMEA2737751) | human gut metagenome | biome: human gut; feature: human-associated habitat; material: faeces | place: China | collected 2012 ...
TCTCGTTACTTACTTGTAAGGAATCATCTTGCGGACTGCGTCCATATTGGTCGCATCGGCATAACCGCCGGCCCGCAGGCGACGAGTGCGCTTGGTGTCCTTCTTGGTGAGGATGTGGCTCTTGAAAGCCTTGGCGCGCTTGACCTTGCCGGTCTTGGTGAGATTGAAGCGCTTCTTGGCGCCGCTGTGAGTCTTCAGTTTCGGCATTGTAGTTGCTCCTTCCGTGTATTGAAATCTCTTGAAATTTACTTGCTCGTCTTGGGAGAGAGGAAGATGGACATCATACGGCCCTCCAGCTTGGCGCTCTTGTCCATGTTGGCCACCTCGGCGCACTGCTCAGCAAACTGGTTCAGCAGATCCCGGCCGATGTCCGTATGTGCCATTTCGCGGCCGCGGAAGCGGACGGAAACCTTCACCCGGTTGCCATCGGCAATGAACTTCTGGGCGTTCTTGAGCTTCGTGTTGAAGTCTCCCACGTCGATGCCCGGTGACATCCGGATCTCCTTGATCTCTACCACATGCTGATTCTTGCGGGCTTCCTTCTCCTTCTTGCTCTGCTCAAAGCGGAACTTTCCGTAGTTCATGAGCTTGCAAACGGGGGGGACGGCCTGGGGCGAGATCTTGACAAGATCCAAGCCCTGCTCATCCGCGATCTTCAGGGCCTCCTGGGAACTCATGATGCCCAGCTGCTGACCTTCAGCGCCGATGAGTCGGATCTCCTTGTCGAGAATGTCCTCATTCAGTTCATGCATTTGCTTAGCTATGGTCGAAGCACCTCCTTCTAAAAATCACAAAACGCGGATACCATTTTGGCATCCGCGCAACAACAAACCGCCCTGCGGCAGTCTGGTAACAACGCTGTTGACCTCTTTGCGTCATGCTGGAGGTGAGGCGGATGCGATCAGCCTTCTTTGTTTTGCCTTGATAGTATACCAAACCATTTCTGATTTGTCAACAGGAAAATCAAGAAATTTTTTCTTTTTTGTGAATAGTTTTCCCCGCGGCGGCAACACTATCTTCTGTACGCAGACCGTCCCCCCGTGGGGACAGGAAAGGAGGCACGTTCTATGCAGGAGAAAAACCGGGAGAGCAACCAGAAAAACGCTCAGAAGGAGCCCAACGAGCAGAAGAACCAGAAAAACGACCGCAAGTAAGCCGGCGGCCATCCCATACGCAAGCGGCCCGGAGTTTCCGGGCCGCTCAGCGTGTCGAAAAAGTTTTTTCGACATGCTGAACAAGCTTTCAGAACTTTATAAAAGTTCTGAAAACTTAGGATTTCAATGGTGCAGGGAAACAGGCGAAGCGCCGCCAGTGGCGGATGAAGCAAGCCTGTTTCGAGGAAGACTCCCAAACAGCGGATACTTTGTATCCGCTGTTTGGCTTGAGCCGACGGTGTATCCCTTCTTGGGTTATCTCCGCGCTAAGAGCCGCCTTGCGGCGGTTGCGCTCCGAAACACGCCTGCGGGCGTAGTCCCGCACACACCCTTCCTTTCCATTGCGGAGAATTTATCACTTTATCGGTAGTTTCAGCGGCCCGGAAAACTCCGGGCCGCTTTTCTTTTGATTTTCTCTGCGTTCATTAAACCAGTTTTCGTCAATGGGCGATTCAGCGAGGGATCCCGTCACGCGGCGGCTGCGTTCTTCGGCCGGCTCAGATGCCAGATCATGCCGATGGCAAAGCCGATGACCGCCGGGAGCAGCCAGCCCAAATTCTTGTCGAACAGCGGGAGATTGGCTGCGGCGAACTGAATGGGCGCGTCCAGATGGAGGGCCGCCTGAGCGGACCCCGGCAGGGTCTTCATAAAGTCGAATAGCGCGGCGGCCCAGGTGGGGATCATCACGGCGATGTACACAATGCGGTCATGCCCGAAAAATCTGCCGATAAACGCCAAGGTGATCAAGGCGATGGCCGGTGGATAGATCAACATGAGCACTGGGATGGAATAGTTGATAATGGCACTGAGGCCCACGTTGGAGACAGCGAAGGAAAAAGCCGTGAACAGAATGGCCCAACCCCGGTAGGAAAACTTTCCGTCGGTCATCTTGTCGAAGGTCTCTGCGCAGGCGGTGACCAGGCCGATTGAGGTTTTCAGGCAGGCGAAGGTAATGGTAACCGCCAGAATGAGCTGCCCCACGCCGCCCAAGTAATGCCCGGCGATCTGCGTCAGGGCCACGCCGCCGTTTTCAGACAGTTCAAACAGCCCTCTGGACTGAGCGCCCACCAGAATGGACACCACATAGATCAGTGCCATCAGCAGGCCCGTGAGGAGACCGGAGGAGATCACGTCCTCCGCGATGGCGTCATCATTGGTCACGCCCATGCGGCGGATCACGTCAATCACCACGATGCCGAAGGCCAGACCGGCGATGGCGTCCATGGTGCCGTAGCCCTCGATCAGAGAGGGGAAAAACGCATCGCTCTGATAGGCCGCCACCGGCTCCACGGCAGACGCGGCGGCACCGGGGGCCAGCAGCGCCGCGATCATCAGCACGGCAAAGAAGATCAGGAAAATAGGATTGATGATCTTGCCGATCCAGACGGTGATCTTGCCGGGGCGCAGAGAGAAAAACAGTACGAAGGCGAAAAACACGGCGGAGAAGATCAGCAGATACAGCCATTCCGCCCCGCTGTCCCCCAGCATGGGCGCGACGCCGGTGGTAAAGGACACCGTGGCGCATCTGGGAATGGCGAACAGCGGCCCGATGGTCAGATACAGCAGACAGGTGAAGAAGATGCCGTATCCCTTGCTCACCTTGCCGGCGAGGGTCTGTAAACCGTCGGAATGGGTGATGCCGATGGCGGCCACACCGAAAACGGGGATTCCCACCGCCGTAATGATAAAGCCGATCATGGCGGGAATGGCGTTCCGGCCCGCCATCTGTCCCAGATGGACCGGGAAGATCAGATTGCCCGCGCCGAAAAACATGCCGAACAGCGTCCCGGCCACCAAAAGCTTCTGCCGGATCGTCAGCTTCTTCGTTGTCATGGAACATCATCTCCTTTATGGGTCTTATCATATAGGAAACCCTTGCAAAAGAGAAACGCAGGGTTATAATAGTTATATGACAAATCGTAATACATAGCTGAAGGAGGGAACCATGGACAGCAAAAAGCTGGAGATCCTGATGACGGCAGTGAACCTGGGCAGCTTTTCCAAGGCCTCCGAGGTGGTGGGCTACACCCAGTCCGGCCTGACCCACCTCATCAACGGTCTGGAGCGGGAGATCGGCATGACCCTTATCCGCCGGGACCACAGCGGCATTTCCCTGACAGAGAACGGTGAGGCTCTTCTGCCCGCCATCCGGGATTACCTCAGCGCCACGGCGAAGCTGGAAAACCAGATCGCCGCCATCACGCAGAAAAAGGCGGAGACCATCCGTGTGGCAGCCTACGCCAGCCTTGCCATGCACTGGATGCCGGAGATCCTGTACCGGTTCCGCCGGGTGTGCCCGGACACCGATGTGGATCTGCGGATGGTGGACCACGAATTGGAGCCCTTTGAGCTGCTGGAGGAAGGCCGCACCGATGTGATTTTCGCCGCAAGGCAAAGCCATGTCAACTGCGACTGGACACCGCTGTACAACGACATCATGTACGCCATCCTCCCGGAGGATTACCCCACCGGGGGACGGGACTCCTTCCCCATCGAGGAATTTGACGGAAAGGAATTTCTGATGCCCTACGGTCGGTTCGACATTGACGTGAACGCCGCCCTCAGTCCCAAGGGCGTCCGACCCCAGATCCGCCCCTGTCATGTGGACGATGAAACGGTCATCCGCATGGTCAGCAAGGGACTGGGCGTCTCCATGATGACGGAGATCATGATGCGCGGCAGGACGCAGGGTGTCCAGACGCTGCCGGTCACGCCGCGGGCAGGCCGGGAATTGGGCATGGGGATGCCTCTGCGGAAAAATATGCCGGAGGAGGTCCTCCGTCTGCGGGACTGCGTGCTGGATTTCATCCACGAACTGTGACCAACCGGCGCTCCCCTGTTGTGATTCCATTAAAAATCAGCTATACTGAAATTCAAATTCTAAAAAAGGCGGTAGAGCCATGAATCTCTGCGACGAACTGACGATCCGGATGCTGCTGGAACGCCACGGCTTTCATTTTTCCAAATCCATGGGGCAAAATTTTCTCATCGACCCCCAGATCCCCGCTGACATTGCGGCAGCGTCTCAGGCAGACGAGACCTGCGGCGTGCTGGAGATCGGCCCGGGCATCGGCCCTTTGACGTCCGAGCTGGCTCAGCGGGCCGGCAAGGTGGTCTCCATTGAACTGGACCGGGCGCTGCTGCCCATTCTGGCAGAGACCATGGCCCCTTATTCTAATGTGGAGATCGTCCCCGGAGATGTGACCCGGCTGGATCTCAAGGCCCTGATCGGCGAAAAATTCGCTGGCCTGCGGCCCATCGTCTGCGCCAACCTGCCCTACAACATCACCACGCCCGTGCTGACCGCGCTGGTGGATATTCCCGCCATTGAGTCCATCACCGTCCTGATCCAGAAGGAGGCCGCCCAGCGGCTCACCTCCGCCAAAGGCAGCGCCGACGGCGCATTCCCCCTGCGGCTGCAATACGAAATGGAAACAGAATGTCTCTTTGATGTCCCCCCGGAGAAATTTCTGCCCGCCCCCAAGGTGACTTCCACCGTTCTGCGGTGCGTCCGCCGGAAGGAGCCGCCGGTGGCCGTCCGGGATGAGGCGTTTTTCTTCCGGGTCATCAAGGGAGCCTTCCTGCTGCGGCGAAAAACCCTGTCCAATTCCCTGTCCGCTGCCCTGCCGGGGTGGGACAAGGCCGCCATTGCCGACGCCATCGCCGCCTGCGGCCTGCCTGCATCGGTCCGGGGAGAGGCGTTGACGTTAACGGAGTTCGCTGCCCTGACAGACGCGCTGGCGGAGCGGAAATAACCGCCGCCCTGCCGCGAAAAGTCACAAAAGGAACCGTCCTCTTTGCCGGAACTTGTCATCTTCATAACTTGCTTTTTCCCCTGCGTTCCAGTATCATACAGTTATCAACCATGATTACAAGGAGGTATCCCGATATGTCCACAAAGGCCTATTATCCCAGAGCCGAGATCGGTCCCGGCCAGGTGGGTTTTTCCAAGACCCGTTCCATCATCGAAGCTCCGTTCTACGGCAACAATGTCATCAAGGTCAACACCTTGAAGGAAGCCTATGAGCTGGCCAAAAATTCTCCCGGCACCGTGGTCACCGATATGCCCGTCTACCGGGGCGAGGAATTCGGTCTGGAACCGGACGCCAAGGTCCTGCTGTTCAATGACGGCTCCATCACCGGCCGCTACGCCCCCGCCCGCCGCATCACCGGCAAGCCCGGCGTGGACACCGCCGCCCTGGATAAGATCGTCATGGACGCCGTGTACGACACCCGCTGGAAGACCATGTATCACGCCGAGGTGTTCATCGGTCTGGATCCCGAATTCATGGTGAAGGCCCATCTGCTGATCCCAGAGGGCGAGGAAAACCTGCTCTACAACTGGATGCTGAACTTCCAGTATATGTCCACGGAATATGTGAAGATGTACAAGAACTCCAAGCCCGTAGGCGACGGCAAGGAGCCTGACATCTACATCTTCTCCGATCCCCAGTGGACCGGTGCCCCCGGTCAGGAAAAGGTCTGCGACCCCAAGTGCCTGTGCTACTTCAACACGGAGACCAACTGCGCCGCCATCCTGGGTATGCGCTACTTCGGCGAGCACAAGAAGGGCACCCTGACACTGGCCTGGGCCATCGCCAACCGCAACGGCTACGCCAGCTGCCACGGCGGTCAGAAGGAATACACGCTGGCGGACGGCCACAAGTTCGTCTCTGCCGTGTTCGGTCTGTCCGGCTCCGGCAAGTCCACCCTGACCCACGCCAAGCACGGCGGCAAGTATCCCTCCATCAAGGTGCTCCACGATGACGCCTTCATCATCAACTCCGATACCTGCGCCTCCATTGCTCTGGAGCCTACCTATTTCGACAAGACCGCCGACTATCCTGTGGATTCCCCGGACAACAAGTACCTGCTGACGGCGCAGAACTGCTCCGCCACGCTGGACGAGGACGGCAAGGTGGTGCTGGTCACTGAGGATATCCGCAACGGCAACGGCCGGGCCATCAAGTCCAAGCTCTGGTCCCCCAACCGGGTGGATAAGATTGAATCCCCCGTCAACGCTATTTTCTGGATCATGAAGGATCCCACCATCCCCCCCATCGTGAAGCTGAAGGGCGCGTCTCTGGCCTCTGTCATGGGCGCTACGCTGGCCACCAAGCGTTCCTCCGCCGAACGGCTGAAGGAGGGCGTGGACCCCAACGCTCTGGTGGTGGAGCCTTACGCCAACCCCTTCCGCACCTACCCGCTGGTGAATGACTACGAGAAGTTCAAGAAGCTGGTGGCTGAGAAGAACGTGGCGTGCTACATCATCAACACCGGCGACTTCATGGGCAAAAAGGTCCAGAAGGAGGATACGCTGGGTATTCTGGAATCCGTAGTTGAGGGCCGTGCGGAATTCAAGCCCTGGGGCCCCTTCTCCGACATTGAGATCATGGAGTGGGACGGCTTCGTGCCCGACCTCACCGACAAGGGCTATGTTGCCCAGATGCAGGCCCGTATGCAGGACCGCCTGAACTACGTGGAGGGCCTGAAGGACGCTGAGGGCGGCTTCAATGCCCTGCCGGATGATGCCGCCGACGCCATCCGCAAGGTGGTGGAGCAGGCCAACAGCCTGTAAGCAGCATTTCCGCAAGTAAATACGAATAAGCAAAGGGAGCGTGTTCCGAAACCGGAACATGCTCCCTTTACTTGTTTTCCCGGGAAACATCCGTCAAAGCGCGCTCTTTCCCGGCAAGCCGCCAAAAGCTCACAAAAACCGGCCTGCCCGCAATTTTGCGGACAGGCCGGTTTCTCAGTTCAAGCTGTTAACGCTCAATCCTCCAGCAGATAGACAGTGCCCGTCCGGCGGCCGAACTGGATGCACTCCTGATAGCTCTCCATATACAGATCGATCTTGGGACCCTTCATGCCGGTGTCCTCGGCACGGGTCAGGCCGTATTCCATACCCTTGGCCACAACGTACAAATCGGAGCCCAGAGGGAACACCCGCTTATCCACGGCGGCCACGCCCTTATGGACGGTGGTGCCGGTGGCGGTACGGGTCCCTACGCCGTCATACCCGGCGGTATAGGCGGTGGCGGTGACGGTGACAGCCTTGCTGAATTTCATAGTGCCGCCAGAGGCGAAGGTCAGGTAGCCGGAACCGTCGCTCTGGGTGGTGACGTTCACCAGCTTGTCATCCGGTTCCACATAGGAGACCGCCGTTCCCCGCTCCACCACCTCCGTTACGCTGGTGGTGGAAATTTCCTCTACATACTGGCTGGTGACCAGCTCGCCGCTGACCCAGGTCTGCTCATAGATGGCTGTGTGCTGGCCGTCCATACCCTTCCGGGCCACCCGTTCCTCGCCCTTGGGCAGGTCCGGTGTATCCCGGTAAACCGTTTCGTGCTCTGCCTTTTCCGTCACCCGCTCGAAAACCGTCAGGTGATCGGAAATCGTCAGCATCACGCTGTTTTCCATCAGCTCGATGCCCACCATCTCCCGGGAACCGGGGATAATATCCATACGGGAGAGGAACTGCTTCACCGTTTCCTTCCGGGCGGTGGCCGTGATGGTCTCGCCGCCCCGGCGGACAGTCACCATGGTACCCTCCGTCAATACGGCGTTTTCACCGCTCTTGCCGGTATCCAGGTTCAAAAGCAGGGATTCGATGCCGGAATGGCTGTCATCCAGCGCTGCGGACTGCTCTCCGTCGCTGAACAGATACAGGGCTTTTGCCCAGCCCGTAGCGCCCGCCATGGTGACGGACAACAGCAGCAACAGAGTCAGACAGCGGCACAGCCATACCGTTTTGGGGGTGTGTAAATGTCGCAAATGTAAGACCTCCTGACAGCGCCAAATAGCGCCGTTACTGTTTTGTTACTTTTGTAATTTATCCAAAACTGGGTCTAAGTATACCTCCATCTCCCACTTTTGTCAAGTTTTCGCCTATTCTGCGATTTTATGTCCACCACAATCCCGCAAAAACACGATTTTCATTTTTTAGATTTTTCCAACCTCGATCCGCAAAAGTTACAATTTGTAACCGATTTTCTGTTAAAAAAGTACCGGTATCCGAAACCGGACACCGGCGCTTTTTCAGGTGTACGCTGCCTCTCAGCCCTGGACCTCCGGGGTGAAGCCCAGATCCTCCAGCTCGCTGACGGCGGTCTTGACGCAGTTCTCGCAGCCGTCGATGGTGACGTTCTTCGCCGCCAGATCCACCCGGAAGGTCAGTTCCGCGGCGGTGAGGGCGTTGGTGATGCGCTTCACACAGTTTTCGCACATCATGTCGGGTACTTTAATCGTTGTCATTTCAAATTCCTCCTTAAAATATTGGATGCTTATTTCATCATTTTCTGAATGGTGGCCACCAAATCGTCCACCACGTCCAGATCACCCTTTTGAATGTCCGTCACCACGCAGGTACGGATGTGCCGGGCCAGCAGTTCCCGGTTGAAGGCGTTCAGCGCCGACTGGATGGCGGAGACCTGGGTCAGGATATCCGTGCAGTAGGCGGAATTCTCCACCATCCCCCGGACGCCCCGTACCTGCCCCTCAATGCGGCTGAGCCGCTGCAACAGGGCTTCCTCCTCCGTCCGCTCCCGGACCTTCCGCCGCTGGGAACAGCAGCAGTTTTTCGTTTCCTCTGCCATTGCTTCCTCCTTTTTACAGCTTCACGGTGCCCAAACGCAGGGCGTTGCCCACTACGCACACGGAGCTCAGGGACATAGCGGCGCCCGCGAACATAGGGGAGAGCAGCGGCCCGCCCAGAGCATACAGCAGTCCGGCGGCGATGGGGATACCGATGGTATTGTAGCAGAATGCCCAGAACAGATTTTGCTTGATGTCCCGCAGGGTCAGGGCCGACAGCCGCAGCGCCCGGGGCACATCCTCCAGATCCGAGCGCATCAGCACGATGTCGGCGGCTTCGATGGCAATGTCGCTGCCGCTACCGATGGCACAGCCCACGGTGGCGGCGGTAAGGGCCGGGGCATCGTTGATGCCGTCCCCCACCATCATCACCTTGCGGCCTGCCGCCTCCAGCTTTTGCACGTGGACCGCTTTTTCCTCCGGCAGCACCTCTGGGATCACCTCGTCCACGCCCACAAGGGCGCCGATGTGCTCTGCGGCGGCGCGGCTGTCTCCCGTGAGCAGCACCACCCGGAGGCCCTGCTTGTGCAGAGCGGCAATGGCAGCTGCGCTGGTCTCCTTCACCGGATCCGCCACGGAGATCAGCCCCAGCAGCGCCCCGTCAGCGGCGAAGAACATGGGCGTTTCCCCCTGTCCCGCCAAGGCGTCAGCCTTTTCGGAAAGGGCGAAGATGTCCACGCCGCTTTCCTCCATCAACCGGCGGTTGCCCGCCAGCACCGTCCGGCCGGAGAGGGTTGCCCGGAGGCCCCGTCCGGGGAGCAGTTCAAAATTCTCCGGCTGCTTGCCGGTAGATAGTTTTTTCTCCTGCGCCGCCTGTACGATGGCCGCCGCCAGAGGGTGCTGAGACACGGATTCCACCGCCGCCGCGATGGTCAGCAGCCCCTCCGCCGTACCGCCTGCGGGACAGACCTCCGTAACGGCAGGCTCGCCCTTGGTCACGGTGCCGGTCTTGTCCAGCACCACGGTATCCACGGAGTGGGTCACCTCTAAAATTTCACCGGAGCGGATCAGGATGCCGTGTTTCGCACCCAGACCGGTGCCCACCATGATTGCCGTGGGCGTAGCCAGACCCAGCGCACAGGGGCAGGCGATCACCAGCACGGAGGTGAACACCCTCAGAACAAAGGTAAAGTCCTTCCCAGCAATGGCCCAGATCACCGCCGCCAGCACGGCGATGGCAATGACTGTTGGAACGAAAATCCCCGCCACCTTGTCCGCCGTCCGGGAGATGGGGGCCTTTTTGCCCTGAGCATCCTCCACAAAGCGGATGATCCGGGAGAGGGTGGTGTCCTCCCCCACCCGTGTGACCTTCACATACAGCACGCCGTTTTCGTTGACGCTGCCGCCGATGACCTCGCTGCCCGCCGTCTTTTCCACAGGCAGGCTCTCGCCGGTGAGCATGGCCTCATTGACGCTACTCTCGCCCTGGGTGACGGTGCCGTCCGCCGGGACCCGGGCGCCGGGCTTCACCAGCACCACGTCGCCCACCTTCAGTTGGCTGGTGGGCACCTCCCGGCCCGTGTCCGCCAGGATGGCGGTGTCCGGGGACAGCTGCATCAGGGCGGTGATGGCGCCTTTGGTCTTCTGCATATTCCGGCTCTCCAGGAACTTGCCGAGGGAAACCAAGGTCAGCACCACCGCCGCAGATTCATAGTACAGGTTATGCACATAGGCGT
>ERZ773195.2835-NODE-2835-length-10406-cov-13.976041_pt1 | contig 10406 bp, 8 predicted proteins | sample MGYA00580530_ERZ773195 | MGnify/ENA primary metagenome ERZ773195 (study PRJEB29015, sample SAMEA2737751) | human gut metagenome | biome: human gut; feature: human-associated habitat; material: faeces | place: China | collected 2012 ...
CTTCCTGAAAGTCCACGTCTCCCCCTACCCCCGCCGCAGCGGCACCCCCGCCTACGACTTCCCCGACCAGGTCCATGAGCGCGAAAAGCAGGCCCGCAGCCGGGAGATGAACGCCATCGCCGAGGACATCCGCCGCGAGGTGCTGGTCGGCTGCGAGGGCAGCGAGGACGACGTTCTGCTGGAGACTCCCCTCTCCGGCACCCTCTTCACCGGCTACACCCGGCTGTATGTTCCCGTCGTGGTCTCGGCCCCGGGCCATAAGAGCGGCGAGATCGTCCACGTCCGGCTGGGCAGCTACGACGGCGAGCGTGTCCGGGCCGAGATGGTGTAGTTCTTAGCCGATTCTTTGCCGTTTTGTACAAATCCATTTGTTCGCATTTGTGCAAGATATATCAGTTGTGAATTTCATAACAAATTTTGGACTTTTCCCTTTTCTTCCAGAAGGGTTTATGCTACAATAAAAGTGGATCATTCGGGGCATCCGGCTGTTTGCAGCAGCCCAGTATCAAATGCCCCGGAGAAAAGCCGCGTCAGAGCGGTTTTTTGTTCTGTTGTTTCAAAGCAAGGAGAGATTGGAATGAGTTTCAGAGGAATCAATACCACGGTCATCCAGATCCGCCGCCAGGTCTTTACCGAGGTGGCACGGATGGCCTACGCCAACGTCAAGGGCGAGCAGGCCAACCACCTGATGCGCAAGATCCCTTACACCATCATCCCCGGTGAGGAAGGCAAGCTCCGCAAGGACATCTTCCTCGAGCGCGCCATCGTCGAGGAGCGCGTTCGTCTGGCCATGGGCCTGCCCACCCGCCGCATGGACGAGCACAACAGCGTCGTCTCCGGTCTGGAGGATGCTTCCATCGCCGATAAGTATTATGATCCCCCGCTGGTGAACGTGATCAAGTTTGCCTGCAACCGCTGCCCGGAAAAGCTGGTCAAGGTCTCCGACCTGTGTCAGGGCTGCCTTGCCCACCCCTGTATGGAAGTGTGCCCCAAGAAGGCCATCACATGGGAGAGCGGCCGTTCCATCATCGATCAGGACAAGTGCATCAAGTGCGGTCGCTGCGTCGGCGTGTGCCCCTACAACGCCATCGTCAAGACCGAGCGTCCCTGCGCTGCAGCCTGCGGCATGGGTGCCATCCACTCCGATGAGCTGGGCCGTGCCGAGATCGATTACAGCAAGTGCGTTTCCTGCGGCCAGTGTCTGGTCAACTGCCCCTTCGGTGCCATTGCCGACAAGGGCCAGATCTATCAGCTGATCCAGGGCTTCAACCGCGGCGACCGCATCTACGCGCTGGTGGCTCCCGCCTTCATCAACCAGTTCCCGGGTCTGGCTTCCACCGGCAAGCTCAAGGCCGCCCTGAAGGCCGTCGGCTTCTACGATGTGGTGGAAGTTGCCATTGGTGCCGACCTGTGCACCGTGGACGAAGCACACGACTTCCTGGAGGAAGTGCCCGGGAAGCTCAACTTCATGGCAACTTCCTGCTGCCCGGCATGGAGCATGATGGCAAAGACCGCTTTCCCGGATCTTGCCAAGAATATCTCCATGACCATGACCCCCATGGTGTTCACCGCCCGCATGATGAAGCAGAAGGACCCCGAGGCCCGTATGTGCTTCATTGGACCCTGCGCCGCAAAGAAGCTGGAAGCTTCCCGCCGCACCGTCCGCTCCGATGTGGACTTCGTGCTCACCTTTGAAGAGCTGGCCGGTATCATCGAGGCCAAGGATGTGGACACCAGCCTGCTGGAAGTGGACGAGGCCGAAGCTCTGCACGCTGCATCCGCAGCAGGCCGCGGCTTTGCACAGTCCGGCGGCGTTGCCAAGGCTGTTGCCGATAAGATCAAGGAATGGCACCCGGATATGGATGTCAAGATCGCATCCGCACAGGGCCTTGCCGAATGCAAGAAGCTGCTCATGCTGGCCAAGGCCGGCAAGTACAACGGCTACCTGCTGGAAGGCATGGGCTGCCCGGGCGGCTGCATCGGCGGCGCAGGCACCATTGCCGACCCCGCACGCACGGCCATCCAGCTGAACAAGTACGTCAAGGAAGCTCCCTTCGCCGACCCGGAGCAGAGCCCCTTTATGAGCGAGATCCATGTGCTGAAGGACGACCCCGACTTTGAACTTTAAGCGCTGATTTTTCAAGAACCGCTTCTCCTGCCGGAGGGGCGGTTCTTCGTCATCTTCGCCCACCATATTTTATCAATGTGCAACATTTCTGTGAAAGCTTCACGAAGCGGATTGACAATTTTGCACAGCCATGCTATTTTAGCATTGACAAACCGGTATTACCGCAATTGTTCAACGCCGCCTCTGTGGCAGGAAAGGCAGATCATTCATGACGAACACTTATAAGCGCGTAAGCGCCGCCCTGCTCTCAGTGCTGCTGCTGTGCATGTTCACCTTTGGTGCAAGCGCTGCTTCCAGCCTGAACGTAGGCATTAAATTCTGGAAAGAAAGATCCGATAAGGAATCCATGGCCAACACCGGCATCGATGCCAGCCGTGATGTCACCCTCACCCGCCAGTCCAACGGCACCTACACGCTCACCCTGCCCATCCAGCAGGTAAGCAAGATGGGTGTCACCGGCTATTTGTCCGGCCTGACCATTGGTGATGTGACCTACACCGGCACCGTCTCCGGCGATGTTGCCAAGGGCACCGGCGTGCTCACCATCAAGAACATGCCCGCCTCGGTGCTGACCGGCAGCGATGTGAACAAGGCACTCACCGTTACCTGCAACATTCAGATGGATCTGAGCGTGCTGGGCGAGATCAACACCGCGGCCCGCATGTGCATCTGGAACAAGTAAACTTTTTCAAGCAAAGAACGGCGTTCCCCACCGGAACGCCGTTCTTTGCTTTTATCACTCCATGTGCTTTTCCACAAAGTCGCCAACCATTTTGTCCAGCTGCAGCACAGCGTTCTCGGCACCCTTCATCACCTTGCGGGTGGTGCGGCGCAGCTGGCGCTGGTTCTGGGTGGCGGCCATCACGCCCACGGCACCCAGTGCCGCCCCCGCGGCCATGCCAAGCAGCATCCCGGAAGAACTGGTGGATTCATGTTTCATAGTAAAACTCCTTTCGGTGAAAAAGATCCGGTCTCCGGCGTTATTATTTCCTGTAAACTATCTGGTATCCGCTTTTTTTATGCAGAAATTTGTGGTATACTGTTCTACGATGTTTTAATGGGCGGGTGTGCCCGGCTAAAAAGCGCACTGCTCATTCCGCATACTGGTAAGGAGGTTCCTTATTTGATACACCCTGTTGAACCCAAAAAAGTCCTTTGCATCCACGATCTTTCCGGCATGGGCCGCTGCAGCCTTGCAGTGATCCTGCCGGTGCTGTCGGTCATGGGCGTGCAGCCGGTGGCCCTGCCCACGGTGGTGCTTTCCACCCACACAGGCGGGCTTGGCACACCTGCACGGCTGGACGGCTGCGCCTACGGCGAACAGGCGCTGGAGCATTACCACGCGCTCGGCGTGGAGTTTGACTGCATCTATACCGGCTATCTGGGCGGTGAGGATCAGGTGGCACTGGCCGAAAAAGCCTTTGCCCTCTGGCCCGCAGCCAAAAAGATTGTTGACCCGGTCATGGGCGACAACGGCAAGGCTTACTCCACCGTAACGCCTGCTTTGATCGACCGCATCCGTGCACTGTGCGGTGCTGCCGATCTGATCCTGCCCAACTACACCGAGGCACAGATCCTGCTGCAGCGCCAGCCGCAGACCGAGCTGCTCACCGATGAAGCTGCACAGGCTCTGGCTGATGAGCTGACCGCTCTGGCCCCCGGGGCTGTCGTCACCGGCCTGCCACTGGGCAAATACATCGGCTGTGCAGGCAGCGGAAAAGACCGCTTCCTCATCAAAAAGCTGCACATCAGCCGCAGCTTTCCCGGCACCGGCGACCTGTACGGTGCGGTGCTCATCGGCTCGCTGCTGCAGGGCAACGCCCTGAGTGCCGCCGCCGACAACGCTGCCGAGTTCGTGGCGCTTTCCATCCAGAACACGCCCGCCGCGCAGGATACCCGCTACGGGGTCTGGTTCGAGCCGCTTCTGCCGCGCCTGTGCCCGGCAAGCTCGGCAGAATAAGGGGAGGTACACCGATGAACGAAAAGCCAACCTTGAACATCGTTCTGGTGGAGCCGCGCATCCCGCAGAACACCGGCAATGTGGCCCGCACCTGTGCCTGCACTGCCTGTCGGCTGCATCTGGTAGGCCCCATGGGCTTTGCCATCGATGATAAAAAGCTCAAGCATGCGGGTCTGGATTACTGGCACTACCTCGACATCAGCTATTACGACAGTCTGGACGAGTTCTTTGCCAAAAACAGCGGCCCCTATTACTATTTTACCACCAAGGCACCGCAGCGCTACACCGATGTGAGCTATCCGGACGGTGCATACCTCGTGTTCGGACGCGAGGATGCCGGCCTGCCCGAAGCCTTGCTTGCCGCCAATCAGGAGCACTGCATCCGAATGCCCATGCGCGACACCTGCCGCAGCCTGAACCTTTCCAACAGCGTGGCCGTGGGCGTGTATGAAGTGCTGCGCCAGTGGGACTTTCCGGAGCTTTTGGACCACGGACACTTACGAGACTACGAATGGAAATGAGGGACATTATGAGCAAGATTGCGATCCTGACCGATTCCTCCTGCGATATCCCGCAGGAGATGGCCGAAAAATACGGCATCGACATCATGAGCTTCCACATCCTGCTGGACAATGTGGACTACGTGGAGCGTGAAAGCTGCACCAACACCGAATTTTACGATAAGATGCGTGCCGCTAAGGGCGTGCCCTCCACTGCCGCCATCACCCCCATCCAGTTCTGCGAAAAATACTGCCAGTACGTGGACGAGGGCTATACTGATGTCATTCATGTACCCATCAACAAATCCGGCTCTTCCACCTACAATAACGCCCTCATGGCACAGGGGATGCTGCGGGAAGAGCGCCCGGAGCACCACTTGAAGATCCATCTGCTGGACCCCCACACCTATTCCATGGTGTTCGGCTGGTATCTGTGCGAAATGGCCCGCAAGCTGAAGAACGGTGCAGAGATCAGCCATGTGATCCGGGAGTTTGAAAAGCAGATGGACTGCATGGAGATCGTTCTGGGCCCCTACAGCCTGAAGCAGATGAAAAAGAGCGGACGTATCTCTGCCGCTGCTGCTGTTATGGGCGAGCTGATGGGCATTCGTCCCATCATCACCCTGATCGACGGCAAGACCAAGGTGGAAGCCAAGGTACGCGGCGATGACAAGGTGGTGCCCGCCATGGTGGAGCTGTGCAAACAGCGCAGCGAAGGGGTGGAGAACTTTGATTATATGATCGGCCACACCAACATCCCGCAGACCGCCGATCTGGAAAAGGCCTGCCGCAAGGCCTTTGGCAAGCCGCCGCTGCTGGTGTTTGAGCTGGGCGGTGTCGTTTCCGCAAACACCGGCCCCGACACGGTGGCTCTGGTATACACCGGACACCCCAGAGGGTAACCCACGATTTTAATAGCCTCCGCTTTCGCTCTGGCTATTTCAGCGGTAATTTTATTTTTATTTTGAGGTTCCGAAAAGCCTGCGGGCTTTTCGGAACCTCTTTTTCACCGGAAGGGTCCAAACCAAAAACTACATCTGTACCTGATTCTGCGAAAATTCGTTGCAATCTGCCAAAAATTATGCTATACTGCCTTTTGCTGTGCTTTTTGTGCGGCATCCTTTCAGAGCAACTTAGGATTTTAGGCTCCCCGGCGTGTCTCGAACCATGCCGGGCCAAACCCACAGGGGCTGGCGGCCCTGTGCGGTCAAAATCATCCCGCTGGAGTATTATCATGAATCAGAATCCTTCCGTCCGTAAACTGGTGCGCTGCGGCGTGGTCGCAGCCATTTATGTTGTTCTCTGCATGGCTCTGCAGCCGCTCTCCTATGGTGCGGTACAGGTGCGTGTGGCTGAGGCGCTCTGCCTGCTGCCGGTGTTCGGTGCCGAGTACATTGCCGGTGTGGTACTGGGCTGCTTTTTGGCAAACCTGCTGGGCTCCACCATCGTGGATGTCATCTTTGGCACCCTTGCCACCCTGCTGGCCTGCCTTGTCACCTACAAGCTGCGGAACATCCGCATCAAGGGTCTGGCTGTGGCGGCTTCCCTGCCGCCGGTGCTGTTCAATGCCGTGATCATCGGCATTGAGATCGCCGTCATGTTCCCGGACCCCACCTCCAGCGCTCCCATCTGGCTGGCCTGCATCACCAACGGCATCTCCGTAGGTATCGGCGAGCTCATCAGCTGCACCGTTCTGGGTGTGCTGCTGGTGAAGATCATCGAGAGCAGCAAGGCCCTGCGCAAAATTTTTGCAGCTTAATGACCGCAAGGAGGTTTCCATGCAGGCAAACGGAATGATCTTCTGGGACTGGAACGGCACTTTGATGGATGATGTTGATTTCACCCACAGCTGTCTCAACTGGATGCTGGAGACCCACGGTTATCCGCAGCGGTACGATCTTGCCGCTTACCGGGAAATTTTCGGTTTTCCCATTGAGGAATACTACATCCGCGCCGGTTTCAACTTTGCAAAGCACCCTTATGCAGAGCTGGCCGAGCGCTTTATGGAACATTATAACGCAGGTGTGGATGCCTGTCCCCCCTCTGCACACGCTGCCGAGACACTGGCCGAGCTTTCGCGCCGGGGCTGGCGGCAGAGCGTGCTTTCCGCCTCCCGCCGGGACTACCTGATCGAGCAGGTAGCCGCACGGGGCCTGCAGGGCTATTTTACTGAGTTGCTCGGCCTTGCAGACATCTATGGCGTAAGCAAAGTGCAGGTGGGCAAACAGTGGCTTGCACAAAGCGGCATCGCCCCTGCTGCCTGCGTGATGGTGGGCGACACCCAGCACGATGCCGAAGTTGCAAAGGCCCTTGGCACAAAATGCGTGCTCTACACCGGCGGCCACCAGTCCCGCGCGCGGCTCGAGGCTGTGTGCCCGAATGTCATCGACGATCTGGCACAGCTGCCGCAGCTGCTGGAAACCTTATAATGTACATCTGACCACTTCTGATTTGCAAAAATCAGAGGTGGTTTTTGTTTTAGCTGGCTCGCCCTCTCAGTCTCGCATTCGCTCGCCAGCTCCCCCAAAGGGGGAGCCTCTGGCGAAACCGGAAACTTTGCGTGGATTGCCAAGGCCTCCCACTTTGGGGGAGGTGGATGCGACCAGCGGGAGCAGACGGAGAGGGCGAGGCTGTTCGCCTCCACCACATATCTTTTCCTTTTATGAACCCCCTTCCAGCGCAAATTTACAGAAAATTCATTCAAAATCCGGCTAAAATAACCTTGCAGGTTTGACGCGTCTGCCGCTTTGGTGTATCATATATGTGTGTATTTATGTCTATCTCCGGGAAGCATTTTCCCGAATTTGATCTATGAGGTGTTACCAATGTCCCTTGTTGAAAAACTCTTTGGCAGCTTCTCGGACCGGGAGCTGAAAAAGATCAACCCCATTGCCAAGCAGGTGCTGGCTCTGGAAGAAAAATATGCCGCCATGCCGGATGCCGACCTGCAGGCACAGACCGCTGTGTTCAAGCAGCAGCTGGCCGACGGCAAGACCACCGATGATATCCTGCCCGATGCCTTTGCCGTCTGCCGCGAGGCCGCATGGCGCGTGCTGGGCATGAAGCACTTCCCTGTGCAGGTCATCGGCGGCATTGCCCTGCACCGCGGCGATATTTCCGAGATGCAGACCGGTGAAGGCAAGACTCTTGTGGCTACCCTGCCCGCCTACCTGAATGCCCTCACCGGTGAGGGCGTGCATGTTGTCACCGTCAACGATTACCTTGCCAAGCGCGACAGCGAGTGGATGGGCAAGCTCTACCGCTGGCTGGGCCTTTCTGTCGGCCTGATCGCACAGGGCATGGACGGTGATGCACGCCGCGCCGCCTATGCTGCCGACATCACCTACGGTACCAACAACGAGTTCGGCTTCGACTATCTGCGCGACAACATGGTGACCTATAAGGCCAACATGGTGCAGCGCGGCCACGCCTATGCCATCGTCGATGAAGTGGACTCCATCCTGATCGATGAAGCCCGCACGCCCCTGATCATTTCCGGCCGCGGCGAGGATTCCTCCAGCCTGTACACACAGGTGGACCGCTTTGTGCGCACCCTGCGCAAGAGCGTGGTGGTAGAGCTGGAGGATAAGGTCTCTACCGACGAGCAGACCGACGGTGATTACGTCGTGGACGAAAAGCACAAGACCTGTACCCTGACTGCCAGCGGCATCAAGAAAGCGGAAGCCTACTTCAAGGTCGAGAACCTTGCCGCCGCCGAGAACATGACCCTTGCCCATCACATCGATCAGGCCATCAAGGCTTACGGCGTGATGCAGCGGGACATCGATTACGTGGTCAAGGATGGTCAGGTCATCATCGTGGACGAGTTCACCGGCCGTCTGATGATCGGCCGCCGGTACAACGAGGGTCTGCATCAGGCCATCGAGGCCAAGGAGGGCGTGAAGATCGCCGCCGAGAGCAAGACGCTGGCGACCATCACCTTCCAGAACTACTTCCGTATGTACAAGAAGCTGTCCGGTATGACCGGTACGGCAAAGACGGAGGCCACTGAGTTCACTGAGATCTACGGTCTGAACATCGTTACCGTCCCCACCAACCGCCCTGTCATCCGCAAGGATTACCCGGATGCCATCTACAAGACCATCAATGGCAAATACAATGCCGTCATCAAGCAGGTCATGGAGTGCCACAAGAACGGCCAGCCGGTCCTGGTGGGTACTGTCAGCGTCGAGAAGAGCGAGACTCTCGCCAAGATGCTGCAGAAGTACACCCGCGATTTCAATGTGCTGAACGCAAAGAACCACGAGCGCGAGGCAGAGATCGTCGCACAGGCCGGTAAGAAGGGCGCTATCACCATCGCCACCAACATGGCTGGCCGTGGTACCGATATTATGCTGGGCGGCAACGCTGAGTATATGGCAAAGGCCCAGATGCGCAAGGAGCACTTCTGCGAGAACCTGCTCAACCCCGACGCCCCGCAGGATGCCGACCCGGCAGCCGTGGAGCTGCTGCTGACCGAAGCTAACGGCCACGGCGAGACCACCGATGCCAACATTCTGGCCGCACGTCAGCGCTTTGAGCAGCTGTACGCCCAGTATAAGCCTGCCATTGACGCCGAGGCCGACGAGGTGCGCGCCGCAGGCGGCCTGTTCATCATTGGCACCGAGCGGCACGAGAGCCGCCGTATCGACAACCAGCTGCGCGGCCGTGCCGGCCGTCAGGGCGACCCGGGCGAGACGCGCTTCTACCTCTCGCTTGAAGACGATCTGCTGCGCCTGTTTGGCGGCGAGCGCATCACGAACCTGATGGAGCGCTTCAACCTCGACGAGGATACGCCGATTGAAAACAAGACGCTCTCCAAGGCGATTGAAAACGCGCAGACGAGCGTCGAGTCCCGCAACTTCCAGTACCGCAAGAGCACACTCGAATACGACGACGTGATGAACAAGCAGCGCGAGATCATCTACGGCCAGCGCAAGCAGGTGCTCGACGGCATGGACATCAAGCAGACCGTTTTGAACATGCTGAGAAGCAGCATCGAAAGTCAGGTCGCCTTCGCCTTCGGCGAGCACGACAAGACCGACGACGAGCACCGCGCCGACGCGCTCAAGAGCTGCGAGGGCACGTACTTCCCGCGCGGCGCTGTGGATGCGAACTCTCTCTCCGGCCTTTCCGCCGACGATTTGACCGATCGCTTCTATGAAGCCGCTGAGAAGTATTACGAGGCCAAGGAGGCCGCCGTCACCTCGCCCATCATGCGCGAACTCGAGCGCGTGGTGCTGCTGCGCGTGGTCGACGAATACTGGATGGACCACATCGACGCGATGAGCGAGCTGCGTCAGGCCATCCGTTTACAATCCTACGGCAACAACAAGCCCATCGACGTCTACAAGCAGGAATCCCTCACGATGTTTGAGGACATGATCTCCGCCATTCAGGGCGACACGGTGCGCCGCATCTTCTCCGCCCGCGTCAAGACCGAGGGCGAGGTCAAGCGCGAGCGCGTGGCCGACGGCATCGTCGCCTCCACCTCCGGCGACGGCACGGTGAAAAAGCAGCCCCGCAAGGTCCAGAAGATCGGCCGCAACGATCCCTGCCCCTGCGGCAGCGGGAAGAAATATAAACAGTGCTGTGGGCGCTGATTGACCACTTGTAAGTGGTGGAACATTTCCCCCACACCCGTGGGGGATACGGGAAAGGGGGCCATTCTCTCACGTGAGAGAATGGCCCCCTTGGAACCCCCAAGAGAACGCAAGGGGCCCTGCCCCTTGACCCCGCCATTGCGGGTTTGCAGCTTGAAGGGCTGCACGCGCTGCGCAATGTAAGTGCGGTGTACATGGCTTCGCCATGAATCCCT
>ERZ773195.2839-NODE-2839-length-10399-cov-4.275039_pt1 | contig 10399 bp, 9 predicted proteins | sample MGYA00580530_ERZ773195 | MGnify/ENA primary metagenome ERZ773195 (study PRJEB29015, sample SAMEA2737751) | human gut metagenome | biome: human gut; feature: human-associated habitat; material: faeces | place: China | collected 2012 ...
TATTGCGGATACTTTGTGAACTTTATCCTGATACAATGATTATGCTGATGAAAGAGGGCATAGATAACTGAATACAAGAAAGAGACGAAAGCCTCAGTAGTTAAGAAAAACTACCGGGGCTTTTTTTCGTGCCCGAATTTCTCAGCCAATAACTGCGGATATGTCGACATTTCAAGCACCATATAAAGCAGTGTTGGTATCTTTGTATGAATATGCTATACAAAGTGAAAATGAAAAGCTTTGTGGCAAAATCAAAGAAGTATTTGACCTTCAGTTTGATGATTTACCAAACAGATTCAGAAGGTTTGGATTGGATGACAGTCTGGTATGCCCTTCTTATGTCATTAATACATCTTTTTTACAAGAGAAAATAAAGAGGACAAGAGATGAAAATCCGGAACTTCGTTATCATGAAGATAATGAGGAGTATTTAATCAGGAAAACAAAGAAACAATATACGCTCTCGATCCGGTGGAGGAATGGGAGACATGTAAAAATTAATTTTTAAATAATGAATGCAAAAAAAACATTAACGAAATTTGAGAATTAATATTGTTAAAAAATACTAATTGACAATTTCAAAGTGAATGATATACTAAATACATAAAAACGTTTGCGCAAACGTTTATCTACAGAAAAGTTCAATCAGGAGGAGAAAAAATGCAGAAAAATAATATGTCTTTTTTAAAAAATCTTACAACAGTAGCAGATGCAAGAACTGCCAGAGCTTCAAGCTGGGATCAGAGTGGCAGAAATAAAGATTACTGGCTTGTAAATGCAGGGGATACAGCGGTTATGGCGGACGTTGAAGGACCAGGTTGCATCAATCATATCTGGGTAACGACTTTTTGCAGAGAAATTCTCGGACCGTCTATTCAGCATCCGGTTTTAAGTGGCTCTGTTGCACCGGTAACTGAAATGGAAAATGCGGAAGGCGTTAACTGGGAAATCAATGATCCGGATTATTACCGTAAGGTCCTGATTCGTATGACCTGGGATGATTTTGATGGTCCCAGTGTGCTGGCACCGCTGGGAGATTTCTTCTGTATTGGTCATTCTATGCCGTCAAGTTTTTCGTCAATTCCTTTTAATGTATCTTCAAGACCGTGTGAGGAACTGACTTTTGGTGGAACGGCTTCCATGAACTGCTATTTTCCGATGCCGTTTAACAAACGGGCCAAAATAGAAGTTATCAATGAAAATGAAAGACCGCTTGGATTGTTTTTCCATATTGATTATGAACTTTATCACGAAGAGACTCCGGATATTGCTTATTTTCAGGCAGCATGGAGACGTGATATGCCATGCAGTGGCTGGGGAAATGATCTTTGCGTAAACTCTCCGGAAGTAAACAGTGTTCCTAATTTTGACGGTAAAGAGAATTTCCTGATGCTGGATACAAAAGGCCGTGGTCATTATGTTGGTTGTAATCTTTCTGTGCTTCATTTCCAGGGCAGCTGGTGGGGCGAAGGCGATGACATGATTTTGATTGATGATGAAGAAGAACCAAGTATTAATGGAACTGGTGCAGAGGATTATTTTAACCATGCATGGGGAATGCAGAGAAATCAGTCACCTTATAATGGTACGATTATGCATGACGGAGATACAAAAGGTTATCAGGTATCCTATAGATTCCATCTTACAGATCCGATCCATTTTAAAAAGCATATTCAGATCAGCATGGAACATGGTCATGCAAATCATCTGTCAGATGACTGGTCATGCACAGCGTACTGGTATCAGGCAGCTCCTGTTACTTCAGTAACGATTCAGCCGGTAGAAGAGAGAATTCCGCTTAAGAGAACTTTTGATATTCCGAAACCGGCTCATCAGGTAGAACTTACACCGGAGATGCAGGAAGCTTACAGAAGCAGAAATGAAAGAATGGAAAAATTTAAAGTTGAAAAGGCTGAACAGATCAGACTCAATGCAGCAAGAACAGCACCGTCAGAAACTGGAAACAAAGAACTGGCACATAAAGTAAAGAAAGAATTTGATAAAGAAAAATAAATAAGCACGTGTGTAGCAAAAGGAGGGGCTTTTTATGAATTTAAAAAAATTTTTATCAATGATTATGGTTTTGAGTATGACAGCAGCGGTATTTACCGGATGTGGAAGCAGTTCAGACAGTACATCAGATGACAGTGCAGTAGCTGGAAAAAAAGGAACAGAAAATAATACCGGTGAAGAGGATTCTTCAGAGGGCGATAAAGAAAAACTTACTTTCTGGGATTTCCATACAGGAACTGAGGCAGATGTTATTCAGGATATGGTAAATGCATATAATCAGTCACAGGATAAAGTCAAGGTTGAATATTCAAGTGTCAATCAGACAGATTATACGACAACACTTGTGACAACCGCATATGCAAATGGCGAATGCCCTGATATCCTCTGGGTGGAACCGGCGACTTTTAAAAAATTCTCGGATGCGGAAATGCTTGCAGATCTTTCTTCTTATTATACGGATGATCTGAAAAAAGATATTCTTCCGTCGTTTCTTGAAGCGGCAAGCGGAGATGACGGAAAAATCTATACACTGCCATTTGAGTGTGAAACCCTTGGACTGTTTTATGATGCAGATGCACTTGAAGAAGAAGGTATTGAACCACCGAAAACATGGGAAGAACTGAAAAGTGCAGCTGAAAAACTCACAACAAAAGACAGATACGGAATTGTTCTTCCGGTAGAAAAAACAGCATATACGTTGTTTAACTGGTGGCCATTTATGTGGATGGATGATGCAGACATTTATGATGCTGATGGAAATGTAACGGCCGGCAAAGACAGCATGGCAGATGCTCTTGATTTCTGGGGTTCATTTTATCAGAATGAATACTGCCCGTCATCATTACAGAACGGACCATGGAGTATTGATAATGTTGCAAATGGCGTCGCAGCTATGCAGATTGGCGGAACATATATGATAAATGCAGCAGAAGAATACAACAAAGATGGGCATAATATTGGAGTTGTACCACTTCCGTCACCGAAGGGAAAAGATCCTGTAACTGTTGCAGGAGGTCAGATGATGGCAGTTTCCAGCCAGAGCAAAGATGTTGATGCAGCAGCTGACTTTATTTTCTGGTGCTTTGGAAGTGATGATACAACTTATGTCACAAAATGGTGTACAGAAGCCAAATTTGCATATCCGGCGCGCCAGTCTGTAATTGAAGAAAATAAAGAACTTTTTCAGGAAGGCATGAAGGCAATATTCACCGAATTTTATGATACGGCAAGACCTGAACCACAGTATTCATCTGAAGTAACTGATATTATGGGAGATACATTGCAGTCTGTGATGTTTGGCGGAAGTTCAGGAGCGGATGCGGCACAGTTGGCACAGGAACAGATTGAGGCATTAAACTAAAATATTAAATCAAGAGGTAGAATTATGAAGCAGAAAGGAAAAATGTCCGGTAAAAAATTGAAACAGATGTTTGTAACATATACATTTGTTCTTCCTGATTTTATTGGTCTTCTGGTTTTTATTATCATACCAATCATATATTCATTTTATATGAGCCTATATGACTGGAACTTCGCTAACATTAAGCAATTTATCGGAATACAGAATTATGTCACAATGTTTAGTGACTCTGAATGGTGGCAGTCTCTGGGAAGAACTTTTAAATTAACTTTACTGTATGTTCCGGCATTATTTATATTATCAATATTATTTGCAGTTTTGATTAACTATGTCAAAAACGAAAAAGCTGCCGGATTTGTAAAAACAGCTTTTCTGCTTCCATATTCTATCACATCTGTAATTGCAAGCTGTCTGTGGATGTTTCTTTATATGGACAGAAGTGGATTTATCAATGTATTTCTGAAGGCCTTTGGACTGAAAGGAGAAAAGTTTCTGGGATCTACTTCTCAGGCAATGGTTTGCATTGCAGTTGTTTTGATATGGATTAATCTGGGTTATAATATTATTCTTTTTCTATCAGCAATAAAAGATATACCTTACAGCTATTATGAAGCAGCAAAACTGGATGGAGCAAATTCCTGGCAGACTTTCTGGAAGATAACGTTTCCGCTATTAAAGCCAACCAGCGTTTTTGTACTGATCACATCAGTGATTGCATCGTTCCAGTGTCTGGATCTTATCATGGTAATGACCGGGGGTGGACCGGCAAAATCGACAGAAGTTGCCAGTCTGTATATATACAAACAGTCATTTGAAATGATGAAGGCTGGATATGGAGCCGGATTGTCAGTTGTAATGTTTCTAATTTTGACAGTGCTTGCCGTTATTATGTTAAAAATAAATGGAAAGGAGGAATGATGATATGAAGAAAAAAACAAATAACATACTTGCAGTAATTCTTATAATATTGGGAATTGTAATGTTGTTTCCGATTTACATTTTATTTATGGTAAGTTTCAGAAATGAAAAAACTGTTTTTGTAGGATCACTGATCACAGCATCTCCTTCTTTTGAAAGTATAAAATCAGCGATAACACCGGATTTTCTTGTTGCAATCGGTAATTCATTCCTTATTGCAGTAGCAGTTACGATTATTGCTTTAATTCTTCATTCAATGTGTGGATACGCATTTGCAAGAATGAATTTTCCGGGGAAAAAGCCAATGTTTACAGTGATCATCAGTACTTTGATGATTCCGGTATCGTCTATTCTTGTACCTTTGTTTATGATATGTAAACAATTAGGAATTACAAACAGTTATGCTGGAATTCTGTTACCGGCATTGTTTAATGCTTATGGTATATTTCTATTCAGACAGTTTTATATGAGTTTCCCTGCGGATCTTGAAGAGGCTGCAAAACTCGACGGATGTTCTACATACAGAATGTTTTTTACAATCATATTTCCGCTTTCACGACCAATTATTATCCCACTGAGTATTGCTTTTTTCCTGGGGAACTGGAACAATTACCTGTGGCCGTTGATTGTAAATAAGAAACCGGAATATCGAACAGTTATGGTTTATCTTGCTAACATGGTAGGCGGCTATAATACTAAGTGGAATGTGGTTATTGCAAGTGCAATGCTTGCATGCCTTCCGGTATTCTTGATATCACTTCTTCTGCAAAGTCACCTGCAGAACAGTATAAAAATGTCTGGCATCAAATAGGAGGGAAAACTTGTGAAAATCAGAGAAAGTTATGGAAGCAGGCGGTATGAAGAAGAATACAGGGCAGCTCTGGAAAAGTCAGTACATTATTTCAGACAGAACAGCTGTATTACAGAACTCAGAAAAATGGGTTATGCTCAGACGAAACTGCAGGTAGAATATGAAGCAGAAGAGTACGGAAAGAGTGAAATCTGCTGTCTAGATGCAGAAACAAATACTTTTTTTAATTCAGAATCTGCAGAAAAATTTATTGCAGAAAATGATCTTTCGAAGTGTGAAAATGTAAACATTTATGGTGATATCAGGCAAATCTATTGCTTTGGATACGATGATAAAAAAGTGGTTTACGCATTGACAGAGTCTGATGGTATGCAGAACTACATCACGATTCCCTATATTTCGGGAGAAAACGGGGAATTTTGTACAGATATTTCTTCTCACAGGATCTGGAAGCGTGAATTTAGCGAAAAAACATCAAATTTGGATTGTGCACTGAGATTTCGTATAGCACCGGATACATGGCCGAATATAAAAATCAAAGAGGCAGACATGTCTCCCGATGATATTTTTGCACATGCTTATGAAGCCATATTTAACATGGAAATAAACAGTGAAAAACAGGTTGAAATTCAACTTCCATATCAAAAACTTTGCTGGAATTCTGAGAAAAAAGTGCTTACATGTGGAAAGTATCAGATGGAAATAAAATGCGATAAGAAACTGTCTTTTGTCACTATATTTGATCAGTATCTGACGGAAATAATCGCAGATAACAAAGTATTGGTACTGCTAAATAATCTGACTAATAAAGCAAAAGAAATCAGTGTTATTGATATTAGTGGAAATCTTGGGAAAATCCGAGTAGGCGAAGACAATGATCCACATATTCAAGTAGAAACGGATAAAGATACAGAGACTGAGATTGTTGTATATGGACTCAGAGGACTGGCATACAGTAAAGATGCGACAGAAGCATTGCGAAGAAAAAAGAAAGAGGACAGGCTTATTTTCGCAAATGATAAATTCAAAGTTTTCGATAACCATGTTGAAGACAGCTGTTATGGTAGACCAGATGCTTATATCATCAGTCCGGAGGAAATTGTGTCAGCAGACAGGATTCTTGAAGAATTTCAGTGGAGAAAAACGAAATGGGGCGACATGACAAGAAAGTCATGGAGAACTGATAAGTGGACCGCAGATCTGTCACTGAAAAAATATCCGACACTGAAATCTGCTTCAGATATTCTTTCAGCAACATGGAATCTGGCGATGACAGTCTTCGATCGTTGTACGAATGGTGGCTATGCACTCCCTGGGCAGGAGCATCTGTGGCAGGCAGGACTCTTTCAGTGCAAAGGTGAAGGGTTTGGAGTCTGGCTCAGAGACTCTGTACATATAGCAATGCGTGGCGGAAACCTGATCGATCCGGAAACAGCAGGACGCTCACTCTTGTATGCTGTAAAAAAAGGATTTGACAATGGAAGTGACGGACCGGCAATGGGGGCTGTTGGATTGTGGGATTATTATCTGGCTACAGGTGACAGAAGTGCACTTGAAGAGGGATATGAAACACTGTTAGAAACAATGACAGAAATTGAAAACAGATATAATGAGGAAAAAGGTCTTGTACGTGCAGAACAGTCTACTTCTAATGATGCGTTCCCTGAACCGGAAAATGCAGGATATTCACTTGGCAGTGAATGTTATTATATGAAAGCATATGATTCTATGGCCAAAATAGAAAAGCTTTTGCATGGAGAAAATGAAAAATCCAAAAAATGGAGTAAGATTTCCGAACAATTATGTGAAAAAATCCGTGAAGAATACTGGAATGATGAGGCAGGATACTTTACAAGTGGTCCAAAAGGCAGTGAAGCATATGAAAATCAGATATGGGAGACTTCCGGTGAGGAAGCCGCTCTGTGGGATAAGTTCCATATTGCAACACCGGAGCAGAAAAGAGAAATCCTGAACAGTGGAATACATACTGCAATGACTCCATATGGAATACGTTTGTTTCCTCATCGCAAAGAGCATAATCATTTTGTAGGACCAGTCTGGCCGGTGTGGGAATCAGGATTTGCTTCTGCTGCGGCTGAATCGCAGAATAAAGAATTATTGCTGACTATGATTGCACAGCAGATGAGAACAGCTGTTTTGCATAAAAATTTCCATGAAGTTCTTGAAGCGGATACAGGAAAATCCTGGAGATGGCCCGGACAACTTTGGCATGCTTGCGGGTTTGCAGCTCAGATTTTATATGGTGTTTTCGGAATTAGTTATGATGAACAGGGCATGAGATTTAATCCGTGTGTTCCAGAAATATTTAAAGAGATTGAAATACAGAATCTGAATTATCAATCGGCAAAATTAACTGTTAAAATAAGTGGAACTGGAACTGTCGAATGTGTTATACTGGATGATGAAAAGGTTGATTTTATACCATATAGTCTGACAGGAAATCATATAGTCCATATAAAATTAACAGAAACAGAGAGTGAATGTATATGAAAGCAAAGATTACAGATGTGGCTCAAAAAGCCAATGTTTCTATATCTACAGTGTCGCATGTGTTGAATCATACACGTTTTGTATCCGAAGAGACCAGAAAAAAAGTCATGGATGCAGTAGAAGAATTGGGGTATTCACCAGATGCGTCTGGCAGGACTTTTCGTACCGGAAAAAAAATGATGATAGGACTTGTTGTACCAGATATTACAAACTCTGTTTTTGCTGCACTTATTGAAGATGTAGATGATGTGATATCAAAGCAGGGATACAATCTGGTCATTTCCAATACAAGGGACTGCCTCAAGATGGAAAAACAGGCACTGAGAAATCTGGCTTCGGGGGTCGTAGATGGGATTGTAATTGCTTCTACATCAGAAGATTTTCAGACAATAAAGAGGCAGATACCGGACAAATTCCCAATGATATTTATGGATCGGGTGCTCCCGGACAGAAATTATGACAGTGTTATTCTTGACTGTCAGGAGGCAACTGCAAAGATGCTGGAAGAAATGATCCAAAATGGTTTCAGAAAGATTGGTTTTCTGGTTGGATTGCCACAGATTAGTCCGACTTATGAAAGGGTAAAAGTATACCAGCAGATTTTGAAACAATATGAGATACCGGAGACAGAACAGTATGTTCGATATATTGACCGACAAAAAGACACCTATGATGTAGCTGGCGAATTGGTAGAGGCCGGATGTACGGCAATTATAGCCACAAATACGGCAATGACTCACAGTGTACTGAACTATGTAGAGGATAGAAATCTGAAACTCGGCGAGGAAATTGCAGTAGGTGGTTTTGTGGATTCTGATTTAGCAAATCGCTTCATGCACAGGATTCCAGTGGTATATGAGCCAATGAAAGAAATGGGAAAACTTGCCGGAGAGATGATTGTAGAAAAAATCGAAGATAAAAATAGAAAAATTCCTGTTAAAACGCTGACATGCGAATATGACTCTAATGATTTTTATAAAAAATAGGCAGGGAGAACGAAATGGAACAGGAAACACAGACACCACACAAACGAAGAGCACGATATAAGGGAAATACTCCGGCTGGAATGCCTGCATGGTGAAGGTCATATGTATGCAACAGATGTGGATCAGGAGGAATCTGCATAGCCTCGTAAGCGTCTGGCAGAGCAGAGCTTTGGAGAGGACATTCTGACGGTCAAACTTCAGAATTTCTGTACAATCGATGAGATTGCAAAAGAAGCCGGTGGATTTGATTTTATTCTTGCAGATTTCGAGGGATCGTTCATGCAGATCGACAATCTGAAGCGTGGTTTTTCTTTCCGTGCAGACGGACCGCTTGATCTTCGCCTGAATCAGGAAAAGGGAATCAGCGCGGCAGAGCCAGATCCACAAAAATGTGCTGGCGGTTAAGGCATGCGTCCGTCCTATATGCTAAAAATGAAGATTCTGTGAAGCGAATCAAAAGTATTGACAGTAAAACAAAGAATTATTACAATAAGCCTATCATAAAGATATGTTAAACGAGGCTGTTACAGTAGATAAATGAACTGCTCCCCGTCAAGTAGACAATTGAAAAAATATAAATTTTTCCTGCCAGTAGAAATTATCTGCTGGCAGTTTTATGCAGCTTGCAAGTAAATTTTGTGTTTTTCCATTGGTCCATTGTCGATACATTTAGCAACTCGCGACATGCTTTGCGTTATTCCAGCATTTATAAGTTTTGTATGAAATATCCTGTTCGTATATTGGAATCCCCTGTCACTGTGAAACAGTGGCTGCGCACCAGGATTTCTAAGTAAAGCATTGTCTACCGTATCAAACACCAAAGCATTGTTGTTCTTATCACGAATAACATACGAAACAATCCGTCTATCATATAGATCCAGTATTGCACTTAGATAAACTTTACGCTTTTCCATCCCAATATAATAATGGAATTCTGTCACATCAGTGAGCCATTTTTCATTTGGTGCTTTTGCAGTGAACTCGCGATTAAGTATGTTTTCAGCTATATACTGAGGGTTTGCAGCCTGTCTTGTGCACCCGTTGTTAGAATACTTGATAGTTGATTTTATATTAAGTTTACGGCAAATGCGTAGCACACGTTTATCGTTTACATCAATACCATGATATCGTTCCAGATCATCTCTGATCCTTCGATAGCCTTTATCCGGTGACTCTGTATGAATCTTTTCTATCTCATCAGCAATAAGTCTATTCTTTTGTTCACTTTCAGGAATTTCTCTATGTAACCATTTATAGTAAGAGGCTCTGGAAACTCTGCCAAGTTTACAAAGTGCAGCGATTGGATAATTATGTTCTTTGTGTTCTTCTTTGATTGCCTGATATATATGTTCATGACGAATCAGGCTTAGCCCCGCCTCCTCTCTATTTCTTCGAGTTTTTTTAAAAAAGATGCCTCCATTTCAGCACGTTCTTTCTCTGCTTTTAAAATTTTAACTTCAGCACGCAGCTTTTCTAATTCACTCATCTCATCGGGACGTTTTCGTTTGCCACGGTTATCTCTTAAAGCTTCCACTCCACCAGCTTCATATTTGACTATATAATTACGAGCCTGTTGATAGGACACCTGGTATTGTTCTGCTGTTTGGGCATAATTACGATCATGTGCGATACAATACTGTACTATTTCAACCCGTTCTTCAAAAGTAGTTTTTCTTCCTTTGGTCATGATAATGCTTCCTCCTGTTCCAGAAGATTTTAATTCTTCATGACCATTATACTTCTTTATCCAAGTTTGTAACTTACCTTTTGAACGGATCCCGTATTTTTTGCAAATATCAT
>ERZ773195.2844-NODE-2844-length-10394-cov-3.514266_pt1 | contig 10394 bp, 9 predicted proteins | sample MGYA00580530_ERZ773195 | MGnify/ENA primary metagenome ERZ773195 (study PRJEB29015, sample SAMEA2737751) | human gut metagenome | biome: human gut; feature: human-associated habitat; material: faeces | place: China | collected 2012 ...
TCCTAAGTCAATACCAATAATTTTTCCCATGATCGTTATTTTTTTATTTATTATTATTCAATGATTTCTTTTTGTCCGGTTGTTTCTCCACTCCTGTTATGGAGTTTCGTCTCGAACGGACGCTTATTAAAAAGCAAACCGTGTGCCAAAAAGAAATTATACGAATACATGACATAATATCTGCCAAAACGACAGTTTTTAATAAACTTCCTTGCCATGATAGCCATAAAGAAAGTTATTCAGTGACTGACACTAAAACAAATATTATCTATTCTGGTTCGATAAAGAGAATTAATTCTTAACTTTGCAATATTACACTATAAAACAACGAACTATTTATTAATATAGGAATTATACATAAAATCAATTAATGACATCTACATGAAAAATTTATTATGTTTACTTGCATTACTACTATGCACTACCGTATTTGCACAACCTCAACAAGTTGTCGTAGGAGTTTCCGGCAATGGCTATGTAACCCGGCAACAAGATGGTGCGCGAATAACACAAAGAGGAGTTACACATTGGACAAATCCTAAAAGTATCGTTAGTATTTACTTCTATTTGCATCAACCGACAACAGCCGATCTGTCACTGTATGCCAAAGGACATTCCGAAATCAAAGTCAATTATGGAAAGAAGGGCTTCAAAGTCAATCTACAATCGGATGATTTCACTAAAGTTCCTGTTGGGAGTATCGATATACGACAGGCAGGGTATGTCCGTATCGACTTACAAGGAGTCTCTAAAAGTGGTGAGAGTTTCGGAGAAATTAAGCAGTTGATAGCAGACAATGTTACAGGTAAAAGTAATTATGTGAAAGACTTCTCTGACTATTGGGGACGCCGCGGTCCTTCCGTTCATTTGGGATATGCGCTACCTGAAGGTGATACTGAATGGTTCTACAATGAAATCACAGTGCCCAAAGAAGGCGAAACAATGCATAGCTACTACATGGCGGCCGGCTTCGGGGAAGGTTATTTCGGAATGCAATACAACTCCCCGACAGAACGCCGTATTCTTTTCTCGGTATGGAGTCCTTTTGATACACAAAACCCCAAAGAGATTCCGGATGACCAAAAGATTAAACTGTTACGCCAAGGCAAAGATGTACACATCGGAGAGTTTGGCAACGAAGGCTCAGGCGGACAAAGTTATTTGAAGTATCCCTGGAAAGCCGGTAATACATATAAATTTCTGATGCAAATCAGACCGGACGGGAATGGAAATACGACCTACACTGCCTATTTCTATGCAACAGATGAGAAAGAATGGAAATTAATAGCCAGTTTCTTACGCCCCAAAACCAACACATGGTATAAACGTCCTCACAGCTTCCTTGAGAATTTCAGTCCGGAACAAGGATATTTATCACGTGAAGTTTTCTTCGGCAACCAATGGGCACGTAGCAAAGAAGGTAAATGGTCCCGACTCACTGACGCTACCTTTACACACGATGCAACAGCGAGTGCCCAAGTCCGTCTCGACTATCAAGGTGGCAATACTAAAGACAATCGGTTTTATCTGAAAATGGGAGGCTTCTTTAACGAATCCGTTCCAATGGGAACTAAGTTCTATTGCAAGCCAACAGGCAAAGAACCGGAAATTGATTGGGAAGCCTTGAAGCAATTGTAACAATCAGCTTCCACTATTAATTAGTTCATGAAACAAAAAAACGGCCTCACTGCAACAGATAGCAATGAGGCCGGTTTCATAAATATCAGGCTTTATTGATACAGCCTTTCCTATTTCTTATAATAATTACTTTTTCTCTAATACAATAACCAATGCATTATTGGCATCATACAGCCCAATGCCACCGCCTGCCAATACATCGAATGACTTTACTTCATTCAACGCTTTCAGGATCTTACCTTCTGTCTCCATATCAGGACAAGCCATCATTGTACTTGCCACTCCCGGGAAGGAAATCGATTTGGCATTGCTCGTACTAGTTTCAAAACCTCCGTTAATCAGGTTGCATCCGGCATTACCATGAATAGACTTTTTCTTCACATCAAAAGCGATAAACGGTTGTTTCTCCATTCCTGAAGGAATCGCCTCACCATTTGCTTCTTTAATTTTCCATTCTCCATTCAACACTGAAAGTTTCACATCAGCCTCCTTCTTTTCAAGAACTACAACCGGACGATTGGAAGCATTGCAAAGATACATCTTCCCCTTACCTGCTTTCTTATATCCTTTCACTTGTGCAAGAGCACTCAATACATTCTTCTCGGTAGTCATATCCGGACACATCATCCGAGTACTGGCCATAGCACCTAACTCAAGGCTTCCCGGTTTCGCATTTACATCGAATGTGCCCATCATACGGTTACATCCGCTATTACCGGACACACGACCGGTAGCCGTATCAAATGCAATAAACGGAAGGGTTCTACTTTCGCCCGGAGCAACTTTCGAGCCATTGACTTCTATAATATTCCACTCACCATTGATAGATGACACAGGAACTGCCTTCTCAACCGAACGGCATGAAGACATTGCAAGTGCTGCACCTGCAACGCAAATTGAAACAAAAACTTTCTTCATATTGTTATAACGTTTAAGTTAAATCGTGGACAAAGATACCAAAAAGATTGGGAAATAACACCCAATACAATATAAAATATATACATTTGCCATTGAATATACAACAAATGAACAATTTACATAGTTCACTTAAAGAAATAAATATGAGAACAATCGTCCTATCCGTGATTTTATTCTGTTGTGGTATGTCTCATGTTACCGCCCAAAGTGATTACATTGTCACTACCCCCTCCGCCCAGGAAATTCCTGCAAGTGAAGAAGAACAGTTTATCATAAAACACTTTCCTCTAAAACCTTTATGTAAATGGACTCCCGGAATGAAATTCATGTTTGCTCCTTCCGCACGGGAAATGTTTCTTCCTACCCTTTTAATATACAACACCGAAAAAGGAGTGGATAATAGCCTGATGAGAAACAAAATACTCACTTTCACCGGAACCGAAGAGAAGGTTCAAAAAATAGCAGATGAAACAAACTACACCACCCGCTTCGTTTTCGAAGATGAAGGGGAAAAATATTATTATGACATAAAGAATATGCGGCTGGACGAGATATGCGAAAGAATGCCCCGTGCCTGCATCAACGGATTAGTTTACCTGCAAGATGTAGATACGGCAAAAGATCTGCTGATAGGAAAGACAATATACATACAATCCGAAACTGTCCGTGTGGATGATGCCAACAGCTATTCCGGCTATCGGGATATACCTATTTCCGTCAATACAGAAGCAACTGTCACGGCCGTCGGAGTGGGCAGCCAGGCGTATCCCGTGAAAATCATATTCAAAGACACACAGGGACATTCCTATTATCTGGAAGTCGCCCTCTCACGGACAAACTCCGGTATGGATATGAGTGATTTTCAAGGTGAAAAGAGAATGAAATACTTTTCAAATTCGATCAGTTTTACGAATAAGAAGCTGGATAATATCGAAAGCCTGAAAAACAGGTACTTGGGGGCAACCGTTTATCCTAAAAAAACATTGTCTGCCAAAAGAGCTGTCTCTCTTGAAAACAAACAAATGGAGTCCCGCGTTCATCTTCCCCGGTACACTATCCTGACAATAAAAGAAGTTCGGATGCCCTCTCCCGGCAGTCTGGCTATTTTGACATTAAAAGACAAGAATGGAATTAGTTACGAAATGAAGGTTGACTTGAAGTATGACGTAATCACCAGAAACAACAATTATATTGAAGACCTTTTCGGGTTTGAAGATATACATAAAAAATATCCGGGCATTACTGAGAAACGTTGGCAAATCATTTCGCGGGGCGACCTCGAAGTAGGCATGAGTACGGATGAATGCCGGCTGTCTATCGGCGACCCGATAGAAATAGTACTGAAAAAGGATAACCGTTTTGAGAACTGGTTCTATAATGGCAAAACATTGGAATTCGAGAGTGGCACCTTGCAACGTTTCAAATAAAAAGGAGTATCGGCGAATGATTATCTGAAAATAATCACGTATATTTGCCAAGCTAACAATTCTAATATTCTTAATATTTAATTCGCAATTAACGAAATGGGTAGAGTTCTTATTATCGGTGCAGGCGGTGTTGGTACTGTCGTTGCACACAAAGTGGCACAAAATGCCGATGTATTTACAGATATCATGATTGCCAGCCGTACGAAAGAGAAATGCGACAAAATCGTCGAGGCAATAGGTAACCCTAATATAAAAACAGCAAAAGTAGACGCAGATAATGTGGACGAGTTGGTAGCCTTATTCAACAATTTCAAACCTGAAATGGTGATTAACGTTGCCCTCCCTTATCAGGACCTGACCATTATGGAAGCATGTCTGAAAGCCGGAGTTAACTATCTGGACACTGCCAACTACGAACCCAAAGATGAAGCTCATTTTGAATACAGTTGGCAATGGGCTTATCATGAACGTTTCAAAGAAGCTGGTCTGACAGCTATCCTCGGCTGTGGATTCGATCCGGGAGTGAGCGGTATCTATACCGCCTACGCCGCCAAGCATTATTTCGACGAAATCCAATATCTGGACATCGTAGACTGTAATGCCGGCAATCACCACAAAGCATTTGCAACCAACTTCAATCCGGAAATCAATATCCGCGAAATTACCCAGAACGGACGTTATTATGAAAACGGCCAATGGGTAACTACCGGCCCGCTGGAAATCCACAAAGACCTGACTTATCCGAATATCGGTCCCCGCGATTCATATCTCCTTTATCACGAAGAACTGGAATCATTGGTGAAACACTTCCCGACAATTAAACGCGCACGTTTCTGGATGACCTTCGGACAGGAATATCTGACCCACCTGCGTGTTATCCAGAACATCGGTATGGCTCGTATTGACGAAGTAGATTACAACGGAGTGAAGATCGTACCTCTGCAATTCTTGAAAGCCGTTCTGCCTAATCCACAGGATTTGGGCGAGAACTACGAAGGAGAAACCTCTATCGGTTGTCGCATCCGTGGTCTGAAAGATGGAAAAGAACGTACGTATTATGTTTACAATAATTGCAGCCATCAGGAAGCCTATAAAGAAACAGGTATGCAAGGAGTAAGCTACACTACCGGAGTTCCGGCCATGATTGGCGCCATGATGTTCTTCAAAGGAGAATGGAAACGTCCGGGCGTAAACAACGTTGAAGAATTCAATCCGGATCCGTTCATGGAACAACTCAATAAACAAGGCCTTCCGTGGCATGAAGAATTCGACAAAGATTTGGAATTGTAAGAGTAGTCCTGTTCGATAAAAAGAAAGTTATGATAAACGTAGGAGATAAAGCACCGGAAGTATTAGGCATCAATGAGAAAGGTGAAGAAATCCGTCTGAGTGCTTACAAGGGAAAAAAGATTGTGTTGTATTTCTATCCGAAAGACAGCACATCCGGTTGTACGGCACAAGCATGTAATCTGCGCGACAACTATTCAGAATTACGTAAAGCCGGTTACGAAGTAATCGGTGTCAGCGTGGACAATGAAAAGTCGCACCAGAAGTTTATCGAAAAGAACAATCTTCCTTTTACGTTGATAGCCGACACTGACAAAAAGTTAGTGGAAGAATTCGGCGTATGGGGAGAAAAGAAACTGTACGGACGTGCTTACATGGGTACTTTCCGCACTACTTTCCTGATTAATGAAGAGGGAATCGTAGAACGGATTATCACTCCCAAAGAAGTGAAAACCAAAGAACATGCCTCACAGATTTTAAATCAATAAATCCATTAATTATAAGAATAAGGTATGGCAAAGAAAGACGAACTTAATTTTGAAACAGATAATAAAATGGCATCAAGCGAAAAACTAAAAGCCTTACAGGCTGCCATGGAAAAGATAGAAAAGAGCTTCGGTAAAGGTTCTATCATGAAAATGGGTGACGACAGTGTTGAACAAGTGGAAGTGATCCCGACAGGCTCTATCGCCTTGAACGTGGCACTAGGTGTAGGAGGTTACCCCAGAGGTAGAATCATCGAAATCTATGGCCCGGAATCTTCCGGTAAAACAACATTGGCTATCCACGCCATTGCTGAAGCACAAAAGACCGGCGGTATCGCTGCTTTTATTGATGCCGAACACGCTTTCGACCGTTTCTACGCATCTAAACTGGGCGTAAATATCGATGATCTTTATATCTCTCAACCGGATAACGGAGAGCAGGCGTTGGAGATTGCGGAACAACTGATTCGTTCTTCTGCTATCGACATCATCGTTATTGACTCTGTAGCTGCACTGACTCCTAAAGCGGAAATCGAAGGCGACATGGGTGATAACAAAGTAGGTCTTCAAGCACGTTTGATGTCGCAGGCTCTTCGTAAGTTGACGGCTGCTGTGAGCAAGACACGTACGACTTGTATTTTCATCAACCAGTTGCGTGAGAAGATCGGTGTTATGTTCGGTAACCCGGAAACAACAACCGGTGGTAACGCTTTGAAGTTCTACGCTTCTGTACGTCTGGATATCCGTGGTAGCCAACCGATCAAAGATGGCGAAGAGATTCTCGGTAAACTGACTAAGGTGAAAGTGGTGAAGAATAAAGTAGCACCTCCTTTCCGCAAAGCAGAATTTGACATCATGTTCGGTGAGGGTATCTCCCATTCCGGAGAAATCATCGACTTGGGTGCTGACTTGGGAATCATCAAGAAGAGCGGTTCATGGTATAGCTACAACGATACTAAGTTAGGACAAGGACGTGATGCCGCCAAACAATGCATCATGGATAATCCTGAACTGGCTGAAGAACTGGAAGGATTAATCTTTGAAGAATTGAAGAAGAAATAATTTGCTTTAATTCTGCTTTATCCACAGACTAAAACTGAATAAACAAAGGTGGGAGAAAATCGTTTACTACGATCATTCTCCCACCTTTTTCTCTTTTATATAATTCTCTCTTTTTTCCTCTTATACAAAATAAATGTATGCCAATGTGCTCAAGCTGATTATTACCCAAAGCAAAATCCCTTGAACCAAAGGCTTTATTCCAACTGCTTTCAATACATCAATAGAAAGAGAAGCACCGATGAAAAACATGGTAATCGTCAGAGTTTTACGGGCAATACCGTTAATAGCCGCTCCCAATTGTGGTACTCCATCCAGCAAATAAGTGTTTACTACCAATGCCAACACGAAGAAGAAGATAAACCATGGAATACTTATCTTTTGTCCTTTGCTCTTGAAAATAAAGGAAGTAGCAAAAGCCATCGGGATAATCCAAAGCGCACGGGTCAGTTTAATAGTGGTTGCCACTTTCAATGCTTCTTCGCCATAAGCAGCTCCTGCACCTACTACAGAACTGGTATCATGAATGGCAATGGCCGCCCATGTTCCGAATTGTTGCTGATCCATATTTAATGCATGACCAATGGCAGGGAAAATGAAAAGTGCGATAGCATTCAAGATAAAGATAGTACCCAATGCCACAGACATTTCACTGTCCTTCGCTTTCAACACTGGTCCCACTGCTGCGATAGCACTACCACCACAGATAGCAGTTCCCGAACTGATAAGATAAGCTGTATTACGGTCGATCTTGAACAACTTACGTCCAATAAACCAACCTATTACCAAGGTTCCGATCACCGAAATGACCGTAAACTCCATGCCTTCCTTACCGGAAGCTAAAGCAGAATGAAGATTCATACCAAATCCCAATCCTACAACTGAATATTGCAACAGATATTTAGAGGTTTTCTTATTAAACTTAGGATGCGCTTGTCCGCAAGTCAATGCAAAAATAAGTCCGAGGAACAGAGCTACTGGAGGAGTCACCCATGCAGACCATGCCTGCAAACCCGGAATATAATCCAAAAATAAGAAAAGAGTCAAAGTAGAAAGCAGGACGACATAAATAGTCTTATTTTTTGCCTGCAATGTTTTTGTAGCTGTTGAAATCATATAATATATCTTTAATTGTTTTTCTGGAGCGCAAAGGTATGACAAACAATCAAGACACGCTAATCGTTTCTAATTATACGTTATAACTTTTAGTTATAGCTCTAACCTCTTCTTTATCAAGATTACCTTATTACACTTCTACACTATCTTTTCCAAAAGGTGATAACGCTAATGCAGTCAAGCAACAACCATAAAAGATTCATTAAACAGCCCATATAAAAGTCAGATTTTATTTCTATCTATCAGTCTAATAATCCCGGATAAAAGTACTTTACCCACGCTACATAAGTATCTTGAGCAGAGAGACAAGTATCTAGCAAATATCCACGAGTAGTCGCGAACTCCCTAAGTCCACGATAATAAAATTGCTTATGGCGCTCATCTATAATAAATGGAACGATATTATGACGAAGGCATTCACGAACCAAAATGATTGGATGTCTCAATTATATCATCAATCGGTACACCTATTAGAGTATTTTTTACTTGCGTTCTAAATTTAGATAAGCGATTACCATATAAAGAAGAAGCGCGGGAATCTGTACAGTACACTTTTTAAAGTATGCCAAATATATAAACATACTCCGCAGCCACCCTTTCCTACTTCCACTTTATCCTAGTACTTTCCATACAATCTATTAATAAATAAATTCCTTTTTATTAATGCTAAACTTCTTTTTCTCAAATATAAAACCTACCTTTGTACAAGAGGAAACTATAAACGAAGGCTTTGTTTTTATAACCAAAGCTTTCGTTTTTATAAATGAAACTTGCGTTTGTAAAAACGAAAGCTCCGTTTATAGTTTATATCCAATCGACAGCAACTTTACTTCTAATGAGATGAAAATTTTGTCTTAATCAAGACAAAGTTTTCTATTCTTTAAATAGATAAGAATACTGCCCTGTATTACTTCTTCTTGGGGAATTTAATTTCGACAGTCATCACACGTGCGGTGGGATTGTTAGAAACTAAATCTTTCGGTGCAGTCATATTGACGATTTTCATAATTCCGATTCGAGTGGCTCCAGCTGAAGAGGTTGAACCCGTACGGAATGCAATAACATCGTCTATCTCAAAGGCTTTCAATGTTCCCGTACTTACAGTACTTGCAGCAATTTCTGCAATAGAAGAAACCGTGGCGTTTTTATAATCGAAAGTCGATGGTAATTTCAAGAAACCGGTAGTATTCCTTTTTGGCATATCCATCAAACTACCCGTTGTCCCTACATACTCATTTTCTTTATTAGAGGTTCCTGAAGCGTGCATAGAATACAAACGTGGTTCACCTGTGCTTCCATAACAATAGAATCTAAAATCAACATTTAAGGCATTAGCTTGACTAGCAATTGCATAATCCACCGAATATGTTTTCAAGTCTTTTAAAGATACGATTGCATACGTATCTAGATACTTCACATTACAACTATTCGCATAAGTTTGGCTAGCGATATCGAACGTTACTACATCCATATCAACATAGATTTTCACATTGCCAACAGCATTCTTCTCCGCTCTACCATCAGAAGATACCACTTTTAATTGTGTCGTTGCATTCGTAAAGTCATCTATTTCTAAAACATCTTCTATTGTTTTTTCACCATTCATCGGCATACGCATAATCTCTGTTTCTTCTGTGTTTTCAACACGATAGACAACTATTTCTTGGACACCTCGTACCGATTCTATTTTTATTGGTAACTTTATTATTTCACCAGTATTGATAGAAATAGGTTTCTCTGGCAAGACCAATTGTGGTCCCGGAATTGCACGATATATAACTGGCAATGTTGAAATCGTTATATTCCCATAAGTATCTTCCGCTTTTACTTTAAGACCTTTATCTCCTTCCTTATAAATAACCAATTCATCATACGAATATTCCTGCTCCCCATTTAAAGTTAGATCCGCTTTAGATTCTTGTCCATTGGCAGAAACCAGATATATTCCTACACTTTTTAAACCAGCTTCCGAAATGACCTTAAATGTGGTACGAGGTATCTCCGGATTCTCTTCCATTTCATCATAAACAATCTCTTCTGGATCAAAAGTGATCACAGGACGTTCCATTACATCCGTTATCTTAAAAGTTACACTTTTCATAGTCACATGATCCAAGTTGTCTATTGCTTCTATGATGAAAGATTGATAATTGGTATTATACTCTAATTTTTCAGACAAACTATAAGAGTTAGGATTAAAGAAATCAGTTACCGTCTTATAATCAATCGTTCCCTCAACTGTTTGTATTTTCATTGACACGCTTCTTAACCCAGCCTGTGATTTAATAACTGCTACCACAGGCAAGTTATCAACTTTGTTTAAGTCTACATTCACTTCTTCCATCGGACAATTAATCACAGGAGCAGCCGCATTAGGATCCACACCATCATTGTCATCATTACAAGCAACAAAGCCCAAGCAAAGTCCTAATATTAATAAGGTATATATTTTACGAATCATAAT
>ERZ773195.2845-NODE-2845-length-10388-cov-15.228878_pt1 | contig 10388 bp, 10 predicted proteins | sample MGYA00580530_ERZ773195 | MGnify/ENA primary metagenome ERZ773195 (study PRJEB29015, sample SAMEA2737751) | human gut metagenome | biome: human gut; feature: human-associated habitat; material: faeces | place: China | collected 2012 ...
TCTCGCGCTGATCCTCGGTGCAACGCTCTGGTTCGTGCCGCACAGAAGCCAGCCGAGCGGCGCCGACACCGCGCTCGACAATGCGCAGGCGCCAACCGTGACCCTGTCTCCCTCCGTTAAGGAAGAGGATGCGGATGGTCGGAAGCAGGACAGTCTCCCCGCTCCGGAAAGCGCGCCGGTGCTCGACGACAGCGTCAGCAGTCTGCTCTTCTCCGTCCCGGCGGAAAGCAGCGCGGACAGCACGACACTGCACATCTCCGACCGCAAGACCATCGAGGCGCTGTCTGCGCTTTTGGTGCGGACGCAGCCGGTACAGCCGCTCGATGCCGACCGGACACCGCTGTGCGTGCTGGAAGAGACCAGCTCCGATGGCGTGACCACACGTGTGACCGTCTGGTGCGACGGCAAGGACGTGGTCTTCGTCAGCAGCACGGATACACAGTATTACCGCGTGCCCGACGCCGCCGCAGAGTTTTGCCGGCTGACGGGCCTTCCGGAAAACTGAACACCAGGATCGGCTCCTTTGACCCGGCAGGCAAACGCCTGCCGGGTTTTCACTTGCACGCGCTCCCGCTCCCCCAATCGCCATTTTTCAATCATGTGCTGCAAAACGACGACAAAAAACCACAATTTTTTGAACATCCTTGGCAACCATTTACTTGAAACACGCGAAAACGTGTGTTATAATTTATCTTGTCTGCTTGTACCTTGCTATTTTCGTAACAAACAGATGTATTTCTTAACAATATGGTGTCTTTTGCCATCAGGAGGATAATGACTCGTGAAACGTATCAAAGTATCGAACAATGTCATCAGAAGAATGCCCCGCTATCTCCGGAAGCTTGACGATCTGAATGCTGCCGGGATCGAGCGCATCTCTTCCGGCGAGCTGGGCCGCCAGATGGGCCTGACCCCCTCGCAGATCCGTCAGGATTTCAGCTGCTTTGGTGAGTTCGGCCAGCAGGGCTATGGCTACAACGTTGTGGCGCTGCGCGGCGAGGTCGCCAAGATCCTTGGCATGGATCGCAACTACTCGGCCGTTCTGGTCGGCGTCGGCAACATCGGCCGCGCGCTGGTGGAGAACTTCTGCTTCGAGCAGTACGGCTTCACCCTCAAGGCCGCGTTCGACATCAACCCCGACCTCATCGGCAAGGAAATGCACGGCATCGTGGTGCATGACTTCTCCACGCTCGACAACATTCTTGCCGAGCTCCAGCCGGACGTCGCCGTTCTCTGTGTGCCGAGGGCCATGGCCAACGACGTCGCCAATGAGATCTGCTCCGTCGGCGTGAAAGCCATCTGGAACTTCACGAACACGGAACTGCAGATCAAAGATGCCGACCCGATCATCGAAAACATCCACTTCTCCGACAGCCTGCTGGCGCTCGGCTACTACATTGCCGAAAGCCAGGACGAGGCCGAGGCCCGCGCTGCGAAGAACAAGAAGGCCTGACAGCCCGCAAAGGAGGTCTGCCCCTTGAAAATCAAGCGACTGATCTCGTTGCTGCTGACGCTGATGCTGCTTGCCGGCACGGCGCCCGCTCTGGCTGCCGACGCCGGCAGTCGGCAGGATCCGCTGCTGTCGCACAGCTTTGTGGACAGCTGGTCATCTGCGGTGCTGAGCCACGCCGAGGCCACGGCGCATTCCGCCGCGCAGGCCGCACTGGACAAAGCCCTGCAGACGCATGACGCGGCGCTGCACAGCACCGCCGCCAAGAGCCGCATCTGCACGCTCAACGCCGGCAGCACAGTCGCGCTCAAGACCGGCGACTGCTTCACCGTTCTGAGCGGGAGCGCCGGCGTGACCATTTCCGCCGGTGTGCTCGTCGACACGACCGACGGCAAAAAGGCCGCCTCCGGCGCGCTGCACACGGCGCACCGCTACATCGCCTGTGAAAATCTGCGGGCGACCATTACCTGCGAGCAGACCGTCTCGCTGCTTGTGTCAGCGAGCGCTTCCGTCACGCGCTTCGTGGATGTGCCCGCCGGTGCATGGTATGCTGATGCCGTGGAATACGTTGCTGCCAACGGTCTCATGGACGGCGTCGGCGGCCGATGTTTCGCGCCGAATGACGCGCTCACGCGCGCCATGTTCGTGACGGTGCTGGGCCGGCTTGTGCAGATCAACGAAGCGGACTACACGAGCGTTTCCTTCACCGATGTCACGCCCGGGAGCTGGTACGCGCCGTATGTCGAATGGGCCGCGCAGCAAAACATCGTCAACGGTATGGACAGCGGGCGCTTTGAACCGAACACGCCGATCACGCGCGAACAGATGGCGACCATCATCGCGCGCTATGTGCAGAGCACCGGAAAAGCACTTCCCACGATCACCGACCCTGTCACGCTGCGGGATATGAACGCGGTCTCCGACTGGGCGCGCGACGGTGTGGAGCTCATGCGCACGACCGGGATCATCTCCGGTGATGAGCGGGGTTACTTCAACCCACGCGGACTTGCCACGCGCGCACAGGCCGCCACGGTTTTCATGCGGCTGCGGGAAGCGAGCCTGCGCTCGCAAACACAATCATAAAACGATCGGATCGGCGGAGCCAGCGGCTCCGCCGATCTGCACAAAGGAGTTTTCTCATGTCTGATACGATCGCCGCCATTGCGACCGGCAACGTCCTGTCCGCGATCGGCATCCTGCGTCTGTCCGGTGACGGGGTGCTCACCGTTATCGACCGCGTGTTTCGCCCGGCGAACGGCCGCCCCATGTCCGAAGCACCGGATCGCAAGCTCGTCTACGGCGCTTTTTGCGACACCGACGGCCAAACGCTCGACCTCTGCCTGTGCACCGTCAGCCGCGCCCCGCACAGCTACACCGGCGAGGACACGGCCGAGCTGCAGTGCCACGGCTCGCCGGCCGTGCTGCGCGCGGGACTGCAGGCGCTGTTCGCCGCCGGGGCGCGGCAGGCGCTGGCGGGTGAATTCACGAAGCGCGCCTTCCTCAACGGCCGCATGGATCTCACGCAGGCAGAAGCCGTCATCGACCTCATCCACGCCGAAACCACGCTGGATGCGAAAAATGCCGCCGGGCAGCTCGGCGGCGCGGTGCTGCGCCGCGCGCAGGCCGTATATGATGCGCTGCAGGACATCGCCAGCCACTACCACGCCGTGATTGACTACCCGGACGAGGACATCCCGGACTTTCAGCTCAGCGCCTACGAGGCCACGCTGACCGACTGCATCGACCAGCTCCAGCGACTGCTGGACACGTTTTCCCGCGCAAATGTGCTCCACGGCGGCGTTCCGGCCGTGATCCTCGGCCGGCCAAACGCGGGCAAGTCCTCCCTGCTCAACGCCCTGCTCGGCTATGAGCGCGCCATCGTGACGGACGTACCCGGCACGACCCGCGACACGATTGACGCGCGCGTTACGCTCGGCGGCGTACTTCTGCGCCTGACCGACACCGCCGGGCTGCGCGGAACATCCGATCCCGTGGAGGCCATCGGCGTACACCGGGCGCTGGACGCGGCGGCGGACGCAGCGCTTGCCATTGCGGTGTTTGACGCGGCGCGCCCGCTTGACGATGACGACCGGCAGGTCATCACAGCTGCACAGAGGGCCTCCGTGCGCATCGCGGTGCTCAACAAAGCCGACCTGCCCGCCGCCGTGCAGTCGGACGCGCTGGAAGCATAGTTCGATGCCGTGTGCGTGCTCTCGGCAAAAGAGCGCACGGGGCTCGAAGCGCTCGAGCAGGCAGTGGCAGAGCACTTCCCCGCCCCGGACGCACCGGCCGGTGAGATCCTCACGAACGCCCGCCACGCCGAAGCCATCGGCCGCGCGCTCGAGTCGCTGCGCGCCGCGCGCGAGGCGATGCTGCTGGGCGTGACGCCCGACGCCGTGCTCACGGAGGCCGAGGAGGCCATGGCCGCCATCGGCGAACTTACGGGCGCCTCCATCCGCGAGGACATCACGAACCGCATCTTCGCGCGCTTTTGCGTGGGCAAATAAATCGAGACAGCAAAAGGCCGCCGGTTTTCCGACCGACGGCCTTTTGCTATGCAGTTTCAGCGGAACACAATGCCGTTGCGCTCCGAGGTGCGCAGGAGCACGATGCCGAGCACCAGCGCCAACCCCTCATAGATACCCATCGTCAGCCAGACGGCGCTGCCGCCGAAGATGGCCGGCACGGCAAAAATGACCGCACTGTCGAGCAGGAAGCTGCGGCAAACATTCAAAATCACCGCCTGCTTCGTGCGCTTGGTCGAATAGAGATAGGCCGATATGAGTGTGTTCACGCTCATGATGATAAAGCCCCAGGCATAGCGCGGCATGTACTGCACCGTGCAGGCGAGCGTCAACGCATCGGCACCGAACATTTTGCAGATCGGCCCGCCGACAAACAGCAGCACCACGTTGATGAGCGTGCTGCCGATCAGGTCAATGAGCACGCCCGCGCGAAAATACCACCGGAGCTCCTGCGCGTCCTTCGCACCATAGCTCTGGCCGAGCAGCGGCTGCAGGCCGCTCGAGACGCCGATGAAGATGGCCGCGGAAAACGACGCCACGTAGCAGATGATCGAATAGGCGTTCACGGCCATGTCGCCAAGGCGGCCAAGCAGGACGTAGTTCGTACACAGCGTCGCCACCGGGACGGCAAACTGCGCGATGGCCTCCGGCGTACCGCGCAAAAGCAGCTTGCGCGCGAGCTTGCCCGAAAAACGAAACCGGCCCACCCGCAGCTGGCCGCAGCGCAGGATGAAGTGCGTCGATACGATCAGCATACCGCACGTCTGCGAGATGCCGGTCGCAATGGCCGCGCCCATGAGTCCTTTTTGCAGCGGGAACACAAACAGCCAGTCGAGGAAGATGTTGATCCCCGTTGCGATCGTCGAACCGACGCTCACGAGCACGGGCGAACCGTCGTTGCGGCAGTAGTTATTCATAAATGTCATCAGGCCCGACGGTACCGCAAAGAGCGAATACCAGAACAGGTAGTCGCACACGAGCTGATGATAGGTCTCGTTTGCGCCGAGCAGCGTTGCGATCTGAGACGTGAGACACGTGCCGATGAGCGTCATAATGATCGCGGCCGTCAGCGTGCCGGCAAGCGAGTGCATGAACGCCTGATTTGCGCCGGCAATGTCCCCGCGGCCGATGCGCACGGCCGAGACCGTCACGCCGCCGACGACCGTGAGCATGATGATGGCGTTGAGCACCATCACAAACGGCCAGACCAGATTGACCGCGCCGAGCGCATCCGTGCCGACGCCCTGCCCGACAAAAATGCCGTCGATGATCGTAAAGAGAAAATAAGCGCAGTTGCCGAGAATCGTCGGCACGACATACTGCGTGAGCTTTTTCTTTCTGCTGTCCATGAGCCCCTCCGAGCGCATAATTTGCCGCTAAACGCACAGACTTCCGGCCGTATGCACGCACACGGCGCGTCCCGGCCGGAAATATGTCCTTATTATAGTGGCTTGCCAAGCCGCTGTCAAGCAGGACGACCGCCTGTGCAGGTGCGCCAGAAACCGCTTGAAAGCCTAGTAAGCATATGTTATTATTATAGTATGTAATTTAAAGGGGGACTGCCCATGAAAATATCTACAAAAGGCCGGTATGCCCTGCGCATGATGCTCGATCTGGCCACGCATCAGGGCGACGGCTATGTCGCGCTCAAGGACATCGCGCAGCGGCAGGAGATCTCGAAAAAATATCTGGAGCAGATCGTGCCCATGCTGGGCAAATCCAACATTCTGCGCACCACGCGCGGCTATCAGGGCGGCTACCGGCTGGCCCGTGCCCCGCAGGATTACACCGTCGGTGAGATCCTGCGCCTGACCGAGGGCGGGCTCGCGCCCGTGGCCTGCCTCGACCAGCATCCGAATCCATGTCCGCGCTGCGGAGAGTGCGCCACCCTGCCCATGTGGGAAGGGCTGGAGCGCGTCATCTGCAACTACCTCGACGGCATCACGCTGCAGGACCTGCTCGAGCAGCAGACGGCACGCGCCGCGAACGACTACGTCATCTGACGCGGCCGCGTACTTCCCATGCAGGCCCGGCAAGCGCACCGCAAACGGCGAACGTGCCGCTCTCCCACGGCTGGATATTTGGTATTACCAGAAAAGCCAGCGTGTGAATTCTATGTTTTTCATAGTTTCCGACCATCGCGCAGGAACACATTGCTGATTATTTATCAATTTTGCATTTTCCGCTTGCCATCCGTGGAGATTCGGGTTACGATGATGCTGCGTCACGTGGTAATACCACAGAGGGAGCTCACCTGCCGTGTACGTTCCCTGGCGCCCGGTGCGCGGCCACCCTTCACGTCCCGGATAGACCGTCGGTCATGAGCCGCCCGATAGCGCCTCTTCTTCCCAACCGGCTGTCAAAAACCGCAGAGCCCGACCGGGCCCTGCGGTTTTTTCATACGCTGTGTGACGTCTGATCGGGATGACTATAGAGCGAGAACGCGCCGTTGGCAACGCTGTCGAGCATATCGGAGGTGAACGCCTGTGCACGCTCGGCGTCGCGGTCGAGCAGCGCGCGGTAGAGCTCGAGCTTATTCTGATACAGGCGGTTGGCGCCGTAGCGCTGGCGGTACAGGCTCCAGAAGTGCAGCCCGTAGCTGTGGATGGAGTTATACAGCAGCGGCAAAAACGTATTGCGCGACAAAACGCTCAGCGCGTGGTGGAACTGAAACGTCGCCTCGGCGCCCTCCTGGTCGGTTTTGGCGTCCTTGATTGCGTCCAGCATGGGCGCGAGCTCGTCAAGCTCGGCCTGTGTGGCGCGCTCGACCACCAGCTTCACGCACAGGCACTCGTTCGCGCTGCGCACCTCTATGAGCGAGCGCACCTCATCGTCGCGCATGACGCCGCCGTTATAATTCAGCAGCGCCGTGAGCGTATCGAGCGAGCCGGTCTTGCGGTAATCGCTGACGTACACGCCCTGGCGCGTCACGATCTCCACGAAGCCCATCTTCTCCAGCTCGATCAGGCCGGCCGAGATCACCGGCCGGCTCACGCCCATGCGCGCGCTCAGCTCCCGCGCCGGCGGCAGCTGGTCGCCCGGCATCAGTTCCCCGGAAATGATCATGCTCTCGACCTTATGAACAAACTGATCCGTGAGCGAGACCGCCTCGATCTTGTCAAATCCCATCGTTCCACCCCCAAAATGTATTTGGTATTACCAAGTGCTTTTCGTTTTGAATTTATCATCATATTGACGGACTGTCAAGCGAAAATGTCGGCATAGTTCCGAAAATGTTAAAATCGAGACACATAGCATTGCTTTTTCAGGAATACTGCTATATGATAATGCTGAATTCTGGTAATACCAGAGCAAGAAACAACAACCATCAGGAAGGAAGGGGAAACATTTGAAAGATCTGAAGCATCTGATCTACTTTGAAAACCTTCTGGAAGACGCCAACAACGAGTTGGTACGGCAGGCGCAGGAGAACGGCAGCATCGTCCTCGGCTACACCTGCTATCACATTCCGGAGGTCCTCCTCAACGTAGACAACTGCATCTCTGTGCGACTCAGAGCACCCAAGACCGGTTCGCTGGATATCTCGACGTACTACATGTCCAACTATACCTGTGACTACGCACGTGCGCTCGTCGAGCGTGCAATCGAGGGCGGCTACCAGTTCCTGGATGCGATGATCGGCGTGGACGCCTGCTCGGCCATGAACCGCTCCATGGAGCACTTCGAGGTCCTGAAGGTCAACAGCAAGGAGAAATTCTTTGTCACGCATACCGACATGCCGCTCAAGGTGACCGATTACTACATTGATTCCTACACCACGCAGATGCGCGAGCACGTGCTCAACCGTCTGACCGAGACCTTCGGTGTTGATACGTCCGACGAGGCGCTGCGCAAGGCCGTCGCCGAGCACAACGAGGTCTGCAAGATCATCAGCGAAATTGCTGAGATGCGCAAGCTCGACAACCCGATCATCACGGGCTACGAGTTCCACATCCTCAACCTCGTGAGCTATACCTGCCCCAAGGCGCTCATCCTGCCCTACCTGCGCGAGACGCTCGCCGAGCTCAAAAAGCGCAAGCCGGACGCCAAGAGCCCGTACCGTGCCCGCGTTGCCATCGTCGGCAGCGAGATCGACGACCCGAGCCTGACAAAGCTCATCGAGGGCTGCGGCGCACTCATCGTGTCCGACCGTTTCTGCTTCGGCAGCACGCCGGGCCGCGAGGTCATCGAGCTCAACGACGAGGAAGACGTCCTGCGTCAGATCTGCCGCCACTACATGGAGACCAGCGAGTGCGCTCGTTACATCTCCGACGAGAAGGTGCACCAGCGCCGCGAGACGGCCGACCGTCTGGCGCGCGAGTACAAGGCGGACGGCATCATCTATGAGCAGATGAAGTACTGCGACTACTGGGGCTTCGAGCGTGCTCTGGCGAGCTACATCATGAACACCGAGTACGGCTGGCCGGTCCTGTCGATCGACCGTGTGTATAACAACGGCTACTCGGGTCAGCTCCGCACGCGCGTTCAGGCGTTCGTGGAGAGCCTGGAGATCAAGAAGATCCAGAGAGAAAGGGGTGCCAAGTAATGGGCAAGGTGAAATATCCCAATCCGAAATTCTTCAAAGCGAAAGACAGAATGGACTGGGCTGCTCAGGCAGAGAACCTGAAACTGGTCGGCGGCATCTTCTGGGACATGTTCAAGGAGACCGACTGGAAAAAGTTCGGTGAGGGCTGGAAGAACATTCTCATTTCCGACCGTGACCGTATCAAAGAAGAGTACAAGGCCTTCGCGGCTGCCTCTATGAAGGATAAGATCGACCTCATCCTCAACGGTGAGCGTCACCTCGGCCGCCTGTATCGCGACGGCGCCATGTGCACCGTCCGCCGTGAGTGGCGCGGCATCAAGGACACGGTCTATGACTTCTATGAATGGGCTCGTCTGTGGGGTATGCTGCTCATGTCCTTCTCCAAGGACCTGATCCCGGCTCTGAACCAGACGCTGTACTATCGCTGGATGGTGTCTTACTTCTGCTGCCACAGCTTCATGGATAAGAACATCCTCGGCCTGCGCGGCTCCAACCTGCGCATGAGCCACGAGCTTACCTACTGCATCTACCGCTACGTCGCCGAGAACCTTGTCATTCTTGCCAAGGGCGACAGACGCAACGGCAACAGCGAGGAGCTCAACAGCAAGCTCGTTCTGATCGACGAGATGACCATGGCGCAGATCATGGCCGGCTTCCCGACCCTGTACGGCATCCCGCACCAGCTGCTGCCGGTGTTCCTGGTCTCCGAGATCGACCAGCTCACCTGCATCCCGTACATCGACGCCGTCGAGTCCTTCGGTCTCCCGGCCGATACCTGCCCGGTGCCGACGTCCGAGTGCGGCGCGCTCGTCATCGACGCTCTGCCGCATCTGGGCAGCTGCTACATCTCCAGCTCCATGCCGTGTGACGGTTCCGTCATGGCATCCAGCTACTTCGCCCGCCGCTTCCCCGAAATCCCGGTGCATCACCTGTGCTTCCCCGTCCGCTACGAGGACGAGCTGACGCTCGACGCCGCTGTGGAAGACGTCAAGGCGTGCATCCGCTTCATTGAGAAGCAGACCGGCGAGAAGTGGAACTGGGATGCTTACTTCACCGCTATGAAGCGCTTCAACACCGAGACCGACTACGAGCTGCAGAAGTGGGAGATCAACAAGACCCAGTATCCGCAGCTGATCGGCCCGACCTACGAGCTGTTCCGCAAGTGGTGCTATGAGATGGACGGCGGCCTCGATCCGCGTACCATCAAGTCCTGCGAGAAGGTCAACAAGATCCTCCTCAAGGGCTACAAGAACAAGGAGCAGGCCTGGCGCAACAAGATGCGCTATCGTGCTATCACCTGGAGCTGCCCGCCGCACTACTACGCCAACTTCTCCAACTGGCTGGCCAACAGCTGGGGCATCAACGTCGTCGTTGAGATGGAATCGCTCAACTACACCAAGCACCTCAACACCACCGACGAGACCGAGGCCCTGCGTGACATGGCCCGCCTGTACGAGCGCATGGTCATGCGCCGCCACACCAACGGCGGTTACCACAACGTCGTCACCGAGCTCTGGCGTCAGTGCGAGGCGTGGAACACAAACATCGTCATCATGTGGCAGCACGTTGCGTGCAAGAACATGGCCACCGTTCAGGGCCTGCTCGACGAGCAGGGCCGCGAGCTGGGTCTGCACCTGATCTGGATCCCGCACGACCTGATGGATCCGCGCACCGTTTCGCGCCGCACCATGCGCGACACGGTCTCCAGCTATATGGACACCGTCATGCACGCCACCCCGGTCGACGAGACTCTGCTTGACTTCGCGGACGACGTGTGCATGTAAACTTTTTTGAATTGAAGGAAAGGATTTAAATACTATGAAATACTTTGGCGGATGCGACGTAGGTTCCACCTACACGAAGGCAG
>ERZ773195.2860-NODE-2860-length-10353-cov-9.068751_pt1 | contig 10353 bp, 13 predicted proteins | sample MGYA00580530_ERZ773195 | MGnify/ENA primary metagenome ERZ773195 (study PRJEB29015, sample SAMEA2737751) | human gut metagenome | biome: human gut; feature: human-associated habitat; material: faeces | place: China | collected 2012 ...
CATATTGGGGAGCTGACACGCTCTCCAGATAATCGGCATAATGGTCTTTTTCTTTCGGATTGAGATAGCGGTTTGCCTTTATCAGCTCACGCAGCCGCTTTTCAACCTTAGACCAACTGAGCCGCAAGTCTGGGTTTGTATATGACCCGTGCTTTTCAATGCCGATACCTTTGCCGTCGTGCCATTCGCCGCCGTTTGTTCCGTCGGGGTAAAGGTGCGTTCCGCTGCCTGTACCGTATTCCTTTTTGAGAAAAGCGATATTACTTTTACTGTCCTCGTATTTCTGAAACTGACGGTAGATACGGTATTTCCCGTCTTGAAAGCCGCTTCCTCTTGTCAGAACAGAGTCAATATCTTCCTGTGAAACAGCAAAAGCAGAGGATTTTTCGTCCTCTGCTTCGGCTATCATTTCGATTTGTTCCTCTACGGTGGGAAGATTGACCTTGACCTCATCGGCATTGGCAATGCTTACTTGTAAATCAGCTCGGTCATAATCACTTCCTCCGCTTGGCTGCGGATGTTGTTCATTCTCTGTACCCACTGCATCGGGGCTTTCTCTTTCAGTTCCTCCGTTACGCCCTGTTCGGCTGAAAGCTGCTTCGTCAGAAGCTCCAACCTCTGGAGTGCTGTCTGTTCGGTCTGATACAGATGCTCGTTCAGTTTGCCCGATGTCAGCAGATTGAGATAGGTCACTCGCTTGTGCTGCTCCAGATAGCTCCTGTGCATCTGTGCGTATCTGCCAAGCGGAATTTCTTGCTCGGTCGGTAATGTCAGGTCGGGAATAAGATAATCGCCCTGCCTGCTGTAAGTGATTGCGTTCATTATTTTCGCTCCTTTCGGGTTGTATTCTGCCTTTATTATATTGGCTTTTGCTTTCTGGTACAAAGGTGCGATTTGCGTCTTTCTCTGCGATTTGCAGATTTTGTATCGCAAGAGAAATTTCCTTTAGCGCCATTTCGGAAATGTCGCTTGTGGCAATGCCGAGGGCGTTAATAGTCGCAGGCGTATTGAAATTGATAATGCCCTCAAAATCCTCTCGGTCAAAATGCTCGTTTGCATCCAGACCGCAGCGGCTCATCAGCATAAATGCAACGCTGTTTGTTACCAAACGCCTGTAACAGACCTCGACATTAAGGTCGTCCAATTCCTCCAAGAAGCTATCCCTTGTGAAGCCTTTGAGCTGAGAGAAATAGTCTTGCAGATTATCCTCAACGGCGTTCTTTGCCGTTTCTGTTAGGGCAGAAGCAAGGTCGGTGCTTTCCGTATTACCAAACCTGTCGGAGAGCCTTTCGATAACAGCCTGCTCGTATCGTCCGTTCATCTGCCATATCGGGACGGGGCGGCTGCCGTAATATCCGTCGTGCGTGTCCGAAACATCAAAATAATATTTAAGGGTATTCCTGCGACCCTTCGGGTCGAAAACGGCAATGCCCTTACTGTCTTTGTTTACCCAACGCTTAAACCGCTTGTTCCAAGTGTCAAGCTCTGCGACGGCGATAGCGTCGGGGCGTTGTGCATAGATTAAAAGCTGTTCATCAAAGCGGCATTTATAGTTGCGGCAAGCAGCAGCTAAAAAGCTCTGCCACGCCTGCGGATTTTTTGCAACTGTAATACCTGTGCGCCGATACAGCTCCGTAATTAGCTGATACTTCGCAGCCATTGATTTTGCACCTCCTTATCTTTCAAAATCACGACTTTTGTGCTTTTTATCATATTCCTCACATCGTCCTGCAAGCTCGGAGTACATCTTTTCTCTCATATCACGCTCAAAAGCACGATATTCCTTTGCCTTTTCAGTAGGCTTATACCATACGCTGTCCTTGTCGGCTTTCTCCAAGCTCTCATAACGGTCATTAATCTGGTCGATGTACCGTTGATAGATAGCGTGTGCTTCGGGAGAATTAACGGCATAACGGTAGCGCTCAAGACTTTTGTGCCGTCCACGAAGTTCTGCGTATTCGTAAAGCATACGGATAATCTCACGGTCAAGACCTTTCTGTCCCTCGGCTGCATAGATTTCCGATAAGCTTTTGCAATACCACGAATGAAATGGTGCAGTATCGTTTGAGCTGTGTGAGGAAAGGTAAACACCGTCTTTTTTTACTGTGATGCTTTTGATAAGCTCAGTACTCATTCCACATCACCGCCGAGAAAGGAAATGACCTTGTTCGCTTTAATGCTCTTTTGCAGGTCGTTGATAAGGGCAATGTCCGCAACCGTGATACTCTGCATAGAGAGAATATCGTCCATCGTCATAGCGGAAATTGCTTTTTCATCGGTAAAGCCTGCTTCCAAAACCTTGTTCAAGACTTTGACGGCTTTCTGATTAACAGCCATATCGCAATCCTCCTTTATCGTTCATAGTCGTTTTTTCTCGGAGCTTTCTGGGGCGGCTGCTCCGCCTGTTTCGGCTCGTAGGTCGCCCCATTCTGCTGCATACGCTCGGCAAACTCGCAGATATGAAAAATATTGTTGCCGACCTCGGTATGACATTCATCTATAAAGCGGCAGGAATATTCTCGTTTTTCTCCCCAAGAGGTCGTTACGATTATCCTGCCGCCGTCGGGGATACGGAACAGCTCTTTATAGTTCGGGTCAATAAATCGGATACCTTGCTCGGCTTTCTGAATGTGCTTATCAAGCCATTCCTTTACAAAGCAGTAGCAATAAAAATTGTAGTCGCCCCTTGTGGGGTTGCAGCGCAGCAAATAGGCGTGTTTCTCCGTATCCACTCGGAAACCGTACTCCGTGCAATAGCACCCCTTAAAGGCGCAATCTGCATACTGCCTTGCATACGCACTCATATCGGAACGGTTTTTCAGCAATCCGTATTTATCGGAGCGCAGAGCATTGATAACCTCGTCAAACTCCGTCTTGAACTCGTCCGTTTTCCATTGTGTTCGGGTGTCTGTCCAAGTGGTATAAAAGCCGTATCCAGAGCTGTCAAAATCTCCACGCAGATGACCGATATTGGCGGTCTGTCCCTCAAGCTGCATACTTTGAGCATAGGTGTATTTCTGCTCGGCAGGGGTTAAGGCTCGTATCTCCATATCAGCGTTCCTCCCGACTTTTCTGCTTTTTCTCTTTTTCCTGCGCCTTGATTTTAGCAAGCGCTTCCTTTGCCCAATCGGGCATACATTCAGGCTTGATTTCGCCAAGTACATCGTACCTTTCCCATCTGGCTTGTTCGCCTGTGGCAAGGCAAGTACCGAACACCGCCCGACCTCTGCCGCCGATAGCTCCGTTTCCTCCGTCAGCCAACACAAGCTGATAGGCAGGATGCTGATATTCATAGCGTTTCGGCTCGGAATTGATAACGACGACCTTGCCCACAATGTTACGCATACCGTCATCGGGGATACAATGCTCCTTTGTAAATACGGTCTTGTCAAAAGGGAATTTGGCAAGCTCCGCTTTGGTGCGGTCAATCTGCGACTGTACTCGGCCAACAAAAATCTGCATTGCTTCCAGATAATCGTCCGAAGCCACACCCTCTGTCGGCCACGCCGCTGACAGAGGGTTGTGGTAATCGCAGTAGCATACCATAAAGGGATACGGGTCTTTTTTGTCTACGCCGAACACAACCTCTTTATCTCCGATATAGATGCTCTGGATAATCTCGTAATCACCGAGTTTTCTCTTTTCCTTACTCATTCGGCTGCTCCTTTCGTTCTTTTTTCTCGTTCTGCTCGTCTAAAATTTTTCGGATACAGACATCGCAGAAAATAACAGACCCGTCCTTATATCGGGGATAAGGACAGGTCTTGCAGTCATATACCTTTTTATCGCTCACGGTCATCACGGCTTTTCTGGCTTTTATCGGGCTGATTGTAGGGCATACGGCACTCCCGCCGATAGCGTTCATTCAGCTTCTTCCTTGCTTCGGACAACTGATTGCAGTAATATCCCCAGAAATAATTCGAGCCGTTTTTGCAGTACCAACACACATAGGGGTTGGGTGCTTCGGGGTTATGACCGATGACAAGCTCATTACTCCCGATAGTATGACTTTCTATGATTTCATAACCGCTGTTTATCCGTTTTTCCTCCATTTTGCACCTCATTCCTTTGCGTATTTGCGATACGCCTTTTCGCCTGCGGCACGAAGTCGCCTTACACGGGCGTTTCCCATAAGCTCTGGATATTGCGCCTGTAATTTGCGGCGTGTTCTGCCGACGCTCTCAAAGCTCGGCAGTCCCAGATATTTATACTGAGCCATTACCTCGGCAAAGGGCATAGCTCCTGTATCTTTCAGACAGCCGTTACAGACCTTCAAATAAAGCAGCATATCGTCGTTTCTGGCTTCCTCGTCCTTTTGCAGAACGGCTCTGACCTTGCCCTCAATGGTTTTGAGATTTCTCATAGATTTACCTCCATAAACAGCAAAGGGGCGGCTTTTTCAGCCGCCCCACGCTTGTTACTTCTTTCTGTTACGGATATTCAGCCACACCGCAGCGCCTACGATAAACACCACAAGCACGATTGCAATAATGGTCTTTGCTTCCATAAATCAGTCCTCCTTTTTCTTTTTCTTAAAGCCTACGAAGCCGAGAACACCTGCACCCAGAACGGAAGCAGCCGCAAGGCTTACCCACAAAGCAAGATTAAATTCATCGCCCGTTTTCGGGGTGTCCCGAAGCTCGTTGTGCATCTCAACGATTGTGGTAGCACCGACTTTGACCGTAGCCTGCTTGTCGGTAGGCAGGATATATCCTGCGGAAACGCTGTCGCTTACCTCGGATACGGTGTATTCGCCAATTCGCAGACCTTCAATATAAATCTCGCCGTTTTTATCGGTCTTAAAGGTCTGGTCATAGCCGTCAGCACCCGTCACACGGAATGAGAAGCCCTCAACCTTACCGTCAGAGGAAGTCTTTACGATTTTAAGAGAGCCTTTCTGCGCCGCATTGACAAAGCCCACGCCTGCCTCGTTTTCAACGATATAGGTCTTGCCGTTTTCCTCGATGGACACGGAATATACATTCTCGTCAAGCTCAAAGCCTGTCGGAGCAGTTTTCTCACGGACAAGGTACTTTCCGTAGCGAAGCTCCTTCATCTGATAAACGCCGTCGTCAAGCTCGGTCATCGTTCCGAGCAGTTTGTCGCCGTTGTCCAGCTTGCCGTCACCGTTGGTATCGGCATAGACCTCAAACTCTGCACCTGTGAGCTTGTTATCGGGGTAGTCCTTATCAACCTTAGTCAATTCGATATTGCCCTTAATGAAGTAGTTGACAAGCTCGATTTCCACGACCTCATCAACTGCCCCGTCAATATATGCACAACAAGGAAAATGCCGTAACCATGCGGCTTTCAGCACATTAAAGACAATTAAACAACCCCTATAATTACACCTAAAACGCCGTAGCAAGGTTGGACAAGCCTTGATATGGCGTTTTTAAGTGAGTAGGATATGTCGCCGCAGCTTGAAAAGAGTTGCGGTTTTTTTATGCCCGAAAACAGGCGGTAACGTGGAACGTTAGGCGCGAAAAAGCCCTTGCAATACAAGGCTTTTCAGACACAAAAACGGCAAAGGCATACTGCAATACCAAAACCGCCGAAAACGGCTTTCTAATATTCCACGCAGACCAAGAGAGGAAGTGATGAAACATGGCAGTTTTCAGAGTGGAACGCAATACGGGATATACCGTTATGAGCAACCACCACTTGCGCAATAAGGAACTCACCTTAAAGGCAAAAGGCTTGCTTTCGCAAATGCTGTCTTTGCCCGAAGATTGGGATTATACCCTTGCGGGCTTATCTCACATCAACCGCGAGAAGATCGACGCAATCCGCGAAGCGGTAAAAGAACTCGAAAAAGCCGGATATATCGTGCGCAGCCGGGAGCGCGACGAGAAAGGACGCTTGCGGGGCGCGGATTATGTCATATACGAGCAGCCGCAGCCGCGAGAGCCGGAAGCAGCTACCAGCGGCGAACAGCCGTCTATATCGGATTACCCTACATTGGAAAATCCAACATTGGAAAATCCAACATTGGAAAATCCAACATTGGAAAATCCAACATTGGATAATCCAACGTTGGAAAAACCTACGTTGGAAAATCCAACGCAATTAAATAAAGATATATCAAGTAAAGAACAATCAATTACTGATTTATCAAGTACCCATTCCATTCCTTTCCATTCCCCAAACCCCTTGCCCTTTGCACAGGACGAAGCGGCTACGCCGCCGGAAAGGAAAAGAACGGAAGCGAAAAGCAATAGCGCAGTAGAGATTTACAGGGAGATTATCAAGGACAATATCGAATACGACCATCTCATTCAAAACTGTAAAATCGACGCAGACCGCCTAAATGAGATTGTTGACCTTATGCTGGAAACCGTCTGCACAGCCCGAAAGACAATCCGTATTGCCGGGGACGACTACCCCGCCGAACTTGTCAAATCCAAGTTTTTGAAGCTGAACAGCAGCCATATTGAATTTGTTTTGGACTGCATGAGGGAAAACACAACCAAAGTGCGCAATATCAAGCAGTATCTAAAAGCGGTGCTGTTCAACGCGCCGAGTACCATTGACAGCTACTATACCGCCCTTGTCAATCACGATTTTTACGGCGGCGAATGAGCATAGCCACACTTTACCGGGAAAGGAGTTGATACCTTGCAGGAGGAAGTAACCCAAAAAACGATTGCCCTATACGTCAAAGTGGGAAAAGGCGCGGCGCGGCTTACCGAACAGGCGTTGCAGAAAGCAATCCGAAAGTTTTTGGAGCAGAAAAGCAAGCCCGCGCATGGGAAACAGACCATGCGCCAGCTTATGAAGCAGAACGCGGGCGTTTCCAACATCGAGATCACCGACAGCAATATTAAAGCCTTTGAGAGTACGGCGAAGAAATACAACATAGATTTTTCGCTGAAAAAGGTTAAGGGCGAGCAGACCCGTTACCTTGTGTTTTTCAAAGGCCGGGACGCGGACGTTATGACCGCAGCATTTCAAGAGTTTTCCGCAAAGAAGCTGAACCGGGATAAAAAGCCCTCTATCCGCAAAGCCCTTGCCGCTGCAAAGGACAAGGCGAAGCAGCTTAACGCCGCCCGCGACAAGGTAAAGAAAATAGACAGGGGGCGCGAGATATGAAGCAAATAAACTACAAAAAGCTGATACTTCCGAATATCCCCTATGTGTTCTTTGTCTATCTCTTTGATAAAGTCGGACAGGCGGTGCGACTTGCCCCCGGCGCGGATATATCCGCAAAGATACTGAATATCACAAAAGGATTTTCCGCAGCATTTGAAAACGCCTTGCCGAGCGTGTACCCGCTGGATTTGCTTGTTGGCATTGTAGGCGCGGTGGTTATCCGCTTGATTGTCTATGTCAAAGGGAAAAACGCAAAGAAATACCGCAAGGGCGCGGAGTACGGCTCTGCCCGATGGGGCAACGCCGAAGATATAAAGCCCTACATTGACCCGGATTTTCAGAACAACATCATTTTGACGCAGACCGAACGCCTTACCATGAACAGCCGCCCGAAGCAGCCGAAATATGCGAGAAATAAAAACGTCGTGGTGATCGGCGGCAGCGGCAGCGGCAAGACAAGGTTTTTCGTAAAGCCTAATTTAATGCAGCTTCATTCTTCCTACGTCTTGACCGACCCAAAAGGCACCGTCCTAATCGAGTGCGGAAAGCTGCTGCAACGGGCAGGCTACCGCATTAAGGTACTGAACACGATAAACTTTCGGAAAAGTATGCACTATAACCCCTTTGTCTATATCCGCAGCGAAAAGGACGTGTTAAAGGTTGTCAATACCCTTATTGTCAATACCAAAGGCGAGGGAGAAAAAAGCGCGGAAGATTTTTGGGTGAAAGCCGAGAGATTATTATATTGCGCGTTGATCGGCTACATTTGGTATGAAGCCCCCGCCGAGGAAATGAACTTTACAACGCTGCTTGAACTTATCAATGCAAGCGAAGCACGCGAGGACGACGAGGAATACCAAAGCCCCGTTGATCTGCTCTTTGCCGATTTAGAAGAACGCAGCCCCGACCATTTCGCGGTGAAGCAATATAAAAAATACAAATTGGCGGCGGGCAAAACGGCAAAATCAATCCTTATTTCTTGCGGTGCGCGTCTTGCCCCTTTTGATATAGAGGAACTCCGGGAACTCATGTCCTATGATGAATTGGAACTTGATACATTGGGCGACAGGAAAACCGCGCTTTTCCTCATAATGAGCGATACCGACGACACCTTTAATTTTGTTATCGCTATTCTGCAATCGCAGCTTTTCAATTTGCTTTGTGATAAAGCGGACAACGAATACAACGGCAAATTGCCTATTCATGTCCGGTTTTTGCTTGATGAATTTGCCAACATCGGGCAGATACCCCGCTTTGATAAGTTAATTGCGACCATTCGCAGCAGGGAAATGTCCGCTTCTATCATTCTGCAATCGCAGAGCCAACTAAAAGCCATTTACAAGGACGCGGCAGAAATCATACTTGATAATGCCGACAGCACCTTGTTTTTGGGAGGACGTGGGAAAAATGCAAAGGATATTTCGGATAACTTGGGACGGGAAACAATCGACAGTTTCAATACTTCCGAAAATCGCGGCACGCAGGTTTCTCATGGGCTTACTTATCAAAAATTAGGAAAGGAGCTGATGACACAGGACGAAATAGCAGTTATGGACGGTGGGAAATGTATTTTGCAGCTACGCGGTGTGCGTCCCTTTTTAAGCGACAAATACGACATCACGAAACACCCGAACTACAAATACCTTTCCGACTTCGACAAAAGAAACGCTTTTGACGTGGAACGGTATATGTCTACCCGTCCGGCAATCGTAAAGCCCGATGAAGCCTTTGACATATACGAAATAGATTTGTCCGACGAGGACGCAGCCGCCGAATAAAAACGGCGGCATTTTTATTTCCAACAACATTTTTTGAGCCGTTTTAGCGGCAGAAAGCGAGGTTTATATGGATTTTTTCAACAGCGCAGTTGACGTATTGCAGACTTTGGTAATCGCGCTTGGCGCAGGACTTGGCATTTGGGGCGGCATTAACCTCATGGAGGGGTACGGCAACGATAACCCCGGCGCGAAGTCGCAGGGCATGAAACAGTTGATGGCCGGCGGCGGTGTCGCCCTCATCGGCATCACTCTTGTACCTCTGCTCTCCGGCCTGTTCGGTTGATCGTCCGGCGGTGATCGCTTATGGGCGGCATACTCGACAAACTCGATGAATGGCTCCGAGGGCTGCTCATCGAGGGGATCACGGGAAACCTGTCGGGCATGTTCGATACGGTCAATACCAAAGTAGGCGAGATCGCCGGTGAAGTGGGACAGACGCCGCTGGCATGGAACAGCGGCGTCTTTTCTATGATCCGAAACCTCTCTGAAACGGTGATCGTTCCAATCGCCGGGGTTATCCTGACATTCGTAATGTGTTATGAGCTGATCCAGCTTGTGACAGAGAAAAACAATCTGCACGATGTAGATACCTGGATGTTCTTCAAATGGATTTTCAAAACTTTCTGTGCCGTTCTCATTGTGACGAACACATGGAATATCGTCATGGGTATCTTCGATGTAGGGCAAAGCGTTGTGAACAGCAGCGCAGGCGTCATCATCGGAAATACCTCCATTGATATCAGCAGCGTCATCACGGATATGGAGGCGCAGCTTGAAGCCCTGGGCACGGGAGAACTGTTCGGGCTGTGGTTCCAGTCCCTTTTCGTGGGGCTTACCATGAACGCCCTTTCCATCTGTATCATGCTTGTCATCTACGGCCGCATGATCGAGGTGTATTTGACAACTTCCGTTGGACCGATTCCGCTTGCCACTATGACAAACCGGGATTGGAGCCATACAGGACAGAACTACTTGAAATCCCTGTTTGCATTGGCGTTCCAGGCATTTCTAATCATGGTGTGCGTGGGAATCTACTCTGTTTTGGTACAGAGCATCGCCACGGACGGAAATATCTCAGGCGCGATATGGGCCTGCATGGGCTACACGGTCCTGCTGTGCTTCGCCCTGTTCAAGACCGGCAGCCTCTCTAAGAGCCTGTTCGGAGCGCATTAAGGAGGCTTGATAAATTGGCGTATGTAACCATTCCAAAGGATTTGACGAAAGTAAAATCCAAAGTGCTGTTTGGGCTTACCAAACGGCAGCTTATATGTTTCGGAGCGGCGGCACTCATCGGAGTACCGCTTTTCTTTTTGCTCAGACGCACGGCCAGCAACAGCGCCGCCGCGTTCTGCATGATTATCGTCATGCTCCCGTTCTTTCTGCTCGCCATGTATGAGCGGCATGGTCAACCCCTGGAGGTGGTGGCCGGACAGGTCATCCGCTGTATGTTCCTGCGGACGAAGGAACGGCCTTACCAGACAAA
>ERZ773195.2864-NODE-2864-length-10346-cov-5.669031_pt1 | contig 10346 bp, 9 predicted proteins | sample MGYA00580530_ERZ773195 | MGnify/ENA primary metagenome ERZ773195 (study PRJEB29015, sample SAMEA2737751) | human gut metagenome | biome: human gut; feature: human-associated habitat; material: faeces | place: China | collected 2012 ...
AGGCCGCGGGCCGGGCATACCCGGCCCCTACCGGTGCATTACTATCAGGAGCATTATCACTATGGACAAACGCAATAAAACCGCTCTGGCTTATCTGCTTGTCGGTGTGGCGGCGACGGGGCGCGCCCTGCTGGCTGTGCCGGAAAATGCCGCCATACAGGAGGTCTCGCTCACCGTGCTGGCCCTTGTGGGCTATCTGCTGCTGGCCTCCAAAACCAGGCTGCCTACCGTGTTCGGCGCGGCGGGGCTTGTGCTGGAGCTGATCCTCTGCGGCAGCCAGACCGGCGGGGCGTGGGCACGGCTGGCCCCGGCGCTGCGCGCGGCAGACCTGTGGCTGTTCTGGGGCGCGGCGCTCGTGCTGGTGCGGCTTGCAGGGCGGCAGCAAAGCAAAATGCCGTACATTGCCGCCGTGCCGCTGGCCGTCTACACCGTCACGCACTTTATCCCGTCGCTGACCTCCGTCGCCGCCGTCAGCTTTGTGGTGTTCAGCGTCGTCATGCTCTGGTTTGCGGCCATTATGATCCGCGCCTACAACGACGCGCGCATAAAAAAATAAGGCGATTTTGCGCAAATCCGTTCCGCGATAAAGTGACAAATACCGCAAACTGTGTTATACTAAATACGATTATAAAAATCCAGCCGGAAGGAAGGCTTTTACTATGATCCCTTTTAACGTACCGCCCTGCGTGGGCGACGAGCTCGACTACGTCAAGCAGGCCATCGACTCTCACAAAATCTGCGGCGACGGCGCCTTTACCAAGCAGTGCAACGCCTGGTTGGAGGAGCGCTTCCACGCCCAGAAGGTCCTGCTGACCACCAGCGGCACTACGGCGCTGGACATGGCCATGCTGCTGTGCGATATTCACCCCGGTGACGAGGTCATTCTGCCCAGCTACACCTTCTCCAGCACCGCCACCGCCGCTGTGCTGGCCGGGGCGAAGCTCGTTTTTGTGGACATCCGCCCCGACACGATGAACATCGACGAGACGAAGATCGAGCAGGCCATCACCGATAAGACGCGGGTCATCATCGCCATGCACTACGCCGGTGTCGCCTGTGAGATGGACACCATCATGGACATTGCCCGCCGCCATGACCTCAAGGTCGTCGAGGACGCGGCGCAGGGCGTTATGAGCAGCTACAAGGGCAAGGCACTGGGCACCATCGGTGATTTCGGCTGCTACTCCTTCCACGAGACAAAGAACTACTCGATGGGCGAGGGCGGCGCACTCGTCATCAACAATCCCGCGTACAATGAGCGCGCGGAGATCCTGCGCGAGAAGGGCACGAACCGCGCCAAGTTCTTCCGCGGTCAGGTGGACAAGTACACATGGGTCGATTTTGGCGACAGCTACCTGCCCAGTGAGCTGAACGCCGCCTATCTGTGGGCGCAGCTGCTCCACGCCGACGAAATCAACGACAACCGCATGGCGACCTGGAACGCCTACCACGATGCCTTCCGGCCACTGGCCGACGCGGGCAGGGTCGAGCTGCCCACCATCCCGGCGGACTGCGTGCACAACGCCCACATGTTCTACCTGAAATGCAGGGATCTGGAGGAGCGCACCGCGCTGATCCGCCACCTGAAGGCAAACGATATTCTGGCCGTGTTCCATTATATCCCGCTGCACTCCGCCCCGGCGGGCAAGAAGTTTGGCCGCTTTGACGGCGCGGACGTCTACACCACCGCCGAGAGCGAGCGCCTCGTCCGCCTGCCGATGTACTACGGCCTGACCGAGGCAGACCGCAATAAGGTCATTGCCAAGGTCCTGGAATTTTATGCGCAGTAAGGCCCTGCCCGGCTGGGCGCACACACTCTGCACCGCTGCCGCCGCGCTGGTGTTCCTGCTGGCGTATGAGCTGGTCGTCTACAGGGTGCCGGTGATGGAGATCTTCCTGCCGGTCAGCTCCTGGAGCGACGAGGTCATCTACAGCAAGCAGCTGGCCGCCGCCGTGCAGTACGGCGCGCCGCAGGGGTACTTCGGCTTCAATGAGTCGCACGCCGCCGTCGGCACCTACGCCGCGTGGGGGCCGGCGGTTTTTCTGGTCTATGCACTGCCGGGGCTGCTTTTGCGCGGGCAGAATGCCTTTTTGTGGTGCAACCTGCTGTTCGTCGTGCTGGGCTGGACGTTTTTCGCCCGGGCCGCACGGCTTGGCTGGAAGCGCCAGCTGGCCTTTGCTGCGGCGCTGGCCGCCATGAACGCGCCGATCCGCTATGTGTTCTCCGCCATGCAGGAGCCGCTGCACTATGCGCTCATGCTGGCGGTGCTGGGCTGCGGCATTCTGGCGCGGCGGGACAAAAGCCGCGCCGCGTGGGCGGGGCTGTGTGTGCTGTGCGCGGTTGCCACGCTCGTGCGCCCCTATGAGGCCGTGCTCTGGCTGTTCCCGCTGGCGCTGTGCCGGCAGGACCGCCGCCGCATCGCTGTCTGCGTGGCGGGCGGGGCGGTTTCCTTGGGCGGCACACTCGTGCTGATGTCCAAATTCTACGCGCCCTACTTCTTTACCAATGTCGATTTAAGCCCGCTGCAGGGGCTGGCCCGCGGGCAGGTGGTCTCCGCCGTCAGGGACGTGGCACACAAGCTGCTGGACGCCCTGCGCACCGTGGCCGAAATGCTGGCCGACCAGCTGGCAAACCGCAGCGGGGGACAGTACCTGCTGTTTTTCCTGCTGCTGGGCGTGACGCTGGTCTGCCTGATCGTGGATGCCCGCGCCGGGCGGCCCGTGTTCTGGAAGGGTTGCGCCGCCGTGACTGCGGTCATCGTCTTTCTGGCACTGCTGCTGATGTACCGCCCCGTTGAGGGCTCCCGCCATACGCTTGTACTGGATGTGCTGCTGCTGGCGGCGCTCCTTGTGGAGGACGCCCGCCCCGCTGCGGGCACGGCAGCCGCCGCGCTGGTGCTGGCCGCGCTCGGCGTGCTGAATCTGGCGGACGGCTTCACCATGCCGCGCTACAGCGCCGAATGGGACGCCGCGGTGCAGCAAATCGAGGCCGTGCTGACCGAGAGCCGGTCCGCTGTGACGAGCGCCGACCCCTGGGACAGCACCGTGGCCTACGCCTTTGGCGACCCCGTACACTGTGGTTTGCTCTACGGCGTGCCGGACGGCATGGGCATCCAGTTTGACGAGGCTGCCTACCTGACCGACCCGGCCCATGAGATTTATTCCCGCTACGTCCTGACCGCCGCCGACACCCCCACCGCCGCCCGCTTACAAGCCGATGGCTGGACGGTGCTGTACGAGAGCGACAGGGGCGTGCTGTACGAACATGGCACAATGTAGGGGCCGGGCATGCCCGGCCCGCGGCCTTCCCACAGGCGTCCGTCCTATAGCTGTGGGTCGATGCAAGCATCGCCCCCTGCACCGTAGGGGCGGATTCCATATCCGCCCGGGCCGTCTGCCCCAAACGCCGATTTTACGTTGTAGAGACTGTAGGGGCGAACATTGTTCGCCCGCCAGCCTGACGCAGCAGAGTCCTTTCGGAATGGCCCTTCCCGTGGCAAACGGGCACGGGCGGGCAATGCCCGCCCCTACAAGCAAGGTAAAAAGAGCAAGGAGAATCCTCCATGAACACACCCACTCTCCCCGTCCTGACCGGCACAGCGGTCACGCTGCGCCCCATCACCGACGCCGACACGGACCTTATCGTCAAGTGGCGCAACACGCCGTCTGTCGTGCAGAACTTCATCTTCCGCCAGACCTTCACGCCGGAGATGCACCGCAGCTGGCTGGCGACGAAGGTCGCCACCGGCCAGGTCGTGCAGTATATCATCCTCGACAACGCCGACGGCAAGCCCGTCGGGTCGGTCTATTACCGCGATATTGACAACCACAACCGCAGTGCCGAGTACGGCATCTTCATCGGTGAGGAAAGCGCCCGCGGCAAGGGCCTTGGTACCGAGACGGCCCGTCTGTTCACCGATTTTGGCTTTGCGGGGCTGCATCTGCACCGCATCAGCCTGCGCGTGCTGGCCGAAAACACCGCCGCCCGCCGCAGCTATGAGAAGGCCGGCTTTGTGCAGGAGGGTGTTTTCCGCGATATGGAGCTGCTGGACGGAGCCTACCGCGACGTCGTCTTTATGGCCAAGCTGGCGGAGAACTGACGTGAAAAAACCGATGCAGAAAATCCGAACCTGCCTGCAAAAGACCCCCAATGCGCTGCTCTGCGCGTTGGGGGCAGTCGTGTTCCTTGCGGGCTTTTACTTTTTGTGCTACCGCACGCCGCTGAACGAGGTCTGGCTGCCCACCACGATGAACAACGACGAGGCGCTCTATAACCGCCAGGTCGTCAGCGTGCTGACCCACGGCGGGCCGCAGGGGTACTTCGGCTATCAGGAATCTACCGCGGATATTGGCCGCTACGGTACCTGGGGCCCGCTGCTGATTTGGGCCTACGCGCTGCCGGGTCTGCTGTTCGGTGCCAGCGTAAACGTTGTGCTGTGGTGCAATTTGCTGCTGATTGCCGTGGGCATCGCGGTGTTTGCCCGCTGCGCGCGGCTGAATTACTGGCAGTGCATCGCGCTGTGCGGCGCACTGTTCAGCATCATGCTGCCGCTTCGCTCCTGCGTCAGCGGCGCGTCGGAGGCCATGCACTACATGCTGGCGCTCCTCATCGTCGGCACGGCGGCGGCCCTGCACCGCAGCGGCAGGACTGGCTGGCTGATTGCCTGTGCCGCGGCCTGCGCGGTGGAAACGATCTTCCGCCCCTACGCGCTGCTGTTCTGGGTGTTCCCGCTTACGGCGGTCTGGCAGAATAAGCGCCGCCGCGCGGCCTGTTTGGGCACGGCGGCGGGCGGGTTCGCGGTTTCGCTGTTCGCCATGGCCAAGCTCGCTGCACCCTATTTCAGCGACGGCGGCATGGACTTTGACGGCATCCGTCTGTTATTGCAGCTCCATCCCGTGGCGGCGGTCCGCTATGAGTGCGCCCGCGCCGCGGCCCTGCTGCACGCGGCCTGGCGGGACGATATTCTGCCCACACTCCACGGTGAGACGACCTACATCGGCGGCGGCTGTGTGACGTTTTTGGCCGTTGTGCTCGTCGCGGTGGTCTGCCTTGTCTGGGATAAGCACAAAGGCCGCCCGCTGGTGCTCAAGGGCTGTGCGCTGTTTTGCAGCGTGGTCATTGCGCTGGTGCTGCTGTTCATGTACAACATCGACCCGCGTCACATGATGCTGCTGGCCATCCTGCTGCTGGGGGCCGTCGTTGTCGAGGACGCCGCGCCCGCCGCCGTCTGGCTGCCGGTGCTCGTCGTCCTGCTGCTGCCGATGAACTTCCAGCGCGGTAGCCTGCCCGAGAAAAACGCCGAGATGGCCGCCCAGATGCAGACCGTCGAGACCGCCCTGAGCGCCAGCGTGCAGGATGCCGGGGCCGACCCCTGGGACCACACGCTGGCCTACGCCTATGACGACGGGGTGTTCCACGGCTACCTCTACGCAGTGCCCGCGGGTATGGGCATTGAGTTTGATAAAAACAGCTACCTCTGGGACGAGGAAAACCCGATTTCCTCCCGCTACGTGATGTGCGGCCGCGACACCCGCGTTGCCGCCCGTCTGCTGGCCGAAAACTGGCAGCAGGTCGTCTCCACCGAGGATCTGGTGATCTATAAGCGCCCGTGAGCGCAGAAGGAAGTACACAGCTATGCAGAAAATATCTTACGTGATCCCGTGCTACCGCTCCCAGCATACGGTGGGCGGCGTGGTGGCGGAGATCGCCGCCACCATGCAGACCCTGCCGCAGTATGACTACGAGGTCATTCTGGTGAACGACTGCTCGCCGGATGATACCTTCGGCACGATCCGCAGCCTTGTGGCGGCGGACAGCCATGTCGTGGGCGTCGATCTGGCGAAAAACTTCGGCCAGCATGCGGCGCTGATGGCGGGCTTTCACAAGTGCAGCGGCGACATCGTCGTCTGCCTCGACGACGACGGCCAGACCCCGGCGGACGAGGTCGGCAAGCTGCTGGCAAAAATTGACGAGGGCTATGACGTCGTCTACGCCAGCTATGACACGAAGCGTCAGGCCGGCTGGCGCAACCTGGGCAGCTGGGTCAACAGCAAAATGACCGAGATCATGCTGGGCAAGCCGCCGGAGCTCGTCGTCAACAGCTACTTTGCGGCGCGCCGCTTCATTGTGGACGAGATGCTGCGCTATGAGCACTGCTACCCCTACGTCATCGGGCTGGTGCTGCGCTCCACCAAGCGCATCTGCAACGTGCCGGTGCACCACCGCGCCCGTGAGGAGGGCCGCAGCGGCTACACGCTGAGCAAGCTGCTGAATCTCTGGATGAACGGCTTTACGTCGTTTTCCGTCAAGCCGCTGCGCATTGCGACCTACATCGGCACGCTGTTTGCCGTGGCGGGCTTTCTCTACTTTATCTATATCATCATCGACCACTTTACCCGCGCGGCGGCCCCCATCGGGTGGGCGTCCACCACGGCGCTGCTGCTGCTGCTCGGCGGCATGATCCTGGTCGTACTGGGCATTATGGGCGAGTACGTGGGCCGCATCTACATGTGCGCCAACGCCGCGCCCCAATACGTCGAGCGCGAGGTCATCCGGCATGAGGAGGACGACGCATGAAGCAGGCGAAATGGTTCCTGCTGCTGCATGTGATCCTGGGCATCTATGCGGGCAGCAGCGTGTGCAGCAAGCTGGCCGCGCAGCAGCCGTTTTTGAGCGCGGCGTTTATCGTGCTGTACGGCCTGATGCTGCTGGCGCTTGTCACCTATGCGGCGGGCTGGCAGCAGGTCATCAAGCATCTGCCGCTGACGACGGCCTACGCGAACAAGGCCGTCACCGTGGTGTGGGGCATTCTGCTGGGTCTGGCCGTTTTTGGTGAGGCCGTCACGCCGCGCCGGGTCATCGGTGCGGTCATCATTATATGCGGCATCGTGCTTTTTGTACGGGCCGACAATGAGGGGGAGGGCGGCAAATGAGTCAGGCACAGCTGCCCTATGTGCTGCTGTATCTGTGCAGCACGTTCCTCTCCGCGGTCTCGCAGGTGCTTTTGAAGAAGGCCGCGCTGCGGGAGCACAAGTCGGTCTTGGCAGAGTACACCGACTGGCGGGTGATTTTAGGCTATGCCCTCTTTGTGGGCTGCACGCTCTTAACGATGCTGGCCTACAAGGGCGTACCGCTCAACGTCGGGCCTGTACTGGAAGCAACAGGCTATATTTACGTCACGATTTTTGGCGTTACGATCTTCCACGAGAAGATGAACCCTAAAAAGCTCGCCGCACTGGCGATGATTTTGGTCGGCATCCTTGTATATGCGCTGTAACTAAAAACGTCCTGCCTGCAACATTGCGCAGACAGGACGTTTTTTATTTGGGCATTTGGAATTTCTTTGGTTCTTTCTTTGCAAAGAAAGAAGATACGTACTCTCTATTACAGCCTTTCCGGTACGCGGCGCTCGCGGCGCTGCACCGGGCTTCTCTGCAAAACGGTGGCGGCATAATCCAGCAACAGCGCCAGCAGCAGACCAAACACCACGTCAATGACACTGTGCTGCTTGAGCAGTATCGTGGACAGCGAGATCGATACACACAGCACCATGGCGGCGGGGCGCATCCAGCGGCGGCGCGGGACATCAAAGATTGCACTGCGGTAGTACGCCAGCATCAGCGTGACCGAATTGAACACATGGATGGACGGGCAGACGTTCATCGGTGTGTCGCTGCGGTAGATCATCCGCACAAGCTGCGCAAAAATGTCGGTGCCCGGCACGTATTTCGGGCGCAGGGCAAGACCGTTAGGCACAATGGCATAGAACAGAAGCGTCATCGTCATGCCGGTGAACAGCGGAATGCACAGCCGCCAGAAATCCTCCCGCGGGGCCTTATACAGCAGGTAAAACAGCGTAAACGGGATCCACGGAAACCACAAAATATACGGTACAATGGCATATTTGCAGAACGGGATCAAATCGTCCAGCTGGCAGTGTACCCACAGATCCGGTGTCTGGATCGTGCGCTCCAGCAGCGCAAAAAACGATAAGTAAAACAAAGCATAGAGCGCCATGAACCAGACCGGATGGCGCGAACACCAGTTACGCATACATTTACACCCTTTCGATGATGTACTATTATACGCCGCACGCGGCGCACAAAACAAGCGACAATCTGCACAATTCGCAGCTGCATTTTCGACAGGATATTGTGGAGATTTTGTCTATGCCGCCTTCTGTATACTAATACGAATGGCCGCGCGGGAATAATGCGTTACAGATGTGAAAGAGTTGTAAACAAACAAATGGCGGAGCGGTAGGGGCCGGGCATGCCCGGCCCTACAGGGCAGCAAAAAGGAGCCCGTCACGAAGGGACGAGCTCCTCGGCTTATACTGTATTTTACTCCCCCAGCACCGCGGGATGGCCGGTCGGGGTGTGCTCGCTCTGGAATTTCAGCGCGGCGGCGATGAAGCCCTTGAACAGGGGGTGCGCACGGTTCGGGCGGCTCTTGAACTCGGGGTGGAACTGCGCGCCCAGATGGAAATCGCGGCCCGGGATCTCCACAGCCTCCACAAGGCGTCCGTCCGGGCTGGTACCGGCGATGACCAGACCCTTCTCCTCGAACTCGGCGCGGAACTCGTTGTTGAATTCATAGCGGTGGCGGTGGCGCTCGTCGATCTCCGTCGTGCCGTAGCAGTCGGCCATCTTCGTGCCCGGCGTGATGACGCAGGGGTACTTGCCCAGACGCATCGTGCCGCCCTTCGTCTCAACGCCCTGCTGGTCCGGCATCAGGTCAATGACGTTGTGCTGGCCCTCGGGCGTAAATTCGCTGGAATTGGCGTCGGCGTAGCCCAGCACGTTGCGGGCGTACTCCATGACCATGATCTGCATGCCCAGGCAGATGCCGAAATAGGGCACGTGGTTCTCACGCGCGTACTGCGCAGCCTGGATCATGCCCTCGATGCCGCGGTCACCAAAGCCGCCCGGCACAATGATGCCGTCCACGTCGCCCAGCTCGTCGGCGCAGCAGTCCTGGTCGACGAGATGCTCACTGTCGACCCACTTGATCTCGACCTTGCTCTCGTTCTCAAAGCCCGCGTGGTACAGGCTCTCCATGACGCTCAAATAAGCGTCGTGCAGCTTGACATACTTGCCGACCAGCGCAATCGTGCAGGTCTTGCTGCGGGTCGCAATGCGGCTGATGAGCGCCTTCCACTCGGTCAGATCGCTCGGCGGGGTCTGCAGGTGCAGCTGGCGGGCCACGACGTTCGTCAGACCGGCGGATTCCAGCATCAGCGGGCACTCGTACAGGCTCGGCATCGTCAGGTTTTCAATGACGCAGTCGGGGCGCACGTTGCAGAACATGCTGATCTTGCGCTTGATGTCGTTGCCTACAGGGCCGTCGGCGCGCAGGACGATAATGTTCGGCGCAATGCCCATGCCCTGCAGCTCCTTGCAGGAGTGCTGCGCGGGCTTGGACTTGTATTCGTCGGAGCCGGAGATGTAGGGCACCAGTACGACATGGATATAGCAGCAGTTCTCAGGGCCCTGCTCCAGACCGACCTGACGGATGGCCTCCAGGAAGGGCTGGCTCTCGATGTCGCCGGTGGTGCCGCCGATCTCGGTGATGACGACGTCCGCCTCGGTGCTCTTGGCCAGATTATAGATGTAGCTCTTGATCTCGTTGGTGATGTGGGGGATGATCTGCACGGTCTGGCCCAGATAAGCGCCCTGACGCTCCTTGTTCAGGACGTTCCAGTAGACCTTGCCGGTGGTCAGGTTCGAGTATTTGTTCAGATTTTCGTCGATGAAGCGCTCATAATGGCCGAGGTCGAGGTCTGTCTCGGTGCCGTCGTCGGTCACGAACACCTCGCCGTGCTGCAGCGGGCTCATCGTGCCCGGGTCAACGTTGATGTAGGGGTCCAGCTTCTGGCTGGCCACCTTCAGTCCGCGGGTCTTGAGCAGACGTCCCAGGCTGGCCGCTGTGATGCCCTTGCCCAGGCCCGACACAACGCCGCCGGTCACAAAAATATACTTCGTTGCCATAATTCGCCCTCCATGTCGGCGGATGCCAAACAACAGCGCCCGCCATATCCCAAAAAATTATCCTTTCCATTATACATCGGAAAAAACAGCTTTTGCAATATGGCGGGCATATTTTCTTTATTAAATTTGCAAAAAGTGGGTTTTACTTTGGATTCTTCAGCGCGCGTCCGTGTACTTCAGGATCTCGCCGATCAGCACCTTCATGTCCAGCGGCTTGCCCACATGGCTGTTCATGCCCGCGTCCAGGCAGGCCTTCACGTCGTCGGCAAAGACATTGGCCGTCATGGCGATGATGGGCGTGCCCTTGCCGGGCTCACTCTCGACATCGAGCGAGCCGTGCATCTGGTCAACGAGCT
>ERZ773195.2870-NODE-2870-length-10336-cov-4.790974_pt1 | contig 10336 bp, 8 predicted proteins | sample MGYA00580530_ERZ773195 | MGnify/ENA primary metagenome ERZ773195 (study PRJEB29015, sample SAMEA2737751) | human gut metagenome | biome: human gut; feature: human-associated habitat; material: faeces | place: China | collected 2012 ...
CTCCTCCTGCACGGAGCCGACCACCATAATCTTATAGCCTTCAGGGATCAGCCCCAGATCCTTCATGATCTTGGCGCCGTAAACGGCGGAGGCCATGCCGCCCTCCTGATCGGAGCCGCCCCGGCCGTAGATCACATCGTCTGTTTCATAGCCCTCGTAGGGGTCGGCCTCCCAGTTGGAGAGGTTGCCGATGCCTACCGTGTCGATGTGGGAGTCGATGGCGATGATCTTCTCGCCGTTACCCATCCAGCCGATGACGTTGCCGAGACCGTCGACTTCCACCTTGTCATAGCCCAGATGCTCCATCTCAGCCTTGATGCAGTGGGCCACCTCCCGCTCCTCGCAGCTTTCGCTGGGGTGGGAGATCATTTCCCGCAGAAAGCGGGTCATGTCCGCCTGATAATTTTGGGCCGCAGCCTTGATCGCTTCAAAATTCATATCATTACCCTCCATGATCCGGTTTTATAAAGTGCGTATGCAGGGGGTGCTTTCACTCTTATCATAGCACGATTCCAAATGGTGTCAAACAAAATTTGCGTCTGCGATTTCCGCAAAAAGCGCAGGATCACACCCGTGAAAAACCGAGAAAAATCTGCCTGCGAGGGAAGAAAAAAGAGAGACTGCTGCCAGGGTATAGCAGCTCGGTCAGGCACAGCCTGCCGCACATTCGGAGGCCATAAAATACTGTCAGCTGTGTGGCCATCCCGGCATGGTCAGCGTCCTGCGGCAAATCACTAGCAATCGGGCAGGTTTGAAGCTCAGTGCCGGGAATTCCACCAGTTGGTGTACGCCGCCGCGTAGTTGGTCTTAAACCCCAACACGCCGCGTGTAACCATTTTTTCCCACCAATCGGGATAATCTCCCAGATTCGAGAACACATGGATCCCATGCTCTCCCAGCCAGCGAACATCCTCGCAGGTAAACGCATCCGCGTTGAGTCCCACTTCAAACAGATCCATGTTCGGGATCATCCGCTTGGCTTCCTCCGTTAAGCGGCGCATATTAGCCCCCATCCGCAAACCGGTTGGCTTTCCGTTTTTGCGAACCGCCGCCTGCATTTCTTCCACGTAGACCGGATCTCCGGAAAAGAGGATGTAGCTGCCGGTATTGGGAGATCGACTGAGTAATTCCAGTATCGGTCCAGCAAGGCCGGGGGCTTTGACTTCAACTTCGACCGTGATGCTTCTGCTCTGAGCGGTGAGCCATGCGTCAAAATCGGAAAAGCGCATCAGATGAGCCATGCGCCCATCCTCCGCAAGGGCCGTTTCGTAATCCCGCCCCTCAACCTGACCCATGACAAGCTTTGGCAGCGTTGCCAGCAATTGGATCTCGGAATGCTCCGGCGGCACTTCGCTCAGCAGGTGATTTGCGTAAGGCAATTCGATTTTCTGGATCTCATCCCAGGTCAGATCTCTGATCCGGCGATTTGATCCGCCGTCTGGATGGCCGAGCGTCATCCGGGTGAAATTGCTGTCGTGGGCAATGACGATCTCGCCGTCTCTGGTCATTTGGACATCAATTTCGATCCCCTCGTATCCGCCGTCCACGGCTCCCTGGAAAGCGCCCAGCGTGTTTTCGGGCGCAGCCTGGACTAAGCCGCGATGAGCGAACCGCTGCGGCCCGGTATATGCGTTTACATTTTTCATGGCCTTGTACTCCTCGTGTTTTTTTGGGTGTTATAACCGGGATCATGCCGCGGAAGAAAGCGGGGGTGCAGAATACACGCGGATATCCCGATAAAAGTGAGCATTGCGCGCTTTGATCCGGCAATTTCTTCACCGGAAGGGTAGGGGATACCCAATTATAGGGCAGATCTCAGAGAGGTGCAATGTAAAATTTCGATCGGGTCATTTGTTTGCCCCGCGGTCATCGTATTTCTGCATCGATGAAAATGCCTGCGACAAAATGGAAAGCGCTTGCGCAATAGTTTGCGTTGATGTTACGTTTGTTTAACTATGCAAGGTGCATAAAATGAATGCACTTGCTCTATTGTAATATGCCAAATATATATTAAATTCTTGACTTTCTCTTATGAAAAATGTATCATAAAAACCAGGAGGACTGAAAACGTTTGCGATAGCAAACCGCACCTCCACGCAAGAGGAAAGAGAGGGATCCTGTCCACGATGAAACCATTAGATCAGTCTTATTCGAAATCCAGGCGTTTCAAGAATCAGGTCAAGGCAGTCGTAACCAACCCCTATAACGTGATCGTGCTGGTTGCCATTGTTTTGCTGACTTATTTGATCGTTCTTCCCCTGGTAGACATGCTCTCCACCACGTTCCAGCTCGCGCAGCGGGACCTGAGAGCCACCGGCGGCACCATGGCCGACGTAGGCAAATTTACCCTGTACTATTGGCAGCGGCTGTTGGCCAGTGACCTTTCCTGGAATCTGCTGTTCAAGCCCCTGCTGAACTCCCTGACCATCGGCGTCGGCGTTTCCGTATGCGCCATCGCCCTTGGCTCCATACTGGCCTGGCTGATGGTCCGCAGCGACCTTCCCTTCAAGCCCTTCTTCTCCTTGGCGGTGATCATCCCCTATATGATCCCCTCCTGGGTCAAGTCTCAGGCATGGCTGAGTATGTTCAAGACCCCCCGCGTCGGCGGCGCTCCCGGCTTTATCGCGGCCCTCATGATGAATGCGGGCGTATCCACGGAGCAGATCGAAGCCATTCTGTCTCCCATCGCTTACGGCCGTCTGGCGATCATCATTGTGCTGACGCTCCACTATTACGCATATACATATCTGCTGGTGTCCGCAGCACTGAACTCCATCAACTCCGAGCTGGAGGAGATGGGCGAGATCCAGGGAGCCAGCAAGCCCCTGATCCTGCGGAAGATCACCCTGCCTCTGGTGCTGCCCGCTATGCTTTCCGCCGTGATCCTGACCTTCTCCAAGGCCATCGGTACCTTCGGCACCATCAACTATCTGGGTTCTCCCGTCAGCTTCCGGACGCTGTCCAGCGAGCTGTATTCCAACAGTAAGTCCCAGAACACGCAGACGGCCTTCGCCATGGCCATCCTGATGATCTGCATCGCTTCTCTGTCGGTGTTCGTCAACCAGCGGCTCATCGGCGCCCGCAAGTCCTACGCCACCATCGGCGGCAAGGGCGGACGGTCCACCCCCATCGGTCTGGGCGGTTGGAAGCCCATCGTGACCATCATCCTGTTCATCTTCTTCATCGTCGGCATCATCATGCCGGTGATCATCCTGATCCTGGAGAGCTGCATGCTGAAGGAGGGCACCTATTCTCTGTCCAACTTCACGCTGTACTACTGGATCGGCGAGGGTGATCCCAACATCATGGAGGGCGTCTCCGGCATCTTCAAGAATGAAACCTTTATGATGTCTCTGGTGAACTCCCTGAAGCTGACCCTTGTCAACGGCGTGTTCGGCACCATCTTCGGTCAGATGCTCGGCTACATCTGCGCCAAGGGCCGCGGCAAGCTCCACGGCAAGCTGGTGGAGCAGCTGGTGTTTATCCCCTACCTGATCCCCTCCGTGGCGTTCGGCGGCATTTACCTGTCCATGTTCTCCAAGCCTCAGACGCTCTTCGGCGTAACGCTCATTCCGGCCCTGTACGGCACCTTCGCCCTGCTGACGCTGACCTCCGTGGTCAAGCATCTGCCCTTTGCCTCCCGCGCCGGTACCTCCAACATGCTGCAGATCAGCGGCGAGCTGGAGGAGGCCGCCACCATTGAGGGTGCAGGCTTCTTCAAGCGCTTTGTCAAGATCGTGTTCCCCCTGTCCAAGGGCGGCTTTATTTCCGGCTTCATGCTGATCTTCGTTTCCATTATGAAGGAATTGGATCTGATCATCCTGATCATGACGCCCAAGACCTCCACGCTGCCGTATCTGGCGTTCCAGTACCAGAACCAGAACTGCCCGCAGGCTTCTAACTGCGTGGCCATCGTGATGTTCTCCATCGTGTTCCTGGTATACGCACTGGCAAATATCTTCGGAGACGCAGACCTGGCCAAGAGCATGGCCGGCTGAGATGAGATAAAAAAGAGGAGACGAGACCATGAGTAAAATTGAACTGACTCATATTGATAAATATTACGGCAAAAACCACGTTCTGAAGGATCTGAACCTCACCATCGAGGACGGCGACTTTATGACCCTGCTGGGACCCTCCGGCTGCGGCAAGACCACCACCCTCCGCGTGGTCTCCGGCCTGGAAAAGCCCCAGAACGGCATCATCCTGATGGACGGCAAGGAGATCGTCAACGCGGCGGAAGCTTCTTTCGCCCCGCCCAGCAAGCGCAACCTGAATCTGGTGTTCCAGTCCTACGCGCTGTGGCCCCACATGACCGTGTTCGACAACGTGGCCTTCGGCCTGCGTATCCGCAAGGAAAACAGCGAGACCATCGCCAAAAAGGTCGCCAGCGCTCTGGACCGTATGCAGATCGGTGAATTCGCCAAGCGCTATCCCACCGAGCTGTCCGGCGGTCAGCAGCAGCGTGTGGCCATCGCCCGCGCCATTGTTTCCGAGCCCAGACTGCTTCTGCTGGATGAGCCCCTTTCCAATCTGGACGCCAAGCTCCGCGTGGATATGCGCGCCGAGCTGAAGCGGCTCCATCACGAGACCGGCACCACCATCATCTACGTCACCCACGATCAGGTGGAGGCGCTGACCATGTCCACCCGCATCGCCCTGTACCGCAAGGGCGAGCTGGTGCAGGTCGCACCGCCTCTGGAACTGTATGACAACCCTGTGAACCTCTACACGGCCGACTTCATCGGCAACCCCAGCATCAACTTCGTCAAGGGCACCGCTCAGGTGGAGGCCGGCGGTATGCGGGTCGATAGTCCTCTCGGTCAGATGGGCTTCGAGCGGGGCGATATGACCGAGGCTGCACCCCAGTCCGGCAGCGTCGATGTGACCATCGGCGTCCGGCCCGAGCAGCTGTCCATCAGCCGTCAGGCGGATGACGCGCATTGGGTGGAAGGCCACGTTTCCTCCGGCATGCCCGCCGGTTCCGAAACGCTGGTCAGCGTCCGGGTGGGCGACACCATGCTGACGGTCAAGGAGCTTGGCTCCACCCACTACGCCAGCGACGAGCCGGTGTATCTGGGCTTCAATCCCAAGAAGGTCAATGTTTTCGAGACCAAGAGCGAGAATCTGATCAAATACTGCGTGTAAATTTGTACCACTGCGGCAGAGTCCGCGAAAATAAAAATCTGATTTGGAGGAAAAGAACATGTTGAAGCGCAAAAAGCTCCTGGCGGCACTGTTGGCTGGCACGATGATGCTGAGCCTGGTCGGCTGCGGAAAGAAAGCCGACACGTCCGGCGACACCACCGACCCCGGCACTCCCCCTGCGGAAACCCAGCTGACCCCCTGGGAAGAAGCTTCTCAGATCTACAACACCGAGGAAACCGATGAGGAGCTGTATCAGAAGGCCCTTGATGAGGGCGGCACCGTGACCCTGTACTCCATCTCCTCCAGATGCACCAAGGTGGAGGCCGCTTTCGAGGAAAAGTATCCCGGCATTGACTGCGTTCCCTTCGACATCTCCACCAACGAGCTGCTGGAGAAGGTCACCCGTGAGTACGAGGCCGGCAAGCATGTTGCCGACGTTGTCCACATCAAGGACCAGGACGGCTCCATGTGGAACGAGTATGTGGCCAACAAGACGTTCTACAACTATCAGCCCGCTGACATCTTCGCCCACATCGACCCCAGCTACACTGCGACCGCCACGCCTCTGTACATTGAGCTGACCCAGCTGTTCTACAACACGGAGGCTTATCCCGATGGTTCCCCCATCACCAACATCTGGCAGCTGACCGAGCCCCAGTGGAAGGGCAAGATCATGATGCAGAATCCTCTGGATAACCTGTCCTGGGGCTCCTGGATCACCGGCTTCTGCGTAGGCGAGGAGCCGAACCGTCTGGCCGAGGCTTATAAGGCCCTGTACGGCGAAGAGCTGAAGCTGTCCGACGGCTGCGAGAACGCCGGTTATGAGTTCCTGAAGCGTCTGCACGCCAACGAACCGATCTTCACCGCCTCCTCCGACGCGATCGCCGAGGCTGTCGGTACCCCCGGCCAGAAGGATCCCCCCGTTGGCTTCTGCGCTTCCTCCAAGCTCCGCAAGGCCGCCGATAACGGCTGGGTCTTCGCTCCCGTGAATCTGGAGCCTGACACCGGTATCCCCGCTGTCAACACCCTGTACGTTGTGGAAGGCTGCGAGCATCCTGCCGCCGCCAAGCTGCTGATCCGCTTCATGATGGGCGGCATCGACGGTGACACCTCTGGTTACAAGCCCTTCAACACTCTGGGCGGCTGGCCTGTCCGCGATGACATCGAACCCGCCGAGGGCTCCACTCCCTTCTCCGAGATCAACGTTGCTCCCTTTGACGCCAACGAGATCTTTGTGAATTACAACACCGTCCGCGATTTCTGGCAGATGTTGGGCTGATCGGTCCTTCCATCCGCTGACTGTATGTAAGCAAGAGCGGCGGACGATCGTCCGCCGCTCTCTTCATCCCAAAAGCTTTTTAGGACGAAGAGAGCGCAGGCTCTCCGCTTCATTTTCAAAACTGCGAGGTATCTATGAGCTTCTTTATCGACAAGCATGGCCGCAGAAAAAGCCCCATTGCGCTGGCGGCGTGCGGTGCGGCCCTGTTGGATCTGGCCGTTTACTTCTGTACAGCCGCGCTTCTGGCGGGACCGCTGTACCGGACCGTCTCTTTCGGCGGCGAAACGGTCACCTCCATGCTCCACACCATCATCATCACGGTCATCAGCACGCTGCTCTGCTGCCTGTTGTTCCTGCTGAAGGACAAGCGGGTGGTGCCCTACGGCTTTGCTGGGCTGGCTGTGATCCTGCTGATGTTCTGCGCGGCGGCGTGGATGCTGCCGCAGGAGACGAGAGGCTCTATGCTGCGCCTGTTTCTGACGGTCGGCCTGCCGCCGGTGCTGCTTGGCAACGCCGTCAGCTGGCCCATCTACCGAAGGCTGCGGAAGGCACATCCCGAGTATTTCGTCAGAAAGACCATCTCGGAGGAGCTGAAAGAGGCGGTGGAACAGGAGCAGAAAAAGAAGCCCGCTGCAAAGCCGGTATCCGATCCGGTCCAGACGCCGGAGCCGGATATCTCTCCCACAGAGGCCCTGTTTGGTCCGGAAAGCTCCGGAACGGCTCCCGGTGCGTTCCATAACGCCCAGGATGAGGCCATGCTGTTTTACGAAGACGATGACGATGAATCATAATAATGACCGGTAAGGAGGACCCACCAATGCTGAATACCGTTTTATTCGATATGGGCGGCACATTAGAGGACATCTGGAACACTCAGGAGACTCAGGCGAAAGCCATGGATGCGCTGCAGAAAACCCTGCAGGCGCACGGCCTGGAGCCGGGATGCAGCCCGGAGGAGTTTGACCGCCGGGTCATGGCTGGCCTGAAAGAATACAAGCGCTGGAGCGAGGGCCTGGAATTGGAGAAGAAGCCGGAGGAGATCTGGCCGGATTACTATCTGAAAGAATTTGGTTTCGATCGGGAAAAGCTGATCCCCATTACGGAGGAACTGGCCAATCTCTGGGAGGTGACCTATTACCACCGGGAGCTGCGGGGCGACGTTCTGGAAACGCTGGAAGCGCTGAAGGCCCGCGGCTACCATATCGGCATCATTTCCAACAATGCCTCCCTTTACAACGTGTTCAACATGCTGGAGGAGTATGGCATCCGGGGCTGCATGGAGGATGTGACGGTTTCCAGCGTGACCGGCTATCGCAAGCCCCATCCGGAGATCTTCCGCATTTCTCTGCGGCAGATGCAGACCACTGCCGAGAACTGCGTGTATGTGGGCGATACGATCTCCCGCGACATCATCGGCGCCAAGCAGGCGGGCTTCGGCAAAGCCGTTCAGATCGTTTCCGCCCTCTCTGCTCAAAAAGACGCGGCAACGGCACCGGATGCGGAAAAGCCCGACCTTGTGATCCAGAATCTTCTGGACATGATTCCTTGGCTGGATCAGATCAACCCCGATATGCACATCGACGAAGCCCAGCAGTCCTCCGGAATGTTCGTTCCGTTTTTCTGAATGAACGCAGCGTGACGTTAGGGCAAGAGCTATCAGCAGATCAGCGCATCATAGCCATCCAACGGAGAGAAGCACAGTTGAATACTGAAAAAAGCGGATGCACGTCTCAGGCGTGCATCCGCTTTTGCATAGCAAAATAAGAAATGTGCCATTTCCTCGCCCCTGCGAGGCAACCGGAAATGATGCACGAAAGCTTCATGCACTGGCATTTGTGCATGTTCGTGGTGCGCTGCTCTTGCATGAAGCTTTATATCGAAAACTACTCGCTGGGCGAGTCGTTCAATAGGAGCTTCTGCCGATGAGGAAAAATAAAACTTTCTCAGTTATGGTAGAAATACGGTCTGGCAAGGCTTCTTTATAGTATGCTGTTCTCTGCTATGCGCAGATTGAAACGTAATAACGCAGGTGTCTGCCATCTATTGCTATACGGCAGACACCTGCAAAAGTGGCGATTTCAAAAGTCCACGGGTCTTATCAAAGCGATCCCTAAAAATAGGATGATCGGTTTATTGATCCGTGTTTTCCTGAGGCAGGATCAGGTTCAGCAGAACTGCCATAATTGTGGCAATGACCACCGGCGTCTTACCGAAAATGATCGTAATGCTCTCCGGGAACTGGCTCAACGCAGACGAGGATTGAGAGATGCCGACGCCCAACGCAGCCGACAGCCCTACAATGGTAGTATTGCGGGGGGAGATGGTTTCGGACGCGATCAGCTTCATGCCGGTCATAGCGATGGTGGAAAATACGGTGATGGTCGCTCCACCCAGCACGCATTGCGGAATCGTCGTTAAAATAGCTGAAAATTTAGGAATCAGACCCGCAAGCAGCAAAAATCCGCCGGCCAAAGCAAAAACCACCCGATTAACGACCTTATTTGTAGTAACAATACCTACATTTTGCGAATAGGTCGCTGTTGGCAGGCTGCCGAAAAATGCCGACAGCACATTGGTCAGGCCATAGGTAACAATGCCGCCCTGCAGCTCTTGGTCCGTGGGCTCCCGGTTCAAGCCTCCCACCGTGGTGGCGGTCAAATCGCCAATCGCTTGAATCGCGTTGATGGCGAACAGAAGGGCGAGCGCGATGCAGGCCGAGAACTCAAACTTGATGCCGAAATGCATGAATTGGGGAAGGGAGAACCACGCCGCGTCTCTCACCTCAGAGAGATCTACCATGCCAAACACAGCGGCGACAATATACCCGGCGATCATGCCCAGCAGAATGGCGGCAAGCTTGCAGATGCCCTTGCCCTTGTTGGACATGACCATCACAACGATCAGAGTGAACGCCGCCACCGCCCAGTTTTGCCATGAGCCGTGAACCAGCGCGGAGGTCAAGCCCTTTCGCAGCACGACTACCTCGTAAGTATTCCCGGTGCCGCCGGCCATATAATTGATGGCGGTAGGATAGAGAGAAAGACCGATCGTGAACACCACCGTGCCAGTGATGATGGGCGGGAAAAATCTGCGAATCTTCTTCACAAAAACACCCACAACAGCGGCAACGATACCGCCAACGACCATTGCACCCGCAATGGTGGCAATGTCTCCGCCGCCGCCAACGATGGCCTGCATACTGGGCAAGTAAGCGAAGCTGATGCCGAACATTACAGGAAGTCCGGAACCCAGCTTGCCGCCAATGGGGAATAACTCGATCAGGGTTGTCACTGCGGACATGACCAAGGATACCTGAATGAGCAGAACGCGTTCACTCTGCGGTAATCCAAGCGCGTTGGCAATAATGATCGCCGGGGTAACACAGCCGACGATCATAGCGACTAAGTGTTGCAGTGCCAAGGAGATCGACATTCCAAGGGGCGGAATACCATTGAGCTGAAATAGTGCTTCGCGGCTGTAGTTACATTGTTTCATAAATCGTTTCCCTCGCTATCATCTGACTGGCAACAGAGGCGTATTTATTAAAATTTCCCTCATCAAAGCCTGAATTTTTGACAAAGTATACAAACTATTATAACCGAAAACCGCAGAAAGTCAACAGCTTGTCCTATAAGGCGCTTTGCGTGAACATCTTATAATGCGAGAACGGTAGCCTTACGCTGGAACTGGCAATTTCCGTTAGTCCGTTTGAGCAATTCGATTCAGGCTTTGAACTTGGGGGTTGTGACTACCTGAGATCCAGAGGATTTGCGATAGATACGCAAGCTGCTCCGGCTGAAAAAGGGCACTGACATGATTTGCATAGAAAAAAGGGGGGAAGAGGGGGGAGAATCCCTACACGATTGACCAATTTTTAAAACTGTACTGATTTGAGCACTATCTGGGCTA
>ERZ773195.2873-NODE-2873-length-10327-cov-4.449864_pt1 | contig 10327 bp, 7 predicted proteins | sample MGYA00580530_ERZ773195 | MGnify/ENA primary metagenome ERZ773195 (study PRJEB29015, sample SAMEA2737751) | human gut metagenome | biome: human gut; feature: human-associated habitat; material: faeces | place: China | collected 2012 ...
GGACATTACTAGGAGCAATTCGTCACAAAGGATTTATCCCTTGGGATGATGATCTGGATATCGGTATGCCAAGAGCCGATTATGATTTATTAATGGCTAATGCCAAAGAATGGTTGCCGAAACCATACGAAGCTGTATGTGCTGAAAACGACAAGGAATATCCTCTTCCATTCGCAAAAGTACAGGATGCCGACACCACTTTAATTGAACGTATGCATCTCAAATATTTGGGAGGCGTATATATTGATATATTCCCACTGGACGGAGTTCCGGAGAGCCGCATGGCGCAAAGAATGCATTTTGCAAAGTACGAATTCTACAAACGTGTACTTTATCTGATTCATCGCGATCCATACAAGCATGGAAAAGGTCCCAGTTCATGGATACCGCTATTATGCAGAAAGCTTTTTACCCTTACCGGAGCACAGGAAAGTATCAGGAAAGTAATGAAAAAGTATGATTTCGACCAATCCGCATTGGTCTGTGATTATGATGACGGAATGAAAGGAATCATGTCTAAAGATATTCTGGGCATCCCTACTCCAGTCTTATTTGAAGATGAAGAAGTATGGGGAGTACAGAAATATGATGCCTATCTGTCACAGAAATACGGAGATTACATGACCATACCTAAACAAAGTGGGCAAAGACAACACAATTTCCATTATTTAGACCTGAATAAACCTTATCGGGAATTTGAAGTCTAACTATAATCACATAAAGGTAAGAAGTAGAAATGAGAATAGGTTTTGACGGAAAACGTGCAGTACAGAATTTCACCGGTTTGGGTAATTATAGCCGCTATATAGTGGATATTCTATGCCAATTCTATCCGGAGAATGAATATGTATTGTATGCCCCCAAGAAACGGGAAAATAAAAGGCTGAACAAATTAACGAAGCAATATCGGCAACTACAGCTTTCTTACCCCACTACTTCTTTCTGGAAAAAGTTAAGTTCGTTATGGCGAGTGTTGGGAGTCACCCGCCAATTGGAAAAAGAAAGAATTGATATTTTTCACGGACTTAGCAATGAATTACCCCTGAATATCCATAAAAGTAAGGTAAGAAGTATCGTAACAATCCACGATTTGATATTTCTGCGATACCCACAATACTATCATTCGATCGACAGGAATATATATACATACAAATTCCGCAAAGCCTGCGAAAATGCGGATAGAATCATTGCTATCAGCGAATGTACCAAACGTGATATTATTGAGTATTTCGGGATTCCTGCCGATAAGATAGAAGTTGTTTATCAGGGATGTGATACTTCATTCACGCACCCTGTAACAGAAGAGAAAAAAAGAGAAGTCCGAGCTAAATATCAGCTACCGGAACACTATATCCTCAACGTAGGAAGTATTGAAGAACGAAAGAATGCCCTTTCGGCGGTACAAGCACTGACGATGCTTCCTGAACAAATTCATCTTGTCATTGTAGGCCGCCATACAGAATACACTGATAAGATTGAACATTTTATTAAGGAGAATAAGCTGGAAGAAAGAGTGCACATCATCAGCAATGTTCCTTTTGATGATCTGCCGACTTTTTATCAACTAGCTGAAATTTTTGTATATCCTTCACGCTTTGAAGGCTTTGGCATCCCCATCATAGAAGCTTTATATTCCGGAATTCCGGTAGTAGCCGCAACAGGTTCTTGCCTGGAAGAAGCCGGAGGTCCCGACTCAATCTATATACATCCCGACGATATCAAAGGAATGGCCAATGCTTTCAAACAGATATACTCTGACCCTGAAAGAAAGAAAGTAATGATTGAAAAAGGGCAAATATTTGCCAAAAGATTCTCTGAAGAAAAGCAAGCGGAAGAGATCTTAAACATCTACAAGAAATTAATGAGATGAACATACTTAAACACACAATAAAGAAATTTATATATGGCACTCTCCCATATTATTTCATGAAAGGATATAAGCCCGGCTCTCCTTATCTGAAATACTATGAATATATTAAAGAACATGGATATTCAAGACACCTGTATGAATTCAAAGATGAATATGCAAATATGCCCGTTGACGTACAGAAAGACGAGGAGAAAGGTTTATACTATGTTCAAAAAGAAGAGAAACGGCTCTATTTCAGAAAGAGCACTCCGGCCAGGAAAATTCAAAAATATTACAGGGCTTTGAGCATGGAACAAGACAGGCGCTCACCGCACCATTACTTCAACAGCGTTAAAGAAGTGACAGGAAAGGTATTTGTAGATGTCGGTTGCGCCGAAGGATATTCTTCATTGGAAATCATCGAAGAAGCTAAACATGTTTACCTGTTTGAACAGGACGAACAATGGTTGGAGGCCATCAGAGCGACCTTTGAGCCATGGCAAGATAAAGTTACGATTGTCCAAAAGTATGTAAGCGACCATAACTCTTCAAGAGAACAAACCCTGGATGACTTCTTCAACAATCAAACGGATGAGCATCTATTTCTAAAAATGGATATCGAAGGAGCTGAACGACATGCATTGGCCGGATGCAAGAACTTATTTCAGAATTGCCAAAAGTTGGATTTTGCAATTTGCACATACCATCTACATGATGACGAAGCAATCATTTCTGCTTTTTTGGATAAGCATAACTGCACATATACCAATCAGAAAGGTTTTTTCAGGCATAAAATCCGCAGTGTAGTCATGCGCGGAAGTAAGAGTTAATCATTGATAATCAGCAGAAAGCAATTCGCAATAGTCATACTTACACAAGTATGTATCATAAATGTGCTTTTCTTTTTTCAATAAGAAACGTGAGATATGCGGTTCCCAAGAAAAGAACTTACGCACAGAACGGTACAAACGGAAGAATAAAATCAGGGATACGATATGCCTTTCTTTTTCTTTTCGTGCCGCACGACGATAAATATAATGAGTAAAGAACTGATCGCTATAACGAAGAGCCAGACTAACAGTAGATTCTACATCCCATCCCCTCAAAGAAGCGTATTCTGTCATTATATAAGTCAGCACTTCACGAGAAATGCATAAACGACACATATTACGGCACACAGTATCACAATCAATATCCGATAGTAACTGCATGCGATTCACGTCAACCAGGGAAAAACTATATTCATTCGCATCATTCTGATGGATCAATATATTGCCGGGAGAATAGTCCAAATGCAGGATACCTGCCTGATGCAAAGCAGCTGTGTAGCGCGCAAAAGCAGAAAGTTTATCTTCATTTCCTTCCACTTTCCCATCCATCAGGGAACGGACTGTTTCGCCACCATCATAACAACAAATGTAATAGCTATGTGAAAGAAGACCACTCTGGAATTGTTCAATCATAGCAACTGGCTCCGGAGTGTCAAAGCCATGTTGTTGAATTTCCATAGAGTAAATATAGGAACGCTCTGCTTTTGATTGCCGGAAAAACGAATATACAACACGATTGATGATGTGAGGCTTCTTAAAGCTCTTCACCACAACATCAATGCTGCCTAAGCCAATTCGTTTTAAAACATTACGCCCATCGTACACCACATCTCCTTTTTCCTGGAAGGACCTTGGAATTTCTTCTATCTCCTTCTGCAGATGCGCGTACTTGGGATTTACAATCACTCTCATTACACTCTCCTATATAATACTAATTACAAAGATGGAGCAAAGATAAAGAAATTAAGGCATATTCCGACTATATTTTTTTCTTTTCTCACAAAGATTGGCTAACTCTCTATACATATAAGTACTATTGCGAACAACTTTAGTCGTTTTTTCTTTTTTCTTTTCATTTATATTTAGACATAAATGCTTTTTTTTAGCTATGTTTGCACGATAAAAAGCATAAAGAAGTCAAGCATGAAACCAATCAAAAAAATTCTGATTATTCGATTTAGACAAATAGGGGACTCTATTCTGGCTGTTGCATTGTGCAGTACGCTGAAAAAAAGTTTTCCCGATGCAGAAATACACTTTGTGCTGAATAAAAATATAGCATCGCTCTATGAGGGTCACCCGGACATAGATAAGGTTATTACATTTGACAAGAATGAGAATAAGCCATTCACTGCTTATATAAAAAAAGTATGGCAAGTGACGCACCAAAACAAATACGATGTCATCATCGATATGCGTTCTACGATCCGGACTCTTTTTTTCTCTCTTTTTTCATTAAAAACCCCTTTCCGGATAGGGCGTATCAAGGGATACACACGTTTTCTATTAAATTATCGGACAGACACTTACAGCAACAGTCTAACAACTGATATGGTAGAACGCAACCTATTGCTTGCAGCGCCATTAGAGAAAATCAAGCCTATTCAATATACAAAAGAATTCAGGTTATACCTCACTGACCAGGAGAAAAAAGACTTTCGATATTATATGGAAAAGGAGGGGATAGATTTCGCGCGCCCTGTATTCCTAATAGGAGTCACCACCAAGCTCCTCCATAAAAAATGGAATACGGAGTTTATGATAACCACACTTAAAAGAATATTGGAAGAATACAAGGACATACAAATGATCTTCAACTATGCACCGGGGTATGAAGAAGAAGATGCAAGAAATATCTACAAGGAATTGGGATGTCCGGAACGCATCAAGATTGATATACAAGCCTCTTCATTACGACAACTGGCAGCACTTTGCGCCAACTGCTCGTTTTATTTCGGAAACGAAGGAGGAGCCCGACACATTGCGCAAGCCCTCGAAATTCCTTCATTCGCTATTTATTCACCAAGCGCCTCTAAATCAATGTGGTTACCTGCAAATTCCGTACTTGCCCGAGGTATTAGTCCCGACGATATTCTTCTGCCGGAACAACAAGCAACATTAACTTATGAAGAACGTTTCGCATTAATTACCCCGGAAAAGGTATACGATCAATTAACTTCGACATTAAGACAATTGAGCTAACTCGCGATATAAATCAAGATAAGCTTGTATATGCTTCTCATAACTGAATGAAGCTGCATGTTCTTTCATTCTGGCCAAGCGTTCCTCATCTTTATAGAAATCAGGCAAATGTTCCCGGATACTTTGCACCATAGATTCTGTATCCAAATGTTCCCACATGATGGCATGTCCATTACAAACTTCCGGCAAACTAGTGCGATTAGCAGCAAATACAGCTTTTCCAAACTGCATAGCTTCTACCACAGGCAGCCCAAAACCTTCTCCTTCACTAGGAAACAGGAACGCTTCACAGTTCCGATACAACCAAATCTTTTCACTTTGAGTGATTACATCTGTCAAAAACACATTAGTGACTTGCTTCTCACGAATCAGATTACGCACTTCTTCAGCATAAGCGAAATGGGCATCTCCACAAATATACAAATCATATTCCGGAAAATGGCGCATTACGTCAACCAGGAGATGGAAATTCTTTTTCCTACGGATCTGTCCAATCGTAAAAAAGAAAGGACGTCCCGTCGCAAAAGACGGCTGGGTTCCTTCCAACATATCGATCCTCTCCACCCCATTATAGATGACCCGGATCTCTTTCCCCTTCAAATCTATATGTTGACGAATGACATCTGCGACATAATGAGAAATCGTTGTGACTACTGCTGCCTTATTGACCTTATTCTGCATCCGACGAAGATACATTTTAGCCTTCCAAGGCTTTTTCTCCGTTAAGAAATTAAAGTCATGTATAGTAAAGATAAACTTTGTACCACCGGCAATACGCAACAACTTCCGCTGCTGATTCACCGCATGCCATACATCTACTTTAGGAAGAGTAAAAGGGAAAAACTTATTGATACGACGTACCGGAACAGAGGTCACATTCGGGCCAAATTCCTGCATATATTTCTGTCTCAACAAATATACAAAATGAAGATCCTCTACCGGCATAGACGAAAAAGCGGCCGCATAGTTGGCCGCAATCTGTCCGAAACCAGCTGTTAGACTACCATAATTCGTAAGATCTATCAGTACCTTTTTCTTTCGTTGTATCTCTTTTTCCATCATTATTTGATTCTACGCTCTTTCGGCTCAAAAACAACTAAATTGAATTCCTGCAAATATCAACCTACAATCCCTTCTATTTTTGCAATAACCTGTTCCGGCTTTATATCTCTTAAACAGGCATAATCACCACGCCAACAAGGCTTCTGTCCATATACAGAGCAGGGACGGCATGACAAATCAAGTTGCACGGTATTAACCGGCAATTGCTTCCAGCCCATAAAACCGGCATAAGGATGAGTGGCCCCCCAAATAGAAACAACCGGAATATTGACCAAGGACGCTAAATGCATATTGGCAGAATCCATTGAAAGCATCACATCCAAATGGCTCATCAGATTCAGCTCGGTACGCATATTCAGTTTACCGATCATTGAAACAACAGAAGGATATTTAGCAATCCATGCGTCAAACACTTCCTGCTCGCTTTTACCACCTCCAAAAAGAAAAACTTTCACTTGTGGGTTAGCCGCAAAATGTGCTATAACCTGCTCCTGCAACTCTAACGGATAAATCTTACCTCTGTGTTTGGCAAAAGGGGCTATACCAATCCATTTTTGACCTTCCTTAGGTCCTGTGACTGGCTCTATCTCTGCAAAGTTGCCTTTTCCTTCGCCATAAATAGAAGAGAAATTTAATAAAACCGGCAAACCGAGCTTCTCAAGCACATCGGCATAACGGCGAAAAGAACTCTTCTGATTCTCCATCACCTTATCGTGACGACGAACCAGTTTCTTTTTACCGGTCCTTCCCTTACATATGGAAGCTACCGGTTTATTGGCAAGACGGAATCGCAGACATAAATATTTGGAACGAAGCACATGATGAAAATCAGCAATGTAATCAAAATGCATCGCTTTCAACTCCGAATAGAGGCTATTCAAGCCCCAAAGCCCCTTGTGTTTGCCTGTTAAGTCAGCTCCGACAAAACCTACATTCGTAGGCAGCCCCTGAAAGAGCGGCTGCCATACAGCACGACTTAACACTGTTATTTCGTGCTGCGGGTATTGCACAGCCAGCGAATGTATTACCGGTATTGTCATGGCTACATCGCCAAGAGCTGAAAAACGAATAATGAGAATACGCGCCATTCGTTATTTTTTAGCATAAAGCACCGGATTCAATGCCGGGTCATTATACATTTTCATCTGTTTATATACTTTCATATATTTTCTCCCGGCTTCGATATCAACCAATAACTGCTCAATAGCCGTAGAGAGGTCTTTACGTTGTTCCAGCAGGATATTCAGCTTAGTCTGACATTGAAGACGGTGTTCCTCTGTAGTATCCGTACGTTCCACTTCCTGCTGCATGTGGTAAATTTTCAATGCAAGAATTGACAAGCGGTCAATAGCCCATGCAGGACTTTCTGTATTGATCGTTGCGTCAGAAAGAGGTTTTACTTCTTTGTATTTGTCTAAGAAGTAGCTATCAATTAGTTCCACCAAGTCTGTACGATCCTGATTTGATTTATCAATTCTTCTTTTCAAAGCCAATGCTTCTACCGGATCAATCTGCGGGTCACGGATAATATCCTCAAAATGCCATTGCACAGCATCAATCCAGTTCTTTAGATATAAATAATACTCAATAGTTTTCAACTCGTAAGGATTGTTCATCGGAGCATCCACACTATCCGTTACATGGTAATCAGTTGTCGATTTCCAAAAAATCTCGTTGCAAAGGTTACTAAATGTCATAATCTTAACTAGCTTATAGATATATAATAGGGCAAATCTATGTAATATTTTTCAGACAAGCAACCCTTTCTTACTTTTTTATTTGTTACCTTTGTGGGTATAAAAGATGAATTGTATATGAAAATTATTATCGACAATAAAATACCATTTATAAAAGAAGCGGTTCAGAGAATAGCCGATGAGGTGGTTTATGTACCGGGGAAAGATTTTACTCCGGAGCTCGTACGGGATGCAGACGCACTTATCGTCCGTACCCGCACACACTGCAACCGGAATTTATTGGAAGGTAGTCGAGTGAAATTCATAGCAACGGCAACTATCGGTTTCGATCACATTGATACAGAGTATTGCAAACAGGCAGGCATAGAATGGACAAATGCTCCGGGATGCAATTCTGCTTCTGTCGCCCAATATATACAGTCATCGCTTCTGGTGTGGAAATCTTGCAGAAACAAAAAATTAAACGAACTGACGATTGGCATCATAGGAGTGGGAAACGTAGGGAGTAAAGTAGCTAAAGTTGCCCGGGATTTTGGCATGCGCGTTTTACTGAATGATTTGCCACGGGAGGAAAAAGAAGGAACAGAGCAGTTCGCTTCACTAAGTAAAATAGCAGAAGAATGTGATATCATTACCTTTCACGTACCTTTATATAAGGAAGGGAAATATAAAACCTTCCACCTGGCAGATGAGAACTTCTTCCAGTCACTCAAACGAAAACCGGTTATCATTAATACCTCCCGAGGAGAGGTCATTGACACCAATGCTCTTTTAAAAGCCCTAGACAACCGGATCATTTTAGATGCCATCATTGATGTATGGGAGAATGAGCCTGATATCAATCTTACCTTATTAAATAGAGTGTTCCTTGGAACTCCCCATATAGCCGGTTATTCAGCCGACGGAAAAGCCAATGCCACCCGTATGTCTCTGGATGCCCTTTGCCGTTTCTTTCACATCAAAGCCGACTACCGCATCGCTCCCCCCCAACCCCGGAACCCGATTATTACCGCCGGCAACCTGGCAGAAGCATATCTACAAATGTATGACCCGAGAAGGGACAGCGAAGCACTGAAAACACATCCCGAACAATTTGAAAAATTGCGGGGAGACTACCCGCTACGAAGAGAAAAAGATGCTTACACTTATATCCCAAAGTAGCACATACATTTAGAAATACAGCCCGATAATACAAAAGACGTCACTATATAAGCTCCTCACGCCTTTACTATCAATGCCGAATCAGAGGAAACTATAGGCAAAACATTACAATATCAATGCAAAAAATACAGTTAGAGAAATCACTCAGTGAAGGATTTATTTTTTATGCAATTTCAACTCTGACGATTGCCATACAATTTCTGTTTTATCTGATTCACAGTCCCCGGCTCGCCATGATGGACGTGGGAGGCTGGATGTTTTATATAACGGCCGCTTGCTCACATGCCGCCTTGTGGGCACTTATTCCTTATATCGTATCCTTAATCGTAGCCATTACCGTCCGGCGCCATCAAGCCGCCGCCATCACACACATTATTCTTGTATCATTACTCAATATACTTGCTTACATAGACGGCAGTGTGTACAGTCTTTACAAGTTCCATATCAATGGTTTTGTACTGAATCTCCTGGTTGGAGAGGGCAACAGTGAGATTTTCACATTCAGCTTCTGGCTTTATCTGAAGATTGCAGGAGTATTAGTGGGTATATTTGCCGCCAATACTTTGCTAAGAATACTTGCAGGCCATTGTTATACCCGCTTTCACCGCTGTGGCTTCCGTCCTGTACTTGCCACTCTGATTTTGTTTGCACTATTCTCTAACTTTTATCATGCCTATGCCGCTGTAGCGCAAAAGACTTCAGTGATTCGCAGCGCCCCCTGCCTGCCCTATTACTTCCCGCTTACGGCAACCCGCCTGATGATGAAGTTAGGAGTGGTCTCATCCAAGGATGTCATTAAAATGAACTTCAACAACAAAAAGCAGTCTGCTGACCTCAACTATCCGATAGATTCTTTGAAATACGAAGTCCATTCCAACCCCAAGAATGTAGTGCTGATAGCCATAGACTCATGGAACTACCGCGCCTTTAACCAGGACATTACACCTCATATCAGCCACTTTGCCGACAGTTGCAGCAGATTCACCTCCCATCTAAGCAGCAGCAATGGCACACGTGGAAGTATCTTCGGGCTTTTCTTCAGTCTCTCATCCATCTACTGGACTGATTTTGAGGTATCGGGCATACAGCCCCTGCTCATAGAAGAACTATTGAAGCAGAATTATCAGATAGGTATTTATCCCAGTGCTACAATCGTCAACCCGCCATTTGCCAAAATACTTTTCTCAAAGGTACCCGACTTGCGTACCCATACCGAAGGAAAAACCGTTTATGACCGCGACTGCCGTATTACAGCAGATTATCTGCAAGCACTCGATACGCTGGGCAGCGGTACAAAACCTTTCTTTTCCTTTCTCTTCTATGATTTGGCACACGGATATGAAGTGCCGAAGGACAAGCTTTATCGTTTCCAACCGTCCTGGGAGTTCGCCGACTATATGAAACTGAACAACGACATAGACCCTACTCCTTTCCTGAACCTCTACTACAACTGCGTGGCAGAAGCCGACTCACTGGTGGGATGCGTCCTCCACAAACTTGAAGAAAAGAAACTGCTAGACAATACC
>ERZ773195.2879-NODE-2879-length-10311-cov-3.596139_pt1 | contig 10311 bp, 9 predicted proteins | sample MGYA00580530_ERZ773195 | MGnify/ENA primary metagenome ERZ773195 (study PRJEB29015, sample SAMEA2737751) | human gut metagenome | biome: human gut; feature: human-associated habitat; material: faeces | place: China | collected 2012 ...
CGGTGGTGGCTTTCGCCATCAACTACGCCTGCTACTTCTCCGAGATCTACCGCGGCGGCATCGAGGCTGTGCCGAAAGGCCAGACCGAGGCCGGTCAGGTGCTTGGCATGACCAAGAGCCAGATTTTTTTCAAGGTCACGCTCCTGCAGGTCGTCAAGCGCATCCTGCCCCCGATGGGCAACGAGGTCATCACGCTGGTGAAGGATACCTCGCTGGCGAATGTCATCGCCAACAAGGAGATCATCATGATGGCAAAGGAGTACAGCGCCAAAGGCCTCATCTGGCCGCTGTTCTCCACCGCGATCTTCTTCCTCGTCTTTGTCGGCGCACTCACCCTGCTGCTGGACTGGGCCGAGAAAAAGATGGACTATTTCCGCTGCTAAGGAGGATACTGAATTATGGCATTACTCGAAGCCTCTGGCATCGGGAAGAATTTCGGCGAGACGAAAGTTCTCAAGGACATCTCGCTCACACTGGAACAGGGCGAGGCGCTGGCGATCATCGGCTCGTCCGGCTCGGGCAAGACGACGCTGCTGCGCTGCCTGAACTTCCTTGAGCGTCCCGACACCGGCGTCATCAGGGTGAACGGCGAGACCATGTGGGACGCCGCCGACCCCGCTACCCAGCGGGAGAGCGAGATCCGCAAAAAGCGGCTGCACTTCGGGCTGGTGTTCCAGAACTTTAACCTCTTCCCGCAGTATACGGCGCTGCAGAACGTGATGCTGGCAGGGGAGCTGCTGGCAAAGGAGCGCCCGGACTACCGCGCCAACAAAAAGGCGGTGCACGCCCGGCTGGAACAGCAGGCGCGGGAACTGCTGGCGCAGATGGGGCTTTCGGAGCGGGCAGACCACTACCCGCACCAGCTTTCCGGCGGGCAGCAGCAGCGGGTGGCCATTGCCCGTGCGCTGGCGCTGCACCCGGACATCCTCTGCTTTGACGAGCCCACCAGCGCCCTTGACCCGGAGCTGACCGGCGAGGTGCTGCGGGTGCTGCGGGAGCTGGCCGACCGCAAGACCACCATGATCATCGTGACCCACGAGATGCACTTTGCCCGGGATGTGGCCGCCCGCATCCACTACGCCTATTCCGACCCCGGCGGCACCGCTCCCAACGTGGTCCAGAGCCATGCCGTCATCAAATACGAGGTCCGGGCACCCAAGGTCAGCCAGGTCCAGGAGCTGTTCACCCGGGTGGTGGACGTGGCCAAGGGCGCGGCCCTGATGACCGGCACCAAGATGAAGTATGAGATCACCATGGCCTTCTCCGATTATGTTCCCAACCGCACTCTGGGGGCCGTGGTGGACCAGTGCATGCGGGAGCTGGGTGCCCCGGAATGGACTGAGCCGGACTACCGGCTGGCGGCGGAGTTCCTCCGTACCTATCCCCGCACCACCATGGTGGGTATCCGGGAAAAGCTGGGCTACTACTTTGAACCGGAGGAACTGGACGCCGCTCTGGAAAAGCCTCTGGACCGGGTTATCCATCCCTTTAACCCCAAGGAGACCGCCTACAGTTCCGGCTCCACCGACGTGGGCGACGTGGGCTACGCCACCCCCACCGTCATGTTCCACGTGGCCACCGCCTGCCTTGGCAACGTAGGCCACTCCTGGCAGAATACCGCCTTCGCCTGCTCCGACATCGGAATGAAAGGCATGCTGCGGGCGGCGGAGATCATGACCCTGGCCGCCATCCGCACCATGGACCAGCCGGCGGTCATTGCCAAAGCCCGGGAGGAGCTGAAGCAGAAGAACGGCGGCAGCTATCACTGCCCGCTGCCGGACTATGTGACGCCTCCCATCGGCCGCTATTGAGCTTCACAGCTTTCAGCCGCCCGTGCCGGTCTGTCAAAGAACCGCTGCTTTCAAATACATCCGGCCCATCCGCCGCCTGGAACGCATCTGACTACAAAAGCAAAAGGCCCGCTCTTTCGAGCAGGCCTTTTCATTTTTATAGCTCAAGCAGAAACCGGGCGGCGCTTTCCATGGCTGCCGCCGCTTTTTTGATGGGGAACATCTGAAATACGTGCCACATTCCCTCGCTGACCTCCAGCCGGCAGGGCACATGGGCCGCCCGCAGCGCCGCGGCCAGGGACGCGGAATCGGAATAGAGAATCTCATGGTCTCCCACTTGGATCAGGGTAGGTGGAAAGTTTCTCAGGTCCCCCAGCAGGGGCGACAAATCCGGGTCATGGAGATCCCTGCCCCCGGCGTATGCCCTCCGGACGGCCTCGATGTACTCCGGCGTCAGCATGGGGTCGCTCTCCACCCGCTCCCGGTAGGATGCCCCGGACATGGTCATATCCGTCCAGGGGGACATCAGCAGCAGGGCCCGGGGCATCCGGCGCCCAGCGGCCTTCAGGCGGCGGCACAGCACCAGGGCCAGGTTGCCCCCGGCGGAATCTCCCGCCACCGTCACGTTTTCCGCCCCGTATCCCTGATACATCAGATAGTCCCAGGCTCGCATGGCATCCTCCACTGCCGCCGGGTAGGGATGCTCCGGTGCCAGCCGGTACTCAAAGCTCAGCACATCGTAGCCGGTGACGTGGGCCAGCTTGGAGGACAGCACCCGGGAATAACCCAGGTTGCCGCTGGTATAGCCGCCGCCGTGGCAGTAGAGGATCACCCGGCGGTCCCCATGGGGCGCTTTCAGCCGGGTCCAGGCAGCAGGCATGGCCCCGATGGAAAGCTCTTCATACTCCATCCCCGCCATAGGGGCGGTAAGGCGGCCCAGAATTTCCTGGTTCCGGCGCTGATGCTCCAGCTCCTCCGGGGTCATGGCCTCCGGGGAACCGGCGCTGTGCAGGGCTTTCAGTGCCCGCATCAGCGGGTCCATCCGGGGTTTTTCGGCATCCGTTTTCCGTTTTCTGCCTAATTGCAGCTTTTCCATAGGCCCTCCGCTCTTTTGTGTTAATTGCAGAATACCATAAATCGCGGAAAATGGGAAGTGGAAAATGGGCCATCTCTTGCCACGCTTTTCCCCGTGTGCTACAATGATCTGTAACTATTTTCGGGGAGGTGACGCGGATGGCAAAACCGGACAGTCAGTGGTACCGGCTGGACAATGCCGGTATTCTCTATTCCGCCCTGCAAAGGGAGGAATATTCCGCCATCTACCGCTTCTCCGCCCTGATGACAGAGCCGGTGCGGCCCGCCGCCCTGCAAAACGCCATTGACCGGGTGCTGCCCCGGTTCCCCAGCTTTGCCGTCCGCATCCGCCGGGGTTTATTCTGGTACTATCTGGAGCCAAACACCGCCCCGGGCCCCTTTTTGAAGGCCGACGTGGCCAATCCCTGCCAGCCGGTGCGCTTCCGGGAGGACAACGGCTGGCTGGTGCGGTTTTACTACTACCGGAACCGCATCTCCCTGGAGGTGTTCCACGCCCTGTCCGACGGGGCCGGGGCCCTGATCTTTTTCAGAACGCTGCTGGCGGAGTATCTGCGGCAGACAGGCATAAGCGTTCCGGCCGGAAACGGCGTGCTGGACCTGGAGGAACCGCCCCGGAAGGAGGAGCTGGAGGACGCTTACGCCCGCTATGCCGGGCGGCACGCCCTGGGTCTGCGGCGGATGCCTAAGGCCTATGCCAACACCGGCACCCCGGAGCCTTTTTACACCTTCCATGTCACCATGGGCTTCGTGCCCCTGGGAAAGCTCCGGGAGACCGCACGGAGTTATGACGCCTCCATCACAGAGTACCTTTCCGCCGTGCTGATCCACGTGCTGCTGGAAAAGCAGCGCCGGGAGCATCCCCACAAGGAACGCCCGGTGGCCCTGGCGGTGCCCATCAATCTGCGGAGCTGGTTCCCCTCGGAAACGGTGCGGAACTTCATTACCACCGTTCGTCCCAGCATCGACCCTGCCTTGGGGGATTACACTTTTCCGGAAATTGTCTCCCAGGTGCGGCATTATATGAAGCTCCATATCCACCGCCAGGAATTACAGGCCGCCTTTACCGGCAATGTCCGCTTTACGAAAAATTTCTTTCTCCGGGCGGTACCGGTGTTTCTGAAAAATCCGGTAATGGCCCTGAATTATTACCTTTTCGGCGTGCGGCCTTACTCCTGCACCTATACCAATCCCGGTGCCTTTACCGTGCCGCCGGAGATGGCTCCCCATATTCAGGGCATGGAGGTGGTGCTGGGCCAGGCCACCGTGCCCCGGTGCCACTGTGCCTCCATCAGCTATGGAGACATCATGGAAATCACCTTTGCCGGCACCCAGGCCGAAACGGACACGGAGCGGGACTTTTTCCGCTTTCTGGTCCGGGAGGGCATTCCGGTGCGGATCGAGAGCAACCGATAAGAGGAGCATGTTATGTCTTACTGTGTCAACTGCGGCGTGGAGCTGGACCCCAGCGCCAAAACCTGTCCCCTGTGCGGGACGCCTGCCTGGCATCCGGAACTGGATGCGCCGCCCTACTTTCCTGCCAACTCCGCTGCCGTACAGCCCGCCTCCAGGCGAGAGGCCGCCATTCTGCTGACGGCTATGCTGGTGTCCGTGTCCCTGTGCTGCGGGCTTTTGAACCTGTTTCTGCCCACGGACCGTCCCTGGTCCCTGTACGTCATCGGGGCGGCGGTGATGCTGTGGGTCTGGTTCACCCTGCCTATGGTGCTGCGGCGGCTGCCGGTCTTTTTCCGGCTCACCGCCGATGTGGCGGCCATTGGTATCTATGTCTGGCTCATTTCCATCGACCTGGGGGGCAGCCGCTGGTTCCGGGGACTGGCCCTGCCCATGATCGGTTGGGCCGGGCTGCTGGTCTTTCTCCTGAGCTTTCTGCTCCGGGGCGGGCGGCGCTCCACACTCTCCGCTATTGCCCTGATCATCGGGGCGGCTGGGCTTCTGGCGATGGGCATTGAATTCTGCATCGACCGGTATTTCCGTGGTATGTGGCAGCCAGGGTGGTCCCTGATCGTGCTGGCGGTCTGCGTGGGACTCATCATCCCCCTGCGGATCGTCCGGCGGGTGCCCTCTCTCCGGGAGGAGGCCCGCCGCCGCTTCAACCTGTAATTTTAAGGAGGCTTTCTTTATGAACATCTCTCAGATCATGGAAAAAATGATCGCATTCTCCAACGGGAATCTGCATGACATGAACCATCTTATGTGCGTGTGGACCTACGCCAAAACCATCGGCGAGATGGAGGGCCTGGACCGGAAGACCCAGGAAACACTGGAGATCGCCGCCATCACCCATGACATCGCCTGCCCCCTGTGCCGGGAAAAATACGGCAACACCAACGGAAAGCGGCAGGAAGAAGAGGGCGGCCCCCTGGTACGGAGCTTTCTGGCGGATGCGGGCCTGTCTGCGGAGCAGGTGGACCGGGTGGCTTATTTGGTGAGCCACCACCATACCTACACGGATATTGACGGCATCGATTATCAAATTTTGATCGAGGCGGACTACATCGTAAACGCCTCCGAAAGCGGCTACAGCCCGGAAAACAGGAAGAACTTCCTGGAAGAGCACATGAAGACTGAAAGCGGCAAGCGGCTCCTCCGCTCCACTTTCTGTATGGAAACATAAAAAGACCGGTCCCATCACAATGGAACCGGATCTGAGACTGTCGATAAAGTGGTAAATTCTCCGCGACGGTAAGGTAGGGCAGCCGTTAGCGGTTCCTGCCCCGCCGTTTACCGGCTGGCTTCATTCTTTTCCTCCCGGAGCTCTCCGATGAGGCGGCGGAAGAAATCTCTGGCGATCTCCCGGAAATCCTCCGGCGTCTCAGCGGTGTTGCTGAGCTCATAGTCGCACTTACCGCGGTAGAATTCGTCAGATTTCTGGGCAGAGATCCGCATACGGGCATAGCGCTCATCAATGCCGTCCCGGGCCATGATCCGCCGCACCCGCAGCTCCGCCGGGGCCGTGACAGCCACGGTCCGGTCGCACAGGGCCTCCGCACCGCTTTCGATCAGGTTGATGGCGTCCACCGCCACCAGTTCGCCGGCCTGACAGCGGCGCTGTACCTCCGGCACGATGAACCGATAAATGACCTCATTGAGCTGCGCCATCCGTTCCTTGTTCTCAAAGACCAGCTCACCCAGCTTCTTACGGTCCAGTGTACCGTCGGAATTAAACACGCCGTGGAATTTCACCTCGATGGCATGGCGCAGCTCCGCACTGTCCCGGAGCATCTCATGGTACACCTCGTCGCAGTCGATGACCCGGCCGCCCAGATCCCGGATGGCCTCCAGCGCGCTGGTCTTACCGGAGCCGGTACCGCCGGTGATGCCAATGACCACCCGCTTCTGTCCAGCGGCGATGGTCTTGAAGCCCGCCGCCTTCTTCAACCGGTTGCTGATAGCAAGGCCAAGGCCCTGACTGTCCGGGCACTGGGCATAGATCTGAGCCGCGTCCTTGCTGTCAAAGGCCCGCAGAGCGTCAAACACCCGCTGGGCCTGGATCCGCTTATCCTGACTGGGTCCCAGACATTCCACTTCCTGTTCCTTGAACAGCTCCGCGAACTCATCAAAGCAGATGACACCGTCACCGGGCTTCACCATCTGCAAAATGGTCTGAGCGGAAGCTTCCGCCGGGCCGGTGACAACAGTCACCGGAGCCTTGGGGGCATAATGGCGATACTTCATACCGGGAGCCTTGGGCTGCTCTCCGTCCTTCAGCCGCTCTGTTACGGCCTTATCCACCGCCACAGGGCCGACGACCTCTTCCAATGCCTCCAAAGGCAGTCCGCCGGGTCTCAGCAGACGGGGCGGTGTGCAGGTCAGATCCAAAATGGTAGACTCCACGCCCACCTGACAGGGGCCGCCGTCCACCACGGCGTCGATCTTGCCCTCCATATCCTCCATCACATCCGCCGCGGTGGTGCAGCTGGGACGGCCGGAGGTATTGGCGCTGGGCGCGGCCACAGGGACGCCTGCCTCCCGGATGATGGACAGCGTTACCTGATGGTCCGGGCACCGGACGCCCACGGTGTCCAGTCCCGCCGTGGTGGCATCCGGCACGATGGGCTTCCGCTTCAGGATCATGGTCAGAGGACCGGGCCAGAATTTCCGGGCCAGCGTATATGCCAGCGGCGGCACGTCCTCACAGTACCGGGGCAGCCATTGCGGTCCCGGAATATGGATGATGAGAGGGTTGTCCTGCGGACGGCCCTTGGCCTCAAAGATCTTGTTGACAGCCTCTGCGTCCAATGCGTTGGCGCCCAGACCGTAGACCGTTTCCGTGGGAATTCCCACCAGTCCCCCCTGCCGCAGGATGTCTGCCGCTGCGGAGATCTGATCCTCGATGATCTTTTGCTGACCCTTGGTGTCCCGCAGGTCAAAATATCGTGTCTGCATATCTCTTCGCCTCTATCTCTCTTCGCCGGAGATCTCCCCGGCCTTATTGCTTACTCTTTCTGCGTCTCCAAAGGGCTCCGCGGCGTCCCGGCAGGCTGCCGGAAGTGCAGCCCCTCCACGGCGCCGCTCTATCCGGGCCGCCGTACAGCTTTGTTTTATGGTTCCCCGCCGCCGTTCTTCAGCTTCTCCGCCTGGTCGGCGGTCACCAGGGCGTCGATGAGCTCATCCAGTTCCCCGTCCAGGACTGCGTCGATCCGGTACAGCGTCAGGCCGATCCGGTGATCCGTCACCCGGCCCTGGGGGAAGTTGTAGGTGCGGATGCGCTCGTTGCGCATGCCGGTGCCGACCTGGCTGCGGCGCTCGGAGGTGACGGCGGATTCGATACGCGCCTGCTCGATCTGATAGAGCTTGGAGGCCAGCATCTGCATACACTTTTCGCGGTTCTGCACCTGGCTGCGCTCCTCCTGACAGGCCACGACGATGCCGGACGGCTTGTGGATGAGGCGCACGGCGGAGCTGGTCTTGTTGATATGCTGCCCGCCTGCGCCGGACGAACGGTAGACCTGCATCTCGATATCCTCGGGCCGGATATCGACCTCGGCCTGCTCCATTTCCGGGAGCACCGCGACCGTCGCGGTCGACGTGTGGACGCGTCCGCCGGACTCTGTCTCCGGCACGCGCTGGACGCGGTGGACGCCGGATTCAAATTTGAGTCTGGAGTACGCGCCCGCGCCCTGAATCTCAAAATCGGCCTCCTTCACGCCGCCAAGCTCGGTTTCGTTGTAGTTTAACAGCGTGACCGTCCAGCGCTTGGACTCGGCGTACATCGTGTACATCCGGTACAGGCTGTGGGCGAACAGCGCGCTTTCCTCGCCGCCGACGCCGCCGCGGATCTCCATGATGACGCTCTTGTCGTCGTTCGGGTCGCGCGGCAGCAGGAGAATTTTCAGCTCCTGCTCCAATTCCTCCAGCTTTTTCTTGTTTGCGGAGAATTCCTCCTGGCACAGCGCTTTCATTTCAGGGTCGAGCCCCTCGGAGAGCATGGCGCGCAGGTCGTCCTGCTCCTGCGTCGTTTTCATATAGCTGCGGTAGGCCGTGATGATGGGTTCGAGCTGCCGCTGCTCCTTTAACAGCTGCGATGCGGCCTTCGGGTCGTTATAAAAATCCGGCTGCGCGGCGCGCTCCGCCATTTCGAGATAGCGCGCCTCGACCAGCTTCAGTTTTTCCAGCATAGGCTTCCTCACAAAATCTTTGTTATGAATATCATACTCTATTTTGCCCGCAGCGTCAAATATCTGAACGGCTTTTGCGCATACTAACAGAAGATTTTTGAAAGGAGCGCGCCATGAAGAAATTGTTCTGCCTGCTTGCGGCGCTGGCGCTGCTTGCGCAGCCGCTGCGGGCTGCGGAGGAGCCGAAGCGCTATCTCGCGCTGACGTTTGACGACGGGCCGTCCGGTGAGCTGACCGAGCGGCTTCTGGAGGGTCTGGCCGAGCGGCAGGTGCACGCGACGTTTTTTGTCTGCGGCTACCGCATTGCGGAATTTCCGGATACGCTTTCACACATCGCCGCAGCCGGTCACGAGATCGGCCTGCACAGCAGCAACCATGATTATATGCAGAAGATGGACTATGGAACGGCGCTGCGTGATCTGACCGGCTGTGCAAAGGCCGTGGAGGACGCCTGCGGCGTGCGGGCGCAGCTGTTCCGCCCGCCCGGCGGGCTTTACGGCGACACGCTTTTAAGAGCGGCAAAGGACGCGGGGCTGTCGGTCATTTTGTGGTCGGTCGACCCGTGCGACTGGAACGAGGCCGCGTGGGACGGCGTTCTGCCGACGGTTCTGTCCGAGGCGCACGACGGCAGGATCATCCTCATGCACGACCTGTCGGCGCATTCGGTCACGTGCGCCCTACAGGCTGTCGACCGGCTGCAGGCGCGGGGCTATACGTTCTGCACCGTCTCGGAGCTGGCCGCGCTGCGCGGCACGGCGCTTCTGCCCGGCGAGGTCTATACCGGCTTTCCGCCGCTGGACGGTTGACGCGGACCGGATTCCGGGGTAAAATAGAAAAAATGCCTGCCGTGCGGCAGGCATCCCCGGGAGACGTACTTATGGAGAAGAAAGACCTCCGCGCGTTCGTCCGCGCGAAAAAACGCGCCATGACCCCCGCGCAGGTGGAAGCGGCCAGCGCCCGTCTGGCCCAGCAGCTGTTCCGGCACCCGGTCTATCAGGCCGCGAGGAGCCTGTACGGCTATCTGTCTTACAATCAGGAGGTGCGCACGGCGGCCATTCTGCGCCGGGCGCAGCAGGACGGCAAGCGCGTAGCCGTGCCGAAGGTGTTTGGCGATGAAATGAAGTTCTTATGGCTGGACGATCTGTCTGCCGTCGCGCCGGGCGCATACAATATCCCGGAGCCGGTCGCGAACGGGCCGGAGGCGGACGACGAGACGGCGCTCGTGCTCATGCCGGGCCTCGCCTTTGACCCGGAGGGCCATCGCTGCGGCTATGGCGGGGGCTTTTACGACAAATATCTCGCCGCGCACCCGAAGCACGTGACGCTGGCGCTGTGTTACGGGTTCCAGATGTTTTCCCATCTGGACACGGACGCGTTTGATATCCCGGTGCAGTATGTCATTTCCGCGCCGGTCGAGGAGGAAAAAGTGTGAACAAATACATCTTTGTCCTGATCGTCTGTGCGGTCGTGTTTCTCATCTGCTTTCTGATCGATACGCTGTTCAAAGTGATTTTTCCGAAATCCAAACTCGAAAAAAGCAAGCAGGTCGTCCGCCCGCCGAGGAAAAGCGCGGTGGCCGGTGTGATCCTGACCTTTGCGGGCGTCGCAGTGCTGATCAAAAATCTGGCTGGAACGCCGGATACGCTGTTTCTCATCGGCAGCATTGTGGCGATCATCTTCGGCGTGATTTTGCTGTGTACTTATTTTTCTGTCGTCATCTACTTTGACGACGAGGGTTTTCTGTATAAGGCGTGGGGTCACGGCAAAAAAGAGTTCCGCTACAGTCAGAT
>ERZ773195.2884-NODE-2884-length-10292-cov-13.718081_pt1 | contig 10292 bp, 8 predicted proteins | sample MGYA00580530_ERZ773195 | MGnify/ENA primary metagenome ERZ773195 (study PRJEB29015, sample SAMEA2737751) | human gut metagenome | biome: human gut; feature: human-associated habitat; material: faeces | place: China | collected 2012 ...
GCTTGCTCTTGTCAAAGCTCTGGCGGCTGCCGTCGCGCTTGATGACGACGAGCGGGAGCGTCTCGATGATCTCATAGGTCGTAAAGCGTTTCTGGCACGCAAGGCACTCGCGGCGGCGGCGGATGGTCGCGCCCTCCTCGGCCGGACGAGAATCAATGACCTTGCTCTCGGCAAAGCCGCAAAACGGACATTTCATATGTGGATCCTCCATATATCTGGTTTCCGATTACTTTACATAATTCCGTACAGTACTATACCACAGGCCCGGCGCATTTGCACGAAAAATTTCGCCGTATCTGGTGTTTTCTCCTCCGGATACGGCGATTTTCAGCTATTTGCACAGATTCCGAAACGCCTCGCGCGTCATGAGCGCGTTGAGCACCTCGAGCAATGCGTTCGTGCTCAGATGCTCCGGCAGGTCGAGCTGCTCAAGCAGCCGCTGCCGGGCGGCCCGGCTGTCCGCCCCGCCGGTGAGTCCGGCGGCGTAGAGGTCGGCCTTCGTGATGCGCGCGCCCGGCAGCGGCGCGTCCTCGCCCTCGATGGTCGCACCCGCGCGGCGCAGCGCCTCGAGCAGCACCTCCGGCCGCATGCCCTCCACGCCGAGCTTGCCCTCTTTCGAGGCGGTACGCTTGCGCCGCTCCTTGCCGGCTACGTCCGGGATATAGGCATGCTTGACCTGCGCCGGGTCGATCGCTCCGCGCAGATAGCTGCGGATGACAAAGCCCGCCCCGTCACTGTCCGTGAGGACGATGATGCCGCGCGTTTCGGCCAGGCGGCGCAGCAGTGCCAGGCGCTGGCTGTCGTGGAAGATGCCGAAGCCGGACGTCTCGAGAATGGGCGCGTCCACGACCTGCGCGAGCGTGTTTTTGTCATACCGGCCCTCGACGATGATGGCCTCGCGGATGCGGATCATGCCGCGCCTCCCACGGCGATGCGCAGCAGCAGCTCCTTGAGCAGCTCGGCATCGTCCGCGCCGGTGTTTTTCATGGCAAAGTCCGTCTGCGCGCACAGGCGCACCGCCTCCTCGAGCTGGCGGCCGGAGAATTTCCGGGCCGAGCGCAGGAGATTTTCCGCAATGAAGTCATACGGCAGGCCGAGCAGCGCGCGTAGATCGCCCGTGCCAAGGCCCGCGTGCCGCGCGAGCCGCGCGGCATAAAGCCTGCGCATCTGCTGGCCGATGACGGCGAGCAGGAAGATCGGTGTGTTCGCCTTGTCGGCGAGGAGGTCCGCAAGAATGCGCATGGCGCCGTCATAGTCCTGATCGGCCAGCCGGTCGGTCAGCTCGTAAGCCACCGCCTCCGGCAGCCGGTGCGCCACGGCCAGAATGTCCGCGCGCGTGACCGTGTCGCTCGAAACATAGGCCGCGATCTTGTCGATCTCCGGGATCATACTGTTCATCAGGCCGCCGGTGAAGAAAATCAGCTGGCGGGCGTCCTCGGGCGAAATGTGCTTCTTGTGCGCGGCAAAACGTTTGCCGACCCAACGCACAAGCGCGCTCTCCCCCTGGGCGGTGAACTGGATGAGCTCACCGTATTTTTTGAAGGCCTTCGTCGTCTTCAGGCGGCCGTCCGGCTCAAAATCCGTACTCATCAGAAACACCAGCGTGCAGTAATCCGGCAGGTCGCCGATGACCCGGACGAGCGCCTGCGCCTCTTCCTCGCGGCACTTGTTCGTGTCGAATCCACGCACTTCGATGAGCGTGCGCTCGGTCAGAAACGGCACTGCGTCCACCGCGTCCGCCAGCGCCTGAAAGTCGAGCTCCGCCCCGTCAAACCGGTGATAGCTGAAGTCGTCCTCGCCGCCGGGCAGGCAGAGCTTTTTCAGCTCCAGCAGGTACTGCTCGCGCAGGTAATCCTCCCGCCCCCAGAGCAGGTACAGCCGTCCCGGCCCCTGCTCGCGCAGGCTGCGCACCTGTGCGCCGTAGTCGAGCACTTCCGTTTTCTTTTTTCCTTTAGCTTTTGCCATAGCGTTTCCTCACGAGAGATGCACCGTAATGTCGCCCATCTGATCGGTGCGGTAGATCGGTATGTGGTGCGCCTGCAGGCGCTCGAGCGTGTCACTCGTCGGATGGCCGTAGCTGTTGTAGCCGACGGAGATGATCGCAGCGTCCGGCGCGATGGCGTCGAGCCATGCGTCACCGGTGGATCTTTTCGAACCGTGGTGGCCGACGAGCAGCAGCTCAATGTCGGGATAGGTGCAGGAGCTTAGAAACTTCACCTCTGCCGTCGTGTCCACGTCGCCGGGCACGAGTGTGTCATAATCGCCGATGGAGGCCAGCACGATCATGCTGCCGTCCTCCTGTCCGGCGCAGGGCTCCGGATACAGGCGCACGGAGATGCCGCCGGCCGCGATCGTCTGTTGCGCGTCCACGCGCACAACGGTCGTATGGTTTGCCTCCGCGAGCGCGAGAATGTCGCTCAGCGGGGCCTGCGTGATATCCGCAGCGGCCGGGATGACCAGTGTGCGTACCGGAAGCCAGTGCATCAGGCGCAGCACGCCGCTGACATGATCGTCGTGCGGGTGCGTGAGCACGAGCAGGTCAAGGCTCCGGTGCCCCTGCGCGAGCAGCTTGCGCGCCGCGAGGTCGCCCGGATCTTCCGCCGTAGAGCGGCCGCCGCAGTCCACTACGGCGCAGGATCGCCCGCTGGAAAACACGATACTCTGCCCCTGACTGACATCGAGCGCCGTCACGGTCGATGTGCGCTGCAGCTGCACGGCATTGACGGTCAGCACCGCGCACAGTGCCAGCACGCTGCACGCAGCGGGGATCCAATAGCGCACCTTACGCCGCCGGGAGAGCAGCCACGCCGCGCCGAACATGGCGTACACCAGCACGAGCCACCAGACGACCATGCGGCTGCCGGTGAACAGCACTGCACCCGGAAGTTTTGAGAGCACGTTTGCCACAGCGAGGATAACCGCAGCGGCCACGCCGTCACCCACGCGAGCGCCGTGCCGCCCCATGCCCAGACAAGGCCGAGAAGCGCCGCGAGGTAGCAGCCGATGAACGCGGCCGGCAGCAGCCACAGGATGAGCAGGTTCGTAACCGGCGCGATGAGCGAAATGTTGCCGAAATGCAGCGCCGTGAGCGGCACGGTAAACACCATGGCGCCGACGGAGCTCGCCGTTGTGGCACTGAAAAAGGCGCGGATCTTCCGCCGCGGACGCGAGAGCTTCACATCGGTGGGCAGCAGGCGCGCATCGAGCGCGCGGTACAGCGCACCAGAGACACAAAACAGGCCCGCCATGGACGCAAACGAGAGCTGCAGGCTGATGCTCGCCGCGGCAAACGGATTGGCCGCGAGCAATATGGCCAATGCTGTCAGCAGCGACGTCGGCGGGTCGTTCTCCCGCCCGAGCAGCGGCGCAAAAAGCACCAGCGCCGTCATGAACGCCGCGCGCAGCACCGACGGGCTGCATCCGGCCATGATGACAAAAACAACCATCATCGGCAGGCCGATGATGGCCGTCATGCGCCGGTTGCCGGTGAACAGACGCAAAAAGCCCAGCAGGAACGCCAGATGCAAGCCAGAAACCGCGACCGTGTGCATGATACCGGTCGTGCTGAGCGGAATGTCCAGATCCTGCGCGTAGAGCGCGGATTTATCGCCGAGCATGAGCGCCTGCGCAAACGGCAGCACATCCGCCGGGAAGGCGGCCTGCGCGCTCATTTTGAGCGACTGGGCGACGGTTTTCGGCCAGTAGAGCCAGCTGCGGCTCCAGACGCCGGTGCGCGCGAGCGTTTTGTCCCGCACGCTGCCGATAAGGTATATGCCCTTGGAAATGTAGGCGTCCGTCTCTTCCCCGTAGCGCAGCGTGGATGGGCGGAACTTCACGTCCGCCGTGATCTCGTCGCCGGGGCGCAGCGCAGCGGCGTCCGCATCGGAGACGTAGAGCCGCGCCTTGCAGTTGGGCACGTCCGGGCTTGTGAGCAGGGCGGTCAGCCCATAGCTGCGCGCATATGCGACAGGATACTCCGTCACGCGCGCCGTGACCGTCTGCACATCGCCGGAAACGTTCTGCACAGGCGTCAGGCGCAGGGCCGACGCCGCAGCGTACCACCCGAAGCCAATGGCTGCCGACAGCAGCGCGGCCATGACCCTGCGGCGCGTCTGCCCCGGGAGCAGCAGCGTCACGAGCGCAAGCACGACTGCCGCGAGCGCACCGGGCAGCACCCAGCGCGCCGGCAGCAGAAAATGCGTCAGAAAGATCGCAGCCGAAAATCCGCCTGCGCAGTATGCCAGCTTTCGCACGCCCGCTCCCCCCCTCTATCTCTGGGGACATTATAAACAAAAACGGCGGCCGGAACAAGTCCCGCCGCCGAATTTCGTTGCCTTTACAGCAGCTTCTCGCCCATCGGCGCGCCGCCGAGGACGTGGAAGTGCAGGTGATGCACGGTCTGGCCGGCATCGTCGCCGCAGTTGGAGATGACGCGGTAGCCGCCAGTCAGTCCCTCCTGCACGGCGAGCTTCGCAATGACCTCAAAGCACTTGGCGACCACAGCGGAGTTTTCCGCCGTGATGGCCGCGACCGAGTCGATGTGCTGCTTCGGGATCACGAGAAAGTGCACCGGCATCTGAGGATTGATGTCGCGGAACGCATAAACATCATCATCGTTGTACAGGCAGGTGGAAGGGATCTCCCCCGCCGCGATCTTACAAAACAGGCAGTCGTTCATAATGAAACCTCCTTATAGTCCCAGCTTTTCCGCCACGAAATCGTCCACGATGGCCAGCGCGTCGTCGATCTTCAGCACCTCGCTGCCGCCGCCCATGGCGGAGTCCGGCTTGCCGCCGCCCTTGCCGCCGGTGACCGCCGACACGGCGCGCACAAGATCGCCCGCGCGGATGCCCCTGGCCACGGCGTTCTTGCCGCAGACGGCCACGAACGTGACCTTGCTCTCCGTCGCCGTCGCAAGCACCGCGACCGTGTCCGGATCCTTATCACGCAGGAAGTCGCCGAGCTTGCGCAGGTCGCCGGCCTCGAGGTCGGTGCGCGTCGTCGTGATGACCTTGATGCCGCCGATGTTCTTCGAGGCATAGAGGAAACGGTCGACGTCGCTGTGCAGGATCTTCTCTTTCATGCGCTCAACGTTCTGGCGCGCCTCCTTGAGCTCCGCCGTGAAGCCCTTTGCCTTGGCAATGAGGTCGGCGGGCTTGGCGTGCAGCACCTCGGCCGCCGCGTACATGCGGCGGTTGACGGTCTCCATCTCGCGCAGGTAGGCCTTGCCGGTGATCGCCTCCACGCGGCGCACGCCGGACGCGACCGAGCTCTCGCCCGTGATGCGGAACGGGCCGATCTTGGCGGTGTTGTCCACATGCGTGCCGCCGCAGAGCTCAACGGACTTGCCACCCATGTTCACCACGCGCACGAGATCGCCGTACTTCTCGCTGAAGAGCGCCGTCGCGCCGCTGGCCTTGGCCTGCGCCATCGACATCTCGGACACGTTGACGTCCATGCCGTCGAGGATCCAGTCGCCGACGATCTCATTGACCCGCTCCAGCTCCTCGGGCGTGATGGCCGAGAAATGCGTCAGGTCAAAGCGCAGGCGATCCGGCTCCACGAGCGAGCCCGCCTGATGCACGTGATCGCCCAGCACCTCGCGCAGCGCGGCCTGGAGCAGGTGCGTGGCCGAGTGCGCACGCATGATCGCCTTGCGGCGGTCGGTATCGATGCGCGCCGTGACGGTCTGCTCGACCTGCAGGCGGCCGGAGTGCATCACACCGTGGTGCAGGAATTTGCCGGCCTTGTCCTTCTGGACGTCCGTCACCTGGAAGAGCGCGCCGTCCGTCTCAATGACGCCGTTGTCGGCCACCTGGCCGCCCATCTCGGCATAAAACGGCGTGCAGTCGAGCACGAGCACGCCCTGCTTGCCCTCATCGATCTCCGAACAGACCTCACCGTCGCAGACGATGGCCAGGATCGTGCCCTGATCGACCGTGTGGTCATAGCCGGTGAATTTCGTCGGCGTCGTGTCCAGGCCGAGGTCCACACCGGCCCATGCCAGGTCGCCGAGCGCCTCGCGCGCCTTTCTCGCGCGCACGCGCTGCTGCTCCATCAGCTCCTGGAACGCATCCTCATCCACGGTCATGTCCTGCTCCTGCACCATCTCGCGGGTCAGGTCGATTGGGAAGCCGTAGGTGTCATAGAGCTTGAACGCATCCGCGCCGGAGAACACCCGCTCGCCCTTGGCCTGATGCTCGGCGAGCAGGTCGGAGAAGATGTGCATGCCAGCGTCGATGGTCTTGGCGAAGTTCTCCTCCTCGTTGCGGATGACGCGGGTGATATACGCCTGCTTCTCGCGCAGCTCGGGGTACTGGCACTCGTTTTCGTGCACGACCATGTCCACGACCTGATACAGGAACGGTTCGTTGACGCCGAGGAGCTTGCCGTGGCGCGCCGCACGGCGCAGCAGACGGCGCAGCACGTAGCCGCGGCCCTCGTTCGACGGCAGGATACCGTCCGAGATCATCATGACGGAGGCGCGGATATGGTCGGTGATGACGCGCAGGGACACGTCGGTCTGGTGGCTGTCACCATAGTGCGCGCCGGTGATCTCGCTGACCTTGTGGGTGATGTTCATGACGGTATCGACGTCGAAGAGCGAATCCACGCCCTGGCAGACAACGGCCAGACGCTCAAGGCCCATGCCGGTGTCAATGTTTTTCTGAACGAGATCGGAATAGTTGCCGTTGCCGTCGTTATCAAACTGGGAAAAGACGTTGTTCCAGACCTCCATATAGCGGTCGCAGTCGCAGCCGGGCGCGCAGTCCGGCTTGCCGCAGCCGTAGGCTTCGCCGCGGTCAAAATAGATCTCCGAGCAGGGGCCGCACGGACCGGAGCCATGCTCCCAGAAGTTATCGTCCTTGCCGAGGCGGGTGATGCGGCTTTCGGGGATGCCGATCTCGTCGCGCCAGATGTTGAACGCCTCGTCGTCCTTTTCATACACGGACGGGTACAGCCGCTCGGGGTCGAGGCCGACCCAGTCCGGGCTCGTCAGAAACTCCCACGACCAGGCGATGGCTTCATGCTTGAAGTAGTCGCCGAAGGAGAAGTTGCCGAGCATCTCAAAATACGTGCCGTGGCGCGCGGTCTTGCCGATGTTCTCGATATCGCCGGTGCGGATGCACTTCTGGCAGGTGCAGACACGGTGGCGCGGCGGCTCCTTGTCGCCCTTGAAGTAGGGCTTCATCGGCGCCATGCCGGAGTTGATGAGCAGCAGACTCGCGTCATCCTGCGGGATGAGCGAGAAGCTCGGCAGACGCAGGTGTCCCTTCGTCTCGAAAAAGCGCAGGAACATTTCGCGCAGTTCATTCAGACCATATGGTTTCATAATCATCTATCCTCCAAATCAAATTCTCTTGCTTCACTCTTTTTGCAGCCGCTCGGAAAGGCTGGGCGCGTCCGCGCGGTAAAACTCCAGCTTGCCGCAGCGCCTGCAGGCATAGATATCGACCTCCAGCGCACCGGAAAAGAGGTTGGACAAGTGGCCGGTCAAAAGGCCGTATTGCCCGAGCTGCAGGGATTCCTGCCCCAGATGCTCCATCTCGCCATGACAACGCAGACAGTCCATAACACGTCTCCTTTCAAAAAAAGATGCCTCCGCCCCATGGACAGGGGCGAAGGCATTCAAGCATTCACGGTACCACCCTGATTGCCGCTCACGCGGCGTCTCAAGTCGTCCTTAACGCGGACAGACGTCCCGGTCGTCCCGGGCCGCTCCGGAGCGGCCGCCATGCTGCCGGCCGAAGGGCTTCCACCGTCCCCTTCTCTCTGCTGACCGGGTGCTGCACAGTTCTTCTCCATCCAAGCGTTCTGTTCTGGATTTTTATATTTTACCACATTCGAGCCGAATGTCAACCGTTTCGGCGGGTAATTTCCGCCGCACGAGCGACAGCGGCGCGGCCCTGCACGGCAGCGGCATGGTAAAGCGCTGCATCGGGTGCGGCACGCTCTCGAGCGGAAGGCCATCGGCATCGCGCAGATCCTGCGCCGTGAAGGTCACGGGCGGCGCGGCGTTCGTGACGAGCTCGAGCGTGTCGCCGACGGAAAACTTGTTGCGCTGCGTCAGCACGGCGCGCCCGCCGGGCGCGGTGCCCTCCACGACGGCGCAGACCTCCGCCCCGGCAAAGTAGGCGGAGTTTGCCGTGTACTGCCCCGGCTGGCCGAAGTAGAACCCGGTGCTGTACGGCCGGTGGCTGATCTGCAGCACCTCGCGCTGCCAGACCGGGTCGAGGGGCCGCCCGGCGACGGCATCGTCGAGCGCGTGGCGGTAGGCATTCGTGACCGCGCCGACATAATAGGCGCTCTTGGTGCGCCCCTCGATCTTCAGGCTCGTGATGCCGGCCGCCAGCAGCTCCGGCAGGTGATCGATCATGCACATGTCGCGGGAGTTGAAGATGTACGTCCCGCGCGCGTCCTCCGTGATGTCAAACACCTGGCCGGGGCGCTTGGACTCCGTGAGGCCGTACTTCCAGCGGCAGGGCTGGGCGCAGCGGCCGCGGTTGGCATCGCGCCCGGTGAGGTAGTTCGACAGCAGGCAGCGGCCGGAAAACGACACGCACATTGCCCCATGCACGAATGCCTCGAGCTCCAGCTCAGGCGGTGTGTGGGCGCGGATGGCGGCGATCTCGGCGAGCGACAGCTCACGCGCGAGCACAACCCGCTGCGCACCGAGATCATGCAGCGCCGCGGCAGCCGCCGAATTGACCACGCCGAACTGCGTGCTCACGTGCAGCGCGACGTGCGGCGCATAGCGCTTTGCGAGCGTGATCACGCCAAGATCGGCCGCGATGATCGCATCCACGCCAGCGTCGTCGAGCAGCTCCAGATACGCCGGCAACTGCGCCATCTCGTCATCGCGCGGCAGAGTGTTGCACGTCACGTGCACGGCGGCGCCCTGCGCGTGCGCAAGCTGCACGGCCGCGCGGATGCCGTCCGGCGTGAAATTTTCCGCCCCGGCGCGCATACCGAACTGCGCTCCGGCCAGATACACTGCGTCTGCGCCGAAATGGAGCGCCATTTGCAGGCGCTCCAGATCTCCGGCAGGGCATAACAATTCCGGTTTGTTCATATTCGTCCCCGCTTATTGTGAATAACTCTGTTTGGCCACGAACGCCTGGAACTCGCCATAGTTCGTGAAGAACTTGTGCGTACCGGACTCGGCGTCGAGCGCGTAGTACAGCGCCTGTGTGCTCGCCGGCGAGAGCGCCGCCTTGATGGACGCAAGGCCGGGGTTTGCGATCGGCGTGGGCGGCAGGCCCTTGTTCTGATAGGTGTTGTACGGGCTGTCGATCTTCGTATCCTCCACGGTGAGCACATCCTTGTGCTCCGGCAGGACGTACATGATCGTCGAGTCGATCTGCAGCGGCATGCCGGCCTCGATACGGTTATAGATGACGGCGGCGATCATGGCGCGCTCATCGTCGTTGGCTGCTTCCTTTTCGATCATGGACGCGACCGTGACGACCTCCTGCATGGTCATGCCGCGCTCGTCCGCCTTTTCGAGCATCTCGGCCGTGATGCGGTCGTGGAAGTTCTCCAGGAACTTATTGATGGCGCTCGATGCCTGCATGCCCTGATAGAACTCATACGTATCCGGGAACAGGAAGCCCTCGAGGCGCTTGGCGTCGCCCTGCATGCTCTGGTCAATGAACGAGTAGTTGTAGGAATAATTGGCTGCCGCGTCCATGAGGTCGTCATACGAGCAGACGTTTTCATCCTCGAGCTTGCGGAAGATCTGCTCCATCGTATAACCCTCGGGGATGGTGACCTTGGTCGTGACCATGGCGCCGGAGCCGACCTGCATCTTCTTGACGAGCGCGCGGTAATCATAGTTCGTGCTCAGCTCATACGTGCCGGGGTCAATCTTCGTTTTCGCGTGCGAAACACTGCAGTAAAGCTCGAAGAGGCCCTTATACTTGATGATACCGGCATCCTTGAGCTGCTTTGCCACGTAGCCCACGCTCACCTGATGGCCGGAGCGCTCCTTGGCATTGCCGTCGGCGTCCGTGTACGAAATGGTGACGTCCTTGAACTCGGACTTATCGAGCGTGACCGTCGCCGTGACCGGCTCTTTGTTGAGCGCGAGTACGTCCGACGCCGCCATCCAGCCGACGCAGGCGAGAATGATGCTGATGCTGACGACAAAGGCAAAATAGATCAGGCCGCCGAGGCAGCCGCTGCGGCCGGCGCGGCGCGGCGCTTCCGGCGCGGCGAAAATTGACGAAGCGGCGGTGGCGCCGCTGCTCGACGAATTGGCTTCCTGCAATGAACCTGCTTTCACGCCTTCG
>ERZ773195.2888-NODE-2888-length-10286-cov-4.678526_pt1 | contig 10286 bp, 7 predicted proteins | sample MGYA00580530_ERZ773195 | MGnify/ENA primary metagenome ERZ773195 (study PRJEB29015, sample SAMEA2737751) | human gut metagenome | biome: human gut; feature: human-associated habitat; material: faeces | place: China | collected 2012 ...
AGGCTGACCGCGGCGAGCACACCTTCTGGTACGATGCCATCAACGACCTGATGGATCAGGATGTGCCTGCTTTGTACGAGGCTGCTTTGAAGGAACACGGCTTTGCGCCGGTGGATGATCCCAGCTACGATCTGGTAAGCGTGAAGAAGGACGAGGGCTTTGTGGCTACCGCCACCGTGGCGCTGCAGCCCGAGCTGAAGCTGACCAAGACCACCGGCTTTACCTCCCAGTGCGTCACCCCGGAGGTGACCGACAAGGAGATCGACACGGTGCTGGAGCGCCGCCGCAATTACGCCGCAGAGCTGGTGCCCCACAAGGGCCCCGCTGTAAAGGGCAATGTGGTGCACATGGACTTTGAGGGTCTTCTGGACGGTGTGGCCTTTAAGGGCGGCACGGCAAAGGACCAGTCGGTGCAGCTGGGCAGCGGCCGCATGATCCCCGGTTTCGAGGATGGCATTCTGGGCCACAAGGCAGGGGACGAGTTCGAGATCAACGTCACCTTCCCCAAGAACTACCCCAACAAGGAGCTGGCTGGCAAGCCTGCTGTGTTCAAGATCAAGCTGCATGACGTGTGCGTGCGTCAGCTGCCTGCCCTGAACAGCGACTTTGCCAAGAAGATGGGCAAGGAGACCATGGAGGAGTACCGCGCTTTCGTGAAGCAGCAGCTGTTCGACGGCCGCCACGGCGGTGCGCTGAACCACGCCAAGGACATGATCCTTGGTCAGCTGGCCGATGCCGCAGAGGGCGAGATCCCCAGCATTCTGGTGGAAAACGCCTACCAGCAGCAGATGCAGGTCATCCAGCAGCAGCTGCAGATGCAGCGCATGAGCCTGACCACCTATCTGAGCCAGATCCACGAGACCCGCGAGAGCTTTACTGCCAAGGTGCGTGCCGCCGCAGAGAAGAACACCCGCGCCCGCATGGCACTGCTGCAGATCGCACAGCAGGAGAACCTGCTGCCCACCGATGAGGAGATCGACAAGCAGCTGGCTGAGCGCGCTGAAAAGACTAAAAAGACGGTGGAAGAGATCAAGGCAGGCACCGACGTTGCCGCCCTGCGCCGCAACGAGGGCATCCGCAAGGCTGCCGATTGGGTCATCGACCACTCCACCATCGAGGAAAAGGTAGAGAGCAAGTAAGCGCTGACGGTTTGGAATGCGCGCCGCGCTGCTCTGCGCATCAATAGAGGAAAAACAATTTTAAATTTGAGAACCGGGAAAATCTGCGGATTTTCCCGGTTCATTTTTCACAGAAAGGAATGCAGTTCTCCTTTACGACCTTTCCCGTGAAAATGCAATGCCGGGCGGTCCGCAGACCGCCCGGCATTGATCTATTTAAGAATAATACTTCCGCTGATTATGCGCAGAGCAGCGCGGCGCGCATTTAAATCGTTTTTCAGGTCAGAAGGTTGAAGCCCATGATGACCACGCCCAGCACCACCAGCACGACGCCGGTGGCGCGGTTCAGGGTCTTGGGAGTGGCCTTGTTGGCAAACACGGCGGCAATGCGCGCCCACAGCAGGGTGAACACCACGCACAAGCCCCATACCAGCCAATCAGGCGTGCCGCCGATCATAAAGTGGGACACCGCACCGGTCAGGGCGGTAAAGGTCATGATGAACACGCTGGTGCCCACGGCAGTTTTCAGTTCGTACCCCAGCACGCTGGTGAGGATGAGCAGCATCATCATGCCGCCGCCCGCGCCGATAAAGCCGCAGATGAAGCCGATGAGCACGCCGCACACCACCGACTGCACCGCACGCTTTTGCGCGCTGACCCCCTGCATGGCTTCCTTGGTGGTCATCACCGGACGGACAATGAATTTGACTCCCAGCAGGAAGGTCATAAATACGGAGAAGCTGCCCATGGCTTGAGAGGGAACCAGACTGGACAGCCAGCTTCCCACCACAGTAAACAGCATTACGGTAAGCATCATGATCAGACCGTTTTTGACGTCCAGATTTTTGTTTTTTCCATAGGTATAGGCGGAGACGGCGCTGGCCAGTACGTCCGAGGAAAGGGCGATACCCACGGCCATATAGGGTTCCATATCCAAAAAGGTGATGAGCATAGGACTGATTACCGCCGCCGCGCTCATACCGGCAAAGCCGGTTCCCAGCCCGGCGCCCATTCCGGCAAAAAAGGTGACAAGAATCGTGATCAGAATTTGCGGCATATTGAATCTCTCCATTTTTTGAAATTATATATGGGTAATGAGTCAGAGCTTGTCTTCCATACCGGTTTGTCCCGGAGCAAGGATTCATTGCCCATAATGGATCCCTGTTTTACTTTCCCTCTTATTCCGTTCATACCGCATATTGCGCCATCATACCTTCTTGTATCTTTGCAGAATGCGGTTGAGCTGCTTCATGGCTGATTCATCGGCGCCTATCTGCTTGAGCAGGGAGACCAGCGTGATTCTCCCCATCATACGCTGCAAGGCGGGATTATCCTTTACCGTGCCCGCCACTTCGCCCCGGGCAGAAGCAGCCTTTGTAATCAGCTGATCGATGACCGCACCCGCCTCCGGGTGCTTACGGATGTCCGACAGCTTGTCGGCAATGGAGTAACAATCAGGGACGATATCCTCCTTGTCAAACCAGTTGATTACAGGAGCGGTTTTCCGGAAACTGTACTCCGGATTGGGCTGGGATACCTTTCGAACCCAGATCGCACTGTGACTGTCCCCGGCGGTTGCATGGATGGAGTGCTCCCCAGAGATGGGGACCTTGAACTTAAACACATGCTTTCCGGTCTGAGTCTCAAAGGGCCGTCCGTCCACGCTCAGGGTGACGGTTTTCTGATTGGAATAGACTGTAACTTCGGTTATATCCTCGGCCCGGTCCACATACCGTCCGCCCGCGACGTGAACAAAGGGATCGGTCTTGTTCCAGTAGGCTTTGTACAGGTAGAAGGCGTCCTTCTTGGTTTGGCGGTCGATGGTGACAAGGCCCTTCTGATTTTCGCCGTGCTTGCCGCCCTCGTCCCGTCCGTCGGCAGCAAAGTCGAAGATGTTCCATACATGGGTGGCCCACATCCAAGGACGCTGCTCGATCATCTCCAGCATGTGCTCATGGTAGACGCACTGGTAGCTCTCGGTATAGTCGCCCTTTTCGGGAGCAAGAGACTGGTACTGAGGGTTGGCGTCTGCGCCGTACTCGCTCAGGCCGATGCACCGGTTTGGGAACTTGGCGTGGTACTCGTCAAAGAATTCGTCGTTCTGCTCCAGGTCGCCTACATACCAGCCAAAATACAGGTTGTAGCTGTTCACATCCGGAATCTCCAGAAGAGGACTGTCGATGTCCAGCATGAATACATTTGCCATGGTGGTGGGACGGGTGGGGTCCAGCTTGTGGCACAGATCATTCAGCGCCCGGTGGTTTTCTATCAGGGAATCATTGACGGGGCTGGCGGCGGTGATTTCGTTGCTCAGGCCCCAGACGGCGATGGACGGGTGGTTATAGCACTGGACGATCAGCTCTTCCATTTGGGAAAGAGTGTTGGCCCGGCCGTTTTTCATGTGCATGGTGATATAGGGGATCTCGGCCCAGACGATGATGCCGTTTTCGTCGCACAGGTCGTAAAATTCCTGGGCATGCTGGTAGTGGGCCAGGCGCAGGGTGTTGGCCCCCAGCTCCCGGATGATCTCCATATCCTGCTTGTGGTGCTCGCGGGTCAAAGCGTTGCCCACGCCCTTGCAGTCCTGGTGCCGGGCGCCACCCCGGAGGGGGTAGCTTCGGCCGTTCAGAATGAAGCCCTTTTGCGGATCGATCTTGTAGTTCCGGCAGCCAAAGCGGGTGGAGACGCGGTCGCCGCTGGGCAGGGTGGCCGTGGCGGTGTACAGGTAGGGATCGTCCACACCGTCCCACAGATGGACATTCTCAATGGTGAATTCCACCTTGGCGTAACCATCCACGCTGGGGACGGTTTTGCTCTGCCCGTCCACGGTGACGGTCACTTCTTCCCCGTTCTGCCAGGTTTCCACGGTGAGGGCTGCGGATTTCGTTTCCAGGTTTACAATGGGGGTGACCTTGATGCCTGAGGTGCCACAGTAGCCCAGTTCAAAGTGGGAGGCAGGAACGATGATCAGGTTCACATCCCGGTACAGTCCGCCGTAGAAGGTGAAGTCCGCCTTCTGGGGATAGACCCGGTCGTTGCTGGAGTTGTCCACCCGAACCTCAACGGTGTTTTCGTCCTTTAATTCCGGAAGCTTGATCCGGAAGGTGCTGAAGCCGCCCTCGTGGTGGCAGAGGGCTTCCCCGTTGACCGAGACGTCCGCCGTATAGGCTGCGCCCTTGAATTCCAGCCAGGCTTCCTCGCCGGGATTTAGCGCAGGCTTGGGGAACTGCTTGGTGTAACGGCAGGCGCCCCGGTAGTAATCGTCGCCGCCGTCCTGGCCGTCTACTGCGTTCCAGGTGTGGGGCAGGGTGACGGGTTCGTCCTTTCCCTGCTTGGTAAAAAGCCAGCCCTCATTGAATGAAACAATTGTGCGCATAAACTTTCCTCCTGAACGTTTGTATAAATTGGCAATATCCAAAGGGTTTCCGGTATGATAAAATATCCTTATCAAAACAGTAGTGGTGCAGATGATGATACAAGAACTATTTAAAGATTTGGAGAAACGCATGGGTGTAGAGGAATTCAAAGACCTGTTGTTATGCTGCGGCAACATCTACCTCTGGAAATTAGACTCCGGCGGCAATTTGCTACAAAGCAACTGCCCCGACGAAGCGGTTTTGGGCACAGCGTTTGAACTGCTCGGCTGTAAACAGCGCATCGTAGACTACGGCAGCAGCCACAGCCGCCCGATTTCGCTGAGAACCGTTCCCGGCCTGGTTTGGTATGCCGCTTTTGAGCGTGAGAACGGAGCGTTAAAGTTTATCTACGCGGTGGGGCCGGTATTTTACAATGACATCTCGGCAGCAGCGATTGAAAGCGGCATTCGGGGAATCTCAAAGGACAAGATCAGCGCGGAATGGAATACCCATTTTCGGAACGCAATCCGGCATATTCCCCTGATGCAGTGCACCGTTATGATGCTCTTGGTCCTGATGCTCCACTACTGCATTACAGGGGAGCGTCTTCAAATCAGTGATATCGACGCGGAGATCAATATCTCAATCCCAGAGATTTCACAAAAGCAGCCTTCCCACGACCGTTATCAGGTTTGGTCGGCGGAACAGGCCCTTCTGCAAGCCGTTCGGAACGGCGATCTGGATTATAAGCAGGCTTTGTCAGACGTTATGCGGCTGAGCACCGGTGTCAACGTGAACGGCAAAACCGCTCTGGCAAAGAGTAAGATTTCCATTATTGTGTTCGTATCCATCGTCTGCCGCGCGGCGGTGGAGGGAGGGCTGTCACCGGAAGAGGCCTATGGTTTGGGTGACAGCTATATTCAGATGGTGGAATCGATCGAAAACCCCTCCGATCTTGAGCCCCTTGCCATGTCCATGTATGATGATTTTGTACGCAGAGTCCATAACAACCGGACCAACCCAAAGTATAGCCGAGAAATCCAGAAGTGCTGTGACTATATCGAAATGCATCTGGGTCAAAAGCTTACAGCGGAGGTGCTGGCGGAGCGGACGGGATATGCCATGTACTATCTGACGAAGAAGTTCAAAGAGGAAACCGGCTTCACCGTCCGGAATTATGTGAAATATGCCCGGATGGAACGGGCCAAAATTCTGCTCAGCAGCACAAAGCTGTCTGTTGAAGACATATCGGCTCAGTTGGGCTTCGGCTCCCGCAGCCATTTCAGCCGGGAATTTCACGATATTGTAGGCAGCACGCCCATTGCGTATCGAAAGCGAAATACAAATGAATGATACGAAATCGGCAGGCCATTTTACTATGAAAGCTCCGTATTCATAGTAGGCAACCTCTAAAAACTACTTTTTGGTGTTTTGGGCGAGAGATTTTGACACAAGCGAAAGAATGGAAAATGCGGGAATACTGGATGTATTTCCCATTTTTCATACTGCACGATTGGGGCAAAAGATCCGCCGAAGCCCGCTGTCCCCACCCAGCGGTGTTGCCTTAAGTCAAGAATCGGCATGATTGGCTTCGGTTTCGTGAGATGAACTTCTTTGAAGGCAAATGGATTGAATGCTCAGTTCCTTGGATCCATGATAACGCAAAATCAGGGGCTGAATGCCAGACTGAAAACGGCATGGGATCTCCATCCATGTGCGGGAGGGTTTGATCAAAGTAGGAATTTCTCCATGCTCCCCCAATACGGTTATCTTTGCCCTTCCGCTGGTTTTGTAACGCAGAATCAGGACATACTCCCCCGCGGCTAGATGAAAGTATTTGTATACAATCCGGGCTCTATTGGTCGCGACAACGATCTGCTGTCCGTCTTCGCAGGTGATATGCGGGATCTTCGCACTGGAAACACCGTTTCCGATATGGGGCATTTTTCCGCTATACAGATTGCAGCAGATAGACGCCGGATATGTGCGGTTCGATTCCAATGGCCCGCAAAAACCCTGTGAAGTAATTTCCACTTGAGGAATCCTCCCGTCAGGCAGAATCTCAACAGGTTCCGCGCATGCCTGCCGGGAATAACCGCTTTTATGGGTGTTGCGGTGGTAGAAAACATACCATTTTCCGCGAATACACTCGATACTGCCGTGATTGGTACCCGTGGCGTTCAGCCTGTCCCGATCTTTGCGGCCTTCATAGCCCACATCGCCATTGGAAACGATGGTTCCGCCGTAGGTAAAGTCTCGGTCCGGGTAAGCGCTTGTGGCATAGCAAAGCTCATGGCCCTTGATAGAGGAATAAATGAAATAATAGGTGCTCCCGAGCTTCCGGATTGAGCTTCCCTCAAAGAAAGGATGCTTTTCAAAGGAGGTTCCCTTCACACGACTGGGCATAACATGGATAGGCTGCGATTGAATCGTCAGCATATCATCCGCCAGCTCCACATGATTCGCGCCCATGACGCCATCCGGATCGGATTGGATTTCCTCCACACTTTTGCCAAACATATTGCTTTCCACCTTGTGGAAAATAGGATCCAACAGCTTTCCACGCTCATGGAACGGATACCATGTGCCATAGTAGAGCCGAATGGTGCCATTGTCATTGATCAGCGCCGGATCAAAGGTGACGAATTTCAACATGGGGCTGCCGTCTGGATTGCGAACACAGCCATAATATTCATAGTTTCCGTCGGGGGTATCGCAGACGGCAACGCTGATCTGCTGGCCGTAGCCGCCCACGCCTTTTTCGCCAGACATACAGTAATAGAGATAAAACCTGCCGTCATTGCCCTGCACCACATCGGGCGCATACATATATTTCAGCTTTTCGCCATACTGCGGGCCCTGATCCGCGCGGTAAGATGTCCCTTTACAGCTCCAACTTTCCAAATTGTCCACCGGGGCGGACCAGAATTCATAGCTGAGCATACAGTAGGTGTCACCGCCGGCTTGATCATGGGAACCGAACAGATACACTCGGTCGCCAAACACATGAGGTTCCCCGTCCGCTATATAGGTATCCAGGGGTAAAAACGGATTTGCCATATTTCTCAACACATCCTTTCCTAAATACCTTGACACGGTATATATTACGATATTCTCGCGGGTGTTGATATTTCAATCCTCGCTTTTTTGTGCTTTTTTTCATCAATATACTTTATAATAGCTAATTTTGTCACGGAAAATCAAAATTAGGAATATATTTTTGATAAGGTGCACTTTATGATATACACAGCGGACGGATTCTCCCGCCCCCCGAAAAATGAATAGGAGGACTCTACTGTGAAATCTAAGGCACCTACCCAAACCGAGACCGACGGTGTTCAGTATCGCCGAGTCTCCAACGCAAGACTTGCGCTTGCGATGACCTCAGCGCTCTCTCTTGCTTGTTTCTTCTCCGCAATTGGCTATGTTAGCTATGCCGCCAACCTGGGCTTCGGGGTCACGATGCTACTGGTCGGCACGATTATGACCGTCGCCCGCCTGTTTGACGGAATTACCGACCCTTTGATTTCCCTGCTGATTGACAAGGTCAACACCCGCTTCGGAAAGATCCGCCTTTTTATAATCATCGGCTGGGCCATTGAAGCTTTCTCTCTGCTGTGCCTTTACAGCTGGTTCTGCGGCAAGGGGCACTCTGTGGGCGTGTTCATCCTGTTCTATTTTTTGTATTACATCGGCTATACGTTCCATAACATGGCGAACAATCTCATCTCCCCGGTCATCACCAACGATCCGAAGCAGCGCCCCATGGTAGGCGTTTTCTCTACAATCTATAACTATGTGATTGTAATTGTCTTGTCCATAATCGTCTCTATGGTGCTGCTGCCCCAGTATGGAGATAACTACACCGTGGATCTTCTCTCGAAGACCGCGGTACTGTTCGTGGGTCTCTCGGCAGTCTTTACCGTTCTTGCAATAATTGGCGTCTCCCCCATTGACAAGCCTGAAAATTTCACTTCCGCCCAGGGAAAAAGCCAGTCTATCAAGGGGAAGGATATGCTGGACCTGCTTAAAAACAACAAAGCGCTGCAGTGTTTCATTTTCGCCGCCACCTCGGATAAGCTGGCCATGAATATCGCGGGTCAGTCTGTGATCACCACGCTTCTCTACGGAATTATCATCGGTAATGTGCGTATCGGCGCGATTATGAATATGGTCGCGATCTTCCCTGCTTTGATTTTCTCGGTGTTTGGCGGAAAATACACCGGAAAGCACGGCAGCGCCAAGGGCGTTGCATTCTGGAGCCAGGTCAGTATCTATGTAAACCTTGCCTTTGTGATTGTTCTGCTTTTCGCCGGAACGACCCCGATTGTTGCCTCTGCCCCCCTGCTGATCCTCTTTATCGTTTTGACGATGCTGCAAAACGGACTGAAGGTCGTGGTCAGCACCGCCACCACCTCTATGCTGGCAGATGTGGTGGACTATGAGGCATACCGCTCCGGAAGATACATGCCCGGCGTTGTCGCGGGCGTCTACAGCCTGGTTGACAAGGTGGTGTCCTCCCTCGGTGCCGTGATCGCCACCTTCTGCATCTCTTTGATCGGATATACGGCCACGATTCCCCAGCCCACCGACCCCAAGACGATGCCTGTTGTGATCATGGGAATCCTCGTTGTGTATGTCCTGCCGGTCCTCGGTTGGATCTGCACGCTGATCGCCATGAAAAAGACGCCCATCTCCAAGGAGAAGATGGTTGAGATTCAAAAAACAATTGGAGAGAGAAAGAAAAATGCTGAACAAATCGACACTTGAATCCTTTGCCGCACCCTGCCCTAAGCAGGGAAAGCTGGAGCTTGTCCATTACACCAGCCGTGCGTACGCGCTGGAAGCGATTTTTGGGGAGAGCCCGATCACGATGGAAAAGTCCATGTGGGTCTACACGCCCTACGGGTATGATCCATCCAAAAAATACAACGTGCTGTTTCTGATGCACGGCGGCACAGATAATGAGGGCTACTGGTTTGGTCAGGGCCGCTACCGTGGGGATGATGTTCAGAAATACACGGATTACGGTAATATCACGGCAAGCATGATAGATCATCTGATCTATAAGAAGCAAATCGATCCGTTGATCGTTGTCACCCCGAGCTTTGAGGAGGAGGTTGAGCCTTATACGAAGCTCGGAAACCGGGTAGACTCCTATTTTGCCTCCACGCGCTATTTCTGGCTGGAGCTGCGAAACGAGATCATGTAAATCATAGCCATGCGACGAAAACACAAAATCGTCGCTGGGGTAATGATCTACGGTGTAGAGCTTGTCCAATTCTGCCTGCGGGAGAACGCCGAACGACGTTTCACGGTCGCGCTGGCGTTTCATATCCCGGTGGTAGTTTCGGGCCTCATTTCGCAGTACGGTTTTGCAGAAAGCATCAAACCGGCACTGTTCGCCATAGTCGCGGGGGATAGCTTCCATCTTCTCACCCCCTTTCTGTGGGGGATGTGGTGGTTCTGTCCCTTTCCGCCAACATGACACCAGACAGGCCCTTTGCTACCCGCTGAACGCCACCTTTTCGAAATGTTTTGAAAAAGTTTTTTCGGGTTTGGCCGTGCTGCAAAAAGCGACAAAAAACGCCCGGCAAGTCGCAACGGACCTGCTGGGCGCAGATATGTTTCAATACAATTATTATTTACACGGTATAGTTCATATATATAGCCGGGCTGCCCCGGTGGGGGAGCTATGCTTTTTTTAACTGATGTAAATCATGTGAGTTCTGGAAAAGCAAATGAGACACGGCAAATTAACCTCCCATCGGCTACCGCGTCCCTGCAAGACGTCATTGGTTTGTGCAAGCGC
>ERZ773195.2891-NODE-2891-length-10271-cov-4.184417_pt1 | contig 10271 bp, 5 predicted proteins | sample MGYA00580530_ERZ773195 | MGnify/ENA primary metagenome ERZ773195 (study PRJEB29015, sample SAMEA2737751) | human gut metagenome | biome: human gut; feature: human-associated habitat; material: faeces | place: China | collected 2012 ...
GAAGGGATGACAATCTTTATCTTATTCACCTTAGCCGCCTTCTTCACTGCATCGGCAATGGCCTGATACATGGTCAGTTGATTGCAGTTGTAGTTTTTAAATCCACTATGCTTGGAAGTAGACGCGTACGCCCAGGTTTGGTGCAACATCAACTTTGTTTTCTTTGGAAGGCGTGCTTTTACATATTCTATAAGTTCCGGCAGAGAGGCTTCATACGTCTCGTACATTCCCGAAAAAGGACTTGCCTGTTGCAGGCTGACGTAATCCCAGTCTTCATCTGCCAGCACCGTTTCCAAAGACATCTTGCCCTTTTCCCGTTTCTTTCCATCCGTACCGATTTTCCGGTAGGCATAGGCAGGAGCATTGTCACGGGCATTTTTCACATGACGTTCTAGAGAACAACCGCCGATAAACATATTGCCGATTATGGTTGAAATGCCTTCGGCTTCGGCAAGTTCATGCAGATATTGCTCCACGGCATCTTGGGAGAAGCTGTTGCCGATGGCAAGTATCCTGACCGTCTTTTGCTGCGCATACGCTCCTCCGGCAAGAAGGAGCAGTATGCACATACAAATCGCTACAATCTTATATTGCTTCATCACATTCAAATATAGCTAAACTTATCGGTTATTTCTCTTTTTCATGTAATAATCTCTCATCAGATACCACGCTTTCTTACGCATACCCTGGTCGGATATGAGTCCTTTGCGGTTCCAGCCATCCTGATTGGTGGGGTGGAAACGGAATGGGGAACGGAAGTCGAACAGAATCCAGGGAGATACGCCACGCAGGTTCGGGATATTGTCGAACATACGGATATTGTCTCTGTACAAGCGTGCCTGGTATTCTTCACTCCAAGAGCTGACTACGTTCTCATCACCAGACTGACCGTACAATGCTTCGCCGCCAAATTCCGAGATAATCAACGGTTTGTCCGTCACGACTTCCCATATAGCGTCTTTCGGTTCCACAGGCCACGGATGATACCAGCCCATATATTTATTGATAGCTACGACGTCCAGTTGCGAAGTAAAAGAATCTTCCATTACAAAACGCTGTTTTTCGCTATTGAAGTGCACAAGGTCGAAAGCGGCAACATACAGGCGGGTAGTGTCCAGCTGTTTTCCCGTTTCGAGCAGGGAAGTAAGGAATTCATTCCGTTCTTTGGAAGGCTGTGTTTCATTGGCAACACCCCAATAACCTACCGCGCAGCGATTCTGGTCGCGCTTAATCATTTCAGAAAGCATCCTTTGCGCTTTCTGACGGGTATCATTGTCTGTAAAGTCAATGCCTTGCCAAATAGGAATCTCCTGCCAGAGAAGGAAGCCCATCTTTTCCGCCAGGCGTACCGTGTACTCATTCTGCGGATAATGAGCCAGGCGAATCATGTTCACGCCAAGCGCTTTCGCTTCATTTAGCAACATAGCTGCATCGGCTTCCGAGAAAGCACGCCCCATACGTTGCGGGATTTCTTCGTGGAAAGAGATACAGCACATAAATGTCGGCTTCCCGTTCAGGTAGATATCTGTTCCTTTCACGGTGATATTGCGGAAGCCGATTTGTTCTTCCACGCGGTCGGTATTTGAAGATACAGTCACGCCATAGAGTTTCGGTTCTTCCGGCGACCAGCGTTGCAGCTTCTTCGCATTCAATACGGTTTCCGCCTTTCCTTCCGCGTCGGTGGTGAGCTCCGCGTTGATTTTGAGTTCGGGGATGGCAACTGTTACTTTCTCACCTGCCTTTTCATCAGAAAGACGCACACGGGCAATTATCCGGTCGGGAGCATTTTTATCCAGTTGGATAAAATAATCTTCTATAAATATCCGGGGAGTTTTCACCAACAGCACATCTCTTGTGATGCCGCCATAGTTCCACCAGTCGAATGCCATAGCGGGAATGGCGTCTTTGGTACGGCGGTTGTTCACTTCTACCGCCAGGAAGTTGTCACCGTCTTTCAACAGGTCTGTCACTTCCACTTGGAAAGGAGTAAAACCGCCTTCGTGCTCTGCTATCTCTTTTCCGTTCAGGTAGACTTTGCAACGATAGCTGACAGCACCGAAATAAAGAAACTGGCGTTTGTCTGCCAAGCGTTTGGCATCAAAGTGACGAGCATACCATACAGTGCCTTCGTAATACTTCAATTCGGGCGATTGAGAGTTCCAGTCTCCCGGAACATTAAGACGCAACCCGCCTTCAAACGCGTATTCGTAGAAATCGATATTTCCTTCCGGTTGCCGGTTCTCATAGATTTTCATCCGTTGCCCCTGGTCGTACAGGTCGATGATAGCATTCCATTTACCATTCAGCGAATGGATGTTGCGACCATATACATTCGTTATCAGCTCCTGTGCCGCAACGCTTCCAGCAAAAACGATTAGCAACAATAGACATAGACTTAATTTCTCACCTGTTTTCATTTAAGTATGTTGTTATAATTAGTGTATATAATAAGTTCAGGCACGGATTATACGGATTTCATGGTTTTTAGAATAGAATAGGTAAAACAACAGTGTTAATCCGTGTAATCCGTGCTATTTCGATTTATTTTTCAGGAAATTCATTACCCAGTTCCAGGCTGCGCTCCACTGTTCGGCATAGGCATAATGAGCGGTCGTCTCAGCTACAAACAGCTCTTTCGGAGCATTAATCACGTTGTAAGCGGAGTAAGTAGTAGTAGGCGGACAAACCATATCATTATAACCAAAAGTATAGAATCCCGGCACTTTAACCTGACGGGCAAAGTTGACTACATCAAAATACTGAATGGTTTTCATCTTTCCCGGTGTCCGGTTCTTCTCATCCTTCAACATATGCGGCCAACCGCCTGCACGACCGTGGGTATAACCCGCCATATCACACAAGGCTGGATAGAAAGAAACCAATCCCTTGACACGATCATCGAGTCCGGCAATCACAATGGAAAGCGCACCGCCCTGGCTTCCTCCAAAGGTCGCCAAATTACCATTGAATTCGGGAAGTGTGTAAATGAAATCAATGGCTCTCACACAGCCTGTATAAACCCGTTTGTAATAGTACTTGTCCCGATTGTCCATATTGAACGAGTGGTAATTCTTCAAAGCACCGTTATAAAGCCGGTGATACACATCTCCCGTCAAATTGACCGGAATGCCGTGAATACCGATTTCCAGAATGATAAAACCTTTTCCGGCACGTTCGGCTTCTCCGTTATAGGCACGGATACCTGCCCCCGGCACTTTCAGAATCGCCGGATATTTCCCGGAAGCCTTCGGAACACAAAGGATGCCGTACATACGGGACGCATAGTCATTGTTCGCGAAGGAGACATGATATACGTTCACCTTATCTGTACACCTTTCCGGCAGTAAAGTCATTATCGGTTCCAATGCCCACTTTTCAGCGGCTTCTTTGGTGCTTTTCCAAAACTCCAGAAAGTCGGCGGGCAAAGGAGTGGTCGGTTGCAATTTCTCAGGAGAGAAGCCGACGGTAGCCACGCCTTCATACTCACGCCCTTGGCAAGTGACGAAAGCGCGGCAACGCAGGAACCCTTCTTTTTTCATAGTCCCTGCGTTAATTTCAAGCTTTTCATTCTTCAAAGGCTGTTTGCCTGTCTGATGAGGTTTCATCATGTCTTCCGAAATCTCATAGCGCACTTCCAGATTATCCTGCGGGATATTGCATTTCAATACCGCCACTTTGAATTTCACTTTTTCTCCCGGTTTATACAGCCAATTGGTGTGGTCGGGAGTGACCTGCACTTGAACCAGTCTTTCCTGTGGCTGCCCCCATGCAACTATCTGCATGGAGACAAATGCTATCAGGAGAAGAAGAAAACGTACACTTTTTATCATAGTTCCCTATTTTATTTCATTTGTCATTGCTATATTAATATTCCATTTATCAGCTATTAATACCCATTGTCTCAACTATTAATACCTATCCGCCCAACTATTAATACTTGACAACTCAACTATTAACATCCAACAGCAGAGATATTAATGCTCCTCTCCACACATCATAACACTCTGCGAATCAGAAGTTAACATATCATTCGTGATTAGCGTAAAATGCAGATAGCCGCCTTTTTATGGTTTTACTTCGTATTGATAGAGTGCGAAAGAGTTCTTGTCATTTAGCTCGAAACTTACTCTACCCTGTGCGCCGACTTTTGCGGCAAACTTTTTGCCACTTCCCATTACAGGGGTAAAAGTAACTTTCTTACCCTCAGGAAGCCAAGTGTCAATAGTTCCCCTGGCTTGCTCATTATCTTCGCGGTAAACTACAAGATAGCCTTGCGTGCCGGAGACGGTCGATTGGAATCCGGTCCACGAACGTCCCGAAGGTTCTTCACCAATGGGCAGTATGACGCCTTGATGAAACCGGAGTTGCAAGGGTTGGTATTTCTTGAGTAGAGATGCCGTAATATAAGCCTCTTCGGGCAGGTTCGAAGCTTCCATCCAAGCCAATGGCTGTGCCGCCAAGGTGATGGCAAAGAGGTAATCGAAACTGTAACGGGCGGGGGCAAAAGGGTCGGCAGCGTCATACTTGTCGGCATTGCGCCATTTATTAAGGAACTCTATCTGCATCTTCTCCGCCGGTACATAGCGAGACAGCATCCAGAGGTTGCGCAAGGTGCGATAAGGGTAATAGTTGCCCCAATCGGTATAGCGGTTTTCCAGGAAGATATTGCCGTACTCGTTCATATAGTGATACCCGCCGCGACGACCGGCAGTGGCATCGAGGTTGAAAATCACTTCATAGTTGGTTTGCTCCAACACGGTATCAAACAGTCGGCGTAGATTCTGTTCGGCTGTCTTGGTAGGTATCTGCAGGCCGTCTATCTTAAAACAGCAGATGCCGTACTTCTTATAAAGCCCGATAATGGCTTGCGCATCTTTTTGCCAATCGGCAAAATCATTCTGTATGCTGGGATTGAACCATAATCCGATGCGAATACCCAATTTCTTGCCTTTCTCTACAATAGGTTTCAGTCCATGAGGGAACTTTGTAGGGTTGGGCGTCCAGTAATCGCCACTTTTCCAGATATCCTTAAAACTACCTCCGGCAGTCTTTGAGTTAGGGCTTTTTCCGCTCTGCCAGCCATCGTCCAGTTGAAAGAGGGTGATGCCCATGCGTGCGGCACGGTCTAGTTCTGCCAGACAGAAAGCCTCATCTATTTTGGCATCCTGGCTACGGTCGCCCCAGGTATTGAGCATAATCATCTCATCCTGTGCGGCGGTGTGGTGGCGCAGTTGTTTCTGATAGAGGCGCAAGGCAGTAAGCGCTTCTTGCTCGCCGCCGGTATAGATGCCGGTAACGCATCCATAAACGCGGGTCCAGCTATCCGGCTTTACATCATGAGACGCAATGCCCAGCCCCACTACCATAAAATCGCTAAAGTCCGCCACGAAGTCAGAACCCGGATAATGTAATTGGGTACTGCTGCTAGGAGCCTCTTTCAAAAAAAAGAAGCCTTGACGCGTAACTACGTCATGAGCAAAAAGCAAATTACCACGATACGTATTGCGACGGTAAGGAAGCCAGGTACGCCCGGTCACCAGATTGTCGTTCCAATCGGTGTAGTCGAAAAACTCGATTGTGCGGGCACTCCAATGATTGCCGGATAGTTGCAGCCTGTCGAGCGTGGGAGTTTTCACCCCCGTAGCCATATCGGCCGTGTGCTCTATATTTTTACGGTCGGCATTAGAGCGGTTATCCTCCTTATTCTGATAAAGTTCCACTTGCCCTTTCAGATAGGTATCGCAAGCAATGGCGGGACAGTCTGCATAAATGCGATAGCGACGCTCTATATTCAGCGAACCGATAGTGCAAGCCACGGTAGCCTGCAGATAACTGGCGTGGATGCCGTTCGTCGGTATCTCGTTCACGGTGAATGTGGCGTCCGTAGGGATACCTTTCACAATCGAGAAATCGGGTTGTTTGCCCTGTACCGGAATGTTTTTTCCGTGTTGCTTGTCAGTAAGGCTGATGGTAACAGGCGCACCGTTATTCCACAGCATGACGCGTTCCATATAGTTATTGCCCATACGTAGCGTGTCACCTTTCAGAAAAGCGTAATACTGTTGTCCGCCCCAAAGCGGCAAGGTACATATTGCCGATAGAAATATCGTGATAATATTTTTTTTGCTCATAGTTTGTCTACGGTTTGATGTAAGCTCCCGGAACTTCCAACAATTTGTTGGGTTCGTTGAAGCGTTGGTTATCGGGCACATCGCGTTTGCCCAGACCCGCTTGCATAAGTTGCTTCAGTTCCGACAGGTGATGATGATAGATGTCGCGCGGTTCTACACGATGCTTGTGGCAGAGTCCGGCTGCCATACCTACTACTTCACCCATCATGCCGGTAGTACGCATCACACGTACCGTACCCAAAGCTACATGGGTGCAGCTCATATTGCGGCCTGCCATAAAGAGGTTGTCCACATTGCGCGAATAGAGACAGCGATAGGGAACGGCATAAGGATGAATCCAACGATGCACCGTGGCCGACTTGAATTCATTGCCGGGAAAGCGGACACTGTTCACGCTGTCGGGGAAGTGAAGGTCGATGCTCCAAGTGGTGGTAAACGAAGCATCCTCGTGCGCCACATTCTTGTCTATATCGTCCTGTGACAGTACGTAGTCGCCCAAGAGACGGCGTGATTCACGTTTGCCTGAAACATACGCCACCCAGTCGAGGGAACGGTTGGCATACTTCTTATGGTCTTTATAGTGATTTTTCAGATAGCTCCAGTTGGAATATATCACCAAAAGTCCATAGTCGCGTACACGTTCAGCTTCGCTGACTTGATTGCGGTTCATACCTGTTTCCCATTTCCACTCGCCCATGGTTACAGGCTCACAGTTTTCAGCGTCAAAGCGCACGCCATATTCAAAATGAGGGAATGAGGTTTTCTTCTTCATGTCCTTACTATACCATTGTATAGAAGCCCCCATCACCAATGAGTCGGGTTGCTCGGGAGCAAGGCTCTCGCCATATTCATCGCGACCTTCACGCCCCATAGCCCAATCGGCACCGGCTAAATAGCCTATGGTAGCATCACCTGTGCAGTCGCTAAAGAGAGGAGCAGTAAGTTCAGTTTGTTCGCCCGTCTCGATGTGCTGGATAGTGACTGACGCAATGCGGTCTGCTTGCATCTTCACGGCTACCGCACGCTGAGAGGCATAAAGGGTAATGTTCTTTTCGGCCTCTATAAAGTCTTCCTTCTTCTGATCTTCATAGTAGTCGCCCGGTTGGGCATTGCCGGAACGCTCATGGCCAAACTCACGTATCATACGACCCAATCCCTGATTAGGCCCCATTTCGATGATACCACCGAGATGTACACGAATCTCCGACGAGTTATTGCCGCCCAATACAGGACGGTCGTTCACTAATGCTACCTTACAGCCTAACCGGGCAGCAGATGCGGCAGCACACATTCCGGCTATTCCCCCTCCTACTACCACAAAGTCGTATTGATGAGCGGGCACCGTCTGTTGTTGTCGCAGGCGGGTACGAAGTGCGGCTGTCTCTGCCGTATCCCAGGTAGCGGGCTGCGTGTTCGCATCGGTCGTAAGGTAAATGGCATCGCAACGACCGTCGAAACCGGTGAGGTCTTTCAGCGCAAGGGTGGTAGTCCCTGCTTTCAATACTGTCTTTCCGGCAAATTGCCATTGCCAGGAATTACCTGTATGTCCTAATGTAGCTTTCAGCAATTTGCCGCCTAAAGCCAGGCGGAACTTTCCGGGGCCCTCGGCATCGGTCCAAGGTGAAGTCCAGTTGTAAGTACGGGCATATACGTAGTAAGTGCCCGCCTGGGGAATGTTGATTTCTGCCGTAGCATCCGCCACAGGGATGCCCATACCATGTGCCATGAGATAGGGCGAACCCATTTGATCCATGAACTGCTGGTCGAGCACCCAGCCGCCTCGCTGGCTGAAACTTTCAGCTTCGATGAGCAGTTCTTCGGCTACAGCCACAAGGCTACAAGCTACGGCTATGCATGTCAGTAAGATTTTTTTCATCACAGCACAGCGTTTTTATGATTATTGAATAGTTATATCTCCTACTTTTACCCAACCTTCGGCGGTTTGATACTCATCGCGGGCCGAGAGTAAGATACCGATAGCGTTCTCTTTGGTCGTATCTACCAATCCCACTGCCCAAGTGTAAGTACCTGCGGCTACATCGGTGAGTTTGATGTTACTAGTATAAGTTTTGGGCTTTCCGCTCATCCAGGTAGCAATGTCCGCTTTCTCTTCTATATAGATGCGGGCAGGCTTTTCTGTATTTTTATCAAGCAAAGCGATGGCCAATTTGTATTTGTCACCGTACTGCGGCAGATTGGTAGGGCAATACCCCCAACCCAGATTCGACCAACGGTGAGTAAGTGACACGTTGCTACCACTACGGGCTGTAGTAGGAATAGATAAACGGTCGGGATAGAGACGGTAACCACCTTCGGCTATAAACTCCTTTACCAAGTGAAAAGCAGTGTTAAACCAAGAGTGTGTTTCACCAGTATTCACGTTGGTAGCAAAACGAAAGTCCATCATATTGACATAACTTCCCTTAGCCTCATCATATTCTCCCTGACGCACTTCGGCAAAATTCTTATAACCGTCGCCGGCAATAGAACCACCGTGGGATGATTCCACCCAACCACCTTCCATAGTGATAGGTACAATGCCACGATAAGCGGCAGCGATGCCACGCTCCCAATCCTTATAATATTGCTTCATACCAAAAGCATCGTGACGCAGGCAGAAACCTTTGGCTACAGCACGTTTCACCAAATCGGCAGATATACCGGTATCACCAGATCCTTTGGTAGAAAGCAGGCATCGGTGATAGTTTATCATGATAGGCACTTTGGTGAAAAGACGAGACATTACATCGGTAATCCATTCGAATACAGCTTGTCTAGGGCTCTCATCACCTGTAGAGTATTTCAGTGTGTGAGTTTCCCCCCATTTGCCCAAGCCAAAGCCGCTTACAAACTGAGTGATATCAGGGTCATTGTATTTGGCAGCGAAAGCAGTGAGGAAGGCTTCATACTCTTTCTGAAAGATGGGGTCGTCAGGATAAGGCGTCCATACGTCTACACTACCGGTAGTAGTGGTGAATCCTTCGGCACCGGCTTCTCTCACATACTCGGGACAGGCATTTTCATGCTTGTCGCGACTGTCACACACAAAGGTGAAGGCGAGTTTCAAGTTGCGTTCTTTAGCTCCTTCCACCAACATGCGGAAGCGCTCCGCCGGTTCAGTCTGCAAAGTCTCATCCCACACATATTTCCCCCTTTCAGGATTAAAATGACTCCAAAGACCACGTATATAGAGAGTATTGCCATAGTTGGATACTTTCACGGTGCCTTCGGACGACTCGAAATTGTCGTAGAGATCCCAGAAATTCATCATCATGCCACTTCCGATACCAGCGTAGATCACCCATCCACTCATGGGATTACGCAGCAGTTTGTAACGTTCAGGCTTAATGCTGACAGTAGTGTTACCTTCGATGTTCCAACTGTAGTCGGTTGTAAGGTCATCATCGTCTGAACAAGCAGTACCTATAAAAGCCGTAGCAGCCAACAGGCACATCGACAAGGTCTTGATGCTGTTTTTTATTATTTTGTTCATAGAATATATGTCGTTAATTGTTATTATTTAAAAGGCAGAATAAGAAGTGAAGTGATTGAAGCTTCACCCCTTATTCTTTCATTTTGGATTTATTTAATATCAAAGAGTACAGTGTTATTCTCTATATCCACTACTACATAGTTACAGCCTTCGGGGATGAGGAAGTAAGCATAGCGGTTATGACTCTGCCCAACTACTGCACCCTCTATCTTACCGGCCTCTACTTCTTTATAACCGTTATGTTTATTCCGTTCAGCATCAGCTGTAGAACCAACAAACCATCCGTTATTGGCATATCGCAGCGTACAGAAGTTTACCCAACCAGCATTAGTCTTACCATAGTTATCAGTAGATTTTGTGCGAGGCAATACATCACCTTTATAAACAAAGACTTTCGGATTGGCAAGACTCTGAATAAGGTCATACTTCACTTGACAGTACATAAGAGGCTTTCCGGTTTCTTCGTCAGTACCTGCATCGTAAGCAAAACCATTGAAACCACCATACATATGCAATACATTCACCTCTTGCCTCCATGGGTTTATCCCCAGTATTGTATTATTAAACGATACGGTAAGCGGTTTCAAGTCAGTTGCAGCCGAATAGATAGCAATGGTCTTTTCCTCCTTATTCAATACAATACGATA
>ERZ773195.2899-NODE-2899-length-10249-cov-4.171375_pt1 | contig 10249 bp, 7 predicted proteins | sample MGYA00580530_ERZ773195 | MGnify/ENA primary metagenome ERZ773195 (study PRJEB29015, sample SAMEA2737751) | human gut metagenome | biome: human gut; feature: human-associated habitat; material: faeces | place: China | collected 2012 ...
GGCGGCTGCGGCACCTCGCTCGCCGTATCGGCACTTAGAATTATGCGGTATTGCCCTTACTTTTTCCACTCGTCGGTGTCGATGACGATGGTGACGGGGCCGTCGTTTACAAGGTCGATCTTCATGTCCGCGCCGAACTCCCCGTGCTGCAGGTCTTTAAGGCCCTGATGGCTCATCTCCTCGAGGAATTTTTCATAGCACGGCACGGCCAGCTCGCCCCTGGCGGCATGGATGAAACTCGGGCGTTTGCCCCTGGACGTATCACCGTAGAGCGTGAAGTTGGAGACGACGAGCGCCGAATAGCCCAACTCGACGGCGCTGCGGTTCAGCTTGCCGTCCTCGTCCTCAAAAATGCGCAGGTGGGCGCATTTTTCGGCCAGCTTGGGCACAATGGCGCTGTCGTCGGTATCGCGCACGCCCAGCAGGATGACAAGGCCAGGCCCGATGGCCCGGGGCTCGCCCCCGTTGACGGTAACGCTTGCGCGGGTGACGCGCTGGATGACTGCTCGCATAGGAAAATCTCCTTATTTGTATATTCCTGCAAAACAAGGGGGTAGGGGCGAGCATTGCCCGCCCGTGGCCGTGTGCGGCTGCGGCAAGGTCTGCGGGCGGATATGGAATCCGCCCCTACGGTGTCCTTGCCTCTCTCCCCTACCCGCTGCGGCGGGAGCCCCCTCACAGAGGGAGCCAAGAGCGCTCAGTTCCTCGTCACGCTCACAACGTCCTTGATCTTTTTCAGTCTTGCCACGACGCTGTTCAGGTGCTCGGTGTTGGTGATGCCGACGGTCACGCTCATGCGGGCGCGGCCCTGCTCGGCGGCGCGAGCCGTCAGAGAGTAGATCGGCACGCGCATATCGCCCAGTGCCAGTGCCACGTCAGAGACGAGGTTCGCGCGATCTATGCAAACAATATCCAACGTAGCCTTGTAGTTTTCCTTCTCCGCTTCGTCCCAGTAGGCGCGGACCCAGCGGTCTGCGTTCTCGGGGTGGCGCATACTCTCGCGAGCGTTGGCGCAGTCACGCTTGTGGATAGACACGCCGAAGCCACGGGTGACAAAGCCGATGATCTCATCGCCCGGCAGCGGAGAGCAGCACTTGGCGAACTTGATGGGGCAGTTGTCGATGCCCTCGACGATGACGCCGTCGGAGGAATGCATCCGCTTGAGCTCCACCGTGACCGGCTTCGGATCGGTAGCCTGCAGCTTGGTGTACTCCTCCTTGAGCTTGGGCAGCATGCGGGAGATCTGCAGGCCGCCGTAGCCGATGGCCGCGTACATTTCCTCCACGCTGTTGCAGCGGTTGCGGCGGGCCAGCGTCTCCATAAAGACGTCGTGCTGCTCGTCGGTCAGCGTCATGAGGTTGCGGCGCATCTCGCGCTCAAGCGCGTCGCGGCCCTCCTGAATATTTTCCTCTCTGCGTTCCTTTTTGAACCAGTTGCGGATCTTGTTCTTGGCTTCGCTCGTCTTAACGATGTTGAGCCAGTCGCGGCTGGGACCGCGGTTCTCGGAGCCGGTGATGATCTCAATAATTTCGCCGGTCTGGACTTTGTGGTCGATGGGCACGATGCGGTTATTGACCTTCGCACCGATCATTCTGTTGCCGACAGCAGAGTGGATCGCGTAGGCGAAGTCGATGGCCGTCGCGCCCGCGGGCAGGTTGATGACGTCGCCGCGCGGCGTGAAGGCGAACACTTCCTCGGGCAGCAGGTCGCTCTTGATGTCGCTGAGCAAATCCGTGGCGTCGGCGCTGGAGCGCTGGCTTTCCAGCAGCTGGCGCACCCAGGCCAGGCGCTCGTCCAGCTTGTCGTTGCTGCCCGTGATGCCGGCCTTGTACTTCCAGTGCGCGGCGATGCCGTACTCCGCCATGCGGTCCATGTCCCAGGTGCGGATCTGCACCTCAAACGGGATGGCCTCGCGTCCGATGACCGTTGTGTGCAGGGACTGGTAGCCGTTGGGCTTCGGGGTCGAGATGTAGTCCTTGAAGCGGTTGGGCAGCGGGTGGTACATATCGTGGATCAGCCCCAGCGCGGTATAGCACTCGGGGACGTTGTCGAGGATGATACGCACAGCGTAAATGTCATAAATTTCCTCGAAATCCTTATTCTGCATATACATCTTACGGTAAATGCCGTAGATGCTCTTGACGCGGTGGCGGATGGTCGCCTTCTGGATGCCGTTTTCGGACAGGTGCCTGGCAATCGTATGGCAGACCTGATGCAGGAACTCGTCGCCGTGCTTATTCAGCAGGTCGCGGATCGTCTCATAGCCGACAGGGTCAAGGTAGTGCAGACTGCGGTCCTCGAGCTCCTCCTTGATGTTGGAAATTCCGAGGCGGTGCGCGATGGGGGCATAAACCTCCATCGTTTCCAGTGCCTTGTCGCGGCGCTTCTGCTCGGGCCAGGCGTCGCCGGTGCGCATATTGTGCAGTCTGTCGCACAATTTTATAATCATGACGCGGACATCCTGGCTCATGGCCAGCAGCATCTTGCGCAGGTTCTCGGCCTGGCGGTCCTCGACATTCGAGAACTTGATCTGGGTCAGCTTGGTGACGCCGTCAACGAGCAGCGCGACCTCGGGGCCGAACTTCTGCTTGATCTCGGCCACCGTGACCGGCGTGTCCTCGGCCACATCGTGCATGAGAGCCGCGGCAATGCTCTCGCTGTCCATGCCCAGCTCCACCAAAATCTGCGCCACCGAAAGCGGGTGACAGATGTACGGCTCGCCGCTGCGGCGGCGCTGCTCGCCGTGGGCCTTTTCGGCCAGCGCGTAGGCGCGGTCGATCATAGCAAAATCATAGGGACGGCCGCTGTCAACCAGACTCTTTTTCAGATCGTCATAGGTGATGGGCATTTTTACTTCTTGCACGTTTGTGTTTTCCATAGTCCGTTCCCCTCTCCGTTTTCTATCTGTCTTGCACAGCGCTTTTTCGGGCGTTCTGTAGGGCGCTCATGCCTGTTTTGCCAGCTCCGCCAGCTTTTGCAGCACCGGCGCACTGGCCAGGTCCTGCTTGGCCGTCACGGGCACGGGCAGCCAGCGGCCCTCCTGCTCCTCAATCAGGCCAAGCTCCTGCAGCGCCGTCAGGCTTGCCAGCGTCTTGCCGGTGTTCTGCGGCCCCTCCGCCGCAAAAACCGGCTGCAGATCCGCCGCGGCCACATGCCCGCCGCGGATACGCCGGTAGAGTGATACCGTGTCGGCGCGGGCCGGCAGCAGCGCGGCGGCGTGGGCCGCGTCGAGGCTGCCGCCGGTGCGGAATGCTTCAAACCACGCGGCCTGTTCACTGGGAGTATTGCCCAACTCCGCAGGGCGGATAGCCTTGAGGTGTGCGGACACCTTCGGCCCGCTGCGCCCGTTGAAGATCGAGACCTCGAGCGCGGCCTCCACCTCACTGCCGACGGGATAGGCAAACGCCTGCGGCGCAATGCCGAAGCTCGACGCAAACAGCGTGTCGCTGCCCTGCCGCAGCCGGATGCGGGTGTGGCGGCCCTCCGCGCCCATCGGCCAGATGCCGTCCACAAAGGCATGCTGCACCAGCAGCACGGGCGTGGGGTTCTCGCGGCCAAAGGGTGCCAGACGGGCCAGTTCGCCAACGTTTTCCAGATTCAGCTCGCCCAGCGTGGCGGCGGCGTCCAGCCGCAGGCTGACGGCCTCGGGCGGGGCGGCGTGGGCCGCGGCCCAGGCATTGATGGTCTGCCGGAACGCGGCAAGATTTTCTTCCTCTATCTCAACGCCCGCTGCGGCGGCGTGGCCGCCGAACCTCGTCAGATACTGTGCGCAGTCGGCGAGCGCACTGTGCAGGTCGAACGGGTCCGGTGCGCGCCCGCTGCCGCGGCCCTCGCCCTCGTGCATCGAGATGACGATGACCGGGCGGCTGAACCGCTCCATGAGCCGCGCCGCCACGATGCCGATGACGCCGGGGTGCCAATCCTCGCCGCTGACGACGAGCACGCGGTCCCGGGTGCGGGCAGGGTCGGCCTCCAACGCCTGCAAAGCAGCGGCAAAGACCTGTTGTTCGGTCTGCTGGCGCTCGGTGTTGATCTCGGCCAGGCGTTCAGCTATGCCGGTGGCCTGATCCTCGTCGCCGCAGAGCAGCTTGAGCGCTACCGCGGCGTTGTCCATGCGGCCCGCAGCGTTCAGGCGCGGGGCCAAACTGTAGCTGACCGTGTCCGCCGTGACGGGCTTGCCGCCGCAGCCGGCGCTCTCCAAAAGCGCGTGCAGGCCGGGACGCATCGTGTCCTGCAAAAGGGACAGACCCTCGCGGACAATCGTGCGGTTCTCCCCCACCAGCGGCATGACGTCGGCCACCGTGCCCAGCGCCGCCAGCTCGCCGTACATTTCCAACAGCTCGGCGGGGTCGCAGCCCTCGAGCGCGGCACAGAGCTTGAACGCCACGCCCGCGCCGCACAGGTCCTTGAACGGGCTTTCGTCGTCGGGGCGCTTGGGGTCGACAACGGCGATGGCGTCTGGCAGCGTGTCGCCCGGCAGGTGGTGATCCGTGATGATGAGGTCAAGGCCCAGCTCCTTTGCGCAGGTGGCCTCCTCGACGGCGGAAATGCCGTTGTCTACCGTCACGACGAGCTTGAAGCCCTTGGACGCCAGTGATTCCAGCGCCGCGCGCGTCAGACCGTAGCCGGAGCCGCGGGTAGGCAGCTTGCAGCGGACGTGTGCGCCCTGGCTGGTGAGACATTCGTACAAAATGGCCGTGGCCGAGATGCCATCGACGTCATAGTCACCGTAGATGACCATGAGCTCCTCATTTTCGATAGCCTCCTGGATACGGACGACAGCCTTGTCCATATCGGTGAGCAGGAACGGGTCGCTCAGCGGTTCGCCCTGGCCCAGCAGGGCCTGCGCAGCGGCGGGGTCCGTGCAGCCGCGGGCGGCCAGCACCCGGCGCAGCAGTACGCCGCACCCGGCCCCGGCCAGCGAGGTTTCCGCCGCGGGGTCCGCCTTTTTCAGTTGCCACGCAGGGTAATTCATACAGTTTAGCTCCTTGTGTTAAAATCAGCTTCAAAATCGTGGGTCAGACCATCCTGCCGCAGCATAGCCTCCAGCGTGTCGATCTCGGTGGAGACGTCCATGCTAACGTCCTGCAGAAGGGTGTCGTACAGCTTTTCATACGCTTGGTTCAGCGTGTGCAGGATGCCGGTGATGTCGCGGCGGATCTCCGCCGCGTTCGCGCTGTCCGTATCGCCCAGGCCCTGCGCCGTGTCCAGCAGCTTGCGGGTCGTTGGCAGGTAATACTCCCGGAAGCGGCGCACGCGGTTCAGCTGCTCCGGGTGGTTGTGGACAAAGCCCATGATCGACGCGCAGGTTTTCTGCATTGCGGCAAGTTCTTCGTCCGCATCGGTGCCCAGCTTGCCGCGGCAGACTTTTAAGTAGTTCAAAAAGTCCATGCCCTCGCGGCGGAACTGTTCGGCATCGGTCAGGGGTTCGGCAGGCTCGGCCTGCGGCGCATCGGCTGGCTTTGCCGACGTCGGCATGAGCGAATCGTCCAGGTAAAGCGTGCTGTAATCATCGGAAATGGCGGCATTGGGCAGGTCGCCGCTGCCGACAGCCCTCGTCACAGTGTCATAGGCTGTTTCCTGCTTGATCTGCGCCTTGCGGGCCAGCGACGGCAGGTCGCAGGTCCAGTCATTGGCGGCGCGCAGCAGCCTGCGCAGGCGGCTGAAATAGGTCAGCTTTTTCATGCCCACGATGGCCATAAAGAGGAAGCCGAGCGTTGCGGGGGTAAACACGGCCGTCAGAATCGGCAGAGCTATAAAATCCTGCGGGGAAAGTCCCAGCGGCCCTGCACCGACGGCGGTCAGGATGCCCATGACGAGCGCCGTGATGCCGAAGCAGCCCGTGAAGGTCCAGCCGACTGCCGTCAGCGTAATGCCGACAGTCTGGCCGCCGTTTTTCCATTTGCGCTCCAGACGGCGCTTCCATGCGGCGAAGCTGTCGGGCTGCGGCCTGCTCATGGCATCGCCCGCCTGTGCAAGGGCGTCTGCAATGCTGCCCAGCACCGACGAGCCGATTTTGCTGCCCGCCTCAACGGCGCTGTCCAGCATATCGCCGAAGTCGTAGTGATCGTATTGATATTTGGGAGTTTTGTTGTCAGGCATTTGGTTGTCCAATCTGTTGTCACTGCATTGTAGGAGCCGGACATGTCCGGCTCTCGGCTTTCCGGTTATAGGGCGGTTTCCTGTAGGCTGCAGGCCGGACATGCCCGGCCCCTGCGGACGCATCAGTCCGCCATCGGTCCCCAATTCTTCATCAGCTCGGCGGCGCAGCGCACACCATCGACGGCGGCGGTCATGATGCCGCCCGCGTAGCCCGCACCCTCGCCGCAGGGGTAAAGCCCGGCCAGGCCGGTGCATTGCAGGTTTTCTTTATCGCGCAGCAGGCGCACGGGGCTGCTGGTGCGGGTCTCCAGACCCGTCAGCACGGCGTCTGGGGCGCGATAGGCCGCCAGCTTGCGGCCAAAGGCGGTCAATCCCTCGCGCAGGGCACCGCTCAAATCATCGGGCAGCAGGCCGCCAAGGTCGCAGGGCGTCACACCGCGCGGGTAGGTCGGCTGCACTGCCCCCAGCTCCAGCGCACCGCGCCCGGCCAGAAAGCTGCCGACGGTCTCCGCCGGGGCAAGATAATTCCCGCCGCCCGCGCGGTAAGCGGCCTGCTCCAGCCGACGCTGGAACGCGACGGCCTTCGCCGGGTCGTTGTCGAAGTCGCTGCCGTCCACACTGACGACCACCGCCGCGTTGGCGTTGCGGCCATCGCGGGCGTGCAGGCTCATGCCGTTGGTGACAACGCCGCCCGCCTCGCTGGCGGCGGCGCAGACCGTGCCGCCCGGGCACATGCAGAAGGTGTAAACGCACCGCCCGCCGGAGACGTGCTGACTCAGCTGGTACTCCCCCTTCGGCAGCGCCGGGTGACCCGCCGCGCCGTGGTAGAGGCTTTTGTCGATCTCGGTCTGCAGGTGCTCGGCGCGGAAGCCGACGGAGAACGGCTTGCATTCCAGCGGCAGACCCAGGCCGTGCAGCATGGCAAACGTATCCCGTGCGCTGTGGCCGACGGCTAAGATCAGCTGTTCACAGGACACAGGGCCCGCTGTCGTCTCGATACCGGTCAGCGCACCGTTCCGGGTGTGCAGGCCGGTCAGCGCCGTGTTGAACCGCACCTCGCCGCCCAGAGCCTCGATCTCGCCGCGGATGCTGCGGATGACGCCGCGCAGCAGGTCGGTGCCGACGTGGGGCTTCTGCCGCCACGCAATGTCGGCGGGCGCGCCGTGGCCAAGGAAGGCCCCGGTCACGAACGCGCACAGCGGGTCACCGACGCGGGTCGTCAGCTTGCCGTCCGAGAAGGTGCCCGCGCCGCCCTCACCAAACTGAATGTTGGCGTTAGGGTCCAGTGTGCCGGTTTTCTCAAAATGCTCGACGGCCCGAATCCGTTCGTCCAGCGCGGGGCCGCGCTCGAGCACCAGCGGGCGGTAGCCTCTGCGGGCCAGCAGCAGCGCCGCGAACAGGCCCGCCGGGCCAAGACCGACGACCACCGGGCGATGAGCCAGCGGCGTTTTCCCCGTTGTAAAGTCGAATTTCGGCGGCTGTGTATAACAGACACAGGGCGAGGCCCCGGCCAATGCCGATTCCTCACCCTCGTCCTTGAGTGTGACTGCGATGGTGTAGACAAGCACCGGCGTACCGTGCCGGGCGTCCACGCTGAGTTTTGCCACACCGCAGTGCGCCGCCCGGCGGGCGGGCACGCGGAGAATGGCCAGTGCCTTCGCCGCTGCCTCGGCGTCCGGGTCGGGGCAGGTCAGCGGCAGGCGGATGTTGCGGACTAAAAGCATAGATAAGGTTCCTTAAACGATGGTATTTTGTATGCGCCATGTAGGGGCCGGGCATGTCCGGCCCTCGGCTTTCCCGTTATAGGGCGGTTTCCCGTAGGCTGCGGGCCGGGCATGCCCGGCCTACTGCGTCGCGTTACTTCGACGTGACCTCGCACTGGACCGTATAGCTGCCGGTGGCAAAAATACGGCTGGACGACGGGATCTGGATGCTGACGGCAATCGTCTGCTGGCCGACGGTCAGGTTCAGGCTCTGGCAGTCGATCTGCGCGACGATGCTGTCGGCGGACAGCTCCTTGATTTCATCCGCCGGGCCGTAGAGCGTCACACCGCTGACGATGCTGGACAAGATCTGCAGCTCGTAGTTGCTGGGCACGTTGATCGCGCGGATGTTCGAGACGTTCAGCTTTGTCGAGGCCATCTCCGACGTGTCAAAGTCCAGCGTGACGTTCGTGACGCCGTCCAGCGAGACGATGCCCGCGGGCAGCTCGATAAGGCGCTGGTAGTCGCGGCCCGGCTCAAACTCACGGGCCAGGTCAAAGTCCGTCACGGTCAGGGCCTCCAAGGCGCTGATCGTGCGGGCAGGACCGGCCACGCGCAGGGTCTGCTGGCTCAGCGAATAGTGCAGACTCTCGACGTCGAAGCCGTTCGGCGTGCCGATGAAGTCCACCTCCAACGGCAGCTCCCGCACCTGATAGACCGTCAGCGTGACGTTGGCGGAGTCGCTCTCCATCGAGATATACTGCGGCGTGAAGGCGTTGCCCTCCTCGTCGCGCAGCTCCAGCGTAGCAGGCACCGTCGTGGTGTCGGCCAGCTCGCCGTCCAGCTGGACCGGGGCGACGATGCTGGACACCTGATCCAGCTCGCTCGTCGGGCCGCGCAGCGTGATCTCGGCGGGCACGGCGGTGGTCTTGTTCAGCATATAGCCGCTGGAGATCGTCACCGCGGAGGCGTCCACCGTGACGGGAACTGTCTTTTCACTGACCTCGTCAAAGACGACGTCGATGGTGCTCGGGCTTTCCACCGTACACTCAATGTCGCCGGGGAAGTCTGTTGTGTTCGTCACACGGGCCTGCAGGCGCAGCGTGACCTTGCCCGCGCCGCTGACACCGGCGTAGCTTGGGTAGACCATGATGTCGGCGCTGCGGATGTTGCCGATGATCGTGCTGTTGCCCTCGACTTTTACGGTCACGCCCTCAATGTCGGGCTTTTCCACAATGTCCAGACCTTGGGCCGTGTAGGTAGACGCGCCGCTCGTATAGTTGATCGGCACGCCGGTCACCGTCGTGGAGCCCTGGGGGTCGATGTAGACCGTAACGATGATCCACATGGCAAAGCCCATGATGATTGCCAGAACGGCGGAAAACACCGGGTTATCCCAGATCGTGCGCGGGCCCTTGGGCGCTGCGCCGTTCAGCCCCGGCGCGAGAGGGTTATTCGGGTTTGGCATGGTTCAGTGCGCCTCCCTTGCGCAGCAGCTTTTGCAGCGGCGAGATATCGGCCTCCTCGTCCTCGGCGGGGGGAACGATCTCCTCCTGCAGAAGGTTGAAGAGGTTCTGGCGGTCCAGGCGGCGGATGAGCACGCCGTTCTTCGCCATCGAGATGATGCCGGTCTCCTCGCTGACGATGACGACGATGGCGTCGGAGTTCTCGCTCATGCCGAGGCCCGCGCGGTGGCGGGTGCCCATGTCCTTGCCCATCTCGAGGTTGTTGGACAGCGGCAGCACGCAGCCCGCCGCCACAATGACGCCGTCGCGGATGACGACAGCGCCGTCGTGCAGGGGCGTGCCTTCATAGAAGATCGTGCCGAGCATTTCGGGGATGACATCGGCGTGCATCGGCGTACCGGTGCGGATGATCTCATCCAGATTATTGTTGCGCTCCAGCACCATCAGCGCGCCGGTGCGCGTGTCGGACAACTGCTCTGCCGCGTCGCAGATGGCCACAACGGCGCTCTGCCACGCGCCGCGCAGCGACGGGTCACTGCGGCGGTTCCCGACCAGAAGGTTGGCCCACATTGTGGACTGACCCATGCGCTCGAGTGTGCGGCGCAGCTCCGGCTGGAAGATGACGACGGCGGCCATAAAGCCGATGGTGATGACGTTGTTGAGCACCCAGGTGACGGTTTTCAGGTTGAGCATGACGGCCAGACCGTAGAAAACCAGAATCAGGATGATGCCCTTGACCAGCTGGCCCGCGCGGGATTTGCGCGCGAATTGCAGCAGCTGGTAAAAGACAAAGGAGATAATAAGGATGTCCAGCGTATCGGACAGCGGGTCAAATGTACGCAGGCTGCTTAAAACGGCATTGAACATCTGGTTGGGCAGCATGGGCACCGCAGCCCCCTTTCTGGGTCAAAATAGGCATTAGGGCAACACCGCATAATTCTCGCCTTGCGGCTTAAGCACCGCTCCGGCGGCTACGGC
>ERZ773195.2900-NODE-2900-length-10246-cov-2.994211_pt1 | contig 10246 bp, 7 predicted proteins | sample MGYA00580530_ERZ773195 | MGnify/ENA primary metagenome ERZ773195 (study PRJEB29015, sample SAMEA2737751) | human gut metagenome | biome: human gut; feature: human-associated habitat; material: faeces | place: China | collected 2012 ...
ATACTGTGCCTTGTTTGAAACATTAAGCGAGACAAAGAGGTTTTGCATACACAATGTATGCAGCCTCTTTTTTCTTTAATAATCCCCTTATGTTATTAGAGAAAAGGCTTAAGTTTTAAAATATAACTTTTTACAAGGAGGCAGGAAAGTATGGTTAGAAAGGGCAGAAGAAAAGAATTTGGAAAATTCACAAAGAAGATTGCAGCAGTAGGTTTGGCACTTGCAATGACAGTTTCAACAGCTATACCAACATATGCATATTATGGATTTTCCGGAGAGTTTACCAGAAGTGAACGTTTAACTCAGACAAGAGTTACCTCAACATTTTCAGAGAACGAATTAGGAGTCGTTAACTTTGAAACAACATGGGGTGACAAAAAGGCTAACATAGCAAGTATGGATGAGTATATTGAAGAGGCAGACAAGAAGGGAGTAAAGATTTTAGTATTTCCTGAAATGTGTGTAACAGGATATGTTTCATCAAGTGATCCAACATCAACGGAATACAAATGGGCAGTTGAAAGTGCAGAAGCAAAGGATGGAGCAACAGCATCACATTTTGCAAAAATAGCAGATGAAGATGATATGTGGATTATATATGGTGCAACGGAAACAATTGAAAAGGATGGAAAAATTGATAAGAATCATGCGTATAATTCAGCTTTTGTTTGTTCACCGGATGGAGATGTGACAACTTATCAGAAGATTACACCGGTTGAAGGTTCATGGTGTACATCAGGCGACACACCGGTAATTATAGATGCAGGTGAATATGGAAAATTAGGCATTAGTATTTGTTATGATACATATTCAACACCTGAACTTGAAAGATATTATTCAGCAATGGGATGCAATATCTTGATTAATCCAACAGCTACGGGAGGTGGCTGGAGTCAGAGTAATATGTCAGCATGGGAAGAATATTACAAAGTCAGACTTGAAAGCATTGCTTCAAGAGATGGATTCCTTATATTAAGTTCAGATTTGGTTGGAATGAATGAAACACCAAGTAATCCTTCTAAATTCCCTGGTGGTAGTATTATTATGAACGCAGTGTTTAACGGACCTTCATATTTGGCAGGTGCAGATGATGATTCAAATATTATTACAAATCAGGAAGGACTTCTTACAAACAGTAAATCAGTTAGGGCATCAACAGGTTCTACATGTTCTAATGAAGATTTTAATCCTGAATTATATGTTGATTTATATAGTGAATTAGCTGACAAGATGGAAGAAAACGGTGGAGTTCTAAGATATAGTGCAAATACAACAGCTTCAACTAAGGGACCAAAGGCAGCCGTTGTTAATATGACAGGTTATTGGGGCAATAAGACAAAGACAATTGCAAAGATGAAAGAATACATAGAAGAAGCCGGAAAGAAGGGCGTAGACATTTTAGTTTTTCCTGAAACAGTATTAACAGGTTATGGATATTTACAGCCGTCACAGGATCCGTTCTATCAGAAGTTTGGAGTATCTATGCAGGTTTATACAGCTGAAACAATTCCGGGAGCTACAACAAATGAACTTTCAAAATATGCAAAGAAATACAATATGTACATTATCTTTGGTATGACTGAAAAAGATGAAGCGGGAACAATAAAAGATAATGGTGTTGAAAAAGTATATAACTCAGCAGCAATTCTTTATCCTAATGGAAAAATTGATTCTTATCAGAAGATTCATAGAGCAGGCCAGGAAAATAAGTGGTCAGTAACAGGTAAGACACCAAAGATTATCGAAACAAAATGGGGCAAGATTGGTGTTGATATATGTAGGGACGGACATTTTTATCCTGAACTTGGACGTTATTATGCAGCAATGGGGTGCACAATGTTTGTCCATCCTACAGCAACAACAGGAAATGCATGGTATAGATCAACAAGAATCGGTTCATATGTAGACCGTGATGGAATGGCAGCAATTACATGTAACTTACTTGGCGGTGATGGTATTTATGTGGCAGACGGAGATTACACATACAGCCCTGATGATATTGATGAAAATGGTGATTTCGTTGGTGGCTCAGCAATACCTGAAACAATTTATAATCAGAACGAAATTGAAGATGATCCATACTGGAATAGCAGAAACTGGCTTGGAACAGGTGGTGTATTTAACAGCACAAGTTTTATAGCAACAAAAGGTTCAACAGCTTCAACAGCATTAAAGCCAAGAATTAACTATAACGGCACAGGTGCATATTCAGAAGGCTTCGAAGAAAGAGGTAAGACAAGTCCGCTTGGTCTTGAAATAGCTGATATGGACCTTACAGGAACAGGCTTTAGCGGAACAGAGTCAACATTTAAGCCGGCATTATATGCTAAATTATATGACAAACTTGCAACATTATATCGCGGTGGTTATGTATCAAAAATAAAAGATAAAGATAATAGTGGCACAACACCGGAAACAACAACTGCAAAAGATTCTGCAACAAAGACTACAGAACCAAAGACTACAGAAAACAAAAAGGTAGCAACAACCACTGTAACAGTGAACAAAACTTTGGTTAAGAAGGCTACAAAAGTTAAGGTTTCTGCAAAGACAAAAATTTATGTTAAGAAAGTTGTAGGTGCAGCTAAGTATCAGGTACAGGTATCAGCTACAAAGAACTTTAAAAAGGTTTTGGCAACTAAAACATCAACGAAGGCAACATTTACAATTAAAAACAGTAAGCTTAAAAACAAGAAAGTTTTATATGTAAGAGTGAAAGTTGCAAAGAAAGTAAATAACAAATTAGTTTACAGTAAGTGGTCAGCTTCAAAGAAAGTTGTAATAAGTAAAAAATAATTAACAAGTAAATTAGTACAAAAAACTTTATAAAAATCTAATAAAAAGCGTCTTATATGAGAAAAAATCATATAAGACGTTTTTTTTAGACAAAATAAATTCAAAAGAGTTAAGTTATATGATAGAATAAAGAGTATTTATTAATACAGAGGAGATTAAAGTATGGGGACTAAAGAAAAAAATAAAAAAGGTTTAAGCATTGCAAAGGTTTATTTATCAAAGCAGATTTTAATAATATTATGCATTGTGGCAGTGGTTCTTGTTGCGTGGTTTGGCACAAGGAAGGTTGTTTCAATTGACAATAAGACTACTAAATTAGGTTTTGAGAATATTGGAGAACTTGCAACTCAGGAAGCATATTGTACTGAAGTTAATGTTACAGATGAGTCAAAGCAGTTGTTTGGAATCGACATTCCTTTTACTCAGAGCAAGTATATTTACAGTTATGATGTAAATGTTAAGGCAGGAATTGATTTTGACCAGATTGACTGGAGCGTAAAGGATAAGACCATAACGGTTAAAGTTCCAAAGGCTAAGATTCTAAGCTGTGAACTTAATAAGGATTCTTTTAAGGTGTATCACGAACAAGAAAGCATATTCACAAAGATTACTTTAAAAGATAACAATGAGGCAATGAGCAAGCTTAAGGAGAATGCCAAGAAGGATGCAGAAAGCAATGGACTTCTTGAAAATGCCGAAAAGAATGCCAAGACTATCATAAAAGGTTTTATTGAAAAAGTTTATGATAGTAGTGAGTATGAAATTAAGTTTGTTGAAAAATAATATTAAAAAGCTATAAAAAAACTATCAAAATTAGCATAAAAAATTAATAATGAAATTAGCATAAAATTAGTATTAAAGTTTGGATTAGGAGATAAATATGAGTGAAAAAATAAGAAAACACATAATCTTCTATGGAAGTAGCTCAGTCGGTAGAGCACTGGTCTCCAAAACCAGGTGTCGGGAGTTCGAGCCTCTCCTTCCGTGCCAAAAGGAAATCATTTCGATTTCAACAATTCCGCAATCTGTTCCCCAAACACAATATTCAATATCTGATCTTTTTTATCGCTGTCCAATTTTATTTGCAGAACAGCTTCGGTCGATGTTCCATTCCCTTTCGCCATAACATATTTATCGGGAAATGTAATAACATCTATTACAGACATCTGCAAAGCATTTGCAATTTGCAATAGCGTATTATATTTCAATTCGCGTTCACCCGACATGATCAAGCTAAATCCAGCCTGCTTCATACCAATCTGCATAGCAAGATATTCCTGCGAATAGCCTCTATTTCTTCGAATTGTATCTATATTCTCCAATATACTGTTCATACTTTCAAATTAACAATTGTCTAAGAAGAAAATAAGCATACATCGTAATATTTTATTGCGATTATTTTTGCATATATAACATTTTGCAATATCTTTGCTGCTGATACAATTTAAAACTATTAACGAGGATTGTGTTTACAAAACTCATTCTTAAATCAATCAAGAGAGTTGTTAACCTATAAAGATATAATCAAATGTGTAAATTTTTATCTAAAATATATGTTCCACCTAATACATGTTGCCTATGATCTATCATCTCTAAATTCCGTTTTTTTAGCTGGATAGCAATATCCATATTAGTTTTTTAACCTTATATTCATTTAATATCCAAACACATGGAAAGATATTCTTTAAACCATTTATTCAGGATGCTCGGCTGTTTTATGCTTTGCATCATGTTTACAGCAACGGCATTCGCACAACAAAAGACTATAAAAGGAACTGTTGTGGATGCGACCGGTGAGCCCTTAATCGGTGTCAACGTATCAGTAAAAGGGACAACAATCGGTATAATCACCGATATTGACGGCAATTACACATTGGAAGTTCCCTCCAAATCAACTATCGTCTTTTCTTACATCGGCTATCAAACTCAAGAGGTTGCAGTAAGTAACCAATCAACGATCAATGTAACTTTAAAAGAAGACACTCAAAAACTGGAAGAAGTCGTAGTTGTCGGTTACGGTACACAAAAGAAAGTGAACATGACCGGGGCTGTTGCACAGATTGACAGCAAAGCGTTAGAAAATCGCCCGGTTCAGAACGTTTCTACCGCATTGCAAGGTACTATGCCGGGTGTTCAGGTTACTTCCGGCGGTGGCCGTCCCGGACAGGATGGTGGTACGATTCGCGTGCGTGGTGTTGGTACATTAAACACGGCTGATCCTTATATTTTGGTGGATGGTATCGAAACTGGAACGATGAACTCGGTTGATCCGAACGATATCGAAAGTATTTCTGTATTGAAAGATGCTGCTTCTGCTGCGATCTATGGTTCGAAGGCGTCAAATGGTGTAATCTTGATTACGACAAAACGTGGTAAGACAGGTAAACCACGTATCTCTTATAATGGATATGTAGGTTTCCAGAAACCGACGGAAATGATTGACCGTATCAGCTCTTATGACTATGCGCGCTTGTATAGCCAGTCTATGATCGATGAAGGCTTGAATCCCCGTTTCAATGAAACTGATATTGAGAATTTCAGAAATGGTACTTCTCCTAACACGGATTGGTATGATGAAGCCTATAGAACCGGTGTACAGCATTCTCATAATGTAAGTGTGAGCGGTGGTACGGAAAATGCGAAGTATATGGGATCTGTCGGCTATTTGGGACAGACCGGTATTTTACCGAATGCGGACAGACAGCAATTTAATGCTCGTACAAATTTGGATCTGAAGCTGAATTCCAGATTGACGGTTCGTTTGAATTTGGCATATATCAAGAATGACTATTCCGACCCAATTTCTTCTTATGCATCTGGCATAAGTGAAACTGGTGATCCGAATAGTGCTGCCAGCTCTGATCAGATTATCCGTCAGTTGAACCGTATTGCTCCGTGGATTGTAGGTCGTGCTGAAGACGGTACTTATGGTACTATTGGAGATGGTAACCCACTTGCGTGGTTGGATGTTAACCAAACTGTTGACCGTAAAAATCAGAATTTCTCTGGTACCCTGTCTGCCGATTATAAAATCATCGACGGTTTAGTTGCAACAGTGACGGGTTCTTATGTTAACAATCAACAACACTATCGTGCATTTCAAAAATATATTCAGTACAATCCGAATAAGGAAACAGAACCGAATCGTTTGGAAGAACGTTTTACCGGTTGGCATCGTGCAAACTTTGATGCATTGTTGAATTTTGACAGACAATTCGGTGAACACGGTTTGAAAGCAATGGCAGGTTGGCATACGGAAAAGTATGACTACACCTATAACCAGCAGTTCCGTAAGAATTTCCCGACTAATGATCTGACCGATATCGCGGCTGGAGATGCTGCTACTCAGAAGAACAATGGCTATACACGTGAGTTGGCGATGATTTCTTGGTTCGGACGTATTAACTATGATTATGCCGGCAAATATTTGTTGGAAGGTAATATCCGTTCTGATGCTTCTTCCCGTTTTGCTGATGGTAATCGTTGGGGATATTTCCCTTCTTTCTCTGCTGCATGGCGTATTAGTGAAGAAGGTTTCATGGAAAATACGAAAGATTGGTTGAACAACTTGAAGATTCGCGGATCATGGGGGTTACTGGGTAATCAAGATGCATTGACTGATTATTATCCTTGGATGAATACCTATAATCTAGATGCAAGTTATCCGTTAGGAGGTGCTTTGCAGTCGGGGTATTATCAGAAAGCATATAAGCTGTCTTCTATCTCTTGGGAAAAATCTCGTACATGGGGACTTGGTTTTGATGCGACAGTCAATAACAAGATCAATGTGACATTTGACTACTATGACCGTAGGACAACAGGTATTATCATGGATGTTCCGGTTCCGGCAGAATTTGGTTTGGATGCTTATAAAGATAATGTAGGTGAAATGTCCAATCGAGGTGTTGAAGTGATTCTGAGCTACAACAACAAATGGGGGGATTGGTCGTTTGGTGCAACCGGAAACTTCTCGTACAACAAAAACGAATTATTGGATTTAGGTTTGAGTCCGGATGCCGGAGGTGTAACGGCTGATCCGAACAATGGCAATAAGGTTCGTAAGATTGGTGAAGCGCTGAACACATATCGTGTTTATAAAGCAGATGGTTTCTTTGAATCGGATGAAGCAGCTCAGGCTTGGATGGATAAATATTCCACACAGGCAGGTTATCCGTTTGGAACTAAAAAGTTCAAGGGAGGTGATCTGATCTATCAGGATGCAAACGGTGATGGTAAAATGACGGCTGATGACCGCGTCCTTGCAGGTTCTTCAGATCCTAAATTTACGTTTGGTTTGAATCTGAATGCTGCTTATAAAGGCTTCGACTTATCCATGTTGTTTACGGGCGCGGCTGGCGTGCATCGTTTGATCAACCAGGAAGTAACAGGCTATTTCGGTGGCGATGACTCACATCCGGCAACTGTATGGTTGGATGCTTGGACACCGGAAAACAAAGATGCAACGATGCCACGTGTGGCTTATGATGTAACATCTCCGAGTCTGTCATCTAATGTCGTGTCTACATTCTGGTTGCAGAATTCCAGCTATTTGCGTATGAAGAACCTGCAATTCGGTTATACACTTCCGAAGAATGTGATCAAATCGGTTGGAATTGAAAACGTACGTTTCTACTACTCTGTAGAAAACCTGTTTACTATCCATAATATGCTTGTCAATGTGGATCCGGAAATCGGAGATGAACGCGGTTCCAGTTTCCCGTTAACTCAGACACATGCTTTTGGTGTGAATGTGACATTCTGATAAGAACGATTGTTTAAGATTAAAATTAAAGAATAAAATATGAAACGTGTATTAGTATATATGCTGGCCGGGATGGCATTGGTCGGGACTTCCTGTTCGGACTTTTTGGATACGATTCCCCATGACGCACTGTCTCCCAGCACAACTTGGCAAACAGAAAAGGATGCTGAAAAGTTTTTGATTGGTTGTTATGACGGTTGGGCTGATGAAACGGGTATTCTGTATTGGGATTGTGCTTCCGATTTCGGTTTCAATTTCCATGTCCATGAAAATTATCGGAATATCGGAAATGGTAGTATGACTGCCAGCAACGCAGTTGCAGATTATTATAAATTTGGAATGATCCGTCGTTGTAACGATTTCTTGACCAATATCCAAAATATTGAATTTGCGGATGCAAAGAAGAAAGACAATATGATTGGTCAGGTGAAAACGATCCGGGCTTATACTTATTTCAATATGAACTGGCAGTATGGCGGTGTACCTATTATCGATTCTTATGAAACAGCTGAAGAAGCACAAGTTCCCCGCAATACGGAAGAAGAGGTGAAAAAGTATATCTACGACGAGTTGGATGCTGCTATCCCGATGTTAGATGATGCTCCTGCCGCAAGTGGTTATATTGCCAAAGGTACGGCTTTGGCTATCAAGATGCGTTCAGCCCTTTATTATGCCGACTATCAGCGTGCGAAAGAGGCTGCAAAAGCTATTATGGATTTAGGACAGTATGAACTGGATCCGAGCTTTGAAAATATATTTATGGTGAGCGGACAGAATTCGAAAGAAATCATAGCTGCTGTGCAACATGATGAAAATCTGTATTCAAATTGGATGATCGCCACGATGTATAACAATTCGGATGCAGGTTGGTCTTCTATGGTTCCATCCAAAAATCTGATTGATGCGTATGAAATGAGTAATGGTTTGACAAAAGAAGAGGCTGGTAGTGGTTACGATCCTGTTCATCCTTTTGCAAATCGTGACCCGCGTATGGCAATGACGGTTCTTTATCCGGGTATGGATTGGGTTAATTATAAGGGAGAAGAAACGATCATTAACACATTGGATAAGGAGGTGAATGGTAAAACGAATCCGGATCATCCGGGTACGGCCAACAACTCTTCGAAGACGGGTTTGACTTGGGCTAAATATTTGGCTCCGATGTCTCAATATGGAGATGTTTGGTCTTCGAATGCGCAGACGATCATTTTCCGGTATGCAGAAGTATTATTGACATATGTGGAAGCTGAGAACGAATTGAACGGCCCGTCTGCTGAAATATACGATATGTTGGATCAGATTCGTACGCGTGTAGGTATGCCGAAAGTAGATCAGAGTAAATATGGTACTAAAGAAACATTGCGTGAATTGATTCGTCGCGAACGTTCTATCGAGTTAGCTGGTGAAGGCCTTCGTCGTGCCGATATTCTTCGTTGGAAAGATGCAAGTGGCAAGATGGTTGCTGAAACGGTATTGAATGCTCCTTTGGAAAGCTTCACCGGAACGATCAATTATGATGAAAAAGATCCGTACAAACGTGCAGTCATAAGTGGTGTCGAATTAGTTGAAAACCGTTCGTTCGCTCCTCATAACCGGTATTTACCGATCAAGCAGGATGCACTTGATAAAAACAAGCTATTGAAACAGAATGACGGTTATTAATAAGAACTGATATATTTATCATGTTTTAAGAGGGATATATTGGATCATTTCCAATATATCCCTTTCCTTTGTACAGAAAAACACTAACATAGCATGAAGCATTATCGAATTTTCTCTTTTATCTTGTTGTTCATTTGTGCTGCATTCGGACAAAGTTGCAGTATCTCCTCTTCCGGCCGGGAAGTCCTGGACATGAATACCGACTGGGCTTTTTATCGGGGGGATGTGGTGGAAGGGAGCCGGACGGATCTGGATGATTCAGGATGGATACCTGTCGCACTACCCCATATCATGCAACTGGAAATGAAACATTGCGGCGGGAACTCCATTTATGACGGGATCGGTTGGTATCGCCGTTATTTCAAACTGCCTGCGAAGTATAAGGATAAACGGATTGTCGTCTCTTTTGAAGGAGTGATGACGAATTGCGATGTTTATCTGAACGGCCAAAAAGTGACGGAGCATCATGGTGGTTATATGGGATTTGTCGCAGACCTTACGGACCGTATCGATTGGAACGGTAATAATGTGCTGGCTGTCCGGGTCTCTGCCGAGCCGGACCCGCTGACACCTCCGGGAAAGCCGCAGGACAAAATGGATTTCTATTATTATAGTGGGATTTATCGGGATGTCCGGATGGTGATTACGGACAAAGTATATATCACCGACCCGTTGCAGGAAGATATTGTTGCCGGTGGAGTTTGTGACGTATCCCGAAGTGACAAAAGACAAGGCGAGGGCACATCTTGCGACTCATGTCCGGAATTTGACGGATAAAGATCAGACATTGTCTGTTTTCTCGCAACTGGTCGATTCGGCTGGCCACGTTATTGCTGAGGCTGAAACACCGGTCACCTTGCACAAGCAATCGGACAGAACGGTGGAGCAGGACCTCTTTGTTAACCAGCCTGCTTTATGGCATCCTTATACGCCTAATCTCTATACCTTGCGTACGCAATTATTATCGGAAGATAAAGTGCTCGACGAAACCACCCGGAAAATCGGTATTCGTACGATCCGGTACAC
>ERZ773195.2902-NODE-2902-length-10240-cov-2.574472_pt1 | contig 10240 bp, 7 predicted proteins | sample MGYA00580530_ERZ773195 | MGnify/ENA primary metagenome ERZ773195 (study PRJEB29015, sample SAMEA2737751) | human gut metagenome | biome: human gut; feature: human-associated habitat; material: faeces | place: China | collected 2012 ...
AGCGACATTGTGGAAAAAATCGTAGTACGCAACGTCAAGACCAACGAAAAGCGGGAGATTCCGCTAAGCGGCGTATTCATCTTCATCGGCACCTTGCCCAACGACGAATACGTGCATGACCTGCTGCAAAAGGATGAAGGCGGCTGGATCGTCACCGACGCCAGCCTGCAGACCTCCGTGCCCGGCATTTTCGCCGCCGGAGACGTGCGCGACACCTCGCTCCATCAGGTGGTGACCGCCGCCGGAGACGGTGCGCGGGCCGCCATGTCCGCCTACGCCTATCTGCAACGCTAACCCGGCACGCCAAGGAGGATGAGATATGGCCACAGCTGGCATCAAGGCCGCAGCCTACTGCCTGAACTTCGCCCCCGAACTAGCCCTGCACTACGGCGGCACGCCCGCTCAGGAGCGCAAGAGCAAACCGGATTCCGAATTCCTGCGCGCATTGCCGGAGCACTCCCAAACCTATGAGGAAGCGCAAGCCTACGCGCCCAACAAAACCTATATCGGCGCCATGAGCATCGACGAGCTCGAAAAGGCTCCCGCGCCGTGGATCGACAATCTGGGTACGCCGGAGCGTTTCGGCTCGTTCGGTGAAATCATGCCCGAAGACGAATTCCTCGGGCTCATGGACATCTGCGACGTTTTTGACCTCATCTGGCTGGAAGAAGGCTTCGCCGCCTCCGTTGCGGAAAAGCTGGCCCAGAACCCCGTAATCGGGGAAAAACAGCTGGCCAGGCTGGAAAAAGGACGCCCGGAGTCGGACATTCTGGACGTGGTGGAAAAACAGCACGCCCTGCCCCTCTACTCTGAAGGCAAGCTGGCGGGCTGCTGCCGCCGCGCTCACGATACGGACGAAAACCTCGAAGCCGGCATCATGCTGGAAAACTTGTCCTGTAAGGCCAGCGGCGTGCTCGCCCTGAGCGGAGCTCAGCACGACGATCTTGTCGCCGTCGGAGACCTTGCCGGCGTTCTTGAGGACCTTGTCGGTGAAGGCCATGAGATCCTTGCGGGTCTTGTCGTGGTAGTCCTCATCGAGCAGGAAGGCCTCGGTGCCCCAGGAGAGGGCCAGCCAGTGGTAGGTGTGCTCGTTGGTGGTCAGGCCGTAGATCGGGGCGGCCGGACGCTCACGGGACACACGGTGCACGGTGTTGCCGGTCTGGGTGTAGGCGACGATGGCCTTGGCGTTGAGCTTCTCGGCCAGGTCGACGGCGGCGGAGGAAACGGCGCCGGTGGAGGACATGTCGAGGTTCTTCAGCTCGGGGATACGGTCGAAGCCGTGCTCGGTGGCGAAGCCGGAGATGCGGCTCATCGTGGCGACGGTCTCGGTCGGGTACTCGCCGACGGCGGTCTCGTTGGAGGTCATCGTGGCGTCGGCGCCGTCAAGCACGGCGTTGGCGCAGTCGGAAGCCTCTGCACGGGACGGAACCGGGGAGTGGACCATGGAGCCCAGGACCTCGGTGGCGACGATGACGGGCTTGGCGTACTGACGGGCCAGCTCGATGATGCGCTTGGTGGCCAGCGGGACCTCTTCCAGCGGGCACTCGACGGCCATGTCGCCACGGGCGGCCATGACGCCGTCGAACGTCTTGACGATGTCCTCAAGGTTCTCCAGAGCCTGCGGCTTCTCGATCTTGGCGACGATCGGGATACGACGGCCTTCCTCGTCCATGATCTCGTGGGCGCGGTCGATGTCGGTGGCGAAACGCACGAAGGACATGGCGATGATGTCGGCGCCGGTGCGAATGGCCCAACGCAGGTCGGCCTCATCCTTCTCGGTCAGGGCGGGCAGGCTCACGGCCACGCCGGGCAGGTTGATGCCCTTGTGGGAGGAGACCGGGCCGGCAACGACGACCTTGGTGTGCACGTTGTTGCCCTCGACCTTGGTGACCTCCAGACGGACCTTGCCGTCGTCGATCAGGATCGGGTCGCCGGGGTGGCAGTCGCCGGGCAGGCCCTTGAAGGTGGTGGAGGTGATGTGCTCGTCGCCCTCGACATCGTCGGTGGTGATGATGAACTCCTGGCCTTCCTCAAGCTGGACCTTGTCCTCGCCCTCGGCGTTCTTCTTGAACCAGCCGCAGCGGATCTTCGGGCCCTGGAGATCGACCATGGCGGCGACGTTACGACCGGTCGCCTTGGAGGCCGCGCGCACGTTGTTGTAGACCTTGAGGTGATCCTCCGGAGTGCCGTGGGAACGGTTCAGACGGGCCACGTCCATACCGGCCTCAACCAGCTTGGTGATGCCTTCGGGAGACTCGGTGGAAGGACCGATGGTGTCTACGATCTTGGCTTTACGCATGAATGCCTACCTATTCTTATGTGATTTCTTCTAGGAAGAAGTCTTGCGACTTCCACTGCCACAGGCAAGTGTACTAGGTTTGGGCGACGTGAGCCACTGTTTTCACGGGCGTGTTGTGAGCGCTCACATTTTTTGGGGCGGCTCAGGCTTCGCTCTTCGCAGCCTCGACCGACTTCATCTTCATGACGCTCGCGATGGCCGACAATCCGATGGCGACGACGATCACGACCAGCGACACCCACGTCGGTACCTCGGGCACCCAAGAGACCGGGTGGCCGCCGTTGATGAACGGCAGCGTATTGCCGCTCAACGCCTCCATCACCAGCTTGATGCCGATGAAGCCGAGCACGAACGCGAGCCCGACCGGCAGGTAGACGAGCTTGTCGAGCAGTGCGCCCAGCAGGAAGTACAGCTGCTGCAGGCCCAGCAGAGCGAACACGTTCGACGTGAAGACGATGAACGGATCCTTCGTCAGGCCGAAGATCGCGGGAATGGAATCAAACGCGAACATGACGTCCGTCGTGCCGATGGTCAGGAACACGATCAGCATCGGAGTCCAGTACGACTTGCCGTCCTTCTCGGTGCGCAGCTTCTCGCCGTCATAATCGTCGGTGATGCGAATCACCTTGCGCAGCATGCGGATCAGGCCGTTCTCACGGTATTCCTCATCATCATCGCCTCCGACGACCAGCTTGATCGCCGTATAGATCAGGAAGGCGCCGAACAGGAAGAACACCCACGTGAACCGCTGAATAATGGCCGCGCCGACCAGGATGAAGCAGCCGCGCAGAATCAGCGCGACGGTGATGCCGACGGACAGCACGTACTTCTGGAGCACTTTCGGCACGGCGAAGTTCGACATGATGATGACGAAGACGAACAGGTTGTCGATGCTCAGCGAGTACTCGGTGAGCCATCCCGAATAGAATTCGATCGCGGGCTTCGAACCGGCAAAGCACCATACCAGTCCGCCGAAAATCAGCGCCATGACCACGAAAAAGGCGATGTGCTGCACGCACTCCTTGGTGCTGGGCACATGCGGCTTGCGGCCGATGACGAACAGATCCACGACGAAAAACGCGATCAGCACCGCAAAGGTGGCGATCATAAAAGCGACAGGGGTTTCAGACATGTCTACCAGCATAGGAAAGGGCTGTGACGCTCTCTGTTACGAAATGCTCACTTGTTCGCTTCCGTCATCTGGCGCAGTTCCTTCTTGAGGTCGCGGATCTCGTCGCGCAGGCGTGCTGCGAGCTCGAACTGGAGCTGTTCGGCGGCGGTGTGCATCTGCTCGCTCAGCTGACGGATAAGGTCGGCGAGATCCTGCGCGGGAAGCCCCGCCTTGAGTATCTCCTCATGTCGCTTGTCGGCCTCCGCGGCGTCGAGGGAGGGCACACCCAGATGGGTGTTGCCGGCCTTGCCCGCGTTGCGGTAGCCGCCTTCGAGCAGCGTGGCCGTGTCCACGTCCTCCTTGGCGAGCATGTCGTTGACGTCGCTGATCTTCTTGACGAGCGGCTTCGGGTCGATGCCGTGCTCCTTGTTGTAGGCGATCTGCCGCACACGGCGACGGTCGGTCTCGTCGATGGCCTTGCGCATCGCGTCGGTAGTCTCGTCGGCGTACATGATGACCGTGCCCGATACGTTGCGGGCCGCGCGACCGATGGTCTGGATCAGCGAGCGGTACGAGCGCAGGAACCCCTCCTTGTCGGCGTCGAGGATGGCCACCAGCGATACCTCGGGCAGGTCCAGTCCCTCTCGCAGCAGGTTGATGCCTACGATGACGTCGATCTTGCCTTCGCGCAGTTCGCGCAGCAGTTCGACGCGCCGCAGCGTGTCGACGTCGGAATGCAGGTATTCGACCTTGATGCCGCGTTCCAGCAGGTAGTCGGTCAGATCCTCGGCCATCTTCTTGGTCAGTGTCGTCACCAGCGTGCGCTCGTTTTTGTCGACGCGGTCCTTGATCTCGGCGAGCAGGTCGTCGATCTGCCCCTTGGTCGGGCGCACGTCGATCTTCGGGTCGACCAGACCGGTCGGTCGGATGATCTGCTCGACCACGCCGTCCGACAGACCGAGCTCATAGTCGCCGGGCGTCGCCGACAGGTATACGGTCTGCCCGACGCGGTCCAGGAACTCCGGCCATTTGAGCGGGCGGTTGTCCATCGCGGACGGCAGACGGAACCCATGTTCGACCAGCGTGCGCTTGCGGGACGCGTCGCCCTCGTACATCGCGCCGATCTGCGGCACGGTGACATGCGACTCGTCGATAACCAGCAGGAAGTCATCCGGGAAGAAGTCGAGCAACGTGTGCGGCGGCGTGCCGGGTGCGCGGTTGTCGAAATGCCGCGAATAGTTCTCCACGCCTGAGCACACGCCGACCTGCGTCAGCATCTCCAGGTCATATGTGGTGCGCATGGTCAGGCGCTGCGCCTCCAGCTCCTTGCCCTGCTTCTTGAGTTCGGCCACGCGCTGGTCCAGCTCCTCCTTGATGGTCTTCAACGCATGCTCCATGCGCTCGGGGCCGGCGACGTAATGCGAGGCGGGGAAGATGTGCACGGAGGTCTCGTGGTCGATCACGTCACCGGTGAGCGGATGCAACGTGGAGATGCGGTCGATCTCGTCGCCGAAGAACTCGATGCGGATAGCCAGCTCCTCATATACCGGGATGATCTCGACGGTGTCGCCACGCACGCGGAACGTGCCGCGCGTGAACGCGATGTCGTTGCGCTTGTACTGCATGGCGACGAACTTGCGAAGCAGCTGATCGCGGTCAATCTGCTGGCCTTCCTGGAGGAACAGCATGCGGCCGGCGTACTCCTCCGGCGTACCGAGGCCGTAGATGCACGAAACGGTGGCGACGACCACGCAGTCACGCCGCGTGAGCAGGTTCGCGGTGGCCTGATGGCGCAACCGCTCCACATCGTCGTTGATGTTGGAGTCCTTCTCGATGTACGTGTCGGTCTGCGGTATATACGCCTCGGGCTGGTAGTAGTCGTAGTAGCTGACGAAGTAGCTGACCGCGTTGTCGGGCATGAGTTCGCGGAATTCGGCGCATAGTTGCGCGGCGAGTGTCTTGTTCGGCTCGATGATGAGCGTCGGCCGCTGCAGCCGTTCGATGAGCCATGCGGTCGTCGCGGTCTTGCCCGTACCGGTGGCTCCCATGAGCACCACGTCGTTCTCGCCATTCTCGATGCGCGTGGCCAGCTCCTCGATGGCCTTCGGCTGGTCGCCTGAAGGCTTATATGGAGATTTGACCACAAACGGCTTGTTCACTCGTTCAATGTTGAATCCCATGGTTCCGTCTCGCTTCCTTACGCCACTGTTCCATCAGCCTATCAACACAGTCGAACATGTGTTCTACATCCTGGGATGAGTCAATCACCGCATCGGCTATGGATTCTCGTGCCGCACGCGTGGGCTGATGCGCGATACGTGCCTTCGCCTGTGCCTCACTCATGCCACGGGTGCGCATCATACGTTCCACACGCGTCTGTTCCGGTGCTTCGACTGTTACGATATGGTCGAAACGCATGGGTATGTCATCGATTACTTCCGCCAAAAGCGGAATATCATGTACGACCACGGCATCCGGATTCTTTTCGACCGCCTGCCGTTCCTCCGACAATGCAAGATCGTAGATCAACGGATGTTCGATATCGTCAAGGATTCTACGTTCGGATTCGGCATTCGGATCGGAGAAGACGTGTTCGGACATCCATCGCCGATTAAGACCACCTTGCGCGTTCATCGCATCCGGCCCGAAATGTTCCACGATTCGTTGCAGGCCCACGCTTCCGGGTTCCACGACTTTTCGGGCGAGCACATCATAATCGACAAGCGTCGCGCCCAGTTCACACAGATGCGTAGCGACCGTGCTTTTGCCGGCGGCGATGCCTCCGGTCAACCCAATTCGAATCATCACAACCGCCATTGTAATGTTTGACGGACTCGCAACATACGCAAATGGCCCCGCACCTGATGGTGTGGGGCCATTTATCAGCGGTTTACGCGAATCAGATTATTTTGATTCGTCGAAACTCACTTGCCGAGCAGCTGGTCGCGCAGAGCGGCGAGCTGGTCGGAATCGGCGAGGGTGCCGTTGGAGGTGTTGTCGGAGGAGTAGTTGGACACCTCTTCGACCTTCTCTTCCTTCGGAGCCTGGCCGTCTTCGGCTGCGGAAGCCTCGGCGTTCTCGAGTTCCTTGGCAACGAATTCCTTGTGCTGTTCCCACAGATCGTGAGCGGTGGCGTACTGGGACTCCCACTCCTCACGCTGCTTCTCGTAACCAGCGATCCACTCGTTGGTTGCCGGGTCGAAGCCTTCCGGATACTTGTAGTTGCCCTGCTCGTCGTACTCTGCCGGCATGCCGTACAGAGCCGGATCGAAGTCCTCGGAAGCCGGGTCGACGGAGTCGTTGGCCTGCTTGAGGGACAGGGAGATGCGGCGACGATCGAGGTCGACGTCGATCACCTTGACGAAGACCTCTTCGCCCGGCTTGACGACGGTCTCCGGGTTCTCCACGTGGCGGTTCGCCAGCTCGGAGATGTGCACCAGGCCCTCGATGCCATCCTCGACGGAGATGAAGACACCGAACTGGACAATCTTAGTGACCTTGCCCTTGACGATCTGGCCGGGAACGTGGGTGCGAGCGAAGCGCTGCCACGGATCCTCCTGAGTCGCCTTCAGGGACAGGGAGATACGCTCACGGTCGAGATCGACGTCGAGCACCTCGACGGTGACCTTGTCGCCGACCTTGACGACCTCGGACGGGTGATCGATGTGCTTCCAAGACAGCTCGGAAACGTGGATCAGGCCGTCAACACCGCCCAGATCGACGAACGCGCCGAAGTTGACGATGGAGGACACGACGCCTTCACGGATCTGGCCCTTCTTAAGCTGGGACAGGAAGGTCTCGCGCACTTCGGACTGGGTCTCCTCGAGGTACTGGCGACGGGACAGGACCACGTTGTTGCGGTTCTTGTCGAGCTCGAGGATCTTGGCCTTGATCTTCTGGCCGATGTACGGGGAGAGGTCGCGGACGCGACGCATCTCAACGAGGGAGGCAGGCAGGAAGCCACGCAGACCGATGTCGACGATGAGGCCGCCCTTGACGGCTTCGATGACGGTGCCCTCGACGACGCCGTCAGCTTCCTTGATCTTCTCGATGTCGCCCCAAGCGCGCTCGTACTGTGCACGCTTCTTGGACAGAATCAGACGGCCTTCCTTGTCTTCCTTGGTGACGACAAGGGCCTCGATGGTGTCGCCGACCTCGACGACTTCGTCAGGATCAACGTCCTTCTTGATGGAAAGCTCGCGGGAGGGGATGACACCCTCGGTCTTGTAGCCGATGTCGAGCAGGACCTCGTCATGATCGACCTTGACGACGGTACCTTCGACCAGATCACCATCATCGAAGTTCTTGATGGTGGAATCGACTGCCTTGATGAAGTCCTCTTCGGTGCCAATGTCGTTGATGGCGACCTTGGTGACTTCAGTGTTGTTCTCTGCCATGTAAATATATGGTTTCTAATAGTGGATGAATAATTACTCGATATTCAGTTATACATGTGCACTCATATGAGCACACACAAGTTATCAGGATACCTACAGCCATGCCCAAAATGGGCGGAAAAACCAGCGCGACACGCCCGAATTCGGCTACATTTTCCTCTCGGCCATCTCCACGACGTTGGCGAGCAGCATGGCGCGGGTCATCGGACCGACGCCGCCGGGGTTTGGAGAGTATGCGGAAACCTTGTCATAACAGGCCTTGTCGACGTCTCCCCTGATGCGGAAACGGCCAGTCTGCTCATCAAACACGCGGGAGACGCCGACGTCCATCAGCACGGCGCCGTCCTTGACGTTTTCGGGCTTGACGAACCCGGCTGACCCCATGGCCGCGACGATGACATCGGCGCGACGCATGTGGTCGGCGATGTCGCGCGTGCCGGTGTGGCACAGGGTGACCGTGGCGTTGACCGCCTTGCGCGTCAGCAGCAGACCGATCGTGCGGCCGATGGTGATGCCGCGCCCGAGCACGCACACCTCCTTGCCGTTCAGGTCGATGTCGTAGGCGTCGAGCAGTTCGATGACGCCGCGCGGCGTGCACGGCAGCGGGGTCGTGATGTCGCCCTGCACATGCAGCACGAGTTCGCCGAGATTGTATGGGTGCATGCCATCGGCATCCTTCGAGGGATCGATCAGGCCGATGATCGCGTTCTCGTCGACGCCGCGCGGCAGCGGCAGCTGCACGATGTAGCCGGTGCAGGCCGGATCCTCGTTCAGGTCGCGCACCGCAGCGGCGATGTCATCGAAACTCGCGTCGGCGGGAAGGTCGCGCCGGATGGAACGGATGCCGACCTCCGCACAGTCGGCATGCTTGCCCGCGACGTATTTCATCGAACCGGGATCCTCCCCGACCAGCAACGTTCCCAGACCGGGGACGATGCCGTGCTCCTTCAGCGTCGAAACACGTTCCGCCAGGTTCGCCTTGACCTCGGCCGCGACCCGCTTGCCATCGAGTTTGATGGTCATGTGCGTCCTTCCCTAGAGTTCGTTCATTCCTCGTAGCGTTAGGCTATCGTGGACTCAGGTCAATGACAATCCGACGGCGGACCGTCGACGGCATATTCGAAGAAGGCAGCGATATGAACATTCACCCGCATCGTCTGGTCACCGGCATTGCCGCCATCCTCGCCACAGGCATGCTGATGGCGTCGAGCGCCTGCGGCACCGGCGGCGGCTCGCAATCCGAGCAGCCCTCCGCGAAGGAGCCGACCGGACCGATCACCGTCGTCGCGTCCATCAACCAGTGGGGCTCCCTCGCCGAGCAGATCGGCGGCACCGACGTGAACGTCACCTCCATCCTCAGCTCCACGAATGTGGACGCGCATGATTTCGAACCGAAAACATCCGATGTCGCCAAGCTGCAGAAAGCGCAGATCATCGTGTCGAACGGCGCCGGATACGACTCATGGGCGACCAAGTCCGTAGGCCGCAACTCGACCATCGTCTCGGCCGCCGAGACGGTCGGAGCTATGGAAGGCGACAACCCCCACCTATGGTTCTCCAAGGACGCCCGCAACGGCATGGCGACCGAACTGACGGAGGCATTTTCCAAGGCGCTCCCCGCCAAGAAGAAGGCGTTCCAGTCGCGCCTCAAGGCATGGCAAAAGGAGGAAAAGGCCATCGAGAAGTCGATGGGCGAGTTCGCCGCCAACCACAAGAACGCCACGTACGGTGCGACGGAGGCCGTGGCGTACTACCTGATGTCGGACATGGGCTTCCAGGACGACACTCCCAAGGGGTTCGCCCGATCCGCGGCCTCGGGCGGCGAACCTGCCCCGGCCGACCTGCAGGAATTCCAGTCGCTGATCGAATCACAAGGCATCAGCGTGCTGGTCAACAACACGCAGGAATCCAGCGACGCCACCAACATGCTGACAGGGACGGCCGGACGGGCAGGCGTCCCCGTGTTCGACGTCAGTGAGCAGATGCCGCAGGCGTACACGACGCTGACTGATTGGATCGCCGATCTGGTGGCCCGGCTTGACAAGACCGTCTCCCCCGCCATCATCGACGACAGCGACGAAAGCGGCAGTTCCGACGGCAAAGACGGCGCCAGCGCCAAGAACGATGCCGGCAACAGTGCTGACGACAAAAGCGATACCGGCGCCGGCAGCAGCAACTGAGTTCCCGCCCGCTCCAGACCGTTACCATTGCCGTCTCTTCCGCCGCTAATGAGTCCGCCACCGCTAATGAGAATGATTGTCATAGTCCTTTGCGATAATGCGTTGCCGTACATGTCGCACCGGCGGACGTGATGCCGGTCCCGTACAGACAGGACGATGAATCATATGCACAGCAACAGCGGCGACCGGGAACAACGGCCCGACTGCATCGTGTTCAGCAACGCCTCGGTGAAACGCGGCGAACGGCTGATCT
>ERZ773195.2908-NODE-2908-length-10223-cov-4.851298_pt1 | contig 10223 bp, 10 predicted proteins | sample MGYA00580530_ERZ773195 | MGnify/ENA primary metagenome ERZ773195 (study PRJEB29015, sample SAMEA2737751) | human gut metagenome | biome: human gut; feature: human-associated habitat; material: faeces | place: China | collected 2012 ...
TTTTATGCCTTAATAAGTTGCCGGAAAGTGAACGGGTATGCTCCGGAATATGTATCTGACTTCAGATAGAATCTTTTTATTCCCAATACCCATAACAATTCATTTTCTGCTGCTTACCAAAACAATATCGTCCCGATGTTTCACAACACCGGGACGACACTACAACATTTTTACGAGAACACTATCTCTTAAACATTATCAATACTAACTTTACACAACTATAAGCTTGGAATAATTCAGTTAGTCTACATCTTAGGACATAAAACTCCGGACAAATGCTGTGCCAAAATTAGAAATACAAGATAGAGAACTAAATATCAACAAGATAGGAAACAATAGTTTTTCATCTTAATGTGGAATTGTGGAATATTAATGTGGAATTATTGTATAATTTTCCACAATAGCGCAAAAGCCATCAGCATTACATAACTGATATTAAACCACTTACCTTTTTATACCGTTTTTGGCACAGCCTTTGTTATACTATCATTGAAACCTACAGTAGATTTGTAAGATAGAAACCAAAGTGTTAATTAGAACGTATTAGTAAAAAAGGTAAAAAGATATTCTGATCTCTCATTCATAAAACTCTTGTAACATTATGCTTTCATTCCGGACTGTGAAGTACCGGAATGATTTTTTTCAATATCCCTGCTTCAAACTTGTGCAACGCTTCAAATATCATTCGTGCCTTTCTTTTCAAGAGCAACCACTTTATTATAAGAATAGTGCCATACCTGACAGCACAATTGTTAAAATCGCATTTTTCATAATTATTTATTTTTCTGTTGTCTCTTATTTGTCACTTCTTCAGTATAGCCTCCGGTGCATCTTCTTTTAATGAAAGCACGTTCCCGCCATACAGTTTTGAAATTAAAAAAAGAAAGTACACTGTAATACAGAAATCCGAGACATATTGGTACATAAGGCTTTTCAACAAACAATCCTCCGGCACGTACTTCACGGGTATAGGATGCCGATTCGGAAAAAGCTGTTCCTAAGCTGAAAGAAGGAATGACAGATTCTGCACATACCACCGATACCGTCAACACAAAATAAACGGCCAAGGCAATCATCGATTGTCTGACTACCCGCTGCTTGACCGATTTACTGACATTGAAAAAAGCGAAACGCATTCTGTTGAGCACAGTTGCAAGGTAAAGAATGATGATTGTATAATCCCCCTCCCGCATTGAATGCCCAAATGCAAATGCAAAAAGCCCATACAACGGAATAAACAGCCGTATTGAAGCCTTGAGCGGCATAGCTGCCATAAAAAGTCCCGAATGCACCATAACAAATTCAAATGCCATCAGGATTGCCAGCGAATATACCTTATAGGCATCATCCGGTCCGGCAAACAACCATAAATATAGGTATTGGCAGGCAATCAAGGCTGTCTGTGCCACTTCTACATATTCACAAGGTCTGTCTATACGTTCTATGATATTCATAATTCAGCCCTCATTTTACTTATTTTTCTCAAAGCAAATCTATTGAATTCTTTCTTATAGAGTCATACTTTTTCACTAATTTCTTTTTCACTTCTTATCCGCTCTTTCCCTATAATCATCCGGAACAAAGACAAACCTATTTCTCTACCGGATGTAATTCAATTTTAAATATAGTACAAAGTTTTAAACTATAAGCACTTGCTTTAAATTATTTCAAGAAAAAGCATGAAAAGCATCTGTATGATGCTCTGTTTACTATATCATGAGGTTGAAAAGAACCGGATAACGGAAGAGTTACTTTTGTGTATGCAACATGAAGAGGGCGCACAGGAAAAGATTGAAGCATATAGTAACGTTCAGAAAAAGGCGCTCGTTGATTGGGTTAATTCTGCAAAAACAGAACAAACTAAAGCAGACCGTATTACCAAAATCATTATCATGGCGATGAATGGAGTTATCGGATATATTTGATAACCTTGGCTGGCACTCCCCCTACGATTGCATCCGCCGGAACATCTTTTGTCACCACCGCCCCGGCTGCCACCACCGCATTATCGCCAATCGTCACGCCTTGCAGAATAGTGGAATTTGAGCCTACCCACACATTCCTGCCAAGTATAATAGGTGCAGGATAAGTCGTATGGCGGTCTTCGGGAGCAAGTCCGTGGTTGAGGGTTGCAAAAACGACGTTATGTCCTATCTGGCAACCGTCTCCCAATGTAACCCCGCCGTGATCCTGAAAATGGCAGCAGGCATTGATAAATACATCATTACCGATTTCAATATTCTTTCCGAAATCCGTATAAAACGGCGGGAACACCCGCAGTGAGGGTAGAACGGGCTTTCCAAAGAGTTCGGAGAGTAATGCTCTCACCTCATCCGGAGCATGGAAAGATGCATTCAGTTTGAATGTGATGCGTCTTGCCTCATTGCTCATTTCATCCATAAAACGATGTATATCTTCCGTGTCAAGAGCTTTTCGTGTCTTTACATATTCTAAAAAATTATCAAGTGTCATGGTTCTGAATATTACATAGATTACACTGCAAATGTAAACGAATGGCGGCAGCGCTCGTGTGAATGAATTACGGACATTTGTAACCTATTTACTGTTTCTGTGCGGAGAGGTGTACTACCTATGCTTTTATTCTCTACATTTGCGTAGAACTAAAGAACAATACCTTATGAAAGAAGTTATTAAACTGGACACGGTAGACCAATACAACCGACTCTTCGGACTCGAAACACTACACCCGCTGGTAAGTGTGGTAAACCTGTCGGAAGCCACCAGATTTCCAACGCACTTCACGATGAACTACGGGGTGTATGCCCTTTTCCTGAAAAACGTCAAATGCGGAGACATCCGTTATGGCCGGCAGATTTACGATTATCAGGAAGGAACGGTCACCAGCTTTGCCCCGGGACAGGTGGTTGAGGTGGACATGCTGCAAGGAGTACGGCCGAACGCCTACGGCCTGCTGTTTCACCCCGACTTGATTAAAGGAACTTCTTTAGGACAAGACATCAAACATTATTCATTCTTTTCGTACGCCTCGGCCGAAGCCCTGCACCTATCCGAAGAAGAAAAAAGCATATTCACAGATTGTCTGGAGAAAATAAGAATGGAACTCCAACATCCGATCGACAAGCACAGCAAACGTCTGATTTCACGGAACATCGAACTGCTGCTGGATTACTGCATGCGCTTCTACGAAAGACAATTCATTACCCGTTCGGAAAGCAACAAAAGCGTACTGGTAAAATTCGAAGCCTTGCTCGACGATTATTTCCAAAGCGACAAACCGCAAACAGACGGACTGCCTTCCGTAAAATACTTCGCCGACAAAGTGTTCCTGTCACCCAACTACTTCGGTGACCTGATAAAGAAAGAAACCGGAAAAAGCGCACAGGAATACATCCAGACCAGAATGATTGACATAGCCAAAGAGATGATTGCAGGAACGGAAAAGACGGTCAGCCAGATTGCCTATGAACTGGGATTCCAATATTCGCAGCATTTCAATCGCATCTTCAAGAAGAATACGGGATACACACCCGGAGAATACAGAAAGCTGCAAATATAAAGGATACCGATAAGATTATCCTTATGAAAAAAGAAATACTGAATATAGAGACCGTACATCAGTGTAACTGTTGTATGGGCTGCAAGACGCTGCATCCGCTGGTAAGTGTCGTTGACCTATCCGAAGCCAATCTGGAGCAGCGTACCATCCGATGTGATTTCTATACGATTATCCTGATAGAAGGGGAAGCCGGAAAACTTATGTACGGACGCAAATACTACGACTATTCCAACGCCACACTGATATTCCGTATGCCGGGCGAGTCCATTAAGCTGGGTATAGACAATATGCTTGCCCCCAAAGGGCGAATGCTGGCTTTTCATCCGGATTTAATGGCGCACACTGCATTGGGGAACCACATCGGAGACTATTCCTTCTTTTTCTACAAACCGAACGAGTCGCTGCATCTTTCATCGCGCGAAAAGATGAAAATCACAGAGTGCATCCGCAATATCGAAGAAGAACTTCGGCATGCCATAGACCGCCATAGCAAAACTTTGATATCGCGCCATATCGAGCTATTGCTGGATTATTGTGCGCGTTTCAACGAACGCCAGTTCATTACCCGTTGCGAGGCCAATAAAATAATTCTGCACAAAATCCATTCACTTCTGAACGGATACATCTTGTCCGGCAGACTGGAAGGCGGTGCGATGCCCACAGAAGAATATTGTGCAGACGCTCTTCACTTGTCACCTAGCTATTTCCGCGACCTGCTCAAGTTCGAGACCGGAAAAAGCATGCACGAATACTTTCAACTGATGCGGCTGGACATGGCTAAGAAGATGTTGCGGAACAAGGATTATACGGTCGGCATGACAGCCAGGAAGCTGGGATATGCAAACTCACAGCACTTCACCTGCCTGTTCAAGAAGATAACGGGAATGACACCGACGGAATATAAATATGCACAGAATTAAAAAGGATTATCTTGCCGGCATTGGCACAAAACAAACGCCACAAACGGTTAAATCGCACGAATATACTGCAAACATTCCCGAATATTTTAAAATACTCCAAACCAAGTGCCTTTACCGATTGTTGTCCCCCACATAACTCTAAAACTTAACTGATATGATTAATTATGTGGATAAAATGGCGGATGCCCTGGTGGATGTGCTAAAGTATTCGAACCAGGATGTGGAATGGGTGGAGCCCGATGACATGAAACCCAATGACGGCGTACAGCCCGAATGGTTCTATCCTGCCATAGAAAATGCGGAGTATTCCGAAATTACCGCTATCCTGCAATATACCCAGCAGGAAGCCGTCTTTGAAGATGAAATCGGCGAACTGATGCTGGGCATTGCCTTGGTGGAAATGAAGCATTACGCACACATACGGGACGCCATCGTAGCACTGGGCGGTACACTTCCCAAACCGTATGACAGCAAGAACGTCAATATAGGCGAAACACCCGTCGAAGCGCTCACCCTCGCCGCGCATTCGGAAGTGGCCACTATCGGGTTCTACAAGTCAGTGAAGGAACGAATTACCGCAAGTACACCAACCGCAGACATTGCCCGCAAGCTGCTGACAAAACTGATTGCGGACGAAAGCCTTCACCTCAAACTGCTTACCCGGCAACTGAAGGTCATGGCAGGTGACGACAAGAAGTATGACGAACTCATGAAGAAGATACTGGACTGACAAAGTATTACCGTTTTTCTCAATAATTCATTACCTTTGCAGCAAAATTACAAATAAACGAATCAAAACAATAGGGAACAATGAGTGTACACGATTTATGCTGCATCGGTTATATTACACAAGACAAGATAGTTACCACCAAGAACACGATATACATGCCGGGCGGCACTTCCTTTTACTTTGCGCATGCCATCAAGCATCTCGACCCGAACGGCTTTTTATTGGTCACATCCCTTGCCCACACGGAGATGAACGTTGTGGAAGACATACGGAAAGAGGGCATTGAGGTAAAGGCTCTGCCCAGTGCCCGTTCCGTCTGCTTTGAAAACATATACGGGGAAAACCAGAACGAACGTACGCAACGCGTCACGGCAAAGGCCGACCCGTTCACAATGGAAGGCCTGCAGGACGTCAATGCACGGATTATCCACTTGGGCAGTCTGCTGGCCGACGACTTTTCATTGGACGTCATCAAATACCTGTCGGGCAAAGGCCTGCTGTCGGTAGACGTTCAGGGATTCCTGCGCAAGGTGGATAATGAAAAGGTGCTGCCCGTAGACTGGCCGGAAAAGAGAGAAGCCCTGAAGCACATCCATATCTTAAAGGCCAACGAAACCGAAATGGAAGTCCTTACCGGTTGCAAAGAGCCTCACGAAGCCGCCCTGCTCATTGCAGACTGGGGTGTGAAAGAAGTGCTGCTGACGTTGGGAGACAAAGGTTCGCTGATATATGCCAAAGGACAGTTCCATGAAATTCCCGCCTACTCCGCCCTGCAGATAGTGGATGCCACCGGATGCGGAGATACTTATATGGTGGGCTATCTGTATATGCGGAACAAAGGCGCATCCTATCGGGAAGCAGGCTGCTTTGCCGCTGCCATGTGCACCATCAAGCTGCAAACACACGGACCATTCTGCGGAACAGAGGCTGAAATCAGAAGGATAATCAATCCTGCATAAAAGACAACAAACGTTTCATTAAGGAGAAACTTCGGTTTCCCCTGATGAAAACAATAATTTCCCCTGATGGAAACGGAAGTTTCCTCAGGAGAAACTAACCGTTCCCCGCCGTGAAACAAGTTGTTCCCCACCGGGAAACGGTTTGTTTCACGGCGGGGAACATATCTGCCGGCACCTTAGCCACGTCCGGAGAAAAGGATGCAGGCAAAGTAAGGCCTGAAAGAGATACAAATAATAGGTAGAACAAAGAGCTGCCCTTATCGGTTCGGTGCGGCTTTAGCCTTGCGGCCGATACGCCGTATCCACAGATAATAGCCCGTCAATGGAAGCGTTCCGCCCAGCAATGCGGCAATGAATGTCAGTACACGGGTGAACATACCGCCCCAACTGCCCACATGCACGGAATATATCCAGCCGCGTATCTTGCCCGAAGCATCGGCATCTTTATACAAGGCGGTTCCGGTGATTTCGCCGTTACTCGGATTAAAGGTATAACGGTCGGAAGCCCGCCGATTGCCGAAACGTTCAAAAGATACGGTGGCAGAACCGTTGGAAACCGTAATCTGTTTATAGCCGTCGTTACGTTCTTTCAGTTCTTCATAAACCTGCTGCCAGCAAGCATATGAAGTAGCAGCCGCTTGCGGGGCATCATGATGCCCTGCCCCTTGTTTGGCCTCTACTCCGAATACCTTATAAAAGCCTGCGCGATACCAGGGGAAAGACCACGTAAGCCCGGTCAACGCCATTGCCAGCAGCAAGACAAGCGCATACATGCCGCCCGCCACGTGCAAATCGTGCCAAAAGCGGCGCCGGCCTTTATCGGCGGCAATCTTCAGGCTGTTCTTCAGGGCTTTCTTTGTGCGGGGCCACCAGATGACAATGCCCGAAACCAGTACGAACACGAACATCAGCGTACTTACCCCTACAACCATCTTGCCCCAGAATATTCCGCCGTCCGGCTTCATGCTGTCCAGCAGCCAGCGGTGCAGGCGAAACATGGTGAGGAAGAACGGCGCACGCTCATACCTGCCTTTTACCTCACCGGTATATTGGTCTACATAAACGGATGCCCGCCGCGGTTTCGACAGACTGACCCGACAGGTACGTTCCGCATCGGAAGAGATGGAGATGCCTGTAACAGCAACACCGTCCGGCAGTGTTTCGGAGACTTTCTCTATCAGGTACTCCACGGGAAGCGGATCGCCGCTTACCTTTTCCACATAATAGAGGTCGCGCCTGCACAGCTCCATTACTTCGTCTTCAAATACCAGCGCAGCTCCCGAAAAGCAGATAACCGTAATAATCAGCCCGAAAGGGACAGACAGCCACAGATGTATTTTACGAAATGCTTTCTTCATTGCAGTCAGTTAAGAGGGCTCAACTTGCCGATACCTGTAATCTGCGTAGCCTCTACCGTAACACCTTTTGTGGCAGTAGCGCTGGACGGGGCTATCTTGTAAACAGCCGGATGGCCGTCTGTGGTAGTCACAGCCATATAGGCATAACCGTTCTCCGTATACGGAGTGTTGCCGAAGCCGGAAATCAGGTCTGCCGACGGAAGGCCGGTGACATAGGTAAGTTTCTTGCTTTCCGCTTTGAACACAGCCAGTTCTTTGGCTTCAAAGCCCGTCTCCGTCAGAGGGCGGTCGTACATCAGCAACAGGAAATAGTCATCTGCAATATGCCAGCAACGCAGGAAGGATTTTCCGCCGCTCTGTTTCTCCAGGTCGCAGTAGTAGCTGTCGAAGTCTTCCCGGCCATTGGGGATGCGTACCACACCTGCCGGTAAGACTGTCTGCTGGCGGGCATCCTTCATCGTCTTGGCATAGCTTGGAGAGAATACGTAAATATCACCGTTACCGGCTTCCCAGATAGTCTGGTAATACTGGGACTTGAAACGGCCGCAGGCATAACTGATTTTATCCGTACTGATGAGTTTCTTCGTTGTCATCGTAGCATCATCAAAGATTGCCACCCAGCATTCATTGGGATACTGTGTCCACTGCAATTCGCCTTTCTTATACGAGCTGCTGTTGGAACCGCCGTCTTCGGTCTTTACCAAATCCTCATTGCCCGGCAATATATACTTACCGCCGTCTACGGCAGCGCCATACTGGCTCAGACCCATGGGAACGGCTGCACTGTATATCTTGTTGTTATGCTCCTGAATTCCGGCCAATGTCACGAACTCGCCGTTGCCCAGGAAATTCTCGGACTGGTAGGCCTTGTTTTTCGTATCGTTGGTGTTGAAGGTTTCGTCCGCTACATCCAGGTAAGAGAGCAGGAAGGTTTTAGGCAGATACAGGTTGCCGTCGGCATACTCCGCAGGTCCGTCGCCGGTAGAGGCAGTTATGATATACTTATCATAGATGCCGTAGGTAGTGAATCTCTTCACTGCAAACTCTCCCGAACGCGCCTGCACTTCGTGGTTGGAGTTCATGACATAAGAACGGGTGGTTCCGGCATTTCCCTGATTGTAAGTCAGGCCGTACAAATACTGGTCTTTATAGAAAACCCATTGTGTGGCTCCGTCATTCACGAGGCCGTTGTTCAATGTCGTGATGGTCCCTTCGTCCACACTTTCGGCTGTAAGCAGTATGTTGGTCGTATTTCCGGATGCCGTTGTAGAAGCAGGGATTACGAATGTGTTTTTGATTTCGCCTTTCCCTCCTTCGTCTGGTGCCGGGATATCGTTGTCACTACAGGAAGTAAACAGTCCACCCGTCAGCATAACTGCGGCAATACCGGTTAATAAATGATTCTTTTTCATCTTGCAATAAATGTATTTATATTTAGTAACTGTGATAATTGAATTAATTTCCGAAATAAACTCTTACTTTACCGTAGAAAGCGCGTCCGGCTTTCTGCAAACTAAAATTATCGTACAAGTTTTCGTTTGTAAAGTTGCGGCACTCTAACGACACGTTGTACCGTCCGTTCTGAAGGCTGTAGGAAAGAGTTAGATTATGGGAGAACTGATTCGGTACGACATAGTCATTGTTTTTCGATCCGATAGCAGACGAATAGTAAGTAAAGCTATGCAGGTATTGATTGTCGTAAGTAACAGTCAGCACATTGCCTTTTTTCCAAAGGTTACGCCAATAGAACGATATGTCGGAATCCGCAAACCGGTAGGGAAGGTTAGGCATCCGTTCTCCATAGGCCAGGTTTTCGGCACTGCTGGTAATGGAGGTTTTCATTTTGTCGCGTACGTCCATTTGGGTAAAGTTACCGCCTACGCTCACCCAGTTTGCGAAGTTGTAGCGGATGGACAGATTAAATCCCTTTGTCTCGACTTTGCCGTAGTTGATATAGGTTGCCGCTTGCTTGCCGCCACTCAAATCTGTGATGTTACGTTGTATGTAATCTTTCGTATTGCGGTAGACCACTCCACCTTCCACATACAAGGTATGTTTTCCGAATGTCTTGTTGTAGCTCAGGTTGAGGTTTATATTGTCGCTATTTTCCGGTCGGATGCTCAGTTCGCCCATTTCCAGGTCTTCGTCACCGAACATCTCTTCGATGGTCGGCAGGCGATAAGCTTTTTCGTAAGACAGCTTGGCTTGCAGGCCTGTCAAGATGAAGTAGGTTCCGGCCGCCCCGTATCCGAATGAGTTGACAGAACGTGTTTTGCGTACGTATTCGTCCTGCGTGCTTGATGTTGCCATCGGGCCTGCTACAAATTGGTTGTAGTATTTTCCGAAAGCGGAAAAGTTCCAGTGTTCGGACGGCATCAACCGGTAGGAAAGGCCTGAAATGTTTTTACGGGTTTCTTTGGCAATGGCGCTTTTCATCTCTTCGGCTGCAAGCAGGGAGGTATTGGAGCGATGGAAAGTGTTCAGCACATGATTGAAGGTAAATGTATGCATTTTACCGACCCGGTAATTGAGTGTCAATGTGCCGTTCCAGTTATTGTTGTCTGCCCGTGAATGCTGTCTTGACTGTTCTCCGGCGGAGTTCATCAGGTGCTTTTCTCCACGCCAGTTGTATTCATAAGAAGAAGTGTCTACGTTGGTTGTCAGGTTTTTATTGTAGTTGGCAGTCAGCACGATGTCCAGCCCTTTTGTGAACAGATC
>ERZ773195.2911-NODE-2911-length-10219-cov-3.208678_pt1 | contig 10219 bp, 8 predicted proteins | sample MGYA00580530_ERZ773195 | MGnify/ENA primary metagenome ERZ773195 (study PRJEB29015, sample SAMEA2737751) | human gut metagenome | biome: human gut; feature: human-associated habitat; material: faeces | place: China | collected 2012 ...
CCCGATACGCTCGAACCGTTTCAGGGAAGAGTTGTTGTTTGCCGACACTATCGCATGTCGGTAAGGGTCGTACACAAACATCACGCCCTGTGCCGACACAGCCATGCCAGACAGCAGCAGCGCCGCCATTGCCAGTCCCCTTCTGACACCGGTCAGAGAGAGTGACGTAAACCTGTTATGTCCACCTGTCATTTCCATATAAGTATTGATTACATCCGGTTTGCTTTAGCCGGGTCAAAATCATTGTCCCCTTTTGCCGGAATATCCTGACATTTAAAGGGATCCAGTGTATTGTTCATCAGCGAATAATCATGGACGCGGCGCAACTGCCACTTGAGTGCGTTGTTTATGGACGTCACCTGCCGCTTCATGTCCTCGCCTTTAGTAAAACACTGGCGAATGGTCATCTGCGGATGCGCCGAAGTCCGATCCTTGATAATTCCCATCATATTGTTGAAAACACCAATGGTATTATAACCTTGCGTGATAAACACGTCCATTGTCTCCGTCCGCAAAGCGTTGACGGCAAAATCCATATGCTCGAAGCCGGACAAGTAATCGCCGTAAAGGCTGACCATCTGACGGATCTGTTTCCACAGTCCCTTCACCAGCCAGAAGTCCTCGAACGCCACATCCACTGTGGACTGCGGTCCGTCCTCCCAGCCATTCTGTCCGAAGGTACGCAAGCCGTTCTGCACCGCCTCGTTCATTTCGACCCACTCTTCCGTAAAGCGTGCCAAATCCTCCATCTGCTCCGCTTCCACTATCTGCACTCCGGAGATAGCCACCAGGCGTGCCGTCTGGTCAGCCACATCCTTCTGCAAGACAGGCAGCGTTGCCGAATCCGTAATCTGCCCGTAGGCCGACACAACGGAAAGCCATCCAATCAGGACACATATCCATACTTTAGAAGTCAATGTTCTCATATACCTTTGTTTTAATGGGGACCCTGTAACCCGGGCTGTTCACCTTCTCGGCAAACAGCTGGATACTCAGCCCTGTCCGTTTTTGTTCTTCGATATAGGCAGTCAGTGCTATCCGGTACAAGTCGATATGCTTGCGCCATTCAGCGAGCAGCTCCTTATATAAACGGGGATCGGTGTCCGATTTTCCTCCTGAACGGATACGCATCCAATCTTCCATCACCCCTTTCTCATACTCCTGGTAAGCATCATGATACAGTCTGACTGCATCCTTCTCGATACGTGTGGTCGTATAGGTATAATACTGTGCCAATGACACCTCTGTAGCATACACCTCGCCGATTGCCCCACGACGGATATACACTTCGGAATACTTGTTCCGACCGGCCAGTGTCCCGACCTTATTTATGGAAAATATCTTTGCCAGTTCAGAATTTGTGATACCCAACACTTTCTGTATTTCATCGAAGTTCTTCTTATTCTTCTCCTGGTCAAGCAAGATCATCGTATCCGCATTCGTAACAATGGCGTTTTTCAAGATTTTATTGCCGGTCAAGTCAGCCACATCCTGTGTCACGACAATGGCTTCTCCATTGAACTTACGCACTGTCTTGTACAGATACTGCAAATATCCTGCCATGGAAGGAGATTCGATGGCCTTCCATGCTTCTTCAATTATCAACGACTTACCCCCCTTCTTGATTCTCATTTTCTGTATGAACAGGTCCATGATAATCAGTGTCACAATAGGGAACAGGATTTTATGATGTAGGCTAAGCACCCAACGCCTTTTCCATATTACTATGGTAGGTTTTCAAATGCTCGCCCCCGAACCGGACTTACACCTCTCAGCGTATCCGGCTCTCCATTAATTCTGTCAGTCCATCCAACCGCCATCCACTTTCTTATGGCAACTCCGACAAAGTGCGATAGTCTTGCGTTTCCGTGCAATCATGTGTTTTTCCCAATCCTCTTTTCCTTGCAGATTTTTGAGTTTTCTAACATGGTGCATGTCTAACTTGACATTTTCTTTGCCACATAGTTCGCATTTGCAAGCCTTTAGGCGAGCCACAAGGCTTGTTGGTGAACTATGATAGCGTGTTGGCATTCTGTCGTAACATTGCGCATAATCCTGTTTCTTGCGTTTGAAACCGTCATGATAAAACTGGCGCATCAAGGTTTTACCTTTATTATTCTTGTAGTACACTGTAAACACCTTGTCCTTCTTATACTTCTTGCAGATTTTCACGACCGTACTTTTGTATTTGGCAGCGAAAGTCTTGTACATGCTATACTCCATGATGTACTTAAAAGAGTGAAGTGTATGACAGTTATTTGCAAGTGAATAAAAGTTGTAAAAACCTCTTATCTCCGAATTGTACCTTTCCAAGATTTCCAAATCATCGTTGTTGATGAGATAGGTACGGTGTTTGGATTTATATTGTTCTTTCCCATTATGCACATTGATTTTCAGTGCGTCATAGTCCAGCAGTTTCTTCCGTACCGTTTCAAGGGGCATTTTCAGATAAATCTTATTGTTGTAAGGTCTCGTCAGTTTGCCAGCCTTGTTCCTCTTGGTCTGTGTAGATTTTCGGACATAGATTTCATATCCGAGAAACTTTGCCGATTTTCTTCCGTGCGTGATAAGAGTTTTCTCTTCCGAAAGTTCAAGGGCGAGCTTTTCTTGCAAGAACACTTTGATGTCTTGCTTGATAGTTTCCGCCTCTGCTTTCGTCCCTATCACAGCACAGAGAAAATCATCAGCATAACGTACATATTTCAGTCGTCTGAAATTCTCGTCCATGTCCACGCCACAAGAAATAGCCGCTCTTCCTTTGTCATAGGCTTTTATTTCCTTGACTATGAATTTGCGCTGTTCCTTGTCCTTTACCTTTTCAAGTTTCAGCACTGCTAACCTTTTCCCATACTCAAATTTGATACGCTCGGGATTGTCTGCCCGTTCTTTACCCTTATCAAAGCGTTGGATATATTCACGTACATAACGGTCTAATTGGTCAAGGTATATGTTTGCCAGCATAGGGCTGATAATTCCACCTTGCGGAGTACCGCTGTATGTTTTATGATACGTCCAATCTTCGAGATACCCTGCATTTAGAAACTTGCGGATTAATCTCAGGAAACGTTCATCGGAGATGCGTTTTTCCAAAATGGGAATCATTACACCGTGGTCAATGTTGTCAAAGAAACCTTTGATGTCTCCCTCAATAAACCAGCGTGCTCCGTTAAATGTCCGTTGGATTTGTCGCAAAGCCGTATGGCAGCTGCGCTTAGGTCTGAACCCATGTGAGTTCATGTCGAAACTACCCTCGTAAATTGCTTCCAAAATCATTCTGACTACCTCTTGCAGAAGTTTGTCATTAAATGCAGGTATTCCCAAAGGGCGTTTCTTCCCATTTTTCTTGGGAATATATACCCTCCTTGACGGTATTGGCTGATATGACTCGTCTTTTAACGAACTTATCAGTTTTTCAATGCGTGATATACTCATGCGGTCAATGGTCTTATTGTCCGCACCTTTGGTCATGTTGCCTTCCTTTGCGTATATACGCTGGTAGGCAACGTAGTACATCTGTTCATTGAACAGCAGGCGGTAAAGCCTCTCAAATTTGTAGTCTGGTTGTTTACTGTGCTTTGCCAGACTGTTTAATACTCTTTCTGAATTTCTCATAATGTCTCGCACATTTTTCATTAATTGTATTAAAAGAATTAACTGCCTCCCTTTGCCATGTACAGGGCGTTACCCTGCTCAGACTACTACGGAGGCTCCGTTGCCATGTCGGATATTCAAAGGTCTGCACCTTATAGCCATTTTATTGGCATTCCGATTTAGGCAATCCCCGTTTGCTTGCGTAGTAACTACCGCTTAACAGATTGTCGGATATGACTTTCGTCCTTTTCTGCTTATTGCAGATGCGTCGTGACAAGTACATGCTACATCCTCCTCAAAGACTGGAAGACGAGTGTCACGATACAACGAGTATGAATTTCCCTCTTCGGGATAATTCAAATAGCTACCTTACGTTGCAGGTACAACCAGATACCGCTTGGACTATCATTCAATCAGTATAGACTTTATCCTTTATCTGTCTTTTCATCCTACCATTCAGTCGCAGTTTGGTAACTAACTGACTTATGGCTTTTCCTGCATGCTACACTCCCCATCGTCTTTCGTTGAATGGATAAGCAGGCGGATGATAGGTCATTTCAATGTACACTTACCTAATCCCTTGCTAATGGGACTGTTACTTACGCAGCCTTGACGGGCGCACCCTTGATGGCATCCACTTCAAATACAATAAATTTCTCATCAAACAGTGACTTGTCCATGTCATCATTCAGCGTGCGCTCATAATCTCCACCTTTATAGAACTTTTTCAACACATACTCGTATGACTCCATTTCCGCATAGCTGCGGATATTAGCCTCACTGATCTGCTTGTTCATGAAAGGCACGGAGAACTCATAAAACGAATTGAACGACAGATAAGAAGCGTCCCGCCCGCTGTCAAAGTAATCCCTGTAATACTCATTCACCGTATTGGAGATCAAGGTGTCCTCCACTTGCGATAGTTCACCCTTGCTACCTTTCCACAGTAGCGTAATCAAGGACTTCAGGAAGTCACGTTTTTCCTCGTTGAATTCCTCCTTGTTGATACGGAACGGATTCATGGTAATCGGGTTCTCGTCCGTATAGGTAATGTACTTGCCCTTCAGATATTCGCACAAACCCAGATAAGAGTGTCCGGTATCCACCAGCACGACTTCTATACCATTCCGGTAAATCTGACGTACATACTCGTTGACGAAGAATGACTTACCCGTACCTGTCGGACCCAGTACAAACTTGTTGGAGTTACGGCAACGTTGGGTGGCGATGATATTGAAGAACGGATCTATGGCCAAGGGGATGCCCTGTCTGTCGCAAAAGTAAGTCTTGAACGAAGAATGTTCGTCCTGCTGTCTTGCCTCCTTGTAGAAGAAACACAAAGCCGCGTCAGCCGGAACGAGGAACCTGTCATAATCCTTGATGTTCCGCGCATTTCCCGGCATACATCCCAGGAACAGCGGGAACTGGTTATAGCATTGCTTGCTCGGATAGATACCGCACCGGCTGTTCAGTTGTCCCACAAGCATATTGGTCGCCTTATCCAGATTCCCCCTTCCGATCAGGGTAAAATTGAAATGGGAATACACCACCATTTTTCCGACCCGTGCCATATCACCCAGCATGTTGGTGATATCCTCCACGGCCATATCGTTTCCGGCGTCTGGTATGGAACTATGCCGTTTGCACTTGGTCAACAATTTGGTCTGCACAGCCTGCTGGTCCGGTATGAACAATATCTGGTTATAAATCAGTGTATCCACCTCCGGAACGGAAGGGAGGAACGAGAACAAATCCACTGGCATGATAAAATCCCCGATCTCTTCGGTACGGGAGCATTCTATTTCGCTTGGGACATCCACGCTGTCCACATCCACCAGTGACATCACCCGCACCTCGCGGTCCCCCACCCAGAATTTCTTGCGGGTAGCCTTGATATTGTCGAAGGCCACCTCTCCCTTATTGAAATTAATGGTACAATAGTTATGCAGATAGTCATTGCACTGGCTTTCGTCCAATGCGGTGATAGCGTAACCGTTAGCGTCAAACATCTGCAGCAACCGTGAAACATTTGAACGAAATGTATCCCATGCCTCCTTATCGTATGAAAAGAACGATTTTTTAACCTCACAGGTCAGGATAAGATACGTTTCGGTCTCGGTATATTCACGTCCCTCGAATAACTTAAAATATTCGTTGTCCAAGAAATCCGTATTGTCGCAGACATGATGATATTTCTTGCGGAAGAACAAATCCTGTTTCTGGAGGATATAACCGTTTCCGAACAGCTTCAGCAAGTTCGTATAGAAGGAATGAAAGTCCTCATACAACGATTTGTCGCCGGACCATTGCTGCACAGGGTTTTCGACACGGAAGATGACCGAATAATCACCCATTGCGTTATATACCACTCCATAGCCCTCCGGCTGTTGTTCGATACAGATATAAGGAGATTTGAATTCCGATACTTTCATAAAAACAGTTTTGATTTAATTGTCGATGTTATAGGTCCAGTTTACCCCGGACTATACGTCGTACGATGTAGTAGCCCGCACCCGAATCCCGGCTGTGGAGTCCCTGACTCTGTTTGTACAGTATGAATGACATAGACAGTACGAAACTGACTATCAGCGTCACCATACCAAACAGGACACCGACTAGATTCCCTACAAGCACACACAGTAAGATCCATCATAATCTTAATTCCCAGCACACACAGTAAGAAAGAGGTAATCAAAGCAGCCGCTCCCCAACCGATAAACTTGCCTTTCAAGTTCTTGAATACAAGGGGTCTTTGCAACCCCTTGTACACCTTGAAACCACCTATGCCTTCCATTATTACAAGAAAAGGACTTTAAGTATTGAACCTGTTGCAACGAGGAACAGACAGGCACCGCCCCAGCCGACGATACGCTTGGTAACGTCCTGGTCGCCGTTATTCCACTTGATGTAGATCTGTGCGCCACCGACCAGACCGACCAGTGAGCCGACAATCAAACACAGATTGGCTACGGATTCGAAAGTGCCTTCAAGTTGTGAACTTGCTTCATCAATTGCACCTGCAAAAGCTGACGCATCTTTCTGAGCGAAAGCGTTTGTCACGAATGTCAACATTACGATTGCCAACGACAATGCTCTGGCATTAACCTGATGAAATTTGACACACGCCAGATTTCTAAAATTACTAATCAAAATCATAGTGTTTGGTATTTAGTTAATTGTAAAAATATAATATTTCAATTCTTCAAATCAAATCCGCTTGCGCCTATATCAACACCATTTACGGCGCACTGTATAAAAACTACTTCTTCAAATCTTCAGATGCTCCGTTCTCAGAATGTATAGACACATCCGTCGAATACCGCCCTACCGGACTTCATAAGCTGTTGATTGTAACCGTTCACCTCAAAGCCCTGTGCATAGATGGCACCGGTCACCCGTCGCGGACGATAGGATTCAAGCTCCTCCTTATCCTCACTCATGTACTCCTTGCGTACATCGGCAGGCAGCTCCATTTTCTTTGCCCGAAAACTTGATGAACTCAGCATATCATCCACAGGGATAATCTGCGTATCCTCGTCATCAGCCATCGGTGCACTGTTTTTGAGCGCATCAAAAACAATCAATACAAGATAATAGAGGGTATATCCCCCCAAAAGCATAACAATCCACTTCATGATCTTATTGTTTTATGGCAGGTTGTCAGTTACCCAATCGGCGAACTTTCTTGACGAACTCAGCAAAATTGTCTTCCAAATAACTTTGAATAATGTAGGAGGCTAATACCTGGGTAGGAATATTGAAGACTTTCCCAAACAAAAAGATTAAATCACGTGCTTCACCTGTTACTCGAATCACGGCCTTTTCATCAATTTGATTATTATCCAAAAATATCCTACACTTTTCCTTGAGTTCCATGATTTCCGGTGTAAATTTCCGCTCTTGTCGAGATACTTTCTTTCGAAGCTTTTTGCGATTCTCATACATCGTCAACAGTTCGTTCAACTCTTCCTCGGAAATATTCTTCAACGAATCGGCCCTTTTTCTTTTAGGTGTGGGCTCGTTCATGAATTCTCCAGCACTATCAGCCGGATTCTTTAATGGGTTCTCATTCGGCACGGCCGATACCGTGTCAGTAGGTGATTGGGCAATCGAATTGACCGCCTTGGGAGTGTCTGAGTCTCCCGTACCAGTAAACGCAGTCGGTGAAGCAACAGAGGAACGTTTATCCTCAGTGTTTTGAGCTGTTCTTTTGGCAGTCTGCTCCTTCGCCGTTTTGATTAAATCGTTTAGGTTTGCCATTGCAAAATTATCATTTTAATTTGATTCTCATAAAGTTATGGATAAACACTTTTTATAATTTAAAGCAAGTTAACGCTATTTCAATTTCTTTATTATATAAGCAAAAGCATTCTCAACGACAGCCAGCACATAGGGATTAATGAACATCGTACTTAAATTCCGGGAAAGGTTTACGGTACGCGCCACATCCGGTGTGATATGGCACCCCATACCCAACAATTGCTGCTCAATATCACTACGGCTCGAATAATTTGCTGATGTCATAATGGCATTTGGCACAACGAAGCGTTTGGCTCGAAGATTCATCCCGCGTAATGCGTTAGTGAACGTAAGTGTGGAGCTGTTGTCAAAATCACTGAAGCTTGTCGGTGTGATGATGGCATCTGCCAGCCGGAAAATAGGTTCCATTTGCTCAATGTCCAACTGTCCGGGCATGTCGAATATATTGAAGTCATTTTCAGAATCGGTAAAAGAGTCCTCCCCATTGTCGAGCCATCCGCGTATAGCACCGGAGAGCACGTCAAACGGAAGGCGTTCGATCCGGAACAAAGAGTTTGGATTGACAGGAACCGGGCAATCATCATTCTGGATTTTTTCGGTATCATAATGGATACCCTCAAAAGTCAGGTCCAGCAGGTACTTTTCAAAGATGCTCTGTTGCTTGTCGCAATCCAATACACGGCATCTGTAACCGGCCATACCGAGGTAGTCACTGAACAACAAAGCCAGTGTGCTTTTCCCCACACCGCCCTTCTGATTGGCAAAAACTATTAACATATTTATTTCGGTTTTGGTTACTACTAAATCATTGTCAGACAAAGATAAGCAAATCAGTACGACAGAGCAAATTTTATTAGTTTTTTCATTTGATACACCGGAATTCCGTTGGGAATTCTCTCTGATTTGCATCCATTACAGTTCTGGTTGACACCTTCCACTATTCCATGAGAACGTATCAACCAGCACTTAGTATCAATCTTCATTTTCATCATCATCCCTACGTTTGCGTTTGCGGGAGCACCCGCCACCTCCACCACCGCCTCCGGCTTTCATCTGGTTGGCAATCTGTGCCATCTGTGCCAGGAATCCTGCCAGTGATATCGGTTTGAGCACAGCATCCATGGATGGGGAAGCGGACCTAGTCCGGCTGTCATCATAATCCCTTGCGCGGGTTCTCCTTCCGGAAGCACCACCGCTTACTGCTGACCGGCTATGATTCTGTCCGGTGCCACGGGTATTGCCACTAGTTTGCTGTTCTTCGCCCGGCGGTTCGGGATACGTGACGGTCTTCTCGTTCAAGTAATCCTCCCACCTGCTGTAGTAGCGGTTCATGCGATCCACGTCAAGCACATTCAAGTCCAGGCCCTTCGCCTGTTCTACCGTGAAACCGCCACCCAATTTGGACACATTGTACAAGCCGCCTTGCGGGTGATAAAAGAAGAGTTCCTTGCCCATGAGCACCACGGACACCCCTTCTTTTTTGAGCGCCGCGCTCAAATCCTCGCCCGAAAGGTTGTGCAGAAGGGAAGAAAGCGTTTCCCTTACCACCTTGCGTACAGACTTATCTTCCGGCGTTAACTGTACCGGACGAATATCGTCCACCTTGACCCTGTTGATGGCCGCCAGGCATCGTGCTTCCTCTTCGGAGTGAATATCCATTGCCGATACATTGATCACACGCTGGTTATAATTCAGCGCGGCCACCGTGTCAGCCGGCAGATGGTACTGACCGTTCTCACCCGGCCTGGTTGCATAAGCGACATTTCCCTTGCCGGTATGCATAGTATATCCCAGCGCCGACATCCGTTCGGCGAATCTCCTCCAGCCGCATTTCTTTCCTTCCTCTGCCAGCACCTGATTGACCAAGGAATAGAAATGATCCGCTTTCTCGCTGAAGTCCGTGGAGCGTACCAGCGTCTCAATCGGGAACACGTCAGAACTCCGGTAGACAGTCTTGCCCGGATAGTCGGTCACCGACCAGCGAATATGCTCTTTCCCTTCCTTGTCTTTGACCGTAGTGCTTTCGATATGGAATCCCAGTTGTGTCCTCAGTTCATGCAGGGACTTGATTTCCTCGAACGTATAGCCCTTGGACGCATATTCGGTCAGTTTCTTGAACAACAGCTGCTTTCGCTTGAAGATTTTCGGTTGCTTGTCCACAGGCAGTTTGCCATTGACACGCACGGACACCCCTTCCTTGTAAGCCTTCTTGCAGGCATCGATTTGGTCCTGTGTAATCGTTCCGCACATCTCGCCGTCCGAAGAAAGGATCCACCGTCCGGCAACCGTCTGGGACTTCTCCAGTTTGTAGCCCTTCTCCTTGAAGATACCCACCAGGTTGGAGTCGAATGCGAACCGCCACTCCAAG
>ERZ773195.2912-NODE-2912-length-10217-cov-2.380732_pt1 | contig 10217 bp, 9 predicted proteins | sample MGYA00580530_ERZ773195 | MGnify/ENA primary metagenome ERZ773195 (study PRJEB29015, sample SAMEA2737751) | human gut metagenome | biome: human gut; feature: human-associated habitat; material: faeces | place: China | collected 2012 ...
AGGCATTGCGGATGATATGCTTACTACAACTGTGATGGCCTGCACCTGTAAAATTTTGATCGCTCCGGCGATGAATCACAATATGTATCATAATTCCATTGTTCAGGAGAATATCGAAAAGTTAAAACGACATGGGTATGAAATCATTGATCCTGTATGTGGAATGCTTGCAAATGGGGATACTGGAGACGGAAAGCTTCCATCAGAAGAAACATTGGTAAGCTATGTGGTAAGAGAACTTGCGCATGAGAAAGATTTGCATGGGAAAAAAGTACTGGTAACGGCAGGACCAACGCAGGAGGCCATTGATCCGGTTAGGTATATCACGAATCATTCTACCGGGAAAATGGGGTATGCGCTTGCAGAAGCTGCCATGTTAAGAGGAGCAGAAGTCACATTGATCAGTGGACCGACCGCTATTGAGCCGCCGATGTTTGTAAATGTGATTCCAATCATTTCAGCGCAGGAAATGTTTGAAAAAGTAGCGACAAACGCCACAGAAAACGATATAATAATAAAAGCAGCGGCTGTTGCAGATTACCGACCAAAAGAAGTCTGTGATGAGAAGATAAAGAAATCGGATCATGACACAGAGATTGAGTTAGAACGTACAACAGATATTCTTGCATACCTTGGAAAGAATAAAGGAAAAACTTTTTTATGTGGGTTCTCCATGGAAACAGAAAACATGTTGGAGAATTCCAGAAGAAAATTAGATAAAAAAAATCTTGATATGATTGTTGCAAATAATTTGAAGGACAAAGGCGCTGGTTTCGGAGTGGATACGAATTTGATCACGATCATCACAAGAGACCGGGAATTGCAACTAGAGTTAATGAGTAAGCAGGATGCTGCAAACTGTATTTTAGATGAGATTATCAGAAAAATTGGAAATCGTGAATAGACAAGAAAGTAGCAGGTAGATTGCATGGAAGTATTGAAAGTACAAAAAGGTCAGATTATTGCAAAAAAAAATGACAAAGTAAAAGAATGGTATTTTATACAGGAGGGTTCTGTCATTCAGAAGTATGCATTTGTTGAGCTGGAATTGAAGCAGAATGGTATTGTTGGTATTCTGGAGAATGACAGATTCCTTTGTGATTATATCGCAGCGGAGGACAGTGCACTGGCTGTTTTTCCATGTGAATCGTCGGAGGATCTGCAGGGGATTTTGTCAAATGATGCAAAGATCCGAAGATATTTTTTAAAGGCAGCAATTGAGCAGAGACAGCAGATGCTTCAGGTCTACTCCGGTCTGGATGTGAAATGCAAACAGTTTCATACGTTTATAGAAACTTTTTATAACGACTATAAAACAATCTGTAACCAGTATCAGTTAGAAGAACAGCCTTTTTCTAAAATGGACTATTTCCATTCTCTGGAAATGCGTCATAAAGCGGAAAAATGGGAGATGGACAACAGCAGTAGTCTGGTGACAAATTATCTGGAAGAATATCTGAATCTGCTGGAAAAGGATGATAGTCTGTGCGTTGGTGCAATTATGGAGGCTTCTGCACAGATGCGAAGAGTTGCGCAGGGAATCAGTGAGATGGTTGCGTATCTTCTATATAATAAGGATCTGCTGATCAGTGAATCCGGAAAAGATATTTTCCAGTTATTCTTTGATCTGGCGATTCGCGCAGGGCTGAATCATGAAGAATTAGAACCAATCAATAAAGAAGTGAAACTGATCATTGAACTGGTAGAAAAATTAAAGATTTATGATCAGAGAGTCATTGATTACCGCTGGAGTGAATACCAGAATTATGAATTTGGAAGCAATGGGTTAGAGGAAGTGGCATCTGTTGGAGTTTTTGGCGAAGACGAAGAAGAGTTTGAGAGCGATGAGGAAGAAAGCGAAGACTGCTTAGAACATATTCTTACCTATGCGGGATTTGATGAATCACAGATCGAGGATGTACGCAATAAGATCAGGGAATACCGGGAACTGCCGGATATGCTATCAACGGATGATGAGGCATACCGCATCAGAAAACAGCTGACGCCTGTTTTTTATGATGTATATTATAAGGTATTTATGCGCGCAATGCAGGAAGAGGGGCAGATAACGCCAATTCTGGAAATGTTCCTCAATTTTGGCTTTATGGATGTGCAGATGGTTGGTGAGGATAATGCCAATGCATTGTACGATCTGACAGAACATTTGGATCTATGCAATTCAGAGCATGTGTATACCATGTATGAGTGGCTGAAGGCAATTTATGAAGGACGGAAAGAGCCTTCCAAGAATGAATTTGATCTGGATTATAGCCAGTATTTATTAGAAAAACTGAAAACAAAGAAGATTACGGAAGCACAGATGAAACAACTTCAGGATAACCGGGAGCTGAAAGTAAAATATGAGATTCAGAACATGTTTACCTCTGGAAACCGTGCAACTTATGGAAAAATAACAACATTCTGTCCGATTTTAGGAGAGTATGATCTGATCAACTCTGTAGAAAAGATGCTTGTGACAGCAGAGCGGTTAGAGGAAGTTATCAATCAGATCCGTAAGATCGATTTTTCTGTTTTTTACAGAGAAGTATTATTTTCAGATCCGGACAAAGGAATTAACCATGAGAATATTATGAAAGAGGTATTGCCGGATATTATTCTTATGCCAAATGCGGGAACCAAGGCAATGATGTGGCAGGAGACAGCGGGAGTGAAGCGCGACACTTCAGCACGTTTTATGTTCCCTGTTTTTACTGCGGTAGATCTTGAAGATATGATGATCGAGACTATGGGTAGATATCGTTGGGAAATCTGCAGAAAGATCCAGGGTGTACATTGGAATGATATCCGTGAAAAATCCCTGACGGCGGAGTATTGCGATTATATGCAGTTTTACCGTAAAAATTTTGAATTGTCTGCTGATGCAAAAGAAAAGCTGAAAAATGCATTGTTCCGCGCAAAGAATAATTACAGGGAAGTTTTTGTAAAGGATTACCAGAACTGGATCAAATATGAGTCAAGAGGAAGCTATCGTCTGAACAAGGTTTCCAGACAGATACTGATGACTTATTGTCCGTTCTCGAAAGAACTTCGAAATGAATTGAAGGCAAACCCAATGTATCAGGAACTTCTGAACCGATATGATATCCAGAGTTCCAGAAGTGTGAAACGTATTCTTGCCGTTTACGACAAGTATAAGCGTGCTGGCGGAGAATTAAATCAGGATTTAAGAGATAATTTATTATATTATCAGCTGTAGAAAAATCCATCGGAAAAAAGATATAAACTTTTCCGATGGATTTTTTGTGTGTGAAATATCAATAGAAAAAGCCAAATGCAACCGCATCTGGCTTTTTCTGAGGGGAGTATAAATAATTAATAAGGGGTATAACTATGATACGTTTTCGTATCACAACGTTAGTATATCCTATCTATATTTAAAAAGCAATTTAAAAAATGTATATTTTGTGTGAATCTTCAAATAATAGAAATGCATGTGGCAAGGCAGGCTTGCATGCAGAAAAAGAAGAAAATTTTGTACACAAAACAGGAGGACATTTTATCATGGCAAAGAACATGGATGGTACAAACAAGAGTGAAAACAGTTACGGTCAGAACAGTTATGAGAACAGCAATGGACAGAATAAGAGTGGTCAGAACAAATCTACCAATAAGTCAACAAATAAGTCCACAAACAAATCCGCAAACAAAACTTCTGACTGCCATCACGAAGAGTAGCAGCACGGAAAAGAAATCATTGCATAATATGTAATAAGGAAAGAATCAGAGACAGATTACAGATCACACTGTAATCTGTTTCTTGTTATAAAGGGGGAAATATGGCATTTTATACCATTTATCCAAGAGATATCCAGAATATTTGTTTTCAAAAGAGGGTGCGTGTAGTTGATATCAGAGAACCTCAGGAATACAGAAAATATCACTATCCGGGTGCGGTAAATATCCCGTACAGTGATGAGGACAGCTGGTGCTGTCGTTTTTCAAAGTACCGGCCGCTGCTTTTATACTGTGAGTATGGGAGTACAAGTCTTCTTGCAGCGCGCAAGCTGGGAAAAGAAGGGTATGAGGTTTATACTGTGATTGGCGGTGCAAATGCAATGCAGGAGCAGATAAGGCGTTAGACGGGCAGAACCATTTCTCATGGAAATATTTTTGCAATTGACAGTTCAAAATAGAACAGATAATATAAGAATAGGTTTTTAGACTTATTTTTAGAGGAGATTTCAGTGAGAACATTTGATTTACTTGTGCCTTGCCACTTTGGGTTAGAGGCAGTTTTAAAAAGAGAAATATATGATCTTGGCTATGAGATCACAAAAGTAGAAGATGGCAGAGTGACATTTGAAGGTGATGAGGAAGCAATCTGCCGTGCCAACATTTTTCTACGTACGGCAGAACGTGTTATGATCCAGGTCGGAAGGTTTAAGGCAACGACTTTTGAAGAACTTTTCCAGGGAATCAAGAACCTTCCGTGGGAAGAATATATTCCGGAGGATGGAAAGTTCTGGGTGAAAAAAGCGTCTTCTATCAACAGCAAGTTGTTCAGTCCATCCGATATCCAGTCCATTGCCAAAAAAGCAATGGTGGAGCGCATGAAACAGAAATATCACAAGGAATGGTTCAAAGAAGATGGAGCAGCTTATCCGGTCCGTATTTTTTTACTGAAGGACGAAGTGACGGTGGCGCTGGATACATCCGGTGATTCTTTACATAAACGTGGATACAGAACGATGACGAGTAAGGCTCCATTGACGGAAACTCTTGCAGCTTCTTTAATTATGTTAACCCCTTGGAGAAAGGACCGGATTCTGGTCGATCCATTTTGTGGAAGTGGTACCTTCCCAATCGAGGCAGCAATGATCGCAGCGAATGTCGCACCGGGAATGAACCGTGATTTTACAGCAGAGGAATGGACAAACCTGATTGACCGCAAACTCTGGTATGAGTGTGTGAAAGAGGCAGAGGATATGATCGACACTACTGTGAAAGTAGATATTCAGGGATATGACATTGATGGAGATGTGATCAAAGCAGCAAGGGAAAATGCGAAGCGTGCGGGAGTGGAACACATGATCCATTTTCAACAGAGAGCGGTGGCAGATTTGAGTCATCCGAAAAAATATGGCTTTATCATCACTAACCCACCGTATGGAGAGCGTCTTGAGGATAAGGCAGATCTGCCGGAATTGTATACACAGATTGGGCAGGCATACCAGAGACTGGATTCCTGGTCGATGTTTCTGATCACAAGCTATACTGATACAGAAAAGTATATTGGAAGAAAAGCGGATAAAAACCGCAAGATTTATAACGGTATGTTAAAGACTTATTTTTACCAGTTTTTAGGACCGAAGCCTCCTAAAAAACGCAATTAAGGAGATTTAAGGGTACATGAAGTATTCGAAGCGTTATATTGCCTTCACGGGTGTGCTGGCAGTTGCACTTTTGATAAAATTTAATAATTTTGGCGAACAGTATCAGACTGTGAACCGTTTCCGCGGGGCGCAGCTTGAGGAGGAGACCTGGAATCCTCTGATCGCTCAGAGCGTTAACGAAGGACTGCTCTCAGTTGTGATCGACAATAAAGAATACACGAATGAGAAGTATCAGTTTTTCATGGATTCGAATCTGGACATCATGGTTCCGGTCTCTATTTTACGGGATGCATTAAACTGCAGCGCACATATTTATAATGAGGATACACTTCTGGTAGAGAAGCATAACAGTGAGCTTTCTTTTTCTCTGAATGACGATATGATAGAGGTCAATGGAAAGAAGGAAAAAGTGGTTTCCCCGATGATCAAAAAGAACAAAGAGTATTATGTGAGTCTGAATGACCTGTCCAATTATCTGGACTATTCCTATACGTGGAATATTCAGGAAAATAAGGCACAGGCAGCAGATGTGTCGGAGAGTGCAACGATCATTCCGACAAAGTACGATCTGAGGGACAGAGCGAGGGTTTCTGCTATCCGAAATCAGGGAACATATGGAACCTGCTGGTCGTTTGCAGCGTTAAGTGCGATGGAATCTGTTCTTTTACCGGAGCAGGATTATCAGTTTTCGGTGGATCATATGACATTGAATAATGGGTTTCATCTGGCGCAGGACGATGGTGGTGAGTACACGATGGGAATGGCGTATCTTGCGTCATGGAAAGGTCCGGTATTAGAAAAGGATGATCCATATGGAGATAACAAAACGACGCCGGATCTTACTGCTGTAAAACATGTGCAGGAGATGCAGATCATCGATGGAAAAGATTATGAGAAGATAAAGGAAGCAGTATTTAAATACGGTGGCGTGCAGACTTCGATTTATAACTCGTTAAAAAGTTCACAGTCGAAATCACCTTATTATGACCGCAGAACAAGTTCGTACTGCTATATCGGTACGGAAAAACCAAACCATGATGTTGTGATCATCGGCTGGGACGACAGTTATTCCAAGGAGAATTTTAATGTGGATCTCGAGGGAGACGGCGCATTTATCTGCCAGAACAGCTGGGGAGATACGTTCGGCGAGGACGGGGTGTTTTACATATCGTATTATGATACGAATATAGGCACCCACAACGTTGTGTATACAAAGATCGAAGAGCCGGGCAACTATGACCATATCTATCAGAGCGATCTGTGCGGCTGGGTCGGACAGCTTGGCTATAACAAGGACAGCGCCTACGGCGCCAATGTCTACACGACGTCACAGGAAGAAGAACTGGTGGCGGCAGGCTTTTACGCAACAGGAAAAGATTCCCAGTACGAGCTGTATGTTGTACGGAATTTTGAAAATGCAGATTCGCTGACACAGCGGATTCCGGTGGCGTCCGGCAAGCTCTCCAACGCGGGCTATTATACGGTTGATTTTAATCAGGCAATTTCACTGGATGCGGGGGAGCGTTATGCGATTGTGCTTCACATGATTACGCCGGGGTCGGTGCATCCGATGGCAATCGAATACGCTACCGACGAGGCGACCGCGAATGTGATTCTGGACGATGGTGAGAGTTATATCAGTACCAACGGTGCCAGATGGGACAGCGTGGATACGGTGGAGGAATGTAATCTCTGTATTAAGGCATTCAGTAAGAATCGATAAAGGAATATACGGTTATGGAAGAAAAAGCATTGAGACTGTCGGCTGTCTTTCTCATGATTTTGACAGCGGTATCTTTTGTGCTTCTGCCGAAGCTTCCGGCGCTTCACACGTGGGAGGTGGAGGCGAGAGAGGAACGCATTGCCGAGGAGGAGTTCGCCCAGAGTCAGGTCACGATGCAGAACTTAAAGATCAAAGAGCAGAATGAAGCGGCGGGGGCGAAGGGAGAACTGAGTATCCGCCTGCCGGAGGGCGTGACCGGGGATCAGATTGCTGTCAGCAACGATTATGTGACCCAGACCATCCGGGTGGAAATCCCGCAGGCGGACCGCACTTATTTTGACAGCTACCCGGTTCTGGGGAAGAGCGACTATATTGACGGTCTCTCCTACACCAGGCAGGGGGAGATGGGCGTGATAGAGGTCACGACCAACAAGGTATATGAACTGCAGACGGAATATGATGCGCAGAATTTTTATTTTAATTTTTTGACACCTCATGAAGTCTATGATAAAGTAGTCGTAATCGATGCGGGGCACGGAGGAAGAGCCGTCGGTGCGAACAAGCAGGGAATCAATGAGAAGGACATTGACCTGGCGATCGTGCTGAAGCTGAAAGAGATTTTTGACAACAGCGATCAGAACATCGGCGTGTATTACACCAGGACGGATGACAGCAATCCGACATTCGACCAGAGAGTGCAGCTTGCCAACAAGTCGGACGCGGATCTTTTTATCAGTATACATAACAACTCGACGAGAAGCGGACGCATGTCGGGTACCAGCGGTACGCAGGTCATGTACGACGAGACGTCGGAGGCGAGCCGCCAGTTCGCGCAGATCTGTCTGGAGGAAGTCACAGGCAGGATCGGAAGCCGTGACAAGGGACTGGTGGAAGGCGACAGTATTTATATCATTAGAACCAGTGAGGTGCCGGTTGCGCTGATTGAAGTCGGATTTATGACGAACAAAGACGAACTGGAAAAACTGAATTCCGATGCATATCAGAGGGAGACGGCGGAGGGTGTCTATCAGGCAGTGCTTCGCGCATTTGAAGAAGGATACTAAAAAGAGGACAAAGCCATGAGAATAATTTTTGCCACCGGCAATGCCGGAAAAATGAGAGAAATCCGCGAGATTATGGCGGATATGGATATGGAGATCTGCTCCATGAAGGAAGCAGGTATTTCCCTGGATATTGAGGAGAACGGCACGACGTTCGAGGAGAATGCGCAGATCAAGGCGAAGGCGGTAGCTGCCTGTACGAAGGATATTGTGCTGGCCGATGATTCCGGTCTGGAGGTGGATTATTTAAACAAGGAGCCGGGCGTATATTCGGCGCGGTATCTGGGCGAGGATGCTTCCTATGATATTAAGAATAAGGCGATTCTCGACCGTTTGAAGGGCGTGCCGAAGGAGCAGCGCACGGCGCGGTTTGTCTGTGCGATTGCAGCAGTGCTTCCGGACGGGAAGACACTTGTGACGCGGGAGACGATCGAAGGATATATCGGGGAATGTCCGGCAGGGGAGAATGGATTTGGATATGATCCGATCTTCTATGTGGATGAGTATCACTGCTCGACGGCGGAGCTGACAGAAGAGCAGAAGAATGAGATCAGCCACAGAGGAAAAGCGCTTCGTTCCATGAAGAAGCTGTTGCACGAGTACGGGTTTTAGCCTATGAAAATACTGGTTGTAAGTGATACGCACAGGAAACTTGAAAATTTAAAAGTTATCTTAGAGCGTGAGCAGCCGATGGATCTTCTGATCCATCTGGGTGACGCGGAGGGAGACGAGGACAGTATTGCGGAGATGGCGGGATGCCGGTTGGAGATCGTTGCGGGCAACAATGACTTTTTTTCCAATCTTCCACGGGAAAAAGAACTTCGCATCGGCAGCTACCGTGTATTGATCACGCATGGACATTATTACTATGTCAGTGCGGGGATCGCCGATATTGAGCGGGAAGCGGCGGCACAGGGCTATGATATTGTGATGTTCGGACACACGCACAGGCCTGTGATCGATTACACAAGGGATGTGATTGCGCTCAATCCGGGCAGTCTCTCCTATCCGAGGCAGGAGGGGAGAAGACCGTCCTACATTGTGATGGATCTGGACAAAAACGGAAAGGCAAATTTTGAAATAAAATATTTATAAAAAAGTGTAAAAATATCTTGACTTATTTTACACTATAATATAAAATAATTTTTGTAAGTTAAAGAGTTAGTAAAGTAACTTGTTAAAACTTATCAAAATTCAATATAGCTTTGGCGGGCGTAAAAGATTGATTTAATAACGTTTTATCAAGTGTTTTCTTTATGGATTCATTTTACACCATAGTATAAATATTTGTCAATAATTTTATAAAATTATTTACTAATTCTTTTGATTTACACTATATATTTTGTGGAAAGGAGCAGAAAGGAGTAGATATGAGTTTACAACACAAAAAATGGATTGCTCTTGTACAAGAAAAAATGTCACAAAAAGGTTGGTCGAAAAGTGATTTAGCACAAGTGTGTGGTGTTTCTTCGGCAATGATTACAAGGCTTTTGAAAGAAGGTTATGGTAGCGATAGTTTTAAATTACTAGTATCAAAAAAACTTGGCATTCGTGAACCTTGGGAAGAATTTGAGGGGTAATGTATGAACGAAATTTTTAATTTTCACGGACAAGAAGTCCGCACAGTAACAGTTGACAATGAACTTTACTTTGTTGGTAAAGATGTAGCAAATGTACTCGGTTATGCTAATCAGCGAGATGCTCTAAGTAAGCATGTTGATGACGAGGATAAAATCACTCTAACGTCGCAAAACGCGACATTAGAAAATATCCCTAATCGTGGGTTATCCGCAATCAACGAATCAGGTCTTTATTCGCTTATCTTATCTAGTAAGTTACCGCAGGCAAAAGATTTTAAACGTTGGGTTACATCAGAAGTCTTACCAACAATTCGTAAACATGGTATGTATGCAGTGGATGATTTACTTGATAATCCTGATATGGCTATTGCAGCATTCCAACGTTTGAAAGAAGAACGTCGGCTACGTTTACAAGCACAAGAAGAAGTAGCTCAAAAGAATCAAATGATTCAGGAATTACAACCAAAAGCAACTTATTATGATTTGATTTTGCAAAGTG
>ERZ773195.2915-NODE-2915-length-10205-cov-2.763645_pt1 | contig 10205 bp, 8 predicted proteins | sample MGYA00580530_ERZ773195 | MGnify/ENA primary metagenome ERZ773195 (study PRJEB29015, sample SAMEA2737751) | human gut metagenome | biome: human gut; feature: human-associated habitat; material: faeces | place: China | collected 2012 ...
TATAGCCGCACTGTAGGAGCTTCTCTATAGTTTGTAGTACGGAGTTTGTAGAAGATGGCTTTAAATTTAAAACTATTCACTACAAACTTCAAACTGCAAACTTTTAACTTGGACTACGAACTACGAACCACGAATCTCCCCAAGAAGTTTTGTCTGAAAGAAGAAACTTTCAGGCAAAACTTCTTTTTTTCGCCATTATGTTGTCACGGCGTGTGGAAATGTGGTAAAATGTGGTGAAAAGTGAAAGGAGTTGCGGCCTTATGTTTATGGGTGAATATGAACATACCATCGATGCAAAAGGTCGCGTTATTTTGCCTGTCAAATTTCGGGACGAACTAGGGCCAAAGTTCGTCGTTACCCGCGGTTTGGAAGGCTGCCTTTCTGTCTATACGATGGAGGCGTGGATGCGGTTGGCCGGCAGTTTGAAAAAACTCCGGGCTTCTAAAGAAAATGTCCGCGCCTTCAAGCGGTTTGTCTTCGGCAGTGCTGCCGAAGTAGAATTCGATAAACAAGGCCGCATCCTGATTCCGGCGACATTGAGGGCCTATGCCAAGCTGGTCAAGGATGTGACTGTCCTGGGGACAGGGGATAAGGTCGAAATCTGGAGCAAAGACGCTTATGAAGCGTATGCTGCCAAGACCGTACCGGTCATGGAAGAAATTGCGGAAAGTCTCGACGATGCCCTGGACTTGGATTTTTAGGAGGAATTATGAATTTTCATCACGTCAGTGTGCTTCGTAAAGAAACCATAGATAACTTAATTACCGACCCTGACGGGATCTATGTCGATTGTACACTCGGCGGCGGTGGTCATTCCCGAGCGCTGGCCGAACGCTTGTCGCCTAAAGCGACGCTCATCGGCCTCGACCAGGACCGGGACGCCATTGCAGCGGCGACGGAATGGCTGAAGGATACGGCCTGCCGGCGTATCCTGGTACAGCGGAATTTCCGCTATCTGCCAGACGTGCTCGATGAATTGGGGATAGAAAAGGTGGACGGCGTCATGTTCGACCTCGGCGTGTCCAGCTATCAGCTCGATACGCCGGAACGGGGCTTTTCCTACATGCAGGACGGTCCCCTGGACATGCGCATGGACCGGGACCAGAAGCGCAGCGCTTACGATATCGTCAATGGCTACAGCCAGGCCGACTTATACCGCATCATCAAGACCTACGGCGAAGAACGGTGGGCTAAGCGCATTGCGGCCTTCATCGTCGAGGCGCGGCGGGAAAAGCCCCTGGAACGGACAGAAGAACTGGTCCAGGTCATCAAGAAGGCCATCCCGGCCGGTGCCCGAAAGGACGGACCCCATCCGGCCAAGCGGACGTTCCAGGCCATCCGTATCGAAGTCAATGATGAACTGGGCATCCTTCACGATTCCCTGGAACAGGCTGCCCAGCGCCTGAAGCCGGGCGGACGGCTGTGCGTCATTACCTTCCATTCCCTGGAAGACCGCATTGCCAAACAGACGTTGAGGCTCTTGGCGACAGATTGTATCTGCCCGCCGGACATGCCCGTTTGTACGTGCCATCATCATGCCATCCTAAAAGCGAAGCGCCAGCCCATCCTGCCGTCGCAGGAAGAACTGGATACGAATCCGCGGGCCCGCAGTGCGAAGCTCCGCGTCGGCATCCGCAAGTAACGGGGCCGGGCTATGATCATGGAAATGGATGTGTTGCGTATGCTGGTGAGGAAAGCCGGGAACATACATGGTGATAAGAGCATACCCTTATGGCGGACGGCTGCCGTAGACGCAATCCGGCGGGGGGCGGCTTACGTCCTGCTGCCGATTGGAATGATTGCGGCTATCGTGATCGTGTCCAATCTACTGACATCCTGGGCGTATCAGCAGAGTGGAGAACTCATGGAGGTGAAGCGCGAGACGCAGCAGCTGCAGCGTGAAAACGATGAACTGCGCGTCGAGATTTCCAAATTGGAAACGCCGGAACGAATTTACACGACCGCGACGAAGCGACTGGGCATGGTAGCGCCGTCACGGATCCTTTACGGGAGCCAGACGGACCAGGCCGCAAGGGGAAAACGTCGATAATTGCTTAAAACCGAGAGGTCGACGCACTTCGTGCGACGACCTCATTGTTGTTTAGCTTGTAGAGAATACAGAAAGAAGTCACAAGGAGGACCTATGATTATGACCAAAACGGTAGGAGAACTTTGTAAACAGATCAAGGGCATTTATAATCTCAATGGCAGTGCCGATACGGTGATCACCGGTATTTCATCGGATTCGCGCCAGATTGAAGCGGGCTATCTCTTCGTCTGCATTTCCGGTGTCCACGTCGATGGCGCCGCCTTTGCAGCCCAGGCTGTCGAAAAAGGGGCCGTCGCCGTCTTGACGACGAAACACCTCGACCTGCCCAAGAGCACTATCCAGATCCAGGTACCGGACATCCATCACGCCCTGGAAGACATAGTCCCGTTCTTTTATGATTATCCGGGCAAGAAGATGCGCATGATCGGCGTCACCGGCACTAACGGCAAGACGACGACGACTCACATCATCGCCCATATCCTGCGGGCTGCAGGCTATCATGTCGGCGTCATCGGCACCATCCACGCCCTCATCGACGATGAAGAACTGCCGATCCACAACACGACGCCGGATGTCGTCGAACTCCAGCACTTCCTGGCCCTCATGCAGGAAAAGGGCATGACCCATGTCGTCATGGAAGTTTCCAGCCATGCCCTGGCCTTGAACCGCGTCGCCGGCATCGAATACGATACGGCTGTCTTCACCAACCTGACCCAGGACCACCTCGATTTCCACAAGACCATGGAAAACTACGTCGCCGCCAAGGCCAAGCTCTTCCAGAGCCTGACCGCTGCCGACCACGTCAAGGAAAACAAGACGGCTGTCGTCAATATCGACGATCCCTGGTCCAAGGATATCCTCCAGGCCTGCCACTGCAAGGTCCTGACCTACGGTGTCGAAAAGGATGCCGACCTCAAAGGGTCCAACTTGAAAGTCGAATTGAAGAAATCCTCCTTTGATGTCGTCGGCCCCTTCGTCAACGTCCACCTCAACATGAATATCACGGGCTTGTTCAATGTCTACAATACGCTGGCTGCCATCGGCGCAGCCCATGCCGAAGGCGTCGATGAAGCCACTATCGACAAGGCTATCCAGACCTTTCACTCCGTACCGGGCCGTTTTGAACTCGTCGAAGCCGGTCAGGATTTCGCCATCGTCGTCGACTATTCCCATACGCCGGACAGCCTGCAGAAGGCTCTGGAAACGGCGCGGGCCATGAAGCCGAACCGCATCATCGCCGTCTTTGGCTGCGGCGGCGACCGCGATAAGACCAAGCGCCCCATCATGGGCCGCATCGGCGCCGAACTGGCCGATATCCCTATCGTCACGTCTGATAACCCCCGCTCGGAAAACCCGGAAACCATCGTTTCCGAAGTCGAAGCGGGCGTCAAGGAAGGTTTGAAACCGGGTCAGCACCATGAAGTCATCGTCAACCGCCGCGACGCCATTTACCGCGCCGTCGAACTGGCCCAGACCAACGACATCATCGTCATCGCCGGCAAGGGCCATGAAACGTATCAGATCCTCAACGACGGGACCATTCATTTCGATGACCGCGAAGAAGCGCGCAACGCCGTCCATGCACTGCACAGAGGAGATAAATAATGGCTGCTTTTACTAGCGAAGAAATAATCCAGGCCACTGGCGCCCGCCTCCTGAAGCCGGCCGCCTCTGTGTCTTTCAGCGATGTCTGCACGGATACGCGGGCCATCGCCAAGGGTTCGTTGTTCGTCGCCTTCAAAGGGACGTCTTTCAACGGCCATGATTTCGTAGATAAGGCCCTGGCTGCCGGCGCTGCCGGGGCAGTCGTATCGGAAGTGCGTCCGGAATATGAAGGGCTGACGGCGCCGATTTTCGTCGCCGCCGACACGCTCAAGGCCTATCAGGACCTGGCCCGCTTCCACCGCCGCCGCTTTGCCATCCCCATCGTAGCCGTCACCGGTTCGGTCGGCAAGACGTCGACGCGCAATATGATCGCTACCGTCCTCAGCGAAAAGTACCGTGTCTTGCAGACGGAAAAGAATTTCAACAACGAAATCGGCCTGCCCAAGACGCTCTTGCAGCTGACGCCGGACCACGAAGCCTGCGTCGTAGAAATGGGTATGCGCGGCTTAGGGCAGATTGCCGAACTGGCTGCCATCGGCGAACCGACTATCGGCGTCGTAACCAACGTCGGCAAGAGCCATATCGAACTGCTGGGCTCGCAGGAAAATATCGCCAAGGCCAAAGCCGAACTCGTCCAGGCCCTGGATGAAAAGGGGACGGCTGTCCTCAACGGCGACGATCCCTTCGTCCGCCCGATGACGGCTTTGTGCAAAGGGAAGACTGTCCTCTATGGGACCGATGACCAGGCGGCTGTACGGGCAGACCATATCGTCTGCGACCAGCAGGGCGTCCGCTTCCATTGCAGCGGCGCCGGCCAGTCTTTCGACGTTTCCGTGCCGGTCATCGGCGGCCACAACGTCTACAATGCCCTGGCAGCCATTGCCGTCGGCCAGCTGACGGGCCTGAGCGCGGCTGAGATACAGCACGGCCTGGCATCGTACCACGGCATGGCCATGCGCCAGGAACTGCTGCATATCGGGACGTATACCTTCATCAACGATACGTATAATGCCAATCCCGCGTCCATGGCCGAAGCCATCCGCACGCTGGACCTGCTGACAAAGGGCCGCAAGATCGCCGTCCTCGGCGGCATGGGCGAACTGGGAGACTGGGCGAAACGGGAACACGAAACCATTGGCCGCCTCGTCGCCCAGACCGGTCTCGATGCCCTCATCACGATGGGCGATTTAGCCAAAGATATCGCTCAATCGGCGAAAGCTGCAGGCATGACGGCCGTCTATACGACGGATACGCATGAACAGGCGGCGCGCCAGCTGAAAGAACTCCTCCACGATGGCGATACAGTCCTCCTCAAGGGCTCGCGGAGCTTTGCCATGGAAAAAATACTGCCCTATTTTGAAAGGAAGTAATGTGAATGTTTAAAATGCTGATTCTCAGCTTCATCGTCAGCCTGGTCATCGGCCTGGTCTTCGGACCGCTGGTCATCAAGGAATTGAAAAAATTCCTTGCCCGCCAGTCCGAAAGGGAAGAAGGGCCGCAGAGCCACAAATATAAAGCCGGGACGCCGACTATGGGCGGCATCCTCATCCTGACGGCGCTGACCGTATCGTGCCTCATCTTCGATCCGATGGACCTGCGCAAAGGCCTGGCCTTATTCCTGGCTTTGGGGCATGGCGTCATCGGCTTCCTCGATGACAGCATCAAGGCCATCAAGCACCGCAACCTGGGTCTTACGGCGAAACAGAAACTGGCCGGCCAGTTCGTCATGGCCGCGATTTTCTGCTACATCCTCGATGCCTTTCTCCATTTCCCGACGACCTTGTGGATTCCCTTTACTTCCATCACTGTCGATTTGGGCATGTTCTACTATCTCTTCGTCTTCGTCATGATCGTCGGCACGAGCAATGCCGTCAACCTGACCGACGGCCTCGACGGCCTGGCTGCCGGGTCCTGCGCCATTACGTCCGTTGCCTACGTCGTCATCGCCGTCGCCCTGGGCTATACCCATTTCGCTATCTTTGGCACGGCCCTGACCGGGGCCTGCCTGGGCTTCCTCTTCTATAACCAGCATCCGGCCAAGATGTTCATGGGCGATACGGGCTCTTTGGCTCTGGGCGGTGCCCTGGCAGCTATGGCCATTTTGACCAAGACGGAACTGCTCCTCATCCTGGCTGGCGGCTTGTACGTCATCGAAGCCCTGTCGGTCATCATCCAGGTCATTTCCTTCAAGACCCGCGGTGTCCGCGTCTTCAAGATGAGCCCGATCCACCACCACTTTGAGCTGTCTGGCTGGAGTGAAGTCAAGGTCGTCACTGTGTTCTGGAGCTTCTCGGCTCTCATGGCGATCCTGTCCATTATCGTCGTACTGGCCTGCAAATAGGGCCTGCGGCTTTTCTGATTGAACTACGATATTTTATATAAAGCAGGTGTTGGCAATGAGCATCATGGATTTTTCTGGAAAACATTTCTTAGTCATCGGCGCAGGCATCAGCGGCCGCGCTGCCTCTCTGGCCCTGGCAGGTCATGGCGGGTCCGTTACGCTGAATGATATGAAGGCCATCGACACGGCGGAACAGCCGTGGCCGGATATAAAGGCCGCCGGCGTCCAGCTGGTCTTCGGCAGCCAGGAAACGGCTCTTTTGGACGGCATGGATGTCGTCGTCCCGTCGCCGGTCATTTCTCCGGAAATCCCGATCATGAAAGAAGCGGCCCGCCGCGGCCTGCCAATCTGGAGTGAAGTCGAAGTCGCCTGCCGGGTCACCGATGCTGACATGATCGGCATTACTGGGACCAATGGCAAGACGACGACGACGACCCTGGTCGGCGAAATCATGAAGGCCACAGGCCGTCAGACCGTCGTCGGCGGCAATATCGGCTACGGCCTGTCGGCCCAGGCCGACAACCTGCCAAAAGAAGCCGTCGTCGTCGCTGAACTGTCCAGTTTCCAGCTCGAATTCATGCACAGCATCAAGGCCAAGGCCGCGACAATCCTCAACATCACGCCGGACCACCTGGACCGCCATCATACGATGGAAGGCTATGCCGCTGCCAAGGAACGGATTTTCCTCAACCAGGACAAGGGCGATTACGCTGTCCTCAATTACGATGACGAACGGGTACGGGCCATGGCGAAAGACATGACCGGTACGGTCGTCTATTTCTCGACGTGCGGCGAAGTCCCGGAAGGGGCCTTTTATCGGGACGGGCAGCTTATCCTGCGCCTCCATGGCCAGGATACCGTCGTCTGTGCCGAAACGGACCTGCACCTCTTCGGCAAGCATAATATCCAGAATTGCCTGGCTGCGATTCTCTTGACCTATGCTGCCGGAGCGCCCCTCGACGTCATCCGCCAGGTCCTCAAGGCTTTCAAAGGCGTCGAACACCGCCTGGAAAAAGTGCGGACCATCCACGGCGTCACCTATTACAACGACTCGAAGGGGACCAACGTCGATGCGTCCATGAAGGCCCTGGAAGCCTTCCCGCAGGGGCACCTCATCCTCATTGCCGGCGGCTATGACAAGAAGACGCCCCTCGATGACTTCATGGCCTTGGCGGCGAAACGCGTCGATATGCTGATCCTCATCGGCGATGCGGCCGAACGCTTCGAAGCCGCTGCCAAGAAGGCGGGTATCCAGGATATCCGCCGCACTGGTTACAGCATGGAAGGGGCCATCATGCTGGCCCGCAAAATTGCCAAGGCACCGCAGGCCGTCCTCTTGTCGCCGGCTTGCTCGAGCTTTGACATGTATGATAATTTTGAACAGCGCGGACGTGTCTTCAAGGGCATCGTCAACGCCATTTAACGATATTTAGAAGAAACAACAGGAGGCAGGAACATGCGTCGAGTCATTATTTCCGGAGGTGGCACAGGCGGCCATATCTACCCGGCGATTACCATTGCCCGGGCGATTGCCGACATTGAGCCCACCGAATTTCTCTACGTCGGCTCCAAAATCGGCCTGGAAAATACATTGATCCCTAAAGAAGGCTTGCCTTTCGTCACCCTCGACGTGCGGGGCCTGGAACGGAAGATTTCTGTCCGCAACCTCGTCACCCTGGGCAAGACGGCAGGCAGTCTGATCAAGGCAGAAGGCATTATCCACAAATTCAAACCGGACGTCGTCATCGGGACGGGCGGTTTCGTCTGCGGTCCGGTCCTTTTGGCAGCCAGCCTGAGTGGTGTGCCCACACTGATACAGGAACAGAACGTCATCCCCGGCGTTACCAATACGATTTTGAGCCGCTTCGTCAACCGCGTAGCCCTGGGCTATGAAGAGGCAGCGGCCCGTTTCAAGCGCAAGGATATCCTGGTCTATACGGGCAATCCCGTCCGCAAGGATATCCTCACGGTGACGCGGGAAGAAGGGCGCAAGGCCCTGGGCCTGGACCCGGATAAGTTTACGCTCCTCGTCGCCGGCGGCAGCCGCGGCGCCCGCAGCATCAACACGGCGATGATCGAAGTCCACAAGTATTTCCGCAACGACGACCATATCCAGATTCTCCACGTCACGGGGGACCATGAATACGACCGCGTCGTCAAGCAGCTGCCGGGCATCGAATGCCGCGGCCGCTATGGCAAGGGAAGCCGTATCATCCCGTACCTGCATCATATGCCCGACGCCCTGGCCGCCTGCGACCTGGCCGTCTACCGGGCCGGTGCCGTCGGTCTGGCTGAACTGACCGTCCGCGGCGTGCCGTCCATCCTCATTCCCTATCCCTATGCAGCCGAAGACCACCAGCGCTACAATGCCCAGGCCCTGGTCATGTGCGGCGCTGCCAAGATGATCCTCGACAAGATGCTGACAGGCCGGGAATTGTTAGAAGAAATCATTCATTTAAAAGACGATCCGAAGGCACTGGCAGCGATGGCGAAAGCCAGCCGCTCCATGGGCAAGCCACAGGCGGCACACGATATTGCCGAACTGGCCTTGTCGATTGCCCGCAAACGTCGTCCGTAAGAGGAAAAGAAGGGTGTGGAATAAACCTATGGTTAATCTGAACGATGTTACCAACGTTCATTTTATCGGCATTGCCGGCGCTGGGATGCGGGCAATTGCCAATGTTTTCATTGAAAAAGGATATCATGTGTCCGGTTCGGACCTCAAAGCGTCTCCGGTAACGGAACAGTTCGCCAAAAAAGGGGCCCGTATCTGTATCGGCCAGCGTCCGGAAAACCTGCAGGACGCCCAGGTCGTCGTCATTTCATCGGCTATCCGCGATACCAATGTGGAACTGGCCGAAGCGCGCCGCCGCGGTATTCCTGTCATCCATCGCTCGGATGCCCTGGTCCATATCATGAGCTGGGGGAAGGGGATTTCCGTAGCCGGTGCCCACGGCAAGACGACGACATCGTCCATGCTGGGCCAGGTCTTTGAAGAATGTCATCAGGACCCGACCATCGTCATCGGCGGCGAAGTCGATTACCTGCATAGCAATTCCATCCTGGGGAAAGGCGCCTATGTCATCGCCGAAGCTGATGAAAGCGATGGGACTTTCCTCAAGCAGAACCCTTATATCGCCGTCGTCACCAATATCGACGCCGACCATATGGACCATTACGGCTCGCTGGAAAACGTCATCGCCGCTTTCAAGCAGTTCATCCAGAAGCTCGACCCTGAAGAAGGCCTGGCCGTCTTGTGCTTTGAAAACGACAAGATCCGCGCCCTGGCCCCGCAGACGGGCCGCCGCTACGTATCTTACGGCATCGAACAGCCGGCGGACTATCAGGCCAGCGACCTGCATTACCTCAAGGGCAAGCTCCATTTTTCCGTCTATAAGCACGGCGAAAAGGTGGGGGATATGGTCCTCAACGTACCGGGACGCCACAACGTCCTCAACGCCCTGGCGACGACAGCCGTCGCCGATGCCTGCGGCCTGCCCTTCGACGGCATCGCGTCGGCCATGAGCCATTTCCACGGCGCCAAACGGCGTTTCCAGACCAAGGGCTTCGTCGGTGACGTCTGGGTCGTCGACGACTATGCCCACCATCCGACGGAAATCAATGCGACCTTGACGGCTGCCCGCGATATGGGGACGCACCGCGTCGTCTGCCTCTTCCAGCCGCACCGCTACACGCGGACGAAGCTGCTCCTCGACCAGTACGGCAGCGCCTTTGCCAAAGCCGATAAACTCATCGTCACCGACGTCTACAGTGCCAGTGAAGACCCCATCCCCGGTGTATCAGGGGGACTCATTGCCAAGAAGGTCAAGGAAACGACGGGACAAGATGTCACCTATATCCCGCACAAAGAAGACTTAGTGGCTTATTTAAAGGAAAATTCCCGGCCTCTCGACCTGGTCATCACCATGGGGGCCGGAGACATTTATAAAGTCGGCGAAGCCTATCTCGCTGAAGCTAAAGAAATGGAGAAATAAGGAAATGGAAGACATGAAAGATAAAAAAATTGCCGTCGTCGTCGGCGGTCCTTCGACAGAAGCAGAAGTATCGCGCCGCACTGGGGCTGCCATTGCTGACGCTTTGACGAAAAAGGGATATCACATCGAAACGATCGAACTCGTACCGAAAGAATTCGCCAAGACCTTGACCGAAAAGGGTATCGACATCGTCTTCAACGCCCTTCACGGCCGC
>ERZ773195.2922-NODE-2922-length-10185-cov-5.707996_pt1 | contig 10185 bp, 8 predicted proteins | sample MGYA00580530_ERZ773195 | MGnify/ENA primary metagenome ERZ773195 (study PRJEB29015, sample SAMEA2737751) | human gut metagenome | biome: human gut; feature: human-associated habitat; material: faeces | place: China | collected 2012 ...
GCTTCAGCACACCCGTGATGATCCAGCTGCATACCACTTGATAAATGCTGCTCTTTGCGGAAACTCTCCGCAGGTTTTCCACGTTTTCCGGTATCGGCATAAGCTCTCCCCATCCCAAATCTGCTGTTCTTTTTACTCTACCATTATATATCACAAGCCCTTTGGTTTTGCAATCATTTCGGCCGGACGGCGCATTCCGCACCGGAGATTCAAAAAAATTTTTAGGTTTTCTCATTTTTTGTTTGACATCCTGTTTTCTTATGCTATGATAGGGATAGGTAAGCCAATCCGTGATGTGGAAATGACGGGATTCCAAACATTGATATGGAGGTCAGCGATATGGATTTTGAAGCGATCAAAGCGGCGGCCCAAGGCTATCAGGCCGACATGACCCGGTTCCTGCGAGAGATGATCTCTCACCCCAGCGAGAGCTGTGAGGAGAAGGAGGTTGTCCACTGCATCAAGGCGGAGATGGAGAAGCTGGGCTATGACAAGGTGGAGATCGACGGTCTTGGCAATGTCATCGGCTGGATGGGTGACGGTGACAAGATCATCGCCATCGACTCCCACATCGACACCGTAGGCGTGGGCAACATCGACAACTGGACCCATGACCCCTACCAGGGCTACGAGGATGATCAGGTCATCTATGGCCGCGGCGGCTCCGACCAGGAGGGCGGTATGGCCTCTGCCACTTACGGCGCCAAGATCATGAAGGATCTGGGCCTGATCCCCGCCGGCTATAAGATCATGGTGGTGGGTTCTGTGCAGGAGGAGGACTGCGACGGTATGTGCTGGCAGTACATCGTCAACAAGTACTTCCCCGCCAACGGCATCAAGAAGGAGCAGGTGGAATTCGTTATCTCCACCGAGCCCACCGACGGTGGTATCTACCGCGGTCACCGCGGCCGCATGGAGATCCGTGTGGATGTGAAGGGCGTTTCCTGCCACGGTTCCGCGCCCGAGCGTGGTGACAACGCCATTTACAAGATGGCCGACATTCTTCAGGAAGTCCGCGCGCTCAACGAGAACGGTGACGGCCCCTCCAACGAGATCAAGGGCCTCGTGAAGATGCTGAATCCCGCATTCAACCCCGAGCATTACGAGGACGCTCAGTTCCTTGGCCGGGGCACCTGCACCACCTCTCAGATCTTCTACACCTCTCCCTCCCGCTGCGCTGTGGCTGACTCCTGCTCCATCTCCATCGACCGCCGCATGACTGCCGGCGAGACCTGGGACTCCTGCCTGGAGGAGATCCGCCAGCTGCCCAGCGTAAAGAAGTACGGCGACGATGTGAAGGTCTCCATGTATATGTATGACCGGCCCTCCTGGACCGGCGAGGTCTACGAGACCGAGTGCTACTTCCCCACCTGGATCAACAAGGAAAACGCCGCCCACGTGCAGGCTCTGGTGGATGCCCACCATGCGCTGTACGGTGAGGAGCGCATTGGCCCCGACGGCGCGATGCACCTGCGTCACCGTCCCCTGATTGACAAGTGGACCTTCTCCACCAATGGCGTAGCCATTCAGGGACGTTACGGCATCCCCTGCGTTGGCTTCGGCCCCGGTGCGGAATCTCAGGCCCACGCCCCCAATGAGATCACCTGGAAGCAGGATCTTGTGACCTGCGCTGCCCTGTACGCCGCCGTGCCCGGTCTGTACAAGGAGGAGAACAAGACTGCCGATGTTTCCCAGTTCCGGGCCGGCAAAACCAACAACGACATTCAGTAATTCGCACAGAAACCGTTTCAGACTGTTTCTTCCAATCACAAAACATAGATTTATAAAGGAGTCAATTATCATGGACGCTACTCTGCAGAAATATATCGATAAACTGAACGCCCTGAACTTCAAGGAGATGTACGAGGGTGACTTCTTCCTGACCTGGGACAAGTCCGATGACGAGCTGGAAGCCGTCTTTACCGTGGCGGATGCCCTGCGCTATATGCGCGAGAACAACATCTCCACCAAGATCTTTGAGTCCGGTCTGGGCATTTCCCTGTTCCGGGACAACTCTACCCGCACCCGTTTCTCCTTTGCCTCCGCCTGCAACCTGCTGGGTCTGGAGGTCCAGGATCTGGACGAGGGCAAGAGCCAGATCGCTCACGGCGAGACCGTCCGCGAGACTGCCAACATGATCTCCTTCATGGCCGACGTCATCGGCATCCGTGACGATATGTACATCGGCAAGGGCCACATCTATCAGAAGGAAGTGGCTGAGGCCGTGACTCAGGGCCACAAGGACGGTGTTCTGGAGCAGAAGCCCACCCTGATCAACCTGCAGTGCGATATCGACCACCCCACCCAGTGCATGGCCGACATGCTGCACATCATTCACCACTTCGGCGGCGTGGAGAACCTGAGGGGCAAGAAGATCGCTATGACCTGGGCTTACAGCCCCTCCTACGGCAAGCCCCTCTCCGTGCCTCAGGGCGTCATCGGCCTGATGAGCCGTTTCGGCATGGACGTGGTGCTGGCTCACCCCGAGGGATACGAGGTCATGCCCGAAGTGGAGGAGGTCGCCAAGGCCAACACCGCCAAGACCGGCGGTTCCTTCACCAAGACCAACTCCATGGCCGAGGCCTTCAAGGACGCTGATATCGTCTATCCAAAGAGCTGGGCTCCCTTCGCCGCTATGGAGAAGCGCACTAATCTGTACGCTGAGGGCGACGCCGACGGCATCAAGGCTCTGGAGAAGGAACTGCTGGCCCAGAACGCCGATCACAAGGATTGGTGCTGCACCGAGGAACTGATGAAGACCACCAAGGACGGCAAGGCCCTGTATCTCCACTGCCTGCCCGCCGACATCAACGATGTTTCCTGCAAGGACGGCGAGGTAGAGGCCTCCGTGTTTGACCGCTACCGCACCCCCCTGTATAAGGAAGCCTCCTACAAGCCCTATATCATCGCCGCCATGATCTTCCTGGCTAAGGTGAAGGATCCTCAGGCCACGCTGAAGGCTCTGGAGGAGCGCGGGATCGCCCGTTGGTTCCAGAAGTAAATCTTCTCAGAACACGCTGAATTTTACAGGCTTTCCGCCTGACATCCCTTTTCCATTCCGGAGGCCCGTCTGCATAGGTCAACCTGCCTGTATCTGTGCGGACGGGCTCCATCATTTTCACCGGCGGCCATGACAGCCGTCTCAGCGGCACTCCCCACAACACGGGGCATCTATTGCCGTTTTTGCTCTAAAATGTATAGATTCTAAACAAATTGAGGTGTTTTTCATGGGTAAGCGTATTGTGATCGCGCTGGGCGGCAATGCTCTGGGCAGCAATCTCCCTGAGCAGATGATCGCCGTAAAGCAGACTGCCAAGGCCATCGTCGACCTGATTGAAGAAGGACATGAGGTCATCATCGCCCACGGAAACGGCCCCCAGGTGGGCATGATCCAGAAGGCCATGGCCGAACTGACCCGCTCCGAGCCGGAGAAGTACATTCCCTGTCCTCTGTCCGTATGCGTGGCCATGAGCCAGGGCTACATCGGTTATGACCTGCAAAACGCCCTGCGGGAAGAACTGCTGGACCGCGGCATCCAAAAGGGCGTGGCCACCGTGCTTACTCAGGTTGAGGTGGACCCGAATGATGAGGCGTTCCACAACCCCACCAAACCCATCGGTGCTTTCATGACCAAAGAAGAAGCTGACAAGATGGTGGCTGAACGCGGCTACAACGTCATCGAAGATGCCGGCCGGGGCTACCGCCGGGTGGTCGCCTCTCCCAGACCTCAATCGATCATTGAGATCCAGTCCATCCGTGATATGGTAGAGGCTGGGCTGGTGGTGGTGGCCTGCGGCGGCGGCGGAATTCCCGTCTACAAGACTGAGGGGCACCATCTGAAGGGCGCCGCCGCTGTTATCGACAAGGACTTCGCCTCCTGCGTACTGGCTCAGCAGGTGGAAGCCGACACCCTTATCATCCTCACTGCCGTAGAAAAGGTTGCCATCAACTTCGGCAAGCCCGATGAAAAGTGGCTGGATTCCCTGACTCCTGACGAGGCCCGCAAGTACATCGGAGAGGGGCACTTTGCCCCCGGTTCCATGCTGCCCAAGGTGGAGGCCGCCGTGGAGTTTGCCGAAAGCGCCCCCGGTCGCTCCGCCCTCATCACTCTGCTGGAAAAGGCCAAGGACGGCGTAGCCGGCAAAACCGGCACCGCCATCCACCAGTAAACGCACACAAAACCGAGGCTGTTGCAGCAACAGCCTCGGTTTTTATCAAAAACTGCGGGCACTTCTGTTCAATTTCGTCCCGAAATTCCTTTTGCCAAAATTTTGTGTTAATACTTGTATTTCCCTGTTTATGCGGCTATAATACAAATCAGAGATGTTGAGAGAAGCGTATGACGGGAGCGTCATGCGCTTTTATTATTACGTGTAAGGAGAGAATCATATGAAACGCCCACTTTTGCTTGCGCACCGCGGTTTTTCCGGCAATTACCCGGAGAACAGCCCTCTGGCCTTCCGGATGGCAGTGGAAAAGACCGCTGCCGACGGCTTTGAAAGCGACGTCCACATCACCAAAGACGGCAAGCTGGTGATTTTTCATGATGCCTCTGTAGAGCGCACCTCCAACGGCACCGGCTTCATCAAGAACATGACCTATGATGAGCTGCTCTCACTGGATATCGGTGCTTGGAAGTCTCCGGAATTTGCAGGTCAGCATATCTGGACCTTCGGCCAGCTGCTGGACTTCTGTAAGGAGACCAAGATGCTGCTGAACATGGAACTGAAAAACTACGAGGTGTTTTACGAGAATCTGGAGCAACGGGTGATCGACGAAATCTGCAAACGCCAGATGCAGGAGCAGGTGTTCGTTTCCTCCTTCAACCATATCTCCATGCAGCATTTCAAGGAGCTGTGCCCGGACATTGAAACCGGCCTTCTGTATGATAAGCCCTATCTGGACATGGAACATTATGTTCAGCGCTCCAATGCCGACAATATGCATCCCCGGTATATGCTTCTGCAATATCAGCCGGAGCTGATGGAGCTGTTCCACGGCCGGGGCATGAAGGTCAACACCTGGACGGTAAATGACGAGGAGAACATGAAAGATATGATCGCCCGGGGCGTAGACTGCATCATCTCCAACCACCCCGATGTGCTGTGCCGCGTAGCGGATGATGTCTGCGACTGAAAAACACTCCCGCATTGCATTTTGCAATGCGGGAGCTCTTCTTGATCCCAGATTTATCTTTATAACGAAAAACACCTGAAATCCGAAGATTTCAGGTGTTGTTCTGGAGCTGCTGACCAGATTTGAACTGGTGACCTCATCCTTACCAAGAGATTTTTGGTGTTTTTTATAATAATTTCCGTTTGTTTTTAGTCGTTTCTATTCCGAACAACATCGTTTCCAGAACTTTCGCGAAGTGCAGTCCCCGTTGTTTCCACGCTTGTCTGTGGTGAAACTGTGGTCAACCAGCGATTTGTGCAGACAGTGCCTGCGCAAATCGCATCGACTCAGCACCACAGATAACACCGCAGTTTCTTCGAAAGTCGATATAGTCATCAGGAGGTTGGTATCACAATTTGATACCAACCTCTTTGCCAAAACAGGCGTAATAGCCCATTCATATTTTGGGCCGCTGTAATCAATAAGAGTTAATCCTCAATCACGGAATCCTCCGCCGACTGCTCCAACATGAGGAATCGATCGAAGTCGCTCTCGTAGAGTCGATCCTGAATAATTCGATATTTCTCAAACTCTGTTTCGGCATGAAGCTTTGCCTGCTCCGCGCTGATTTTACCGGGTCCCGTCAGCAGTTCGTTTCCGTTAAACTCCAAGAACCCGTCCAGACGCTTCGCCCAATCCTCCATACTCATAGGAATTTTGCGTTCAGCCTGAAGCTCGGCATAGTCCAAATAGAGAGACACGATCCGTTCCAGATATGACATTTCCTTTTCGCTCAAATAGTTCTTGGCTACGGTCACATCAGCCTTTACGATTTTTCCGTCTGGTGCATTTTCCCAGGTTGCCAGCCCCATGTGTTCTTTCGCCGCATCAGCCCGCTCCACGATCAACTCTGCCGCTGTGTGGCGATGAACGGCATAATGCAGCTTGTTCTGCACGGTCTGGAAAAACAGACGAGTGGTCCTTGCATCCTTGTCGTAGTCGAAAGCTGTAGCGTAGAGGTCCGTGACCTTTTGATCGAATTTCCGCTCAGACAGCCGGATTTCACGGATGTACTGGAGCTGACGCTCAAAGTATTCATCTGTGAACATATGTCCTTTTTTCAGGCGTTCCTTATCCATGGTCCAGCCTTGGATGGTATGGTCTTTCACGATCTGCCCCGCCCATTTGCGAAACTACACCGCACGGGGATTATTGACCTTAAATCCAACAGCGATGATCATTTGAAGCGTGTAATGCTTCAGTTCTCTCGTTGGTGTCGATGCGCAGATACCGGCAGCCATGCTCCCGGGCGTACTGCTCGTAAAATGCGGCGAAGGCGCGGCCAAGGCCCCGTTTTCCGGCCTGCGGATCGACGGCCAGCGTGTGCAGGACCATGATCTGGTCATCCGGCGCGTCGTACTGCCACGGAGCGCCCGCGTAAACGTCCGCCTGAAGCCGGTTGAAGATGCCGGTGCCCACCACGGCGCCGTCCGCCTCCTCCACGAACAGGTCGCCCCGCTCCAGCGCCGCCTCAGCGGTGGAGCGCACGGGGTACACGCCCCGCACCCAGCCCACCTGCGCGGGGCCGGCCTCCTCTGCGTCGTGGACGTGCTCATAGACCCGGACCACGGCGTCCAGATCTGCGGCATCGGCCTTCCGAATGGTGATCTCCACGAAAAACACTCCTTTGCGTCTTTGCGTCGGCCCGGCGGCGCTCCGCCGGTCACTGGCAGCGCTTCTGATACTCCGATGGGGACATCCCCACGCTTTTTTTGAACGCGCTGCTGAAATAGGTGATGTCCCGGTAGCCCACGGACTCCGCCACCTCGTAGACCTTTACGCGGCAGTCCCGCAGAAGCTCCGTGGCCTTGTGCATCCGGTAGTTGGTGAGATAGGCCGAGAGCGTGTAGGACGTCTCCTTCTTGAAAACATGGCTCAGATGCCCGTCGCTGACGCCCAGACTGCGGGCCACGGACGAGACGCTGATATCCGGGTCGTTGTAATGCTCGGAAAGATAGGTCAGCGCCTCCCGGACGTATTTGCTCTTTTCCGGCCCCTGCCCCTCCGGCAGGACCGGGGCGGCGGGAGCCGCCGGGGCTGCGGCCTGGGCGCGGCTGCGGATGCGGGCGATGGTCTCCTCCAGCTCCCCGTCGTGAAAGGGCTTGAGCAGGTAGTCCGCAGCGCCCAGCTTCAGCGCCGACTGGGCGTAGGAAAAGTCGCTGTACGCGGTGAGAAAGACCACGTGGGCCCGGTTCCCCTCCTCCCGCAGGCGGCGGAGCATCTCGATGCCGTCCAGCTTGGGCATGCGGATGTCGGTGACGATCAGGTCCGGGCGGTAGCGGCGGATGACCTCCAGCCCCTCCTCGCCGTTGGCGGCCTCGCCCACCACGGCGCAGCCCGCCCCGGCCCAGTCCACCGTCAGCACGATACCCTTGCGGACCAGCTCCTCGTCCTCCACGACGACGACCTTCAGCATGGCGGTTCCTCTCCTTTCCTGAAAACCGGAAGTGTGATGCGGATGCACGCGCCCTCGCCCTGCACGGGGACGAAGCGGACGCCCCGGTCCGGTCCGTACCGGATGCGCAGGATGGCGTCCACATTGTGCAGGCCGAAGTGCCCGCCGGGCCGGGGCGCGCCGTCCCGATACTGGGCCAGGACCTCCTCCGGCACGCCGCAGCCATTGTCCCGGACGGTGAGGATCAGGTCCTCCTCCGTGCGGTAGGCGCTGATGCGGATCTCGCCGCCGGAGCGGTCCCGGAAGCCGTGCAGAATGGCGTTTTCCACCAGCGGCTGGAGCATCAGCTTCGGCACCGGCACGTCCCGCAGCGGCTCGTCCACCTCCACCGTCAGGGCGAACGCGCCGGAAAAGCGGATGTTCTGGATCTCCACGTACCGCTCCACAAGGCGCAGCTCCTGCCGCAGAGGGACCAGCTCATCGGCGGAGATGCTGCTGCGCAGGATGTCGGCAAGGTCGGCGGAGATGGTGGCGATCTCCGGGGCCTGATGGATCTTGCCCATCCACTTGATGGTGTCCAGCGTGTTGTACAGGAAGTGGGGGTTGAGCTGGGCCTGCATCATGCGGATCTGAGCCTCGTTCAGCTCCCGCTGCTGGCGCAGGGAGTCCTTCAGATTCTGCCGCAGGCGCTGGGCCATCCGGTTGAACCGACCGGAGAGCTGGCCCATCTCGTCGATGCGGCGGTTGTCCAGCTGGACGTTCAGGTTGCCCTCCTCCACCTCGCGCATGGCGCTGTTGAGGGCGCGGATCGGCTCAAAGAGCTGGCGGCTGAAGCGCATGGACGCCAGCACGCACAGCCCCAGGCACAGCAGCAGGGAAAGCCCCGCCACCAGATACATCAGTTCGGCGGTGCCCTCGGTCATGGGCTTGGGCTGCTGGAGCACCAGACAGAAGCCGGAGCGCGGCTCCTGCCGGACGAAGTAATCATAAGCGCCGTGGCTGTCGGAGAGGGCCTGTCCGGCCAGAAGCTGGCTGCGCAGGCGGGCGGCCAGCGTCTTGGCGGGGAGGTCGGACGAGGCGTACACCTGATCCCAGAAGGGGTCCAGCAGCAGAAGGCGGCTGGTGGCGGTGTGCTGCCCGTCGAAAAGCGCGGTGAGCTGGGCGGCGGTGACGTCCGCCACCACGTATCCCAGCGGAACGCTGCCCCGCCGGACGGCGCAGGCCGCCTGAATGCAGGCGGAGCTTTTGGACGATGCGCCGCGGTAGACCACGCCGCCGTCCGCCGCCGCGGCCAGCAGCCCCCAGCGGGGGGAGAGGGAGCCGGAGGCGGGCTGGCTGGAGGTGGAGTAGAGCTGGCGGCCGTCCGCGCCGTAAACGGAGAGACTGGCCCCGCCGAGGACCGGCGCGGCCGCGCGGTACAAAACGGAGTAGACGCGCTGCTCGTCCAGCTCGGAGCGGTCCAGCGCCGCCGCCACCGCCGGCTCGGCGCAGAGCTTTTCCATGACGGTCTCGCAGTCGGACAACAGCCCGCTCAGCTCGCCGGACATGGCGTCAAGCTGCGTCTCGGCGGCGTCCGCCGCGCTGCGGGTCAGCGAAAGGCGGAAGATGTTGAGCATCAGCAGCGTGCAGATCAGCAGGGGCAGGATGCCGATGGCCAGAAAGCTGGTGAGCAGCTTCTGGCGGAAGGAGGCGTTTTTCATGACGGCGCGTCCTCCCGCAGAAGCTCCGGCCAGCGGGCGGAGAAGGCGTCCTTCAGCTCCGCCGCCCAGCGGACGGGATAGTCGATGAGCGCCAGCTCGTCCGCAGGGGGCAGTGCGTCGCCGTCGGACACGTCCGTGCGGACGCTGCGGCGGGAGAACTGGCTGACCACCAGCTCCTGCACGTCCCGGCTCTGGGCAAAGTCCAGGAAGGCCCGGGCGTTGTCCGGATGGGGTGCGCCCGCGATCAGGGCGCTGCCGTCCGGCACGGCGCTGGTCCCCTCCTCGGGGTAGACGATGGCGATATCCGCTCCCTGAGCCTGACGCTTCAGGGCGGTCTCCTCCAGCGTCACGCCCACGCGGCAGCTTCCGCCGGCCACCGCGGCCACCACGTCGCCGGAGTCCGGCAGGACCCGGCCCTCCAGCTGGACGGCAAGGCGGTCCAGCTGGTCCCAGTCGTCGCCGGGGAGGGCGCAGAGCATGGTGGCCGCCGCCGTGTAGCTGGAGCCGGACACAGTGGGGTCCGCCAGCGCGATGGAGCCGGACCACCGGCCGCTTAGCAGGCTCTCCCACCCGGTCAGCTCGCCGGGGGAGACCAGCTTGGTGTTGTAGATCAGCACCACGGGGAGGGAGGAAAAGGGCGTCCACAGGTCGTCCGCCGGGCGCAGGCCCGGGCGGATCAGGTCCGCCTCGGCGCAGGCGTAGGGCTGAAAGTAGCGCTCATAGGCCGTCAGGCTCTCCACGCCGCCGCCGAAGATCACGTCGCACACCGGCGCGTCCGCCTCGCCCGCGATGCGGGCAAGCAGCTCGTTGGTGCCGCCGGTGACCACCTCGGCCCAGATGCCGGTGCGGGCTTCAAACTCCTTGACAATGGGTACTGTTACTTCTTGTAGCGATTCCGGTTATTTGGATATCAAC